>AMWB02078172.1_pt1 | contig 17124 bp, 17 predicted proteins | sample 200311 | NCBI WGS metagenome assembly AMWB02 (sample SAMN02737377, study PRJNA173069) | bioreactor metagenome | biome: anode biofilm in microbial fuel cells | place: USA: California | collected 2010-12-16 | reverse complement strand
AGCCATCCGAGCGGCCCTTTCATAATATCACAGCATCCAGGGATTCAGAGCGGTGGCACTTCCATCAGTCTTTTTCGTGTATATGGAATCAGTCCACCCGCGTCGATGATCGCCTGTCGCGCCGGCGGCAACGGCTCGGTCATGAATCCCTTTCCGGTGGTGACGTTGAGAATCTTGCCTAAGATGATTTCGAGCTCGTCTCCTTCACTCGCCTCTATGGTCGGACAGATTACGACGTTCAGACCAAGGTTGATCGCATTCTGCAAGAAGATTCGTGCTATGCTCTTGGCCACGACTGTCAACTCGTGTCCACGAATGGTGCTTGCCGCCTGCTCGCGACTTGAGCCGCAGCCGAAGTTCTCATCGGCCACGATGACGCTTCCTGGAGGAATCGCTTTGGCTTTGAGCGAGGCATTGAATTCGGTGCGATCACTAAAGCAGAATTGTGGTGTTTCGGTCGGCAGGACGGTTGCCATGAACCGACCGGGGTAGATATCATCGGTGCTGATATCTTTGCCGAGTTTCAGTACGACTTTGGGCATGTTATCGTCCTCCTGCGCGTGGATCGGTTATGACGCCGGTTATAGCGCTGGCGGCCGCGACGGCCGGGCTGCAGAGGTATACTTCTGACTTCGGATTTCCCATACGCCCTTTGAAGTTGCGGTTGGTGGTCGCGAGAGCGACCTCTTCATCTCCCAGTGCCCCCTGATGCACGCCGAGGCACGGTCCGCATCCAGGATTCATAACAACTGCGCCGGCCTTAATGAGTTCCTCGATAAAGCCGGCCTTCAATGCCTGGGCGAAAATGCGGCTTGAAGCTGGAAATACGAGCATGCGAGTGCCGTTGGCCACTTTGCGGCCCTTGATGATCTGAGTAGCTATCTCGAGGTCATCGAGTCGGCCGTTGGTGCAGCTTCCGATGACAATCTGCTGCACGGGCTTGCCGATAACCTGGCCGATCGGTTTTACATTATCAACAGTGTGTGGGCAGGCGATCTGCGGTTCAAGTTTCGAGACATCGATCTCGATCTCCTTTTCGTAAATGGCGTCAGCGTCCGGCAGAACTCGCTGAATCGGGCCGGTCACTCCGGCTTCATCGCGAAGGTACCGCTCAGTCTCGTCGTCGGCCGGGACAATGCCGCTCGTGGCGCCTGCTTCGACGCTCATATTGCAGATAACTAGCCTTCCACTCGTAGGCATGTTCCTGATTGTCTCGCCGTGAAATTCGAGAGCGCGGAAATTTGCTCCCTGTGCTGTCAAAAGACCGATGAGATGCAGGATCAGATCCTTCGGCCCCACATAGTCGGCGAATTTTCCACGCACCACCACTTTGATAGTTGGCGGAACTTCAATATTGAGCGCCACTCCAAGTGTCCATACGGACGCCATCTCGGTGGCTCCGATGCCAAACGAAAAGGCGCCAAGTGCGCCGTGGCTAGTGGTGTGGCTATCGGTTCCGACTACGACACTTCCTGGCAGCACATAACCATACTCGGGGAGGATCTGGTGGCAAATACCACCGCGGTCACCACGAATGTCGTGGAATTTCTCGATGCCGTGATGACCGACAAAGCCGCGGACTAATTTCTGGTTACTGGCAGTTTTGGGGCCTTCGGCCGGCACCCGGTGATCGAAGATCACCGCAATGCGCGAGGGGTCCCACGGTTTCGGCTCACGACCGGTACCCTGATAGATTTCCTTGAATTGGTTTATGACCAGCGCCGCGTTCTCGTGTGACATGGCGAGGTCGACGCGCGGTTCGACAACATCCAGAGCCTTGACGGTTTTCAGACCCGATGCTCTGGCCAGAATTTTCTCGACTACAGTCATTCCCATGGAGAATTCCTCTTCAGTGATCAGATCACTGTTTTCTGTTTGAGTTCAACAAGCTGGTCCTGGGTATATCCGAGCTGGCTAAAGATCTCACTGTTATGCTGACCCAGCGTAGGCGGAGGCATAGTAACCGCTGCGGCAGTCTGATCAAAGAGCGCAGTCAGCCCGAACACTTCGATCTCACCCAGGTCTGGCACCTGTACCTTCTGAAGGATGCCACGGTGTGCGACCTGCGGCTGGCGTAACGCCTGCTTCAGGCTGAGAATCTCGCCGCTGGGGACATCGCGGTCATTGAGCGCTTTCACCCAATAGGCGGTTGGTTTCTGAGTGAGCTTCGTCTCCAGAATTGGCGTGAGCGCTTTGCGGTTTTTCTTTCGGGTGTCGCGCTCCTGGAAACGCGAGTCAGTTTTCAGCTCAGGAAGTTCGAGCGCATCGCAGACCGCTTCCCACTGCTCCTGCTTGTTAGCCGCAATGTTGATGTGACCATCAAGTGTTTTGAACGTACCGCTCGGTGCAGCCGTAAAATTGTCATTCCCCATTACTTGTGGCTCCTGTCCGCCAATCAAGAGATTGGCGGCAACCCAGCCCATGAGCGGCATGATAGAATCGAGAAGGGCGACATCGATGTGTTGTCCTTCACCGGTGCGCTGACAGTGATAGAGAGCAGCCATCACGGCAAACGCTGCGTTGAGGCCTCCGACTGTGTCGCAGACCGGGAAGCCTGCGCGCAATGGCGTCAGTCGTTCATCGCCGTTAATTGCCATCTCGCCGGATAGTCCCTGTATAATCTGGTCATATGCCGGCCGGTCGGCGTCCGGACCTGTTTGTCCGAACCCCGAGATGCTGCAGAATACGAGTCGGGGATTGATCTCGCGCAGAACGTCGTAGCCCAGCCCGAGCCGATCCATGACGCCGGGTCGGAAATTTTCGATCACGACATCGGCATCTCTCACCAGCCGCTTGAAGATCTCCTTGCCTTCCGGGCTTTTGGTATTAAGCGTGACCGATTTCTTGTTGGAGTTTTGAGCAAGAAAACTGGTCCCCATGAGACGTTTGTTATAGTCGGACACAATACCAAGCTTTCGCGCCAGATCCCCATCCTTGGGGTTTTCAATCTTGATAACCTCGGCACCCAGGAGCGCCAAGTGGAGTGTGGCGAACGGACCGGAAAGCACGTTGGTAAGGTCGAGAACCTTGATTCCTTCGAGTATTCGCGTATTGTTCTTCATGGTGAATCTGCCTTAGTAGGAAAGAAAACCTGACTTATGGACCCGACCGGGCATCTCCCGGCCAAAATAGACTGCAACATCTCGCGCCACAGCAACAAGTGCAGACAGATCGACTTCCTTGCGCAAGTCAGATCGCCGCAGGGCATGCACAAGATCTTCTGTGGCGACGTTACCGGCGGCAACTTTGGTGAATGGACATCCGCCCAGGCCCGCGAAAGAAGTTTCGAAACTCACCACTCCCGATTCGAGCGCAGCATAGACGTTGGCCATGCCGAGACCGTACGTATCGTGGAAGTGGCACGTGCACTGGATACCGGGTGCAAGGCGGAGGATATCGCCGAATAACCTCCGCACTTGATCCGGATGGGCATGACCAGCGGTATCGGCCAGGCTAATGTTGGTGAGCCCTGCCTCCAGATATGTGCGGACCATGGTCAGGACGCGCTCGTGGGGGATCGGTCCCTCAAATCCGCAACCGAAAGCACTCTGTACCGAAACCTGGACAATGGCACCAGCGGCGACAGCTTCTTTCGCGGTGGCTACAATCCTAGCAAGTGCTTCGTCGGTTCCCATGCCAGTGTTCTTCCTGCTGTGCGTCTCGGAGGCCGATACGCCGAGGCAGAACATCTGCACGCCGCAGGCTAAGCCGCGCTCTAGTCCTTTTTCATTGAGTACAAGTCCAGAGAAGATCGCACCGTGCTTCTCGTTTCTGAGCGCCCGAACCAACTCGTCGGTGTCGGCCATTTGCGGCATTTTTTCACGGTGGACAAACGAGCCAACCTGGATAATATCAATGCCGGTAGCGGCGAGAGAACGAATCCACTCGAGTTTTTTGTCGGTTGGGACTGTTTGCTTTTCGGCCTGCAGACCGTCCCGTGGGCCGACTTCATGAATGATGATCTTCGACATCGCGTGCCCTTGTGCTTTACAGCTTGCGGGCGATTGCTTCGCCCATGTCAAGGGTCGTTGCGCTTCCGCCCATGTCGTAAGTCCGTACCTGCCCTTCAGCGATGACGCTGGCGACAGCCTTTTCGAGCTTAACGGCCTTATCCGTTTCACACAGCCATTCGAGCATCATCTTGGCGGCCAAGATCGTGGCGATAGGATTCACTTTGTACTGGCCGGCGTATTTTGGCGCGCTCCCGTGTGTTGGTTCGAACACGGCCAGTTGGTCACCTATGTTGCCCGAGCAACCGAAGCCAAGTCCGCCCACCATTTGAGCAGCGAGATCGCTGACTATGTCGCCAAACATGTTTGTGGCTACGAGTACTCCGTAGCTTTTGGGGTTCTTGAGAAGCCACATGCAGATGGCATCAATATTGGCGTCGTCCATCTGGATGCCGGGGAAGTCTCTCGCCACGCGCTTGCCGGTCTCCAGAAACATCCCTTCGGTGGCGCGCACCACATTCGCCTTGTGAATCACCGTGACTTTCGGGTAGCCGAATTCTTTCGCGTACTGAAAGGCGGCACGGATGACTCTCTCACAGCCAATCTTACTGTTGATCTTGCACGTGATGGCATAGTCGCTGTTTGGCATCTTCGCAAAATGGGAGAACGGCTTGCTGAGTTTCGACAACGTTGCGACTAGTTCTTCAGGAACCGTGGCGAACTCAACTCCGGCGTACAGATCTTCAGTGTTCTCACGAAACACCACGAGGTCAATCCCCTCTTTATAGTTGAGCGGATTGCCCGGGTAAGCCCGGCAAGGGCGCCGGCAGGTATAGAGATCAAACATCTGGCGCATGCGCACAATAGGGCTTCGGTATACCAGCCCCTTACCCTGCAGGGCCGGGACAAGCTCGCTCTCAGCTTCCTTCACCGGCTTAGAGGTGATAGCGCCGAACAGAGCGGCGTCACTCCGCTTCAGGAGGCTGACCGTGCGATCAGGGAATGCATCGCCTTCTTTGCACCAAAACTCCCAGCCGATATCGCCATGTGTGTAGGTGGCGTCAAACTGGAGGGCGTCGAGGCATATCTTGGTCGCCTCGAGTACTTCGACCCCTACCCCGTCACCCGGTAACCATGCGATTTTGTGCGTGCTCATCAATCCTCCGTCGTGTAGTAGGTGCCTGGTCGGCGTTTGTGGGTCGGTTACGTCTACATTGTGCGCGCTAAGTTCATGCTGCGCACGAATGAACACAGCCCGCCGAGCTTTCTCGCTTGAGAACAGCGACCGCACCGATTTTCCTTTGTCTGACAGTAAGATATAGCGTATCATTATGGTGGAACCAAACGATGATTAGGCAGACGTTCATTCCAAAAGGTCATGATGTCCGGTCGAATACTACCATCATTGATGTCACTCCAGTGTTTTGACGCTGCCGTGCGGCACATGAGTTTCACCCGAGCGGCACGCGAGTTGAACGTCACGCAGAGTGCGGTAAGTCGGCAGGTTCGGCACTTGGAGGAGTATGTTGGCCGGCCGTTGTTTCGGCGCCACAAACAGCGGCTGATTCTGACTGAGGCGGGAGAGGCATATGCGGATTCAATTCGCGAGCTTCTCGACAAAGCCGAGGCGGCGACTCTTCAGGTAATGGCCTACGGTAGCGGAGGGGGAACGCTGACCATTGCACTACTGCCTACCTTCGGATCGCGCTGGCTCGTCCCACGTCTGGGTGACTTCACGGCGCGGTATCCGGACATACAGCTAAACCTCATGACCCAGGTGAAGCCGTTTGATTTTGCCGGAAGTGACATAGATGTGGCGATTCACTTTGGCAGTGATGTCTGGCCGGGTGGGGTCTGTCATAGGCTCATGGGTGAGACAATCGTCCCTGTGGCGGCACCGTCGCTCCTTGCAGGACAGCCCGGACTAGCCGGCCCCGAGGACACCGGTCGCTACACACTCCTGCAGCACGTCACCAGACCGCAGGCCTGGCAGGAATGGTTGTGCGAATGTGGCGTGACGAACGTCGACGGACGATTGGGGCCGCGATTTGAGCAGTTTCAAATGGTCATCCAGGCTGCGATCGCAGGCCTCGGATTGGCGGTATTGCCATTGTTCTTGATTCGCGAGGAACTCGCGAGCGGTCGGCTGATTGTAGCCATAGATCACCCGGTAACGAGCGCGCATGCCTACTACTTGGTTCACCCCGAATCCAAAGCAGATCTTCGACGCGTTGTGGTGTTTCGTGATTGGTTACTCGAGCAGTGTGCGTCGCAGAAACTGGACAAGTGAGAACGACTTCAAGCCCCCTGTGCATCACCTCTCAAGAGCTGTTGACCGAGTGCGCAGCCGCAACCGTGTGACGGGCTCAATGTTGCCGCGTCGACTTGGCCATTGATTGGACACCCTCGATTGTCCCAGGTCGGGATTGGTGAAACGCCTGCTCCTTCCAGGAGTTGAGAGTGTGGTGCACACAGCCGGTATCACTGCTGTGAGCGCCGGCTCGTTGGGCCATGGGCTTCTCTGTTCGTCAGCCGTAGCATCTTCTATCCTCAATCACAATGATCCGACTGCTTTTGCCAACTGAAGAAGTACTACTTCGCAGTCTTGCCACCTCCTCGAGGCAACGGTTCTTTTTGAAATATCAGAGTTCTGGCCGCGTTGCAGATCGCTACGACGGCAGGATGCTTGATGCGGCGCTCGACAGTGACAGCGTACAGACGTTCGCGCACGTCTGCGATGGTGCCCACGGCAAGCACCTGGTATTGACGCTCGATCTCGGTTGCGATGACCGACATCGCTGGGAAGATGCCTACACCGCGCATGCCGAATACTTTCAAAAGGGCACTGTCATCGAATTCACCGACAATATTGGGATGGATGGCCCGGGCATCAAACCACTGTTCCAGCGATCGACGTAAGGTGGTGTTTTCGGCGGGAAGCAGCATCGGTGCGCCATGCAGCGAATCCGGGAACTTCTTTTGAAGGTCTGCGGCGAGATCTTTCCGACCGAAGAAGGTGATGTCTGATTCCCCCAGCAAGTGATTGAACGCAAGTACTTTTACGTGGGGACTGGCGGGTGCATCCGACAGGATCATGTCTAACTCGTGCAGGGCGAGGTCGGCGAGCAGCCGTTCCGACTTGTCTTCTCGACATACCAGCCGAATTGGTTCGGAAAGCTCGTAAGCGTGACTCAGGACACGTTCTGCCACCAATTTCGGTACAACATCGGCAATGCCGACAGTCACCCGCAGCGAGCGGCCGGTTGGCCGATCCTCGAGAGCGTCAAGCATCTCTCTACCGAGCCCGAAAATCTCGTCGGCGTACCGATAGACAATGCGCCCTCTCTCAGTAAGGACGAGTTTGCGTCCCCTCTTTTCAAACAGTTGCTGGCCAAGAACCTCCTCCAGGATATGAATCTGCTTGCTGACCGTGGATTGTGCCAATCGCAGTTCAACACAGGCGCGCGCCAGACTGCCTTCCCGCGCTACGAGCCAAAAGTACAGCAGGTGGTGATAATTGACCCATTCCATGGTCTCATAAATACTTCGATTGGCACGAAGAGTCAATAGCAAATTATCTATTAGTCTAAACGTTGGAAAAGGCGTAGAAATGGCATATCGAAATAGCAATGGAGGCCAGCGATGAGGATTCAGGTAGTGGGCAGAACAGCCGAGATCGACGACGGCCTGCACGGTTTTGTCGAACATCAACTCCTGCTCGCGCTTGGGCGAGTCTCCCCAGGAGTTCACTGTGCCGTTGTTCGCCTGTGCGATCAGTACGGACCTCGCGGCGGCATAGATAGGACGTGCCGAATCGAGGTGCGCCTGCGCTCTCGAAGGAGCCTTGTAGTCGAGCACACGGATACCAATTTGTATGCGGCGATCAGTCGAGCCGCTGAAAGAGCCAAGAGAGCCGTTGTTCAGGAAAAAGGGCGCTTCCGGCGACATCGGAAAGGGAATATGCCGGCCCAGCCTCGCCGGCATCTGGACCAGGTTCAGAAGGATACGGAGTATCTATCAGACACGAAAGATCTGCGGATGACAGGAAAGGCAGACTACTGATGAACTGCCCACGCTGTGAGTCATCTACTCTTGCCGAACGGAACCGGGGAGGAATTGTTGTTGATATCTGCTCGCAGTGTCGCGGCGTCTGGCTCGATCGGGGAGAGTTGGAGAAATTGATGGCCCAGGCACAGGCGGTAGATGAGCAGGCCCAATATGATAGCCGCATGAAGTACGATGAGGACGACGATGACTATCGCAAGGGGCAGTCTCGGCACCGTGATGATCATGATCACGATGATACCCCGTATGATGCCCAGGGTCGGCCACGCAAGCGGCGATGGTATGAGTCGTTCACTGATATGTTTGATTAACGGAGGTGCGTCCTTGCAGCCAGCTGCCAAGCTGGCGTGGACGAGCATTCGCCTCTTGAGGCGCAGCCCACCATGGGCTGCGCCGCCCAGAATCGTCAGGTGGTCAAATAGGCGCCAACACGTCTGACTAGAAAAGAGGCGCGGCAGGGCTATTCTCATTGGAGGATGATTGAAGTGAAGATAGTGATTCAGCGTCCAGGAGCACCTGTGCAGGACCGTCGTGATTGGTATGCAGAGAAGTTGTGTCTCGGTACCCTTAAGACACCTGAGGTGGCATCGGTCACAGTACAATTGGATCAACGGCAAGACCCAGCTACGCCGTTTGAGCAAAGCGATAGCCTCTGTCGCATTCGTGTAGATTTAGTGAACGGTTGCTATGTTGCGACCGAGGCTGTCGACTCAGATGAAATCATGGCTATGTATCGCGCAATGGACAAGATGAGATCTGTCTTGATTGAACGCCCGTCCGATCTTATTGAGGTGGACCGAGCCGCTTCACTACTATATGAATCTCGACCGGGAAATAGATCATAATATCGGAGGCATCGCTATGAAACTAGAACAACTGCAACAACACATACGTTTTCTCGCCTCACTCGAGGAGGGTGAGCAACCGATCGTTTCGTGTTATGTCGATTTGACGGAGCCAAAGGAGGAACGACAGAAATACCTCATCAGTCGTATCGACAGCATTGTCCGGACGTGGCCCAACGGCACGCAGCGTGGGCATCTCGTGGATGCCCTGAATTCGGTAGTGCGACAAACCAGCCAGAATAACGAACCCGAGACAAAGAGTCTGGCGGTGTTTGCTCGTGGGGGCGCCAGCTCATTCTGTCTTCCTCTGCGTTTCAGGCTGCCTCTGCCCACCACCCTGACAGTGGACAGAGTCCCTCACCTGTCACCCCTTGTCGTAATGAAGGACCGTTACCACCGTTACGTCGTGTTGGTAACAACCAGTAGGAGCGCGAGGATCCTCGAGGTGAGTCTGGGTGCAGTTACCCAGCAGAAGTCAGTAGAACGACAGGAAGCTAAGGCAAGAGTCGGCCGAGAGTGGACACGTCTGCACTATCAGAACTATCGCAGCGAGAAGAAACGGCAGTTTATTAAGGAGAAGATCGCCGTCCTGGAACGCCTCATGGCAGACGAGAAGTACGGTCATCTCATCCTGGCGGGTGAATCTGATTATGTTCATGAAGTACGAAAGGCTCTTCCGAAGCACCTTTCGATGAAGCTTATCGATGTGCTATCCCTTTCGAGCCTTTCCGACCGCGAGCTGGTTCTCAAAGAAACGCTCAGTGCTTTCATGAAGGCGGAGGAGAACGAATCGCTAGAGACGGTGGAACGGCTCTTCAATGCCTTCTACCGAAACGATTTAGCTGTGCTGGGGTCGGGAGATACGTTCAATGCGATGCTCCAGGAGAGGGTCGATACACTGGTGATTGAGGCAGATTGTAATCTTGGCGCAGTGCATGTCTGTAAGCTCTGCCGGTGGGTGTCTTCGGCTGACGCACAGCCTGAGGTTTGTGGCGTGTGCGGCTCGTCTGTCTTGCACAAGTACGATACCCGAGAGGAGCTTATCAGGTTAGCGGAGAAGAAACGGTGCCGAATTGAAACCGTTGGCCGATCTGAACAGCTACATCGAGCCGGCGGCGTTGGGTGCTTTCTTCGCTATGCCCTGACACCGGATAGGGTTATGTGGGGAGGCGAGAGGGAGACCTTGGCGTAGCGATGAACTCTCAAAGAGCGTCATAGGGTTATCGGCTCTTGGAGCAAAGGCCGGGATTGATCAGGAACGAAGCGCAATCGAGATGAACGGGAATCGAAGTTAAGAACGAGTAGAAATCTGAAAGGAGACGAGCTATGACCAGAGCGAAGTCTTCAAAGAAACACGCTCATCCGGAAACGCATGAACCAGCACGGCTTGGTGCGGGCGGCGAGATTCCCGTCGAAGAGCGTTACCGCATGATTGCGGAAGCCGCATACTATCGTGCTGTGAAGCGTGGTTTTGTTGGGGGCGACACAGTCAATGACTGGCTTGAGGCCCAAGCGGAAGTGGATGCCGAACTTGCCAGCACACAGCGTCAGGCGGAACAACGCGGTAGGTGACAATTCTTGAGATTACGCAGCATCTGGCCATGGCAACGATGGCAGGTTCTGCTACCACCATTTAGTGACGTTTATTGGAGGTTAGCGAAATGCCGCAGAGTATGAAATGCTTCGTAATGCAGGGAATAGGCAAAGTTGGGTTTGCGGAGAAGGCCATACCCAAGGCTGGGCCGAACGATGCCGTCATCAAAGCGACGCACGCGCTCGTATGTACATCAGATATTCATACTGTGAACGGTGCAATCGGTGATCGCCATAATCTCACGCTTGGGCACGAAGCGGTTGGAGTAGTACATGATGTAGGTGAGCAAGTGACGTCCTTCAAGAGGGGTGATATGGTTGCAGTGAATGCCATTACACCATGTTACAAATGTGAGAATTGCCTGCGCGGCTATACGTCTCAATGCACACAGATGCTCGGCGGCTGGAAATTCGCTAACATCAAGGACGGTACCTTCGCGGAGTATTTCCATGTAAATGATGCGGAGGCCAATCTAGCCCTCATCCCGCAGAAAGTGAGGCCCGAGGCAGCGGTTTATACCTGTGATATGATGTCCACCGGATTCATGGGGGCCGAGTTTGCCAATATCCCCCTGGGAGGAAGCGTGGCTGTATTTGCCCTCGGACCGGTTGGACTTATGGCGGCAGTGGGCGCGAAACTCAAGGGTGCGGGTCTGATCATTGGCGTGGATGGTGTGACTGAGCGGCTGGAGTTGGCCAAGAAGTTGGGGGTCGACATCACCGTGAACTTCAAGAAGGCCGATCCGATTAAGAGGATTCTCGAGTTGACCGATGGCCAGGGCGTGGACTCTGCCATTGAGTGCCTCGGTGGACAAGTGACATTCGAAGCCTGCATAAAATCAACCCGACCCGGCGGTACAATCTCCGTGACGGGTTACTTTGGCGAGGGTGAATATGTAAACATTCCACGCATGGAATGGGGTGTGGGCATGGGTGACAAAGTCATACGAACCGGACTCTGTCCGGGTGGCAAAGAGAGGATGAAGAGGCTCCTCAGACTAATCGAAACGGACAAAGTTGACCCGACACCTTTGACTACACATACTTTTCCCTTTGAGCAGGTAGACAAGGCGTTCCATTTGATGGCAACCAAGGAAGACGGCATCATCAAACCACTCATTACATTTTGATCGTAAGAATCGACGGCTGTGGAATAGGTTTCCGGACTGGAGGAGATACTCCGAATACGTGTCGGAATCAATGGCCTGTTAAGTTAGACACGGTTATAGGTTGTCCTTCATTTATGGAAACGCACATAGCAGCGCCGCGTGGCACGGACGGCGAGATTTCAGCCGATGAGCGTCATCGCATGATCGCAGAAGCAGCGTACTGTCTTGATATGAAGCGTGGTTGTGCACGGAGCGACACGGTTAGTGACTGGCTCGAGTCCCATTGTGTATGTTCCTGATTGTCATAGTCATCCGAATACCCTCATGCGTATTGATAGCTGAGAGCAGAAAGCAAGATTAGAAGTATGAACGGTCGTTCCCCGATGTGGACTTCGCTTGAGGTCGAAGAACTGGTGAGGCAGCTAGGCACCGACACACTGTATGGTCTGAGCGGTGCAGAGTCAGCTCGTCGCTTAATCGAAGCTGGGCCTAACGAGTTGCAGGCTCCGCGCCGCATCTCGCCTTGGGCGATCTTTTTCGAGCAGTTTAAGAGCGTTATCGTCCTCATTTTGATCGTCGCTGTTGGACTATCGGTCTTTCTTGGGCACAGCCTGGAGGCGATTGCCATTGGCGTGATCGTTCTGTTTGCCACGTTGCTGGGCTTCATACAGGAATACCGCGCTGAACGGGCTCTTGAGGCACTTCGACAGATGGCCGCGCCGACGGCTACAGTTCTCCGTGATGGCAAGGAAATCGAAATCCTGTCGCGAGAGCTTGTGGCCGGCGATATCATTCTTCTTCGGACAGGGGACAAAATACCAGCTGATGCGCGACTGATTGAAGCCATCAACCTGCAGACCGATGAAGCCACTCTCACGGGCGAGTCTGTACCCGTTGAAAAGCATACCAGCCCACTGTCCAACGGTGAATTGCCAATTGGCGACCGGAAGAACATGGTTTTTGCGGGTACCGCTGCAACGTACGGCCGGGGCCGCGCGGTCGCGGTCGCTACGGGCATGCAAACGGAGTTTGGACGGATCGCCGGGTTGCTTGCCACAGTTGAAATTGGCCAGACTCCGCTACAGAACAACTTGAAGAGAGTCGGGCATGCACTCGCATATGTCGCTCTCGCAGTCGTTATACTCATTGTCGGCCTCGGATTCTTTCGTGGTCAGCCGCTGCTGGAGATGCTCGTATTTGGCATTGCCTTAGCAGTCGCGGTAGTTCCGGAGGCCTTGCCGGCCGTTGTCACGATCTCGCTTGCTATCGGGGTTCAGCGGATGGTGAAGCGCAACGCTCTCATCCGCCGCCTGCCGGCTGTCGAAACTCTCGGCAGTACGTCGGTCATTTGCTCTGATAAGACCGGCACACTGACCAAAGACGAAATGACAGTCCGGAAAATCGTGTTGCCCGGTCAGAGTATAGAGGTCTCAGGCGCAGGGTACGAACCGCAGGGTTCGTTTTCGTGCAACGGTTCCGCCGTCGACCTTTCCGGGCCAATCGCCGAATTACTGAGAGCCGCTGTGCTGGCGTCTGACGCCCAGCTTGCCTGGAGCGACGGCCAGTGGGATATCAAAGGCGATCCAACTGAAGGGGCGCTGGTTGTCGTCGCAGCCAAAGCGGGGCTACACAAATCTGACCTCGACATCCAGTTCCCACGATTGAGCGAAATCCCATTCACCTCCGAAAGTAAGCGCATGACCACGCTCCATGCGTCACCAGCCGGTTCGGCAGCCTATGCCAAAGGCGCTCCCGAGGTGATTCTCAATGCCTGCACTCGGCAACTTACCGACGCTGGCGAGAAGGTGCTCGACGACGCCGGAAGAGCGGAACTCCTGGCCGAAGCGCAGCGGATGGCGAGCGGAGCACTACGAGTACTGGCCGTGGCGACCAAGACGGAGACGACACTCGTCGACGCGGAGTACGGGATGACATTCCTCGGTCTTATGGGGATGATAGACCCTCCCCGACCTGAGGCCCAAGCCGCCATCCGGACGTGCCGGCAGGCGGGAATTCACGTGGTTATGATCACCGGAGACCATCCCCTGACAGCACAAGCAGTAGCGAAGGAACTAGGTCTTGTCGTTAACGGCCGAGTGGTCACTGGTGCTGAATTGGAGGGGATGAGCGACGCTGAACTTGAGTCTCGTGTGGGCGACATCGAAATATTTGCCCGGGTCTCTCCAGCGCATAAGCTCCGTGTGGTAACCGCGTTGCAGGGAAGGGGCCGAATTGTAGCGATGACGGGCGACGGAGTAAACGACGCACCAGCGCTCAAGAAAGCCGACATCGGCATCGCCATGGGCATCACCGGCACTGATGTGTCCAAAGAGGCTGCGGTCATGACACTCACCGACGACAACTTCGCGTCTATCGTCGCCGCAGTGGAGGAAGGGCGGGGAATCTTTGGAAACATCAAGAAGTACCTGACATACTTGCTCTCCTCCAATATTGGCGAAATCACCCTGATAGCCGGTGCCAGTGTATTGGAAATGCCCATGCCATTGACAGCGGTGCAGATTCTGTACATCAACCTTGCCACCGACGGCCTGCCGGCCCTCGCCCTGGCTGTGGACCCATATGAACCGGATTTGATGCAGCGGCCGCCAAGGAGTCCCGGGACTGGTCTGTTCACACGACCGGTGGTTTCCCTGATGGTAGTAGGTGGGTTGTGGTCGGCATTGGCTAATCTGGTGCTTTTCACTTGGGCATTGCAGTCCGGCCGTAGTCTTGAAGAATCAATAACGATGACCTTCATTTCGCTGGCGCTCATTCAGTTTTTCAAGGCCTACAATTTCCGCTCCGATCGGCACTCGGTCCTGAATCGGCCCTTATCAAACAAATGGCTGAACCTCGCCATCGTCTGGGAAGTGGCGCTGCTAATCGTAATCGTCTATGTACCTTTCTTACAGGGGCCGCTCGGCACTTTCGGCCTGTCGCCGATTGATTGGATAATCGTCGTTGCCGTTGCGTTTACGATCACGCCGGTGCTGGAGTTGGCAAAGTGGATGGAGCGACGAGGTTGGTTTGGAAAATTGACCTGAGACAATTTGTCGTGGTCACGCATGTCATAGATGAAGACGGCCAGCTTCCGGGGTACCGCCACCCACACCTTTTGGATGTTGCCGCGGTACAGGATGCGGTCGTACATCTGTAAGCTTAGCGGATGGAGCGGTGTTGAAACAAGAAATCGAATCCTCTTTCCATTATGGAATCGATAATAACGTCATGATTTCGTCACCTGTGGAAGAGCCCGTGAGAAGAGTCCTTTTCTGTCTTTCCCGTCATTCTGCGACCTGCCCGTTTTGCCGATTGCACTGACCTGACGAGTCCACGTTAGCAGTTTCTTGGTCCAAAAAAAGCGTCACAAAACGGTCACAATGACGCGTAAGTCATTGTGCCACAACGCGAGACGGGGGTTCGATTCCCCCCACCTCCAAAATATAAGTATATATACATCAATATGTTACAAACGGGACGGGGGTATAATACCCCCGTCCCTCAGTTGTAATACGCTTTCAGAACGCCAGTTACAATTCTAATACCGGCCGTATTATGGTCACAGTGGAGTGTGACGCTGCTCCGAGTCGGCTTTCTCTCAATGAAAGCGTTGGGTCGCAAATGGGAGGCATCAGCACTACTCCCACACCTGTTTTTTGACTTGCGTTAGTTACCCAAACTGGGTACGTTCATACCCGAAATGGGTACGTACACGAACCAGTTGGCAGCAGCGCTATTCCCAGGGACCAAGCAGAAACTCTTGGCGCTCTTTTTTCTTAATCCCGGGCAGCAGTACTACTTTTCCGAGGTGGCTCGCCTCACCAAGACACGTCAAGGTGTCGTGCAGCGTGAACTTGGCACTTTGTCAGCAGCAGGCATTCTCATTGTGGAAATACGGGGTCGTCAGAAATTCTACTCAGTGAACCAGGCAAACCCGATCTTTGCGGACCTGCGAAACATCGTCTTCAAAACGTTCGGGGCGGTAGATCAAATCAAAGAAGCCTTGCAGCCCATAGGTAAGAAGATCCAAGTCGCATTTGTCTATGGCTCGTTCGCTCGGGGAGAAGAGGCCGTTGGCAGTGATCTTGATCTTCTCGTCATCGGCCGCGTTCGCCTCCAGGAGTTAGTCGGCTCGCTTTCAGCCGTCGAACAGGCCTTGGAGCGTGAAATCAACCCGACGCTTTTCTCAGAAGATGAATTCAAGAAGAAGTTGGCGCAGAAAAACCACTTTCTCAAGTCAGTCCTGACTACGCCAATGGAATTTGTCATCGGAACAGAAGATGAGCTTAGACGACTGGCTGACTAATCGCTGGGTCCATGGACACCAGACGAGCCCGGAAGAAATCCAGGCGTTACTGCATAGTGCCGAAGAAGATTTGCGCAGTGCCCAAGTGCCGGGCATTGCTGCTGGCTGGCGGCTCAACATGGCATACTCTGCTGCCCTTCGCTACGCTCGTGCCGCATTGTATGCCAAAGGCTATCGTCCTGGTCGGGAGCGCGAGCATGAGCGGACCATCGATTCGCTGACATACACTACTCTGTCCGTCGAACCCAATACGATCACGGTGCTTCATAAGATCAGAAAAATGCGCCATGTTGCGACCTACGATTCAGTCGAGATGATTTCAGAAGAGGAAGCGGATGCTGCCATGGAACTAGCTCGAGACCTCGGTTCCATAGTGATTGCTTATCTGAAGTCGGCCTATCCACAGTTATTGGACTAGGTGAATAGCGAACACCGGCCATATGATCATCCGAGTAACGCAGAGGTTGGCAAGAAAGATTAAGGTCGCTCCAGCAGCCTCCGTACCGCTGCAAGACCATCCGCTGCTTGATTGGACCGCGCACCTGTTCATGGTCTCTCGCTGGCAATGCGTAATCATCACCAACTCGGTGTGCCTGTACTCAGTTGTACTGCCAGGTAAGGGGCTGTCAAGCGAGACGACATTCCTGGACCGTTGCTTCCAAACGCTTCACGAATACATGACGTTTGACGGCGTAAGTCGGCTCTTCAATGACAACATCGCGCCGGCGACCCAAGACATCCGTTTCTGGAAGGCGGCTGACCGGCGTGTCCTCGGATCGATCAACGACGCGATATTCCAAGCGAAGTGTGATTTGCTGGAAATCGGGTACCCGCTGACCATCGTGAGCAAGCGCCTCAACGATACGCCGCGGTCGATGATAAGACATCGAACGCCAAAGTCGGAATTGTTAGTTATCGCCGCAGCGTCTCAGGCCTGAGGTTCAGTTAAAGGGAGCGAAATCGTAGCTCGGCGTTAGAGTCGCCTCGAACGAAAAAATAGCAGACGCTGCTACCATGGTACCCGTACACAGGAGGTGAGGCGACAAGCCACTCATAGGGAATAGGTTCATAGTTGCTAGGGGACGAAAAGCCAGACGTGCCCCCAACTTGGTCATTCGGGAAGTCCATTTTGTCCACAAAGGGCTGAAAAAAAGCGTCACAATTTGGTCACCTATGAAAGGGCCGCGGTCAATAGTTTTCTTCTTTCTCTCCGGTCGTTTGACCTGAGCGTTTCCGTCGGATTGTCTTCGTCACCT
>AMWB02139534.1_pt1 | contig 17136 bp, 14 predicted proteins | sample 200311 | NCBI WGS metagenome assembly AMWB02 (sample SAMN02737377, study PRJNA173069) | bioreactor metagenome | biome: anode biofilm in microbial fuel cells | place: USA: California | collected 2010-12-16 | reverse complement strand
GAGATACTGAAAAGCAATACTGCAAGTGCCGCAGGACATGGAATCAAACCTGTAGAAAGTCCGATTGCAATTACTCCTTTCTTTGTATCGATAGCATGTTCATGTGGATGGTAGAATTTTCGTAGTATCCATATCCCAACGCCTACCAGTATCGCTCCTCCAATCAAACTCATAATATCATGAGTAGCATCAACATTTAGAGCTTCTACAAGATAGATAGAAGCAATACCCAATGCCACTACGACTATAACGTGAGAGAAAACAATTGTAAGTCCAAGGAGAAGAGCATCTTTCAGGTCTGCATCTGTACCCATGACAAAAACTGCCATAATTGATTTTCCATGACCCGGCTCGAGTGCATGTAATGCACCAAGCAAAAAAGCCGAGAGGATTATCCAGAAGTTAAGCTGTGAAGACATTATACCTGTTTCCAGCGAAAGCAATTCCATAATTGATTACCCCTTTTATGTTCAAGCATTTAAGTATACACATCTGCAATCATACTTAGTAATACTATTATGCAATAAGCTTATAAATAGATTACGAATAAGTATGCTAAATATAGGTAGAAAAGTGTTACTCAACTAAACTAATAGCCTTAGTACTTTAGACAAAAAAAGTAATATTAGATAATACGTAATTTAACATATGGATTATCTAAAGTGTAAATCAAATTGCATAGAGGTATTTATAAGAATAATCTCACTTTGAGACGAATTGTAAAATCAAAAAATATGATATGTCTACAATTAGTACAAGTTCAAAGTTAAAGCATGGATAGTAATATTAAATTAGAACTATGTGTTACTAAGCACAATGAACTAATATGTAAGTTAGATGATAGTGCTTGTAACTACGATTGCTATCGGAAAGTTTCCTCACTTAGATGGGGATTTTATGTAAATAAGAAAAGAACCGACAAGTATGAGATAATTGGTGCATTGATTACATTGGTAGGTGTGTTTGTGATGGTTTATATACCTCGATGAAAGTGAGTAATAACATTACTCACTAATACTTACATCCAGAGTTATTCTGGTAATTAAGGAGATGTTGCTTTACATAGCATCATCTGCTTTCATTGGAAAGACTATTCAATCCTCTTTTCCTTTATATATATCAATGAACCTGGGAAACTGCTGTAGTTCCACCATCATATAGTCCCTGTTCAAACGGTTTAGAATTAGGTGCCAGTAAATTTCTTCCTCTTCGGTCATTTCCTCAGGGTCCACGAAATCATGGAACCATTGGGAGAATTCTTCAAATTGTTCATCTGTCAGCATTTGGATTAGTTTTTCAGGTATCATAGACCATCCAGCTGACCAAGCGGTCCAAGGTATTTAAGACCAAGTTTTTCGTAGTGCATTGTTTACATAAAACAAGGTATCAGAGACATTTCGGAATATGTATATGCTGTTGGTAATGAATACACATTCATGGAAAAAGAAGATATTATTGAACTCCTCTTTATTACTTTAGGAATAGTGGTACTCACCCGTATATTTTATCCCTGCATTCAGAATTTGTTTTCAATTACAGATAGATATAGCGCAGCAACCCTCACATCTTCACTGATTATGGCCATTGTTACTGCTGTATATGTGAGGTACACATACCGTATATTCGATGCCACAAATAAAAATACGGAACAAACTGCTAAAGCTCAAAAAATAGCATACCTTGAACGTAGACTGGAATTGTTTTATTTACCTCTAAAAACTGCGTTACGAAAAGTAAATCCAGCCATAATTGAATTAGAAATTGAAAACATCAGCAAGAATTCAAAGGAAAAAAATTACTCTAAAGAATTAACAAACTATATACAAGGATTGCAGAATGATTTCGCTAAAGACTCCGATAGGTTTCTGCCCTGTAGTTATTTGGCATATAAGGAAACAAATGATTCTCTTACAAGATTTACGGATGTATTTTTATCACTTTATTTAAACGAACATATAATTGATGATTTGAATGACTATCAAATTGGCGCTACCATTGCTGGCAAGAAAAGTTGGAACTTTTTTTATTCTAATAGAGACCTTCGATTAGTGGTAGACAAAGATATTGAATCAATCAAAAATGATTTAACAAAATTGGTGAATATCTGATTCACCATATTCTTATGCTGTACTTATCAGAACATCGACATATCATCATCTATTTTGTCCAGTTCCCTCTGGATATCGGCCACAGATATGTCCAGATAACTCATAGTAGTACTGAGGTTCTTATGCCGAAGGAGTTTCGAGACCATAGTTATGGGCATACCCTTATCCAGCACATGCTCTGCCCTTGACCTTCGAAAGGTATGAGTACCAATGGTCTTTTCAATCCCCGCTTCCTTTGCAAGTTTATTGACCACCCGATAAACCTGAGACCTATGGACCTGCTTGCTCATATTGGAAAACATAACATAATCCCCTGCCTTGAGCTTGTTGTGGTCACAATATTGCTTTATCTTCTTTAATATACGGACTTTACATGGCACCCTCCGCATCTCAGTATCATCCTTGCCTTTCCCACCGTACACCTCCACACAGCCTCCCTTTAGGTCAAGGTCTCTTATCCGGATGTTTATCGCTTCAGAGACCCTCAATGCTGGTCCATATAGGAGGAGCATCCAGACTTCGTACTTTTCAGACAGATTTGGCAGGCTCAGTATCTTCTCAAACTCATCTGGCCGTAGCCATTCCTTAGAATATTTTGTCATGCTTGCGAAATACAACATCAGCTTTTAACTGTTTCGTGGGCATTTACAAAGGATAGTAGAAATGCCATATGATACTGGTTTTGAAATGCCAGAAAAGACCCTAAAATATGAAATGCAACAATAGATACGGAATGATGCATGGGCATATTGTCAAAGAGAAGCGTATCATAATATTATCTTTGCATTAGACCTTTGATGCTGAAAAGTAAATAAGTATCCATGATATAGTGTGTACTTTATAGAGATATTGAGAGCTGGACAGTATGTCTGGGAAACAGGAGAATTTACAGCAAAATTTGGACACTACCCACTGGTGATAAAAAAGAAAGAGATATGGGGTGCTTATAATGCAAAAACTAATTGGTGAATTTGTATATGATACGAAAAATGCAAAAGAAATAATAAAATATAAGACTTGTAATCATAAAATTACAATATATAAATCAAATAATGGAACACTGTTCTATACATACTTGGATGATTTGAATATATTGACATTAGAAGCAATCCAGAGTTGCGCAAGGGGGATATACCCATTCCGTCCAGATTATGGGCAGCACCACTATAACATAGATGAATACCGCAAAGAACTGTTACCTCAATATCAAAATGATTTTATTTATATGTGGTTGTTTTTCAATAAGGAATATGATCAACTAAAGAAACGATACCCACAATATAATTATAAAAATTGTCAGATTATATACAAATATAAAATCGGGTCTAGCACGAGGATGTTATGCAGGAACAAAATCAATGAATTATTTATATATATTAAACCTGGTTTTTTTGAAAAAAAAGAAGATGAATTTATACACATGGGATTCAGAATAGATGATTCTGAAAAATTTAACCGATATGTATTTGAGTTCATCAAAAACCATTCACTGAAAGAAGCCGAAAAGAGATTTCCACAGTACAAATATAAAAGAGCATAACAGAGCTTTGCAAAAATAAATTCCTCCTTTTATTCTCCCATATCTCGATGTTCTGAATCAGGTTTTATGCAGTTGTAGGATAAAGGGAGCATGACCATTAGAGTAGCCTGCTTATAGGAGTTGGGGCATGGGCATGACTTTTTGAAAGGTCAAATTTATTTTTATTTGGAAAATGAGAAAAAAATATGTAGGAAGGAGTTGAGAACTCATGTCCATGCCCAAAATGTGAACACTACAACAGGTCAGTGGGCACCGGAAAAAGGTTAGTCCTGCTGACCCAAGTCAGCAATGAACCTATCAAGAGACAAGTAATATTGTCCGTCATTTTTATGCTCTGCATTCCACTTGAGCATTTTTTCATTAATCTCATCCATATATTCTTTTGTTCTTTCGTCATTTGTCTCCCCACTAACATTGTTATTATTGTGAGGTGATTTCTGAGCTAGAATACGAATATCCATCCAGCACATCTTATCTCGTTCCTTACCGTACCTTGGTCTTTCGGAACGTATACCTATGGTATTGCGCATTATATTGTTGAACTTAATATGGGACTCATTGGATACACCCTGGGAGATGCACCATTCTCTATAAGCCTTAAACATATCATCCATTGTTACCCTTGAACCGTTGGACATTATTGTCCGGCTGTCAATGAACGCTCTCGCACTGAATGAATTGCTCATATATTCTTTCTTTGTTTCCTCAACTGACGGAATATTATCTATTTTATAACCGGACTTACCACTGGCTTTCATTTTATCCCTCATTGCTATGAGTCTGCCAATGAGGACGTTCAATAATCCACTTAGCTCTTCAGGTGTTGTTATCCTGTTAATAATACCTGCATCTTTGACCAGATTCCCATGCTCATCCACTTTCGTTTCAAAGTTCTCTCTGAACTGGATAAGTATGATCCTACGGAAGTATCCTATATCAGTCTGCTCTCTTACAACAGGGCAGTGGTTCATTGAAAAGATCAGTCTGGACGTACATTTAAACTTATAAAGATCCTTGAACTTCTTTTCTCCGGAAATCTTATCTCCACCCACAATCCCCTTGAATACAGACTGGTCTTCCATCATATCAGCTGGCAGGTCACTGCAGCAGTTTACCAGCTTGCCATCAAGCTCACTGGGCGCAAATCTATCGTTTTCAAGACGCTGTAGTGGCACAGCAGAATATGATGCTTCTCCAATTAGTTTCTGTAACATCTCAAGAAGTTTGCTCTTACCGTTGCCACCTGGGCCTAGTAGGAACAGGGCCTTCTGCAAGCTCATGTCCGGGATCAGACAGTATGCAAAGAAGTCCAGAATAATGTTTCTATCTATCTCATCACAGAGGATATCCTGAAGGAACTTCATTATCTGTAGACAGTCTTGACCTTCAATGTAATCCGTCTGAATCTGGAAAACGGTTTTGAAGGATTTATCATGGGGCTTGAAGGTGTTATCCCGAAGATCAAAGTATCCATTTTTACAGTTAATAATGTCCGTGTTGCTGTAGAATTCATCCCTGTCGCAATAGTAGAGATATTGAATGGCTTTTACAACTTCATTTTTTACTTTCTCCCGGGCATTATTCCCACATTCCTTGTAAATGGCATTACCTACAATTGTTTCTCCGATGTCCGGCCTGTATACACCGTTGGAGTAATAGTATAGAGTTTTGTTATCAAGGGCACTCCAGACATCCAATATCTTATGGATATAGTCTGCAAAATCCTTGGTGAGGAGTTTGTCGTTCTTAGATGGTTTATAGAATCTGCTGAAGCCCATCCCCTCACATTCCCTCGTATCTTTGTCAATGATCTTTCTTTGCTTAACAATTGCTTCATCATTTCTTAATGAACTCAGGAGTGTCGTAACATAATTCCGCATCTCATATTCTATCTTTTTAATCTCCACTATATGAGTGGAGCCACCATCCGCATTGATCTTGTATAAACCATCGTTTGCATATGCCATTACAAACATTTGAACAAGGGTACGCTTGGTCTGGTTGGATATCTCCGCACCAAATATATCCTTATATTCAATTTCAATGGGCTGGATATCTTTTACTTTACCATTGACTACAGGCCTGAACTGAAAGACGTGTTTATATCGAGCATCTTCATTTATTTCAACACCAATATTAGTATATTTATTTGACTTTCGAATGACATGCAGGGTTTTGTGCTCTTTTCTCTTATTTGCTTTATGATTGTTTTCCGGGGAGCTACCAGGCTGCTCCTCCGCAGCCTCTGGAGAATCTATAAGTACTCCGTCTCCAAGATTATCGTGTGGAACGCCCTGCTGGTCGGCAACCGTTGGGCAATCTTCTTTTTCATCTGTATCATGGCTTTCGCCTTCTGGAACTTCTTTTTTGATCATGGTGATTTCTTCCGTTCATGGTTGATTATAATGGAATCAAATTGCAATGAAGTCAGGAATATAAATGTAAAGATGCGGCTAAGGTTATTTGAGCCACAATAGATGTACCTGTGTTCATTATCAATCAAGTTGCAGCCTCCCCTCAACAGGTTTTGTCATATAGGCGGCGCATTCTTTTTCAGAGGATGCATGTGCTTCTTCCAACTCTGCATCTGATAGATGCAGGAATGGATAATCAGAGTCCTTCATTTCGGCCTTTAGCAGCCTTGTGCATTCATTATCAGCACCATTCTGTAAGAGAAGTGCCATTTCAAGGCTGTCATAAACTGGCTCTCCATTTTCCATAAGAGCCATGCAGGATGCTATTCTATTATCACTTTCTTCAAAGATACTGTAAAAATTAGCTATATCTTCAGTGTATGGCTGGTTAAGAGCTACAGTATAAACGTAGTATGTTCCCAACTCCACGCTATACATTTTCTTTTCTTTAAGAGTACATCCACTGTACACAGGAACATCCATCTGTCCATAGGTCATAACTTCAATGTTAGTGATTTTGACGGGGTTCTCAGTTTTTTCATCATCCAGGTCATAACTGCTTTCTTCAAGATCAAAGTCATCATGTACCATCATTTCACCTCAATTACTTTGGAATTAGCAAAATGATCTTCTACAAGCATGGCCAGGTATCCTGACCTGTTGATATGTTTCCCTCTGCGTCTGTCCAGCTCTTCCAGTAGTTTTCTGTCAAAGCAAACTGTTGTTGTAGTTTTATTTTTCTTTATACTCATTTTATACCTCCAATTTCTAATTGGGAGTTTTCTGCTTGTGGACATTATGAAGTTGTTTCTCATAGTGTGACAAGTTATTATTATGTGCATGCACATAGGACTATATAAATTTGTTGATAGTAGTTGTTTATAAAAAACGTATCTTGATAGTGATTATAGAAAGAATTGTTTAGAAAAAAGGACGCATTTTTACGAAACTAAATGCTTTTCAGACGGTGAAACCCAGTCTACCCTATTTAAAGGAATAAGCAAAATAGATAGTATAAAGTGGGTACATCGGTAACAATGTATACATGATATAGAAACATTAAATCCATCTGATCTTCAGGCCACTGCCCATTCTTGTGACAGTGCTTCCGCTTGCATTAGCACTGTCTGGGTAGCTTTCTCCTGCTTGTCCGGAGGATAGCCATACTTACGTAATATCCTCTTCACAAGCACACGCATCTGTGCACGAACATTCTCACGAACCGTCCAATCAATAGTGACATTGGAGCGCACAGTGTTTACCAGCTCCCTTGCTATTGTCCGCAGGGTCTCATCGCCCAGTACTTTAACAGCACTATCATTCGTTTCAAGGGCATCATAGAAAGCTATCTCATCTTCGGTCAGGCCCAGTGCCTCACCACGCTCATTTGCCTCCCTCATATGCCTGGCAAGGTCAATGAGTTCCTCTATCACCTGAGCAGCTTCTATAGACCGGTTCTGGTAGCGTCTCAGAGCTTTTTCAAGCATTTCTGAAAAAGCACGAGCCTGCACTACATTTCTTCGGCCTCTTGTTTTTATCTCGCCTTTTAGGAGCTTCTGTAGCAGTTCCACGGCCAGATTACGATGTGGCATGCCTTGAACTTCGGCCAGGAACTCATCGGATAAAATAGATATATCAGGCTTGTCAAGACCAGCAGCTGCGAATATATCTACCACGCCTTCGGGGGAAACTGCTCGTGATACTATCTGCCTCACAGCCATATCCAAGTCTTCTTCAGTCCTAGCTTCAGATGGTGCACGCTTAATAAGACTGGCTCTTATTGCCTGGAAAAAAGCAACATCGTCCCGGATATGTATGGCCTCTTCATGGGGTACTGCAAGGGCAAATGCTTGTGATAGTTCAAGTACAGCTTTCTGGAAACGCTCTTTTCCATCTTCCTGTGCAAGGATATGGTTCTGAGCAGGTGGCAATAGTTTCAATCTTTCGGCTGCAGTCCCTGTAATCCACTTAGACCAGTCAAAGCCATGAAACATGTTACAGCATATCTCATACTTTCCTATCATCAATGCTACTGCCTCTTCTTGGTCCAGAGCAGTTTTCCCCATACCTCCACTTTCGGTATAGGTAGCCAGAGCTTGCTTAAGTTCCTGTGCAAGACCCAGATAGTCCACGACCAATCCACCCGGCTTGTCTCTGAATACACGATTCACCCGGGCAATGGCCTGCATCAACCCATGACCTTTCATAGGCTTGTCCAGATACATTGTGGAAAGGGAAGGCGCATCGAAACCTGTGAGCCACATATCACGCACTATAACCAGCTTCAAGGAGTCATTCGCATTACGGAACCTGTTGGCAAGTGCTTCTCTGCGAGATTTGCTACGGATATGGGATTGCCAGTGAAGTGGGTCGCTGGCTGATCCTGTCATTACTACTTTAATTGTGCCTTGATCATCTTCATCCTGATGCCAGTCTGGTCGGAGAGATACTATTTCCTTATATAATTCCACACAGATGCGCCTGCTCATACAGACTATCATAGCCTTACCATCCATAGCATCCAGGCGCTGTTCAAAGTGCTCCACTATATCCTTAGCAATGAGCTTCATCCGTTTCTCAGAACCGACAATGGCCTCAAGCTGCGCCCATTTACTCTTAAGTTTTTCCTTACGTGTGACCTCTTCACCCTCGGTCACTTCTTCGAACTCCGGGTCTATCTTTGGCAGTTCATTCTTATCCAGGTCAAGCTTAGCAAGCCTGCTTTCATAATAAATGGGTACAGTGGCCTTGTCCTCTACTGCACGCTGGATATCATAAACGCTGATGTAGTCACCAAAGACTGCCCGGGTGTTCTTGTCAGTAAGTTCAATGGGTGTGCCTGTGAAACCGATAAAAGAAGCATTTGGCAATGCATCCCTCATGTGCTTTGCAAAGCCGTCTATGAAATCGTACTGGCTGCGATGTGCTTCGTCAGCTATGACTATGATATTACGTCTCTGGGAAAGAATGGGATAACGGTCCCCTTTTTCTTCTGGGAAGAATTTCTGGATGGTGGTAAAGACAACACCACCGGATTCAACTTCAAGTTTAATGCGCAGGTCTGTGCGGCTGTCGGCCTGTACAGGAGGTTGTCGTAATAGGTCCTGACATCTGGAGAAAGTGCCAAAGAGCTGTTCATCCAGGTCATTACGGTCAGTGAGCACGATAATAGTGGGATTACCCATGGCTGGCTCACGTATCACACGTCCTGCATAGAAGGCCATGGTCAAGCTTTTTCCAGAACCCTGTGTGTGCCAGACCACACCGATGCGCCTGTCGCCGGGGTTTCCACCATGGTGTTTACCTGCTTCATAACGACCCTGTGCTTCGGTCAGCTGTCCTTCTTTCTTAAGCTGTGCAGCACGGAGGGTTTCAGCCACTGCCACCTTAACGGCATGGAACTGGTGATAACCTGCCATCTTCTTTACCAGCGGACCATTGCCAGTGTCCTCGAAAACAATGAAGTACTCAAGCATATCCAGAAGATTCTGTTTGTCAAGGAGGCCTTCGATCATGACCTGTAATTCAGGCATATGCTGGTCTGCCAGTGTCTCGCCTTTGATAGTACGCCAGGGTTTGAACCATTCCTTTCCTGCAGTGAAAGTTCCTATGCGGGCTTCCACGCCATCGGATATCACGAGGAGGGCATTGAAAGCAAATAATGTGGGTAGTTCCGTCCTGTATGTCTGGAATTGCTGGAAGGCTGACCAGATGGTAGCATTCTCATCAACAGCGTTCTTGAGCTCGATAAGTACAAGTGGCAGGCCATTTATGAAAAGCACTACATCAGGGCGGCGGTTGTGTTTGTTTTCGACTACTGTGAACTGGTTTACTGCCAACCAGTCGTTATTATCAGGATTGTCGAAGTCCAGCACCTGTGCCTGTGCACCACGGATGGAGCCATCAGATGTGCGGTACTCTACTGTTACACCGTTCACCAGAATCTTGTGGATTGCACGATTCCGGGCTTCCAGTGTCGGTCCCTCAACCCGGAGTATCTTGCGGAAAGCATCATCTATGGCCTCAGCAGGTAATTTAGGATTAAGCTGAACAAGTGCATCCTTTAACCTCCGCTCCAATAAAACCTGTCCATAATTGTCACGTTCAGCAGCAGGTTCTCCCGGAGCTATCTCCTGTCCGTGCAGAACAGTCCAGCCGAGGTTTGATAACCAGTCAAGTGTGGCTTCTTCCACAAGGGATTCGGTGAAAATGGCTGTCATGGTCCTCCGGCTTCAGCTTCTTGTATTTCTTTTAGCTTGCATCCTTTGTTATTCTTCCATTCGGTAAGACCGTTAGCGCTGCTTCCACGAAGGACACCCGCTGCTGTAGAAGGTGAAGAGAATGTATAATCTTGAGTTAACTGATAAACATCACCAACATCGGAGAATACACCATTTTCAACCAATGTCTTTCTCAGTTCAGTTAAATAAGAATGGATTGAAGGTGTTTCGCTTTTTACAGCCGTTGATCCAGCACGCACTACAAAACCCTGAGGTGTAATTACACCCCGGGCTTCGATTCCCTTAGCCTTAAGGAGCAAATCCTCACTCTTTGGGCTAACTACCTTAGCTTTCTCAAATAAGCTAACACCCACAACTGGCAAGCAGAGTAACATATCAGCGAGGAACGCTTCTGCATCTGCTACATCTGCCTCAGAAAGTGATGGCTTCTGAGGAATATTGCCGTTAGCCAGGGTACATCTTTTAGCTTCACTAGCCAGACCAACCAATCGGGACTCCAGATGCTGTACGTGAGCTTTGTTAAGGTTCTGGTCCTTACTGGTGAAAATAGCACAATGTGTCCAGAAGTCTTTATTTTTTGCATGCTGATCCAGTCGGAAGAGAACAGAATCGCCCTCTCCAACATAAGCATGGGGGAGCTGTCCTTTCTCTCCTGGTCCCCATAGGAGATATACACCTGTGCGCTTGAGTTCTTCACGCTGGCGTGCCTCTGCAAACAAAGCACGAGGGAATACTATACCCTGTCCTGTCCAGTTTGATTTCTCCACTATCTTCAGCCCTTCAGGATTACCGTCTGGAATAAAGATACGCACTGAAAAACCCAGCCTTTTTTCGGTCATAATAATACCTCTTCCTGCAATAAAGGTGTACCAAAGAGCCATCTATCACGTGTAATATCTTGATTGATGGATAATGCTGCAACACCAAGCTTTTCAAGTGCAGAAGCTTGTTTCAGATGCCGGGTAATATCCTCACCATGTACTATCAGAACAAACATCTGCTTCCAGTTATTGAGACTACAATTGCTAACTGCCATTACAATCTGACCAATAGCTTTGTATAGTTTCTGTTCCGGCTGGCCAGAAGATGTGCCTTCAGCTTCAGCTATTATACAAAGTTTATTACCAGGGTGGAATGCAACTATATCACGGTCACCTTCAAGAACAGGGAGATGGTTCAACTGATACCAATCTTCCCGACTGCCATCTACCGTTGCACCAAGTTGCTGGAATTCATTTTCTACTTTATCCGCATCCTCTGACATATGTTTCTGGCGTTCCAGGGCCTCAGGATTTTTACGTGGACCTCCAGTTAGACCTTTTTCAGATGGGTCTATGTCTACGAACACCTTCCAGCCTTTCGCAGGAGAACAATAACGGCGTACAAATTCAAGCTTGACCCTGGGTTGAAACATTTGATCAGCCTTTTATGTAGTTCATTGTAAACTTTCTATAGCTTATATTTATCTCAACGATATCTTTCAGCATTCATGCGGCAATGCTCCCGCACTTTATCCACCCAGCGTTCATACCAATGCCATGCCTTATCAGCCACCAGTGTTCCATATCCTTTACCAAGATTCTTGGCATCAAGGGATTGCCAAAGAAGGGTGTGAGAATGCATAGTGAAGTTTGGATAACCTTCATTTTTCATAATATCTACAATCTGCTTGGGTAGATACTTATTTTTTTCAGTTTCTTTAATGACAAAATAATCTTTATTTACTGCTTCAGCTAATGGCGAGTCACTTTTAACAAATTCAATAACCCTATCTGCTTGCCCTTTCCTATTAGCTGTCTTAGGAATAAACAAAATGCGATATGCATATCGTTGGCTTCCGAACTCTTCATCCGTTAATGTTTCATCAAAATCTTTTATAAAGCTTTGAATATGTGCAGGAAGGTCATGATGCTCTTCTAGCATCTCTTTTTGCTCGGTGTCAATAGTAGAGAATTGAAGACTAAAGGACAGGTGCCGTTCTATCCCCAAATTTGGGTCAAATAATCTTTTGATATAATCATTGTAATTTAGACAACAAGCCTGAAATCTGGCGCTTAGGACATCATCTATTCTTGTAGTCATCTGATGTTCTATTTCATGTCTTAAACCAATTAAGAAACGCAAATTGTTTGCAGCATCTTTATCAATTGGGCAATTTTGTTCATTCAGACAACGTTCAAGTTCCCAGTATTTTGAAGCACCATGCCTTGTCTTGCTGAATATCCTTTTTCTCCCATTTTGAGTAAAATATCTGTATTCGATTTTATTACTTCTGTAATAGGCATGGAGTAGATAAGTCCAGGCAATAATCATCAACACAACATATGTTTCAGACTTAAACGTTATATTTGGATTGTTAAAAATTTGAACTGCTGCAAGCGCAGCCTCTCTTGATTTTTTAACAAGCTCAGATTTTATTGAGCCAATGCGTCTGTTTCGTTGTTTGGTCATATCAAAACCTCTAAATACGGCTTGCGATCAATGACTGCTGCATTAACTTTTGTCCGAAGAAGCTCTAATAAATCACCTTCTCTCTCAAGCAAAAGAACTATTTCTTGTAAAGTACAAAGAACAACTACTTTGTTTTGCAGTGAATCCTTACATGTAGACACTGCCGGACTTGTAAAGTTAGATGCTGATATAATAATCGCACGACTTTCAGCACGATGATATACACGTATAAGATGTTGAGAAACTTCAGGAACACCGATTGGACTGTCCCACCATTTCATTTCAACAAAATAGAGATGACTATCAACTTCAATAACACCGTCAATTTGCTCTTTTATTCCTTCTCCATCATCACCTGTAAGTGTAAATGCTTCACGAATTAGGATACCATAGGCAAAAAATAGCGAATTTAAGACACTTTCCAGCTTTTTGCCTCGCTTTTGTTTATCCTTTTCGGAGAACAGAGAGAATAATTCACTTTTCAATTTTTCAATATCCTCTTTCTTTTTGTGTACTTTTTCAATTTCAGCGTGTTTCCTAGCTAAATTATCTTTTTTTTCGAGTTCACGCTCATTTGCCATACGAGTAAAGCTGTCTTTTACATTCACTACATTCCTTATTTCTGCAACTAATCCTTTTGCTATTAATTGATCATTCGGCCAGCATGAAGAAAAAGCCTCAAATTCAGCTACCCGCTTTAAAACTTCCCTTCGCTCTCTTAAATATCCGTCTCCACTTTCATTAATTTTGGTTAAAATTTGCCGAGTGATTTCATATTTGTCAATACTACCTTTGTTTTGATTCCATTGTTCAAATGGAGTCTGCATTAGAATGGGAGGCACTCCTGCACCTTGAAAAAACAGAAATACATCCTTTTTGCTTTTGTTTATGCGTGGAATAGTATTGATGAGAAGGTTCATTAAATCAGGTGGATAGTGAAAAATATTATCCATTTTCATGTTTAACATCCCACTAATTTTTCAGCTTCTTTCACTCGCAGCTCGCCTGAAATCAGCTTGGGCAGCAGCGTGTCGCGCATTTTGGCGATGGTGCGGGATTCTTCAATTCCATTCCACTGACGATAAATGAGGGGCCAAGACTTATGATTAAAAATTTCGATCAATTTTCCTGTTGGTCTTGCAAACTGGTAATCTAAAATTGAATCACGTGGAAGCGCAAGTACAGTTGTACCAGTAGCATATCCAGTTGCACGTTCTCGAAACTCTTCACGTAAAAGGGAGAAAAGAACAAAAAGCTTCAAGGTTTCAGCACCTTCATGAAAACGAGCTGCAAAAACATGATGGCTAAATAAAAACTCTTCACCTTTTGCTTGTGGTGGAACAAGCCCAGGACTTCCGATGACCTCACGCTTTTGTGTGATGTCTGTATTTGCTATTACAAGGTCTTCAGGCCTAATTGTATGGCGTGTTTTGAACTCACCAGAATAACCTTTTATCGCTTCAGCTGTAAATTTCCCATTTCCGAGGAAACATCCTAGATTAACCATTGGCTTACCATTATCGGATAAAAACTGTCCTTTATATGATAATCCTTTATCAATCGATAACACATCTTGTAATCTTGTTATTTTCCACCCCTTTGGCACCTCTCCCAGCTCTGTTTCTTCAAAACTATCCGGGAAAAGGTCAGCTATTTCCTCTGGCAGCCCGGTATCCCGACCCTCAGCCTTAGCACGCACCGGGGCGAAGTCCACGAACCACGACTTGAAGATAGCCCGTGCCATGGCTTCCAGAGTTTCATTCATCCGGCGGTTGAGTTCGATCTTATCGTCCATCGTGCCGAGGATGTGAGCGATGGCACGTTGTTCTGGGAGGGGAGGCAAATGAATGGTGATTGCCTTCAGGGATGTAGTTGGTTGAGCAATGGCGGGAACACCTGTTTGTGAAGTATTTGAGAGAAGTGCATACTGACCTTGAGGTGAACGCAAGAAATAGAATATAAAAGAAGGATCAGCCTTTTGTTTGTTCACAGTCAGTTTCATTTGACTTTGAGATACTACATATCGAGGGTACTTAGCAGTGGATGGAATTATTCCTACCTGACCGAGGGTTCCACGGTGCGTTATTACTATATCCCCAGGAAATGCATTTGAAGAACGTAATTCATCAGCCTTTTCTTCTGTCAGATAAACGAAATTATCATCAAAAAGGCGTTCAGCATTCAAGTTATTTCCACGGATTACAGGGACACCCACAGAAACAAAATTGTCAGTTTTGATACGTGAGCCGAATGGACCCATTGCAATGGCATTTGATGAATCTGCTTTAATTTGATCTATCGTAGCTTCATTCCATTCAGACATCATACTACTCGCCATATCCAAGCCCCTTCAGATTCGCCTCAATGGCATCGTCCAGTTTCCGTGCCTGAATCATCTGTTCACGGAGCTGTGCAGTAAGACGTTTCATTTTATCCTCAAAAGGCTCTCCATCATCTTCCTGAGCCTCTGCACCTACATAACGTCCCGGTGTAAGCACATGACCATGCTTGCGAATATCCTCCAGTGTGGCGCTCTTACAGAACCCCGGCACATCCTCATATTGACCTACGTCCTTCTCACCACGCCATGCATGGTAGGTATTGGCGATATGGGTGATATCCTCGGCAGTAAGTTCCTTATGGGTACGGTCCACCATGCTTCCAAGCTTGCGGGCATCAATAAAGAGCACATGACCTCTGCGGTCACGGAACTTATGATTCTTTTTGTCACGAGACAGGAACCACAGGCATGCAGGAATCTGGGTTGAATAGAAGAGCTGGCCAGGTAGTGCAATCATGCAGTCTACCAAATCCGCCTCTACAAGGTTCTTGCGTATATCGCCTTCTCCAGACTGGTTTGAGGACATACTGCCGTTAGCAAGTACAAAACCAGCAATTCCCGTAGGTGCCAGGTGGTACACCATATGCTGTACCCAGGCAAAGTTGGCATTGCCAGCAGGAGGTACACCATACTGCCAGCGCTTATCCTCACGCAAAAGCTCACCACGCCAGTCGCTCACATTAAAAGGAGGATTGGCCAGGATATAATCAGCCTTAAGATCAGGATGCCTGTCATTGTGGAAAGTGTCACCATGGGCTATCTGTCCATCAATACCCCTGATAGCCAGGTTCATTTTTGAAAGCCTCCAGGTGGTATAGTTGGATTCCTGGCCGTAGATACTAATATCCCCCAACTTACCCTCATGAGCAATAATGAATTCCTCGGACTGTACGAACATACCTGAAGAACCACAGCAAGGATCATACACCCTTCCTTTGTAAGGTTCCAGCATCTCCACAAGTACTTTGACCACACAGCGTGGGGTGTAGAACTCTCCACCGTTCTTACCTTCAGCACTTGCAAATTGTGAAAGGAAATATTCATAGACTCTGCCCAGTACATCTTTAGAACGGCTTTCCTCGTCTCCGATGCGGATGTTACTGATAAGGTCTATTAGCTGACCGAGCCGCTGTTTGTCCAGAGCAGGTCGGGCATAGTCCTTGGGCAGCACACCTTTAAGGGATGGATTATCACGCTCTACGCCCGACATAGCATCATCTACAAGCTGACCGATGGTGGGTTGCTTGGCATGAGCCTTAAGACTAGACCACCTTGCCTCAGCAGGCACCCAGAATATGTTGAAAGCTCTGTACTCATCCGGGTCCTCAGGATCAGCACCCTGAGATGCTTCAGCCTGCAGTTTCGCATGCTTCTCCTCAAAGGCATCTGAAATATACTTCAGGAAAATAAGACCCAGTACCACGTGCTTGTACTCAGCCGCATCCATGCTCCCACGCAGGGCATCTGCCATCTGCCACAGCTGTGCTTCATAACCCACTGTAGCACCATTGTTAGATTTCACATCAGTTTTCTTTGCTCTTGCCATGTTATCGGCTCTTATAAGATACTTCATTCATTTTGTAATTTTAAACATATTTAGTAACATCCCATATAGTCTTTACCTGTTATCCCCACGAATTTGATCTACTATTATTTTGAATACTGTGTGCCATTGCAAAAGGCTTGCCCATGGGCAAGACGGTCTGTAAAGAATGCGGTGGAGTTGTGTGAATAATACAGCTAATCCAGAATTAAAAAGGATATACTGAAGTCCATTATAGTCCAATTATCCATTTATTCCGTATTTATTATAGTTTCCATCATTGCTGAGTACTTTATGGAATCTGATTTTTGGAAATAGCAATCATTTCACACATAAAACTCCGTTGTGCCTTTAGTAACGAATACGGGTTCCAGAGCTCCCTCAGTTTTATCTATATAAAAGATCTGTTTGAGTTCAGATATACCTGTATAGGAATGTATCTGTATTTATCCATCTTCTATGACCGGATATTGTGCTAACGGAAGCCCTTTGTTCTCT
>AMWB02066494.1_pt1 | contig 17152 bp, 16 predicted proteins | sample 200311 | NCBI WGS metagenome assembly AMWB02 (sample SAMN02737377, study PRJNA173069) | bioreactor metagenome | biome: anode biofilm in microbial fuel cells | place: USA: California | collected 2010-12-16 | reverse complement strand
CCAGTACCTTGTCCTGGAAGGCAGCTGCCGCAGCCCGGCAGGCGGGTTGATCACCACTGAGGATGACACCCATGTAGTTGGTCTCGGAAGGTGGCATTGTCAGTGAGGCGATGGATACTGCCGCGGCCTTCAGGGCAGCATCCAATCCGACAAGTCCTTCCATTGGCGGCGCTACCAGGTAGGCGACCGGTGCACCAATGGGCAGTCCATTTGCCTTCGAGAGGTAGGAACCCGTTTGCGAGATGACATGCGGAAAGAAGGCCACGGATCCATCCGCGTTGGCAGAATACCACAGCGCTTCCTTTTGCATATACTCCACAGCTGCGCTTAAGCCCGCGCTTACCTCGTTGGGCGTCGGTCCCGCCAGGATGGCCATGATCTCCCCTGAGAATAACCCTGAGGAGTGTTTCGCTCCCGCGTAAAATGAGCGGGCGTAAACCACCTCCACGTTCGCCATCTTGGTGGCATGATCGATCGATACATACGTGGCGTCATCGTTGTCCGCGGTGATCAAGCCGATCGCAACCTGGTCGTCGCGCAGTTTCAACTTCCCGGCAAAATCCCGATCCACGCGCGGGATCAACTGCACAGCCAGCGGTTTTGCGTAGATCCTGTCAAGCACAGCCATAAGTCACTCCTAACCGGCAGCCAGTTTCAGTTTCACGCCGGATGCCTGGTTCTGGCGCATCTTTTGGGCAAATTGCACAATAAACGCTCCAGCCTCGAGCGGGTTCGTGCCGCCCCCCTCAAAGATATTACACACCACGTCCCGGTTGGCATCATTATCACCGTGCTGCGGGCGGTAGGCCATGTAGGCGCTCATGCTCTCCGCGCGTCCCAGCCCCGGGCGTTCTCCGATAAGCAGGATCAATACATCCGGTGTCAGCAGGTCGCCGATATCATTCATCACCCCTACCCTGCAGTACTTGATGAAAAAAGGTGTGCCTACGCTCAATCCGGCGGTTTTAAACCCCTGCATCAGAACGGGATAGATCTGGCGCAGGTTGCTCTCGATGGCAGTCGCACTCAACCCATCCCCTATAACAAGCTGGATATTAGGGCTCTTCACACAGGTTTCGCTGATCTTGCGTTTCGCGTCGTCGCTCAACTGCCGCCCCAGGTCAGGGCGCAGCAGGTATTCTTCCTTCCCTTCCGTGATGCGCGTTTGAACGGTGAACAGGTTGAACTCATCCAGCAGGCGCTGTTCCACGTCGCGATAAAGCGCATCCTGTGTGACCGCGTGGTCACCCTGGAAGAGAAGTTGTGCAGAGGTGGTGTAGCGCGGCCCGGCCCGGCCGACGCCAATGCGCGATGGAGTGGATGCGATGAGTTCCTTCAAAGCCGCAGCATCTTTCGGGTTCTTCACGCCGGGTTTGTAACGCAATTCGGCTTGCGTCGGATCAGGCAGATCAATGGTCAGGGAGGAGGATTCCCCCGCGCCAGGAGTATTTTCCAATTTCTGGCCGGTTATGCGGATGGCGGCGGAATAAGATCCAACCGGTTTGCCGGGTTGCGTGGTCGCAGGCTGCGCCTGGATCAGCCCCTCCTGAACCAGCTGGCGCATCACCGCTTCAACGAGCGCATTGATCCTGGCTTCATCCATGTGTCACCTTCACCATCGCCTCAGGAAGAACGTGGGATCTCCGGCCAGTTCGGTCAGAATGCCGTTCTTCATCAAACCAAGGGACTCCAGCCAGGCTTCGAACTCGGCCGCCGGGCGCGCTTTAAACAACTGGCGCAGCGTGGGGGTGTCATGGTAAGAGGTCGTCTGGTACGAGAGCATCGAGTCATCCCCCATCGGGATAGCCATGAAGTAATTGCAGCCCGCCGCGGTGAGCAGCACAGCCAGGTTCTCGATCGAATTCTGGTCCGCCCGCGCGTGGTTGGTGTAACAAGCGTCCACCCCCATGGGCACCCCGCTTAATTTGCCCATAAAGTGATCCTCCAGCCCGGCGCGCTGGATCTGGCGCGCATCGTACAGGTATTCCGGTCCGATGAACCCGACCACGGTATTCACCTGGAACGGGTGATAGCGCCTGGCCAACCCATAATTGCGCGCTTCCAGGGTCAACTGATCCCAGCCGTTGTGCGCGTCCGCAGAAAGCGCAGAACCCTGCCCGGTTTCGAAGTACATAAAGTTGGGACCGGCTGGATAACAATGCTTTTTCGCCAGCTCGTAGGCTTCATCCAGCATACCCACCGAAATACCAAATGACTCGCAGCCCTTCTGCGACCCGGCAATGGATTGGAAGACCAATCCTATAGGTGAACCAGCTTGCATGCATTTCATCTGCGTGGTCACATGCGCCAGCACGCAGTTCTGCGTCGGGATCTCCCACTCCTTGATCACCTCGTAGGTCATGTCCAGCAGCCGCGAGACCGAGGCGTAGGAATCATCCGCCGGGTTAATACCGATCACGGAATCCCCGGTGCCGTAAGATAAGCCTTCGTAGATCTCGGCGCGGATGGCCTCGGGTGAATCGGTGGGATGGTTGGGCTGCAGCCGGCTGGAGAGCGTGCCCGGCGCGCCTATCGTATTAGCGCAATGCGCGGTGACATGGATCTTGCTGGCACCGTAGACGAGGTCCAGGTTCGACATCAGCTTGGTAACCGCCGCCACCATCTCTGAGGTGAGCCCGTTCGAGACGCGGCGGATCATCTCATCGCTGGTGCTATCCGCCAGCAGCCATTCCCTGAACCCCCCGACAGTCCAATCCTTGATCTCATGGTAGATTTCCATGTCCACCGCATCACGGATGACGCGGGTTACTTCGTCCTGCTCATAGGGAACAACCGGGTTCTCATACAGCACCCATAACGGCACCTCAGCCAGCACCAGGCGGGCGGCGATACGCTCAGCGGTTGTCTCCGCCGCGACCCCGGCCAACTGGTCACCGGATTTTTCCTCATTCGCCTTGCCCATTAGCAGGCGGATGTCGGGAAACTCATAGGTTTTGCCGTGCAATTTGGTACGCAAGAGCATGGACTCTCCAAGAACGGCGTTGCGCCGTTACACAAATTATAAAGGGTTCCCGCTGTCCTTAGTGATAGAACACCAGGGTCTTTACACTGAGCGGTACCACCCGACCATCCATCAGAGGGCTGCCGATATCAATGTAATCGCCTTCCATCAGCCCCACCTGGTCGATCACCAGCAGTGGTCGTTGCGGCTGCATACCTTTGACTGTCTGCCCCACCGCCTGTGCATAATCGCGCTCAATGATAATGAGGAGGGGCTTCCCGGGCGGCAGTGCTCCGGCGAACTCGCACAATCCGGAGGCCAGCCGCACCAGCGCGTCGTAATCCAGTGAACCGGGCAATTCCAGTACAACGGCGAACTGATCCACCCCCGCGTCCAGGTCAAAACGTTTGACCGTTGTATTCAGGTCAGCCGCGATCGAGCCGGGGTTCTCACCTACCTTCAACATGTGATGGATGACCGGAATATTCTTCAGGGGCAGGATCTCTTTTTCAGCCCAGATCGTCGATCCGGAAAGGGTGACCGTTTGCGTGCTCGCGCCCAGTACCGTGGCGCGCATGGTCTCGGCCGGCTCAACCACCTGGTAGGTTGCCAGCGCGGGGTGAAGCCTCAGGCTCTCCGCCAGCAGCGGACCGATGTCATCATGTTTTGTGACATCGCTGAGTGAATTAATAGGCAGCGGATGATAATAATAATGCCCGATCCCGCCGGAGAACATGAGCAGGCTGCCTTTGCCCGATACGGGGGTGGGCGCGGTGAGATAGAGTTGCAGCGCGAGCGGCGAGCTTGTGCCTTCGATCAACTCCACGGTCATGTCCGCCATGCGGTTGGTAAATATGCGCAGGTCATCCAGCGCTGGGATATCTCCCACCCTGAAATTCAAACCACGCTCAACCATGATGCGTTGCGCCGGGTGCGCCAGGTGCTGAATGCGCCCTGTCGCGTGATCAATGATGATGATCCGCCCGCCATAGTTCATCGCCGCCCCGCCCAGCAGGTTGCCGCTGCGGAAGACCGCGCAGTTGGCGCTTCCCCCGCCAATGTCCACGTTGGTCACCGTGGTGTAGTGCGACTGGGAGTATTGCGCCGCCCCGGAGCCGCGCCCGGAGATCAGGCTCTCCACGTTCGGACCGGCGATGCTGACGATGAACTCACCCGCCAGCCCGGTGAGCGCTTGCAGGATGGCATCAGCATTCTTCTTTTTTGCCGTCTCCCCGGTGATGATTACCGCTCCGGTCTCCACCTGTCCCGGCTCTACCTGCGCCGCTGCGTATTCCTGCCGTACAATGGCGTGCAGTTTCTCCGCGTCGATCGTTTCCTCATCCTGCAGCGGGGTGAGCATGATCGGACTCTGATACAGGATCTCCCGCGCAGTGATTGAAACGCGCGGGATCAGCCCAGTTCGCGCCACGTTGTCCAGTTTTAACCTGGAGAACACCACCTGTGTAGTCGTGGTGCCGACATCGATTCCAACGGATAACAGGGATTGGGTATCAGGCATCCGGATATTCCAGTTCTATAATCAATTCTCGACGAATGAACATCACCAAAAAAAATGTCGTGCTTTACCTGCTGAAATTTGCCGATCGCAATTGGTCCTTCCGTGCGCTTCCATCCGGTAATCCTCACCCGTCGAAATCGCCCGATCTAACCGTTGCGAGTTCATTATACACTTGATCCCCCGGCACTCTTTTGGCCACACAACCTCACCTGAGTGGCGTAACGGTTCAGGACGGTTTGCCCGTGCCGGAAACCCGGTTCTGCGTGACAATCTCTATTAGGAGATCAGGCCGGTTGGTCAGCATGCCATCCACGCCCAACTTGATCATTGCCTGCATATCATCCGGATCATCGACCGTCCACGGATAGAGAGAAACCCCATGCTGCTTGATCTCTGCGACGATCTCGCTGTTCAGAGCCCGAAAGTACGGCATACAGGCGGATATCCCGTGGCTGCGGCAATAAGCCCCGTAATCATAGATCCAGTTATCGAACGGGAAAAGCAATTTAATGTCTGGTGCGATGCTGCCGAAATATTTGACAGAACGATGGTTGGCTGAATACAAGATCACCCTTTCATTCTGCCTGTATGCCGCCACCCTTTTTGCCACCTTCTCTTCCAACCCCGGATAAACGAAAAAACTGTTCTTGAGCTCGATCAGAGTGATCACATCAACCCCGCTGGTCAGCTCCAGGTACTCAGCCAGCGTGGGGATCAGGTTCCTGCCGTACACCCCTTTGAACTCCCCCGAGGCGTCCAGTTGACGCAGCTCTTCACAGGTTAGATCCTTCAGCCAGCCCTTCTTTCCGGTGGTGCGCTGCAGATCTTCGTCATGGAAGATCATCGCTTCACCGTCCCTTGAGAGCTGCACGTCCAGTTCGATCGCGTCCACCCCCAGTTCCAGGGCTTTGGTGAATGCAAGCAATGTATTTTCAGGATACAACCCTGAGAATCCGCGGTGTGCGATATTCATGATCATGGAGAGTTGTCCACAATCCTGTAATTACAGGTTGATGACGCCTTCCTTGTTGATCGACAGGAAAACCTCATCGCCAATATTCAACGGAGCTCCGCCCTCAAAGATCGTGTCGGCGTTAATATGAATATCCGAACTAAGAATGTCATAACGGATGATGTTCCCGTGACACATACTGTTGGCAATCGTGCCGCGCAGTTGATACACGTCAGCGCCGGTTTCGGGTTGTGTTCCCAGGCGAACGATCTCTGGGCGGATGGCTACGTGATCACCGGTCACTTTTTCACCGCTTGCCCTGCTGAAATCCTCAGCCGGCAGGATGGTGTAGTTGCCAATAAATGTAGCGGCGAACAGCGTGCGCGGTTTTGAATACAGATCGATGGCCGTGCCGCTTTGCTCAATGTACCCCGCACTGAGCAGATGGATCATGTCCGACATCACCATGGCTTCTTCCTGGTCATGGGTCACGAAGATGGTCGTGATACCCAATTCCTTCTGAATGCGGCGAATTTCAATGCGCAGGTTGCGCCGCAGCAGCGCATCGATCGCGGATAAAGGCTCATCCAGCAGGAGTACCTTGGGTTCGGTTACGATAGCCCGCGCCAGTGCCACCCGCTGTTGTTGCCCCCCGGAGAGTTGCCCCGGGTAGTTGTTGATCTTTTCAGACAGGCCGACCAGTTCAAGGATCTCTTTTACTTTCTGATCGATGTCGCCCCTCTGTTCTTTCTTCATTTTCAGACCGAAGGCCACATTCTGCGCCACGCTCAGGTTCGGAAAAAGCGAATATTGCTGAAAGACCATTCCGATCCCGCGATCACGCGGACTGACATCCGTAATATCCTTGCCCTCCAGGAAGATCCTGCCTGAACTCACCTTCTCCAGACCGGCCAGGCAGCGCAGTAGTGTGCTCTTGCCGCATCCCGAAGGTCCAAGCAGCGTGACCAGCTGACCTTTTTCAATATCCAGGTTTATATCTTTGAGTACATGGTTTTTGCCGTAAAATTTATTGATGTTTTCAAATCGGATATAAGCCATTTTTATCTTCCTTTACTTTCCATTCTTAACCGCTTGTCCCGGCTCTGGAGATAGAGCACCAGGGCTGTGATCAGGAATGTAACCAGCATGATGATCACAAAAACCGCTGAAGCTTCCGTGCTGGAGCGTTTCATCGCCAGGAACAGGTAGATCTGCACATTCTGGAACGAACTCCCGGTGATGTTGCGTATCAACACATAATCGCCAAAGATGATACCCACAGCCAGCAGCGAGGACACGGTGATGCCGGAGATGATGTTGGGCACGATCACCTTAAAGAACGCACCGATCTTGCTGGCTCCCAGCATTTCAGCCGCTTCAATCAGCATGGGCATGTTCACCGCGTGCATGCTGTTGCGGATCCCCTGGTAGATGTACGGCAGGATGATGATGCAATACGCGCCAATGAGCATGACCAGCCGCAGACCGAAAAATCCCCCAATCCCGGCGTAAAGACCAAGGATGCTGACGGAGAGGATCACACCCTGGATCGTGTAGGGGATCATACACAGAAATTGCACGTACTTCTCAAGTTTCGGGAAGTAAATGGTAACCGCGAAAAGAGCAAGCAGGGTGATCACGACTGTGAGTGCGATTGGGACAATGCAAACGATGACCGTCCGGCCTAATGTGAGCAGGAACGCCTTATTGGAAAGCAGGGAAATGTAGTGATCAAGCGTGAATCCTTCCGGCAGGATACCGGTCCATTTCCTGAACATCGAATAGATGGCCGTGGCGACCAGCGGGATCAGCAGGTAGATGATGACCGCGATAATATAGATTGGGGCAAACCTGGATTTTTTCATCTATCTCCCCTTCCATTTGGTGGTTTGACGGATGATGTAATTGTTGATAACGATGGCGGCGAGCATGAGCAGCATCATTACCACCGACAACGCCGCGCCGAGGTGCGGCCGCGTAGTCATGTCGCCGGTGAACATGCCGGTAATGTTGACCGGCAGCAGTGAATAATTGTTCATCAATAATGCATAGGCAGTCGCATAAGCTGCAAGTGCGTTCGCGAAAAGAACGCTCATCGTGCCCAGGATGCTGGGCAGCAGCACCGGAATCCCGACCTTGAACCAGAAATGATAGCCGCGTCCCCCCAGCAGAGTGTTGGCTTCCTTCCACTCCTCGCGTACCCCGCTGAATGCCGGGATGAGAAGCAGGGTCGAAAGCGGGATTTGAAAATACACGTACATCAGAATCAAACCGCTACCGGTATACAGGTCAAAATTCGCCAGGAAGTCCAGTCCCAGTGTCTCAGCGAGCAGAAGGAGAACCCCGGAATTACCCAGGATGATCATGTAAGCGAAAGCAAGCGGAACACCGGCAAAGTTGGATGTCATGTTCAGGATGGTCAGAAACAGGTTTTTCAACCTTCCCTGGCTGCTGTGAGCAGATTGAGCTCCCAGGAAGCCTATGGCGATGCCGATAAGGGTGGAAATGAGCGTGATCTTCAGACTATTCAGGATCGCCCGTTGATAAGAAAGCTTGGTAAACGCGGCGATGTAATTCTCTAGTGTGAACAGCACGCTGCTGTCCGTTTCTGATCGAAAACTGCTGATGATCATCATCATGAGCGGCAGGATCTCATAAAGAAAAACGACCACCAAAAAGGGAAGCAGAACCAGTAAATAGATCTTCGTATTCCCGTTTTTCTTCATAGGAATCTCCAATATCTAAAGATGGGGTGTATACGGCATACACCCCATCTCATTCTACAATGTTTCGTGCAAAAGATCGGTCACGCCGTTAATTACTCATCAACGGAATGATCTCCTCTTCCCAACGTTTGGAGATCTCTGCACCGACCTCGGCGTACTTGGCAGCATCGGTGATGGGAATTGCATTGGCGTATGAAGCCTGCTGCAATGTTGCATCCTGGATATCCTGCGGGATCGTAATGTCTGTGCGGGTCGGCACAGCGCCGGCCTTGGCCAGGTTGATCTGTCCTTCGTCGCTGAAGATGTACTCGCGCGCAAGGGCAGCCGCGAACGGATGGGGTGCGTATTTGTTAATCACGGAGGCATAACCGCTCAGAATGGCACCATCCTGAGGAACGCCCACAGTGAAGGTGTAATTGGGGGTCTCGTTGCGGTAGGTCAACGCGTTGTAACTCCAGGTAACGCCCAACTGAACCTCACCAGCCTGGATTCTCTGAAGGAGAATGTCGCCCTGGTCAATGCGGCCGGCTTTCGCCATTTCAGCCCAGAACTCAAAAGCGGGATCGAGGTTGTCCATGTCACCACCAAAGGCATAGGCGGTGGAAAGGACGTTCGCCTGTCCGGTAGCGCCGCCGATCACATCGCCGATGGTGATCTTGTAGGTGCCAGCGCGCACATCCGCCCATGAGGTGGGGGCTGCTTCATCGGTAATATCTTCGTTGTAGATGAATGTGGTGGCTCCGGTGTACGCGATCATCCACAGACCATCCGGGCCTTTTGCCCAGTCAGGAACGGCATCCCAGTAGGAGGTTTTGTAACCCTGCACAAGATCGCGGGAAATTGCTTCGGACGTAAAGGCAAGTCCTACATCACCGATATCTTTGGTGGGAGCATCCTTCTCGTTTTCAAACATATTGAGTTCTTCCGCGGAGCTCATGTCAGTATCGGCGTGGGTAATGCCATATTCGGCGGTCAGTTCCTGCCAGGTTTCACCCCAGTTCGCCCAGGAATCCGGCATGCCCACAGATTCAACATGTCCTTCTTTCTTGGCGCCATCGATGATCTGCTCAAGCGTTGCTTCGTTCAGATTAACGGCCTCTTCATCCGCACCCTGTCCGGCGCATCCAGCAAGGACCAGGGAGGCAAGCATTACCAGTACTACCACTTTGAAGATCAGTTTCTTGTACATATATTCTTCTCCTCTTGTTTGCGTCTTGGATGACATCCTTCCAGACGCATATTTTGGGCGTGATGATCCTGTCATCACGTTGGGTAGATTGCATCATTAACTGGAAACAATCTCGTCCCGCTTCACTATACCTATTGAGCAAAATTTTTACCAGTTGTTTTTTCGAAGCTATGCAGCAAAGACTGGATTTGGAACCCGGATGAGTTCCTCATCAGTAATATGCACTCGCTCACCTTATAGCGCATCACCTCTTTCTGTTTGGAATGATCGAATCTCAAGGTAAAGGTCAAAACAGGCTGAACAGGTAACTTACTAGTAGATTATATTATACAAGCAAACACCAATACGGCAGTTTAACAAAAGTCACAGCAAATGATTCTCTGCCTGTATGATTTGAAATATATCAATTGATTCCCGGGAACATCAAGCCACCGCATTTTGTAATCGCGGCTCAGGTGGTTTTTACGATGATATCCGCCAGCAGGTTGGCTGCCTCATCACCGCGGTCGGCAGCGTTGCTCAAATGCCGGTACACTTCACGCATCTTCATGATTCTGATCAGTCTCTTCACGTCCCCGGTCTCTTCGAACATGTCCGCCAGGGCTTCACGGTATACATCCTCCACCCGGTTTTCGAGCGCCTTGGCGCGCTGGGCGTGTTCAGCCGCCACCCCGGGGTGATCCTCCAGCCGTTCAATCGCCATCACCAGCTCAAAAGTCGCGTCTCGTAATAGTGAACAGATACCCACCATATATTTGGTGGGGTCCACTTTTAGGATCACGATCTCGGTCATTGTGGAGTATGCGTAATCCAGGATGTCATCGATCGCGCGCGAAAGCGCGTAAATATCCTCGCGGTCAAACGGTGTGATGAAAGTGCGGTTTAACTGATCGATCAGGATGCGGCGTGACTCATCCGCCTCTTTCTCCTTGGCTGTCAGCTCATCTGCCAGTGATCCAGCCGGATAGGACAGGTAAGCCTTAAGAATTTCCACTCCCTCAAGGGTAAGGGAAGCCTGCTCGTGCAATAGATGGATAAAAACATTGCGCCGTTTTCGAAAGATCTTTAACATGCTTCGTTCTCCGTTGGCGATCCCGAAGGCATCGGGGATGCGCCTGGTATGTTCTGTATCTCCAGTATACATCATGCTGCTCAAATTTTCCCGCCGCTCGCCGGTCGTTCATGTCCCCACCCCGACAGGGCAGGCAACTTTCATAAAACAACCTGACCTGAAATTACGTATAATTAATGGGTGTGAATCTCAGCGTGAAAGATGGAAGGGATGCAATGAAAAAATGGCTCAATGCACTGCTAAAGGTCCTGATCATTACCGTGGCAGGTTCGGTGGTCGTGGTGGTGATTGGTTTGATCGCCCGCTGGCAGACTCCGGTCCAATTCAGCGATGGTTTTTTCTGGGCGGGCGTTGTGCTGGGGGGCGTTGGCGTCCTCGGGTCATTTGGTGATAAAAACATGCGCTTTAATGCTGGCGTCAAATATCTTCAATCACCTCCCCAGGAAAAATACACCCAACTCTCCGGAGCAGAGGATGAGAATGCGCGCGTGAAGCGGTCGATCGTGGACTCCGGAAAAAGTTTCAATTCCTACCTCCTGCTCTTCTTCAGCGCCATTCTGATGATCCTGATTGGATACCTGGTAACGGTAATATTTTAAGCATCGATTTTCTATCTATCAATGATCTGTTTCCACTTCTCACAAGTTACACTTTGAGGGTCACCTTGAAAAAAACGATCCGCTCTCTGGGTAAATCTCTGATCATTTCCGGCATCATTAGTGTCATACTGGTTGTGGCGGGGTTGTTGTTATCATGGAAGACCGCCATCCAGTTTAGCAACGCCTTTTTCTGGGCAGGTGCTATCCTGATCGTTTTCGGTGTATTGAGCATATTTGGCGGTTACGGCATGCGCGCCAACTTCGGCGTTGTGTACAGCCAATCCGCTGGTGATATGAACATTCTGGAACGCACGAAACAATGGATCACCGACACGGAAAAGAGTTACAGCATCTACATCCTGCTCCTGATCAGCGGAGGTATTCTCATGCTGTTGAGCGTACTCATCGGTGAGATCTTCTAGCTATTACCTAATTGCTCATCTTCCATGAGGCTGTTATCATCCACTGGGATGGAGTTGCTTTTCTACATTTTATGGCATAATCTTAAGTAGAAAATTATCGGGGACACCAGTACTTGGTGACCAGCTACTAAAAATTTTTTACATCAGGAGGTTAGGATGCTTACTTCGAAAGACATCACTAACAAGCTTTTGATCAGTATTACAGATGGTAAGAGATTGGGCCAGATCGAGGATATTTACCTGGATCTGGAGATGCGCCAGGTCGTGGGGGTTTACCTGGGTTCAGAGGGCTTGATCCGCCGCAAGGACAAAGCCATTTTGCGTTCAAACGTCCAGGTTTGCGGTATCGATGCGTGGCTCGTGTCCTCTGCTGAAGTGCTGACCACCCTGGATACCATCCCCGATTCAGCCAGCTTTACCCTAGTGAATAATCTGCGCGGGCGTGAGATCCAGACCGACGGCGGCACCAAGCTGGGTGTCGTTGAGGATGTGATCCTCAATCCCGACCTGCAGGTCCTCGGGTTCAAACTCGGCAAGATCTACGTGCAGGGGCCGCTCGCTGAGAAGAAAGCCATCGTGCGGGATGCTGTTATTGATACCGGCAGCAAGGACCGCTCGATGATCGTCAATCTTGTCGTAGCAGAATCCGGCGCGATCCCGACGGAATAGGTTGTTTGTACCTCCCGGTACCTGCGCGCTTTGTTGGCCAGCCTTGCGTGAATTAGCATGAAAATCAGGCTTAAGAAACTGAGTCAATACTCCTCCCGCTCTCAGGCAGGAGGAGTTTTTAATGCGTCGAATTTCCTGATACAGGCGTATAAACGTTCCGCTTGGTAATTGAGCTGTCGACGGCTCTGCCGCTGGTCGATCGCCAGGGTCAGCATACTGCCTGCCATTTCCACCGCTTCAGGATTCCCGTTCAAACGCTGGTCTTGCCGCAGCGCACCCCAGTGAACAGTCAAGCCAATGCCAGCCTCACCCAACTCATCGAGCAGCCAGTCGCGCGGAACGGACTCAATATACACCGGGAGTCCCATTGGCATGTTATCAGGCTGGAGTGCAGGAAAGATCACTTTCACTCCCGCTATCCCCGTGACAAGTCGCAGCAGATACGCATAATTTTCACGGCGTTTCTGCTTGATCGCCTGCCAATCCAGGTGCTCGATCGCTGTTTGCTCCTGTGCGTCTCCTTCTACGACCATGTCTGCCTCGTACACGGATTCGGCCTCTTCATATAGATCAACCAGGCTGGCATACTCCCCGGTACCCCTTAAGAGATAATTCGCCAGGCTGCGCCTGTACTCCCTGATCACCGGCAGCCTGCGGTTGGGTAGATTGCGGTTCCTTTCCAGGTAAGGTTGAACTGTTTTTGTGGTCAGCAGATATCCACCGTCATAAGGCACAAGCTTGCGCATGCTGTTGAAAACAAAGTCACCAACTGTGTCCTGCACAAAACCAGCCTGGGCGTTATCCTCGATCAGCATCTTTCCGGATTGTTGCAGTTCTGCCAAAAAACATCGTGTCTCGGGGGCGTGTGAAAAACCGAAATAGTTGATGAAATAAACGGCTTTATGACCTTCTGCAATCCGTTCCAGGGCAGCCAGGTCGATAGAAAGGTCCGGCCTGACCGGGTAATACGCACAGGTCATGCCGCAGCGCTCCAGGGTGTTGACGATCGTCTGGCAAAGGTAGGCGGGCAGCAGGATGCGATCGATCCCGTGATCGCGCAGGTAATCACATATCACGATCAAGCAGGCCTTTCCACCATTGAGGAAGGTCATCCGGTCTATTGAAATTCCAGGTTTTTCCACCTGGAATTCTTCATCGTAGTAGAACTCACCGCCAACAAACATGTTGTTATTCACCCTTTTTGGGAACAAAGTAATGTAAGAAATTGTATTCGATTTTCGCACCACAGTATCACCCGTTCTTTCAATCGACCCCTAATGCTGGATGATTACATCAGCTACCTGTCGCCGATCGATCAATTGATCAACTTGAAACGTCAGATGCAGAAGTTTTTTAAATTCAACCCCAGGATTCTGCTGGAACTGCCCCTCCATTTTTGCGGTTGTGCTATAGTTTTAATGTCCCTCAGTTTACTAAGCGATCAAGGAGAGAATATGAAACATATTGATGGAACCTTCAAGGGTGTGCGCAATATCGATGTTTACTACCAGGGCTGGCTGCCAGATGGCGAGGTAAAGGCAGTGCTTTTTATCGTTCACGGACTGGGCGAATACGTAGGTCGCTACACCAATGTGATCGATTATTTTGTTCCGCGCGGATACGCCATTTACGGGGTGGATCACATCGGTCACGGCAAGTCCGGCGGTGAACGCGAGATGCTGGTGCGATTCGAGGATTACACCGAACCTCTGTCTACTTTTTACAAGATGGTCGCCGGCTGGCAACCCGGAAAGCCCATTGTTATCTATGGTCACAGCCTGGGCGGGTTGATCACGAGCTTCTACCTGCTCGAAGAGCAGGCGAAATTTAAAGCAGCCATCATCTCCGCCGCCGGGGTCAAGGTTCCGGACAATATTTCCAGCACCACTGTTCTCCTCGGCAAAGTCCTTTCCGCGCTCGCCCCGAAAGCGGGAATCTTGGGATTGGACACAACCTACCTTTCGCATGATAAAAACGTCGTGGACTTATACAACGCAGACCCACTCGTTTTTCACGGCAAAACTCCTGCCCGCCTTGCTGCGGAGATGCTGCGCGCCATGAAAATCGTGAGCGGCACCGCGGGTAAGATCACCCTCCCTGTTTTCATCCTGCACGGCAGCGGAGATAAGATCGTTGACCCAGCAGCGTCTCAGATGTTATACGAAAAGGTCGGCTCGAAAGATAGGACCCTGAAGATCTACGACGGGCTTTATCACGAGATCCACAACGAGCCAGAGCGCGAAGTAATGTTCAAAGAGGTGGAGGACTGGCTCCAGACCAGACTCAACTAATCTTTTGCCTGGTCGTGGAATATCATTGACATACCAAAGGTATTGAACGATATAAAACGCCTTATCGTCTGCAAGGCGTTTAATCGTGCTATGATGATATCGTCGAGATCGTGTGAACGATTCAACCGGGAGGTAAGCGGTGAACCAGTTTCAGAAATGGATGCATCGCAGGGTTTCGCTGCCGGTAAAGATCCTGGCTCTGGTTCTCGCAGGCGTACTCTTTGTTTTCCTTATCCCCTACACTCTGTTGGTTTTATGTCCCCGCCTGGGTGCAAGGCTCAACCTTTCGGAATTTCTACTTCGGGTGGATAAATATTCTCGTGTGTATTTTGCTCGTGGGTTTTGGTGGATATTTCGCCCTTTCCTCCATTTTCCAGCAGGTTTTCATCGCAGATGGAACACCTCTCCCGTTTATACCCACCCGAAAACTACTGGTAAAAAGTGTCTTCCAACAAACGCGGAACCCGATGACCTTTGGGACGATCTGTCTTTACCTTGGTTTGGTGTTCCTGGTTGGCTCAATTTCAGCGCTGCTGCTGGTGATCCTCTTTTTCTCACTGTTAGCGCTTTACATCAAAAAAATTGAGGAACGGGAATTGGCAGCGCGCTTTGGCGATGCTTATTTGCATTACAAAAAGACCACGCCTTTTCTCTTTCCCCGCTTCAAATCAATAAAGTAAAACTACTTTACAAAAATATTATGTTGAAACCGGTTGTAATCATTACGCGAAAGTGCTATAGTTTTTCGTTAAATCCTAAACAAGTTGGTCCAAAAGGAGATAATAGATGAAACGGTTTGTTTTTGCTTTAAGTGCAGTCCTTATTCTTACATTGGTATTAGGCGCGTTTGCTTCAATGCCAGTCCAATCAGCCTCCGACGACAACAATGTCCGTGTACTGGTCCAGTTCCAACCGGGCACCCGTGGTGCGGTTGAAAAAAGCCTGAAGGGTATCGGGGCGGAATTCCATTACACCTTCGATGAACTGAACGCCTTTGCGGTTACCGTGCCTGCCGCCGCTTTGAACGGGTTAACCAAAAACCCGAACGTGGTGCTGGTAGAAGAGGACGCGCCGCGCTTCCCCATCGTGATTGAGAAATCAAGCAGTGCAACTGTTGCAGCCTTGACCGGGCAGACCGTGCCTTACGGCGTGGACATGGTGCAGGCACGCGATGTGTGGGATACCAATCGGGACAGTGTGGTGGATTCCGGCGCAGTCACCGGCGCCAACCGCAAGATCTGCATCATCGACTCCGGCGTCTACACCGGGCATGAAGACCTGCAAGGTGTAAATGTGAGCGGCTACTCTGGCAACCTGCCCTGGAACGTGGATGGCTCCGGGCACGGAACGCATGTCTCCGGTACCATTGCCGCGATGAACAACGCGCTGGGTGTGGTTGGCGTTACGCCTGGCACTGTACAGGTCTACATGGTGCGCGTCTTCGGTGACGACGGTGCGTGGGCGTATTCCTCCACCCTGATTGACGCCGCCAACAAATGCTACGCAGCCGGAGCCAATATCATCAGCATGAGCCTGGGCGGCGGACAGAAGAGCCGGACAGAGCAGGTTGGTTTTGATTCACTTTATTCCAAAGGTGTGCTCTCCATCGCCGCGGCAGGTAACGAGGGCACCTCAGCCCTCTCCTACCCGGCTTCTTACACCTCTGTCGTCTCCGTTGCTGCTATTGACGAAAACAAAGTAGTGGCTGATTTTTCACAATTCAATAGCTCTGTTGAACTTGCCGCCCCTGGTGTGGGTGTGCTGAGCACGGTTCCTTACCTTGATTCAACTTCATTGACAGTTGATAGTGTTGCCTATGCTGCCAGCCACATTGAATACTCCGCCCGCGGCAATGCCACTGGCGCGCTGGTAAATGGCGGCCTTTGCGATGCTACAGGCTCCTGGTCAGGTAAAGTTGTACTTTGCGAGCGGGGAGTAATCGATTTCTATACCAAGGTCATGAACGTGCAGAACAGCGGCGGAGCTGCAGCAGTGATCTACAACAATGTACCGGGCGGTTTCCTCGGCACGCTGGGTGAAGGTTATTTCTCCACCATCATCGGCATCAGCCTCAGCCAGGAGGACGGCCAGTACCTGGTGGCGAACAAACTCGGTACCGATGCCACCATTTCCAGTACCTACACCGCGCCAGCCAGCAGCTATGAATACTATGACGGCACTTCCATGGCCACCCCGCATGCTTCTGCGGTGGCTGCCCTCGTTTGGAGCGCCGATCCCACGGCCACCAACGTGGAAGTCCGCAATGCCCTCACCTCGTCGGCCGAAGACCTCGGCACTGCCGGGCGCGACGTGTACTACGGTTTCGGTCTGGTACAGGCTGCGGACGCGATCGTCGCCCTCACCGGCGGCGGCGGGACCACGGACGGTGAAATTCATGTGGCTGCTCTAACCTCAACAAAGACCTTATCCAGGAATAAATGGACTGCCACGGTTACGACCTCTGTCAAAGATGCCAACGATGCGCCGGTTACCGGTGTTGTGGTCAGCGGTGCGTGGAGCAACGGTTTCACCGGAACCGGAACCTGCACCACCGGCTCTACCGGAACCTGCTCCATCACCAGCGGCAGCATGAAACTGACCGTCCCGTCCGTGCTGTTCACAGTGACCAATCTCAGCCTCACCGGGTACACTTACAATCCCGCTGCCAACGCGGTAAGCAGCATCACTGTTTACAAGTAATACACAGTCAACACCGAATGAACAAGAGGAGCGGGTTTTAAGCCCGCTCCT
>AMWB02032067.1_pt2 | contig 17168 bp, 14 predicted proteins | sample 200311 | NCBI WGS metagenome assembly AMWB02 (sample SAMN02737377, study PRJNA173069) | bioreactor metagenome | biome: anode biofilm in microbial fuel cells | place: USA: California | collected 2010-12-16 | reverse complement strand
AGCCGGTCAGATACGGCCGGGGATCGACCAGTGCCGCCGCGCCGAAGCGCTCGGCGGCGATGACGCCCGCGCCGAAGGTCATTTCGCCGTGGGTCAGGGTGGGGCCGTCCTCGACGACGAGAACCCGCCGCCCGCGGATGGCCTCCGGATCCTCGGGGATGACCGCGGATTCCGCTAAAATGATCTCGGCGGTCGGGTTGTGGCGCGCGATCGTCCCCCGCACCTGCGCGACCTTGTCGGGGTCCGCGCTGTCGACCTTGTTGATGACGGCAATGTCGGCCATGAGCATGTTGGTCTCGCCGGGGTGGTAGGCGGTTTCATGGCCGGCCCGGTGCGGATCGAAAACGACGATGTGAATGTCGGGTTTGTAAAACGGCGTGTCGTTGTTGCCGCCGTCCCAGACGACGACGTCGGCTTCCTGTTCCGCCGCCCGGAGAATTTTTTCGTAATCGATGCCGGCGTAGACCGGGATGCCCATATCGACCACCGGCTCGTACTCCTCCCGCTCCTCGATGGTGCAGTGGTACCGGTCCATATCGGCGTAGGAGGCGAACCGCTGGGCCTCCTGTTCGATCAGGTTGCCGTAGGGCATGGGATGGCGGACCGAGACGGCGCGCCTGCCCATCTTCTGAAGGATTCTCAGTACCTCCCGGCTCGTCTGGGACTTGCCGCACCCGGTCCGGACGGCGCAGACCGAAATCACCGGCCGGGTCGATTGGATCATGGTGTACGGCGCGCCGATAATGATGAAATCCGCCCCGCCCGCCGTGACGATCGCGGCCTTGTGCATGACCTCGGCATGGGGGACGTCGCTGTAGGAAAAGGCCACGAGGTCGACTGCGTGTTCGCGGATCAGGGCCGCCAGGTCCCGGTCGGGATGGATGGGGATTCCGTCGGGATAGAGGGATCCGGCCAGCTCCCGCGGGTAGCGTCTTCCGTCGATGTCGGGGATCTGGGTGGCGGTGAAGCCGATGACCCGGTAGCGGGGATTGTCCCTGAAATAGACGTTGAAATTGTGGAAATCGCGCCCGGCGGCGCCCATGATGATGACCTTTTCCATCGTTTTTTCCTATTCCCGTAAGGTTCGGATCAGTCGGCGGTCAGGAGAAGATAGAGCAGGGCCATGCGGATGAAGAGGCCGTTTTGGGCCTGGGCGAAATAGTGGGCCCGCGGATCGTCGTCGACCTCCTGGGGGATCTCGTTCAGTCGGGGCAGCGGATGCATGATGATGGATTCCGGCTTCATCCGCCGGACCTTTTCAGGGGTCAGAATGTATTTGCCGACGGCTGCGTCGTAATCCTCCGGAACGATGAAGCGCTCCTTCTGAATACGTGTCATGTAAACGCAATCGACCCGGGGCAGCACCGTGTCGAGATCGGTCTCCTCTTTCCAGGGAACCCCCTCCTTGTCCAAGTAGGTCTTGATGTCCGATTCCATCCGGCAGATCGGAGGCGATACGAACGAGATCTCGATGCCCGAATATTTGGTCAGAAGATAGGAAAGGGAACGCACCGTGCGCCCGTACTTGAGGTCGCCGACCATGGCGACCTTGAGATTGTTGATCTCGGAGAAGTGATCCTTGATGGTGTAGAGGTCCAACAGCGCCTGGGTGGGATGCTGACCGGCGCCGTCACCGGCGTTGATGACCGGCGCCGTGGACACCTGGGCGGCTTTTTCGGCGCTCCCGGCCTCGTGATGCCGCATGACGATGATATCGGCGTAGCCGTTCATGATGCGGGTCGAATCGTAGAGGCTTTCCCCCTTGGCCGCGCTCGAAAACTCCCGGGCGTTTTCCGTGGTGATGACGTTGCCGCCGAGTCGCATCATGGCGGCCTCGAACGAAAAGCGGGTTCGGGTCGAGGGTTCGTAAAAGAGGGAGGCCATGATCTTGTTGCCCAGGGCCCGGCCGAAGCGTCTGCCGCCGTCGGCCACATCCCGTTTCATCTCGTCCGCCACTTCAAAGACCATATCCAGCAGGCGCCGATCGAACTGCTGGGCTTCAATCACATGTTGTAAAGGAAACCTGACCAAATATCCCTCCCGTTTGTGTTGGTATCCTATAAAGTCACTTCCTAATCCCCCAACGTCGCCGTCATGACCGCCTTGATGGTATGGAGGCGGTTTTCCGCCTGGTCGAACACGATCGATGCCCGCGATTCGAATACGTCGTCGGTCACTTCCATGGCCGGTAGGCCGAATTTCTGATAAATCTTTTCGCCGACGACCGTTTCCCGGTTATGGAACGCCGGCAGGCAGTGGAGAAACTTGGTGTCGGGATTTCCGGTCATCTCCATGACGGCGGCATTGACCTGATAGGGTGTGAGCAGGGCGACACGCTCCTGCCAGACCTCTTCGGCCTCGCCCATCGACACCCACACATCCGTATAGAGAAAATCGCATCCCTTCACCCCGTCCTCGACCCGATCGGTCACCGTGATGCCGCCGCCGGTCTCGCCGGCGATACCTCGCGCTTTTTCGAGCAGCACGGGATCCGGCTGCAGGGGCCCGGGCGCCACAGCCCTGAAATCCATGCCCATCTTCGCCGCGCCCACCAGAAGGGAATTGCCCATGTTGTTCCGGGCGTCGCCGAGGTAGGCCATGCGCATCCGCCGGAGCGGCTTGTCGCAGTGCTCGGTCATCGTCAGAAAATCGGCCAGCACCTGGGTCGGGTGAAATTCGTTGGTCAGCCCGTTCCAGACCGGTACGCCCGCATACCGGGCGAGGGTTTCGACCGTCGCCTGGGCGAATCCCCGGTATTCGATGCCGTCGTACATCCTGCCCAGCACCCGGGCGGTATCCTTCATCGACTCCTTGGTTCCCATCTGGGAGCCGGACGGCCCCAGGTACGTCACATGAGCGCCCTGGTCGTACGCGGCGGCTTCGAAGGCGCAGCGGGTGCGGGTCGAGGCTTTTTCGAAAATAAGGACGATATTCCTGCCCGAAAGGCGCGGCCGTTCGATGCCGGCGTATTTGGCCCGTTTCAGGTCGGCCGCAAGATCGATCAGAAACCCGATCTCCTCGGGGCTGAAATCGAACAGTTTCAGAAAATGTCTGTTTCTCAGATTGAATGCCATCGCGCGTCTCCCTGCCTTGAAAATCGCATATGTCGTCGTCAACCGCAGGCCTTGCCGTACTTTCCGGTACTGGGCGGTATGTACAAGATGGCGGGATATAATTCAACACCTTTCCCGCGGCGTCCTCCATTTCGGTTCATCAGCCTTCCAGAACCGAGCGGACGGCATCCAGCGCCCAGTCGACGGTCTTGCGGTCGATCACCAGAGGCGGCGCGAACCGGATGGTGTGTTCATGGGTTTCCTTGCACAGGATGCCTTTTTCCTTCAGGCGGTAACAGTAGGGTCGGGCGCCGCCGGCCTCGGGGTGGAACTCCAGGCCGATCATGAGGCCTCTGCCGCGGATTTCCCTGACGTGCGGTGCCCGGATCTGGCGGAGTCCGTCCATGAAATAGGCGCCCATCCGGGCGGCGTTTTCGATCATGCCCTCTTCGACCAGCACCTTGAGCGCGGCCCGGGCGACCGCGCAGGCCAGCGGATTTCCCCCGAAGGTGCTGCCGTGCTCGCCGGGCTGCAACACCCCCATGACCTCGCTGTTCGACAGCACCGCCGACACGGGGTAAAACCCGCCGGATAGGGCCTTGCCCACGAGGGTCAGGTCTGCCTCGATGCCCTCGTGCTCCTCGGCCAGGAGTTTTCCCGTTCGTCCGAGCCCGGTCTGGATCTCATCGAGGATCAAGACGATGCCGTGGTCCCGGCAGAGCTGATGCGCCGCTTTCAGATAGCCGTCGGGGGGGATGATGACGCCGGCCTCGCCCTGGATCGGTTCGACCAGAAACCCGACGGTGTTCGGCGTAACGGCGGCCCGAAGGGCGTCGATATCGCCGAAAGGAACCACCCGAAAGCCCGGCGTAAACGGCCCGAACCCGTTGCGCGAGGCGTCGTCGGTGCTGAAACTGACGATCGTGATGGTCCGTCCGTGAAAATTGTTCCGGCAGACGATGATCTCCGCCTGATCGGCCGGTACCCCCTTGACCTGGTACCCCCATTTCCGAACCGTCTTGACCGCAGTCTCCACGGCTTCGGCGCCGCTGTTCATCGGCAGGATCCTGTGGCTGCGGGTGAGGTCGCACACCTCCTGGTAGAACAACCCCAGCTGATCGTTGCGGAAAGCCCGGGAGGTCAGGGTGAGGCGTGCGGCCTGATCGGTCATGGCTTTCAGAATTTTCGGGTGGCAGTGGCCCTGGTTGACCGCGGAGTAGGCCGAGAGGCAGTCGAGGTATTTATTGCCGTCCACATCCCAGACCCATACCCCTTCCCCCCGCCGGAGAACGACATCGAGGGGATTGTAGTTGTGGGCGCCGAGTCTCTGTTCCAATGCGATGAAATCTTTTGCGTTCATATCGTTATGATGATCCTATCCAGGATTGGCCTGAACCGAGGACCGACCGGCCGATGCGGCGGTTTAATTGCGGACCGGCGGAATAAGCAGGAACGGTCGTCCCCGGGGAAGGCGACCGGGGAGACGGCGCGATGGTGGTGCCGTCCGCCCGGGGTAGATGAAGGGCAATGCGGGAGATGAAGTGATGCGGCGTTTATTCTTCCCAGTGGATGCATTCCACCGGGCAGGTTTCAATGGCCTCATCCACACAGGCTTCGTCATAGCTGTCGGCCGAGATGACGACGGCTTTTTCCTGGCCGTCGTCAAATTCGAAGACCTCGGGGCACAGTTCAACGCAGCTTTCGCATCCGATGCATTCCTCCGTGTCGATGATGACTTTCTTTCCCATGCGGCATCCTCCTTTTGATCGTCAATTTAAAAGTCAATGATATGAATCATCACGGCTGTTCTCGTGAGCTTGATGTCGTCTATTCGCTCCGGATCATGACGAGCAGCATCTTGAACCGCTCTTCGGCATGGAGCGCGTGCGGCACATTGGCCGGCATGATCAGGGATTCACCGGCGGAAACGGTGAATTTCTTGCCGCCGATCGTGATATCGGCGGCGCCGTCAAGAATGTAGACTACCGCGTCGAACGGGGCGGTATGCTCGCTTAGGCCCTGACCCGCGTCAAAGGAAAACAAGGTGATGGTGCCGGCGTTTTTCTTGAGCAGGGTTTTGCTGACCACCGAACCGATGGCATAAGCGACGGCATTTTCGAGGTGGAAGGGAACGCCTTTGGGGGTAGAAGATTGCTCGTTCATGAACGGTCTCCTGGTTGGCTTGCGCCTCGGTCGCGGCGGAAGCGGGGTTGAGAATTTAAGCGACACGGGCGTGGGTATTGCCGCAGCGCTCATTCGTTCCATGAAAACATCCACGATCCGGCGACCAGAAACACCAGGGTCATGGCCGAAAGGATCGCAAGCTCCGGCCATACGATCGCAAGCCCCGCACCGTCGTTCATGACGGCACGGACCGCCCGGAGCATATGAGTGAGTGGAAACGCCTCGGCGGTTATTTTCAGCCAGCGGGGGGCCCCTTCGAGAGAGAACCAGACCTCCGAGAGAAACATCATGGGCCAGCCGAGAAAATTGACGACGCCGCTCGCGAACTCCTCGCTGCTCCCCCGGGCGGCGACGACAAGGCCCAGTGCACAGAGGCTGAGGCCGCCGATGCCGTACGCGATGACGATATCAATATAAGATCCCTGAACGTTGAAGTCAAAGAAGAGATCACAGCCGATCCACATGATCACCAGGGTGAAGGCCAGAAGGAACATTCTGGACAGCATCTGGGCCGACAGGTATTCGAAGGCGGTGAGCGGGGTCGCCTTCAGGCGTTTGAGAACGCCGTTTTTCCGGTATCTGACGATGACGAATCCAACCCCCCACAGGGCGCTGAACATCATGTTCATGGCAAGGATGCCCGGAAAGAGCCAGTCGATGTACCGGATCTGGGTTCCTGCAATCTCCTGTTTTTCCCCCACCTTCCGGCAATCGGGCGGCGCGATGGCGGCGTTGAAGAGTTTTTCCGCCACATAGCCTCGCGGACCGTCGGTCACCCAGTAACGGTTCTCGGCAGAGCCGGTTTCCACCAGCAGGTCGATCTTGTGGTGTCTTAAGGTGTCTATCCCGGTATTGAAGTCCTGAAACCCAACGAACCGGAGCATGCGGGCGGTTTTGAGGCCCGGCGGGATCGGGGCCTGTTCCACGGCGACCGTTTCGGACGGGTAGGGGAAAAGGCCGATTTTGTATTCTTCCCGGGTATCGCTGCCGAAGATGAGCCCGAAGCCGGCAACGATCAGAAACGGAAAGAGAAAATTCCAGCCGAACGCGGCCCGGTCCCTGAAAAACTCCGCGTTTCTGGCCTTGAACATCACCCATGTGCGCCGGATGCTCATCATTGATTCCTTGGCCTCATCAATCCCTCAGCTTCCGGCCGGTCAGTTTGAGAAAGACATCCTCCAGCGTCGGGGAGTGGATCAGGACTTGGTTCAGGTCGACGCCTTCGGCCATCAGGTTCTTAAGGCAGCCGTTGAGATCGTCGGTGTCGATATGGATGTTTTCACCGACGGCGCGCCACTGGAGGGCGAACCGGTCCAGGTCGCACCGGAGGCGCTCCCGGGGCAGCACCACCGTTGTGCCGCGGCAGTGGCGTTTGATCAGCTCGTCGGGCGAGCCGTGAGCGATTACCTTGCCGTGGTCCATAATGGCGACGTCGTCACAGAGGTGCTGCGCCTCTTCCATGTAATGGGTGGTCAAAATGACGGTTTTGCCGCTTCTTTTGATATCGGTAACGATGTCCCACAAATTGCGCCTGGCCTGGGGGTCGAGCCCGGTGGACGGCTCGTCCAAAAAAAGGAGCTCCGGATCGTTGACGAGGGCAAGCGCCAGCAGCATCCGCTGTTTCTGTCCGCCGGAGATCCGGTTGTTGTACTGGCCTAAAATGTCTTCAAGCTGGCAGAGTTCCGCCAGTCTGTCGATATCGGAGCGGACGTCGTAAAAGGTCTGGAACGTGGCCAGGATCTCGCGTACCGTCAGAAAATCGAGCAGTGTCGTATGCTGGAACTGGATGCCGATATGCTCCCTGAAATCCGATGAGCGGGGTAGCCCCTTGAACAGGATGGTCCCTGCGGTTTCGGGAATGATATCCTCGATCACCTCGATGGTGGTGGTTTTCCCCGCGCCGTTGGGCCCCAGAAGTCCGAAACAGATTCCCTGGGGAATCGAAAAACTGACGCCGTCGACCGCCCTCAGATCCCCATAGGCTTTAACGAGTCCTTCAACATCGAGTATGGCATTCATAGCGGGTGATTGCTCCATGAAAACAGTGTCAATCCGAAGCGGAAGCGAACGCCCCGGCGAACGTGCGGCCAGTGCGGTAAGCCTCTTCGAGATACGCGGGATGTTTCATGACGTCGCCTTCAAAATCGAGGTTCCGGTACAACAGCGACCGCCAGAGGCCGACGTCGAGGACGTCGAAAAAATACCGGACGGTCAACAGGGCGCCGTCAAAGAGTTTTCTGCCGCGGGTGGCGCCGACGGAGATGAACAGGCCCTTGCGTTTCAGGGGCCGGTTTCCGAAGGGCGTCTTGTCGATCCAGTATTTCTTGACCCAGCACGACTGGCATCGGTCCATGAGAATCTTGGTGTGGGCGCTGACCGTATAGAAAAAGATCGGCGAGGCCAGAATCAGGCCGTCCGAGGAGAGCATGGCGTCGTGAACGATCTGGAAATCGTCCTGAATGGCGCAGCGTCCGCTCTCCTTGCATTTATAGATTTCGAGGCAGGGCGACATCTTGAGATCCCGCAGCACGAACTCCCGCACCTCGGCGCCGGCGTCCCGCGCCCCTTTGACGGCCTGCCGCAGCAGCGTCGATGTATTTCCGTTCCTTCTGGGGCTTCCGTGAATGGCCACGATCTTTGGCATTTGAGATTCCTCGGTGTCGGGTCGTCCGCTGCGGTCACATGCATGCGGACGATGTTTCGGATGTCGATGCAAGACTTGCGTGATCGGAAAGGCATCCGCCGGTCACGCCTTGGGCATGAGCGTCTGGTACGCCTCCTGGATCTCTTTGAACCGCGCTTCCGCCGTTTTCTGGAAGTCTTCCCCCAGGTGGGCGAACTTGTCCGGATGATAGGTGCCGGCCAGCTCGCGGTACGCCTTTTTGATGACGTCGGGGGCGGCGCCCTTCTCGATGCCCAGCACATGATAGGGATCCGGTTTGGCGCGCCGATCGGTTCTTTCCCGAAAGCCCTGATGCCGATCGTATCCCGACGATTCCCGCCGGAATTCCTGCCGACCCTCCGCATCGTTCTCCTCCGGGTTGTCTTTCCGGCGGAGATGGAGATAGAAATACCAGAAAAACAGAATCCACAGCGCGACATCATCCAGCCATCCCACCACCGGTATCATATCCGGCAGCAGGTCGCGTGGAAACAGGGTATAGATGAGGACGACGATCAGGCTGAGAAGTTTCATGGGCGGAACTTTACAATGATGGTGTCAGATCATTTTTTCAAGACAGGGTAACATCACGGAGAAGAGATTGATAAAGCTCCCTGCCGACGGCCAGGCCCGTATCGATGAACCGGGGGCCGTAAAGTTTTCCGGTTGCCGTGCGGAAGGTCTTTTTGATCCGCGCGATGCCGGCCAGACCCGCCGGATACCGGGCAATGAATTTCTCGAGAGGCACCTGGAGGAAGGATACCATATCCCAGACGGTATCGGTGAAATTATCGCTCCCCCACCTGAACTTGTCGGCGTCGTAGAGGCAGGCCGATATCATCTGCCCTTTGGCGCCCGTGATCCGGACATTCTTTTTAAAGGCTTCGTGGTTCAAAATCGCCCGGGAGACGGCCTCGGCGTCCGACGGAGGGAAGAGCGCACTCCGGACGAGATAATTCTGGGCAAAGGCATGGCCCGCCGCCGCATGATCGGCATCCTTCCTGCGGACGTCGTGGAGCAATCCCGCGCAGTGGGCCAGCCGGAGCCGGCGTCGGATGCGTTCGAGGGGGTATCCGGCGTGCCGGCATTCGATGATGACGAGGGCGCCGGCATCGAGACTCACCTTGTCGGCGTGCAGAAGACCGTGTCCGAAATCGTCTTCCAGCTCTGCCGCGGCAACACCCCGTATCGTCCGAACGATCGGATCGCGTTCAAAAAAACGCTGGGAAAAAGCATTCTCCAGAGGGAAGTCGGCGTAAAACTCCGGGGCGGGAAATCGGGCCGCGATCTGCCGGGCGCGTTCGCGGATGCGGACATACTGCATTCCTGTGGGAGGTGACGGACGCACAATTCATATCGGCCGGGACAGATCGGAAGGCGGCTTTGTCGCCTCCCGAAAATTAACGGACCACCACCGGCCGCAGGCGCTCAGGCATTGTTGTCAAGAGAGAGAAGATCGGTGCATACCTTCCATTTTCCGCCCTCTCTGACGAGATCGAAGGTGGCGTCGACCGGATGGACGTCTTCTTTCGAGAAAAAGGTTCTGAGGCCGGACTTTCGTTCGGCGGTCAGATGAACCTTGGCTTTGTCGAAAGACTCGTCTATGGTTTCGGTTTTCACATGGTAGAGTTTGTTCTTCACGTACATTCCAAGGCCGTATCCGCGAGCTTCGGCTTTCTGGGCGGCGTTGTAGATATACTGTTTGACGACGTTCACATCATCGACGATCATGCTGCTTTCACAGAGTCGATCAGCCAACCCTTCCTTGTCGAATCCGTAGTAGGCTTCCGCAAACGAGACGGCGGCCTTGCTAGGCGTGTCCTGCATATCCGCGAAGACGAACAGCACCTGAACCAGGATTCCCAACAGGATGACCAATGTCAAAGGTATGATCTTGTTACTCTGCGCCATGTCCCCTTTCTCCTTTCAAGCCATTCTCTCAAGCCATCATCAATTACGGGTTGATTGTATTGTATGTATCACCGGTCGACCATATCGCGATATTGAATAAAAAATCGCCTTCAGATACCATGGCGAAGGAAATTATACAAGGAGAAAAAGGAGTTGCCGCGCTGGTGCGCGAAGGCACCGCGCCGGAGGGAAGGCGGGCGCAATTTCCCTCCGGCGCGCGTGATCCGTTTTCAAGAGGCCGTATGGTCAGGAGAGCATTTTCACCTCGAAAGGCCAGCCGACGATGCCCCCCTCGATGAACCGGACCCGGTCGAAGCCCGCCGCGTTCAGGATGCGCTGGGCCTCGTATCCCCGCATGCTCACTTTACAGAAGGCGAGTATATCCCTGTCTTTCGGGAGCTCCGCGGCCTTCTGCCGGAGGGCGCCCAGCGGAATGTGGGTTACCTCGTAGGGCAGCTGCATCGCCGCAAACTCCTGGGGCGTGCGCACGTCAAGCAAGAGCGCCTCGCCACGGTCGATGATCGTTTTGGCCTCGAAGGCCGACACGCTCTTGCCGAGACCGTCCATTTTGTTCGTGAGAATGTGGGCGCAGGTGGCCAGAGGATCGATCGGCGGGCTGTAGGGCGGCGCATATCCGAAATCGACGTCGCCCACATCATCGAGGGTTCCGCCAAGAAGGATGATAGCGGCCGCGGCATCGATGCGCTTGGCGCCGTTGCCCATGCCGGCGACCTGGACCCCCAGGAGCTTCCGGTCCTGCTTTGCGGCGATCATCTTGATGATGAACGGTCCGCCGCCGGGCATGTAATGGGGCATATCCGGCCCTGCCCAGATGACGGTCTCGATTTCCAGGTTCAGGTTTCGGGCCTGCTGTTCGCCCAGGCCGGTTCGGCCGAGGGTGAAATCAAAGGCCCTGACGATGCCGGTGCAGGTGATGCCGCCAAACGCGGTGGCCTTTCCGGCGATATGATCGGCGATGACCCGCCCCTGTTTGTTGGCGGTGGAGCCCAAGGGGACGAAGAGTTGCCCTGCGTCGCGCTTGCCGGCATAGCGGTTGATCACGCAGTCGCCGCCCGCGTAGATGTCCGGATCGCTGGTCTGGCAGTATTCGTTGATGAGAATGCCGCCGCGGGGTGCGCAGTCGAGTTCGGCCGCTCGGGCCAGGCGGTCGTTGGGCCGGGTGCCGACGGCGATGACGACGAGATCGGCCGCGATCTCCTGCCGGTCGGTTTTCACGGACACGGCCCGCGCATCTCCGCCGATGGCGGTGACCCGCTCGCCCAGCACAAGGTTGACGCCCTTGGCGCGCAGGTGCTTGGCGGCGAAGGTCGCCACGTCCTTGTCGAGGATGCCCGGCATGATCTGGTCGACCATTTCCACGACCGTGACATCGAGCCCCCGGTGCTTGAGGGCTTCGGCCATTTCAATGCCGATGAAGCCGGCGCCGACCAGCACCGCTTTTTTGAGCCCCTGGGCCCCGATCTCCTCGACCAGGGTCCTGGCGTCATCCGGATGGGTCATGAACCAGACGTTCGTGAGGTCCACGCCGGGAATCGGCGGGCGGAAAGGATAGCCGCCGGTGGCGATCACCAGTTTGTCGTACGAGAGGTCGCTCTCCTCGCCGGAGTCCAGATTTCTGACGCGGACCTGCTTGTTTTTCCGGTCAATCGCGAGGGCTTCGGTACGGGTTTTCACGGTGAAACCCTTCACCTTCTCGAAGAAGGCCGCATTTCGGGCTACCCCTACCGGGGTTTCCATGAGGGTATTGATATCGTTGAAGGTTCCCTCGACATAATAGGGCAGCCCACAGGCGCCGTAGGAAACGATACTGTCTTTGTCGATCAGGGTAACGCGGGCGTCGGGCATGATCCGTTTCAGGCGGGCTGCGGTTTTAGGGCCGGCGGCGACGCCTCCGATCACGACGATGTTCAGCGGTGTTGTCATTTGACGGATCCTTTCTTGGATGGATAGGGGTTGGTTCCTCCGGATCGACGGTGTTGCGAGCGCCCCATCCGGAATCAGATCGGATGGGAGACGACCCGGTCGACAGCATTGTAAAGCAATTGTTACGCCACAAGCGCATGTCGTCATGAAAAAAAAACAATATCTTTATTCCCCCCGGGAATTGACGGGGTTTACGTCGTATGAACATGATCCGCCCCGTCGGCAGACAGTCGGAAAATTTTGCACGGTGGTGTTAAGGGGTTAACGACCGCATCTTAACAGACCTTGAAAAGTTAACATGCAGCCCGCCGGCGGCCATCGACACGCTCGCCGTTCATCGATATAATGGGCGTTTATTATATTCGATGAGCGCAGCTTACAAGGCGCGATGCCGGAGGCGCTCGGCCGACAGCCGCCCTTCGATATAGAGTGACAGCGCCCGCACCGCGCGATCCGAAGACCGGAACACGGCCATCCCCTTGCCGACGAGCGCGTCGACCAGCGGGTCGTAGAGCCTCCCGCCGTCGACCACGCCCACCACCGGCTTGGCCAGCAGGTTGACGAGCGCAGGCATCTCGAGGGCGATGCTGCCGGAATCGTCGAAATTGTATCGGCCGTTCCGGCAATCGGCTAAGGTCCGCATGGCCGGCGACAGCGGGTCGAGGCCGACGACCACGGCGTCTACATACGGGTCCTCGGCAAGATATTGGACGGCCAGGATGTGGGCTTCGTCGTCGGCGCCGGGGTTGATGTCCATCGGATTTTTGACCTCGACGAGCCGGTCGAGATGCTTTGCCGCCAGAAGGGCTGCGATCTTTTCAACGGTCGGCGGGGACAGCGGCGCCATCTTCATCGTATAGTCGTCCGACTGGATGTTGTCGGCCATTCCGACGGCCTCGAAGCCGGCGCCGCTGATGGCCGCCAGCCGGTTGCCGTTGATGCGTTTGCCGTGCAGGCGCTGGGCCAGCATCAGCAGGTCCTCGAACTGGGGAAATGTCTGGGCGACGATGCCGCCCGCCTGCCGGACGCAGGATTCGCAGACCATGTAATCGCCGGCCAGGGACGCGGTATGTCCCGATGTGGCGGATTTACCCTCGGGCGTGCGCCCGGCCTTGTAGAAGATGACGTCCTTGCCGGCCGCCACCGCCTCCCGCAGGGCCAGGCAGAAATCCAATCCGTCGAGATCCTTGAAGCCCTCGGCATAGACGGCGATCACGTCGATATCGGGCTCGGTTTTGAAATGGTGCATCATGTCGCCCAGCGTCAGATCGTTCTGGTTGCCCAAGGAGATCATGTAGGCGGGATCGAGTTCGGGGCGCTTGCTCAGCCGGGTGATCATGAAGGCACCGCTCTGGCTGATGAAGGCGGCGCCGCGCCGTCTTTCTCCCCGCTGTTTCGACAGCTTCGCGTCCGGAATGAAGAGGGTGTCGTACCTGCCGGGATGGGAGATGACGCCCAGGCAGTTGGCGCCTAAAAAGACCGGCCCGCCGTCCGGCGACCGGTGGGCCTGTTGGATGTTTTCCGTGACGCGGGCGGCCCGGTCGATGCTCTCCCGGGTTTCCCCCATGCCGCCTGAAATCAGCATGACGGCGGCGGCCGCGTCCCGTGCGATGATCCGCTCGACCAGATCCGGCACCTGTTGGGCGCTGACGGCAACGACGAGAAGATCGAGTTTGACGTCGAGGTCGTCGATGCCGGCGACGCACCGGATGCCCGCAACGGCCTCGGCCCCCGGCCGGATGATGCGGATGTTTTCCGCGGGGAACCCGCCGGCCAGGATGTTGTCCAATATGATGCGCCCGAAATTCATCCGCCGGGCCGAGACGCCGATGATGCCGATGGTTTCGGGCCGGAGGAGTGCGCGGATTTTGTGGTGGGGCCGCGGTACCGGGCGTGTTTTGGGCCGGGAGAATCGGCACATGCCGTCGAGGGGAATCATGAGATAATCGGTGAATGCGAAGGGATTGATCTCGAGCTCGTCGATGACGAACGGCGCCTCGGGGTTGGCGGGGGAATAATGGTTCGCCATGGCGATGAACGATGCGAAGCACTCCACGAGCTGTTCGTCGGTGACGATGCGCCGCCGGCCCCGGGTGAGGCCGGCCAGCTTCCGGTAGCTGATGGTCTGGCGGAAGCGCTCGAAAAAGGATTCTCCGTCCGCGAGAGCCGTCCCGGCGGCCACGACGGCCTGTCCTTTCCGGAACCGTGCGGCGTAGAGCTCGGTGTCGGTGCCGCCCAGGCCGGCGCTGATGATCATCCCGAACTCCCGTGTGGCGCGGATGCCCACGATCATCTCGTTACCGAAGGCTTCCGAGTCGGGCGGCATGTACTGCACCATCAAGACGCCCTGGATATCCCGGAAAACGGCCTGGCGGAGCTCGCCGCCGCTCAACCCCCGGTAGACACCGGCCGCGGCGGCGGGATGGCTCTCGGCCATGGCCGCATACCGCTCGGGAACCTCGTAGAGCATGCGCCGCCAGGTCGAGCGGATCTTTTCGGGCGTTTTGGGAACAACGGCCACCCCGCCGACATCTGACTTGTGGACAATGGCCGGCGACACGATCTTGAGCACCACCCGCTCGCCCGGCAGGGCCGTAAGCTCCGCATCCGTGGGTCTGGCGCCCTTGGGCAGAAGGCGGGTCATCGGCGGTGTTTCCGCCCCGGACGATTTGAGAAGATCGTAGGTTTCGAACTCATACAGAAAAGACCGGCCCTCGGCTTCGGCCGCGGCGAAAAGCGCGTCGATCGTTTCAAAATCGACCGGCGGCGCGGAAACGTTTTCGGTCTGTCCTGCAGGCGGACGCATGGGATGTTTCTTTTCGGTCATCTCACCTTGTGATCCGGATGCGAGAACCGGAAATGATCGTCGCGGAAGAGGGCCTTGCAGGCCTCGACCACATCCGGGTCGTAAAGTTCCCCTTTGTAATTGAGAATTTCGGCGAGGGCGATGTCGATTCCCAACGCCGGCCGGTAGGGGCGGTGGGAGCTCATCGCCTCGATGACGTCCGCGACGGTCAGAATTCTGGCTTCAGGAAGGAGTTCGCCTTGTTTCAGCCCCCGGGGGTATCCCGACCCGTCCAGTTTTTCGTGGTGCTGATAGATGATCTGGGCGACGGCGCCGGGGAAGGGGATCCCTTTGAGATAGTCGTAGGCGACCTTCGGGTGGATTCTCATGAGCTGGAATTCGACGCCCAGAAGCTTTCCGGGCCGGTTCAGGATGTCCGTGGGGATGCGGAATTTTCCGATGTCGTGGAGGAGGCCCGCCACCCGGATCGTTTCGATCTCTTCCGCCGTCATGGCCATCTTCTTTGCAATGGCGCAGGCGAGCTGGGCAACCCTCTGCTGATGGCCCGCCGTATACGGATCCCGGCTTTCCGCCATCTGCGCCATGCTCTGGATCGTCAATTGAAGGATCCGCCGGATCAGAGCGGTTTTTTCCTCGACCTTCTGCTTCAGGTTGAGGTTCTGGCGGTTCAGGGCCTCCTGCATCCGGCGCAGCTCGATGTGGGTCCGCACCCTGGCCTTGACCTCGGCCACATTGAAGGGTTTGGTGATGTAGTCGACCGCACCGATCTCGAGTCCCCTGGTTTTGCTGGCCGCCTCGGTGACGGCGGTGATGAAGATCACCGCGATGTCGGCGGTCTCGGGGCAGGCCTTCAGATGCTGGCAGACCTCGTATCCGTTGATATCCGGCATCATGATATCGAGCAGGATGAGATTGGGGTGATGTGTGGCCGCGTATTCCATCGCGCCGATCCCGTTCTTGGCGACGCCCAGCCGGTAGTCTTCCTTCAGGGCGCTGACAAGGATGTGGACGTTGACGGGGTTGTCGTCGACGATGAGGACGACCGGTTTATTCTTCTTTTCTGGAGGCATTATCGATACTCTTTTTATCCGTTCCCGAGAGGTTGTCGCCATCATTTCCGGTTCCGGTGGGTTGTCTGGCAAAGATGTGAGGCCGGCGCACGTTGAACATTTTTAATGGTCATCATCTTAAATATCATCGTTGCAAAACTGATAGGTCTGCCCCATGTCTGACGAGCATGAACCCAGCCCGCTGATATTTCAAGGCATATCTTCACAGAAATGCAGAAAGAGGTCCAAGGCGTTCGGTCGCGTATGGATGGATGTTACGGCGCCGGGTCATATCGCTCCTTGAAGCCTGGAATGTTTTTCATGGTATCTGGTCATATAAGCATGCTCCCTGTCAACATCCCCTGTCGCTTTACAGCAGTGGGCGGCGTAAAGAAGGGCCTGCGGGTTCTCCTGGAATTTCATCAGGAATGTCAGTGCCCGCTCGAACCCGCCCTGGTTCATGCAGTTGACGGCCATGCAGAGGTTCAGATCTTCGCTTTCCGGGAAGTGCGCAAGGCCCTGCAGAAGGAGATCTTCCGCTTCATGAAACCGCCGCTGCTGCTGGCGGAGGATGCCCAGCCCCAAAAAGGCCCGCCGGTCGGGATGATGCGACAACGCCCGCCGGTAGAGCTTTTCCGCTGCTGCCGCCGGATCGGATACGATGCCGTTTTGGGCGTAGTCCCCATGGGTGAAGGTCATCGCCAGCCTGGAGAGGAAATCGGCATGAAAGGGATGGAGCACCGGATCGTCATCGAGTTTGACGGCGTCGATGTACCGGGGAAGGTTTTCATGGAAATGGGTGCGCAGCCGCCGCCCGAACGCGAGCATCAGGTCTTCGGAAAGGGCCTGGTCCTGGGTATACCATGGAATATCCTCGATCCGTTCGCGCCAGATGTCGTCGGTGAGCCCGGCGCGCCGCTTGAAATCCTCGTACAGGGCGGTTCCCGGCAGGATGTCCAGGATATAGAAGATCGCGGCCAGGGGCTTGATCCGGTCGATCAGGTCGAGGGTTTTCCGAATGGTCTCCCAGGACTCGCCGGGGCAGCCGTAGATGAAATAGGCCCGCGCCAGAATGCCTGCGGCCGTGGTCAGGGCGAAGGCCCGCTCGATCTGGTCGTCGGTGATCGTCTTGCCGAGCAGCCGCCGGATCCGTGCGGACCCGCTTTCCACTCCGTAGCTGATCTGGGTGCATCCGGCCCGCCGCATCCAGCGCAACACTTCCGGATCGACCGTGTCGACCCGGGAGATGGCGGCCCAGGTGACGACCAGGCCTCTTTCGATGATCTCGCGGCAGACGGCGATGGCCTGGTCCTTTTTCAGGGTGAAGGTGTCGTCGGAGACATGGAAGAAGTTGACGCCTCGCGCGTGGAGCAGCGAGATCTGGTCGACGAAATAGCCCGGCGAGTGAAACCGGACCCGCCGACCCCACAACCGCGGCGAGCCGCAGAAGGTGCAGTTGCCGGGACATCCCCGCGTCAGGGAAAGGTGGCTGTAGGTGAAATGCCGGGCGGGATTGGGCAGGCGGTCGAGGTCGCCTGTCGGCGGCCGGCCGCGGGTTT
>AMWB02048178.1_pt1 | contig 17171 bp, 12 predicted proteins | sample 200311 | NCBI WGS metagenome assembly AMWB02 (sample SAMN02737377, study PRJNA173069) | bioreactor metagenome | biome: anode biofilm in microbial fuel cells | place: USA: California | collected 2010-12-16 | reverse complement strand
CCCCGCTTTCGAGAAACTCTCAAAGCCGGTCGGCCCTTACTATTCTCCCGAACAGACCCGCGAAATTCTTAAAACCAAGAACTGGAAATTTAAGGAAGACCCCGCGGGAAAAGGATTCAGAAGAGTCGTCGCGTCGCCGAAACCGATTAAAATACTTCAAACGGGAATAATCTCCGACCTCACAAAAGACGGCTACGTCGTAATATCCGTTGGAGGCGGAGGCATACCGGTCTGTCACGACAAGAGCGGCGATATCGCGGGAGTCGAAGCGGTTATTGACAAGGACCTCGCTTCAGCCGAACTCGCCATAGAACTGAAGGCGGATAAGTTTGTAATTCTGACTAACGTTGAGCAGTGCTGCATAAACTTCAACAAGCCGAATGAAATCAAACTCAAGGAAATGAATCTCGACGAAGCGTCGACATATAACGACCAGGGGCATTTTTCCGCCGGAAGCATGGGACCGAAAGTGCAGTCCGTTATCGAATTCGTTCAGAATACAGGCAGCACGGCGATAATAACACACATTACCAAACTGCCCGAAGCACTCGTGGGCAAAGCGGGAACCACAATACATCTTTAAAATATATAAATATTAAATCATATTATGACAAAAGCAGAAGCAAGAAAGATTGAAGCGCTAAAAAGCCTTACCTGGGATGAGTTCTACAGGACTCCCCTGAAAAAGAAACTCACGTATTTCGAAAAGAACGGCAGATTGTTCGACATGCTTTTCTCCCAGCAACTGACTCCCGAAATAATAAGCACGCTGTTCGCAACCGCGAACAAGATAAGGAAAATCGCAAAGGCGGAGGAAGGGCTCGACTGGCTTCAGACACTGCTCTCTCACAAAAGGGCGATGCTTTATTTCGTGCAGCCCTCGACAAGGACGTTCGTTTCGTTCCAGAGCGCCTGCTACATTCTCGGCCTGAAAGTGAGCGAAATACGCTCGACTTCCACGTCGTCCGAACTAAAAGGCGAAACTCCCGAGGATACAATAAGAACATTCAGTTCTTACGCCGACATGATAATAATGAGGCATTTCGAAGAAGGCATGGCGGAGAAAGCAGCGTGGATGCTCAATAAAATCAAACGCCCGATAAGTATCGTAAACGGAGGCTCGGGTAAAGACCAGCACCCGACACAGGCGCTTCTCGACCTGTACACGCTCGACCTGTCATTCGCCGAAAGAGGCNNCATCAACAACAAGACAATAGTAATGGTCGGCGACCTGAAAAGAGGAAGAACCGTCAGGTCACTTTCTTATCTGCTGAAACTATACAAGGGCGTGAAGATTGTTTACGTGTCGCCCGATTACCTGCGCATCGATAATGAGATTAAAGCCTTTCTTAAGAAGCACAAGATACCTTTCAAGGAAACCGCGGACCTTGAAAAATCACTGCGCGGAGCTGACGCGGTTTACATGACACGAATTCAGGATGAATACGACATAAACGGCGAATCGAAGGACATAGATTATTCGAAATTCCACTTTGCGAAGAAGCACCTTAAACTGCTTAAGAAGAACGCGATAATAATGCATCCGCTTCCCAGAAGACAGGAAATCGAAGTGGCGGTTGACAGCGACCCGAGAGCCATGTACTGGAGACAGGAAAGAAACGGAATGTGGATTAGAGCCGCTCTTATCGCTTATCTGTTCGGTATTGAAGACAAGATATTAAATATTTAAGTTTAATTTAATGTCCGCTAAAGATTTAAATAAGAATCCTGCCGCGAAAAGAATCGCGGAAATTGATAAGGAACTCGCCGAACTCAAGTCGGAACGGGACAAACTGTATTCTCACTGGAATCTCGAGAAGGAACTTATTAAATCAATAAGACAACTTAAGGAACAAGCGGAGCAGTTGAAACTCGAAGCGGATAAACTCGAGCGTGGCAGCAAACTTGCCGAGGTAGCGGAACTGCGTTACGGCAAAATCCCCTCACTTGAAAAGGAAATTGAGTTGAAATCGTCTGAACTTCTGAAACTTCAGAAGGACAAAAAAATTCTGAAGGAAGAAGTTGACGCTGAGGACATAGCCGAAGTCGTATCGAAGTGGACGGGAATCCCAGTAAACAAGATGCTCGAGAGTGAAAGGATGAAATTACTCGGAATGGAAGAGCAGTTGCGAAAGCGGGTTGTCGGACAGGAAGACGCCGTTACGGCCGTATCGAACGCGGTAAGAAGGTCGCGCGCTGGGCTTCAGGACGAGAACAGGCCTATCGGCTCTTTTCTCTTTCTCGGCACGACGGGCGTCGGCAAGACAGAACTCGCGAGGGCTCTCGCCGAATTTCTTTTCGACGATGAAAAGGCTATGGTCAGAATCGACATGAGCGAGTATATGGAAAAATTCTCTTCCACAAAACTCATAGGCGCCCCTCCGGGATACGTCGGGTACGAAGAAGGAGGTTATCTGACAGAATCAGTCAGGCGCAGACCTTATTCGGTCGTCCTTCTGGATGAAATCGAAAAAGCCCACCCGGATATATTCAACATTCTCCTTCAGGTGCTGGACGAAGGAAGACTGACCGATTCGCAGGGCAAGACCGTGAATTTCAAGAACACGGTGATTATCATGACTTCCAACATTGGCTCGATGATGATTCAGGAACAGATGCAGTTCATAAACGACAAAAACAGGGATGAAATAATGGGCGGCATGCGGGTGAAACTCGTCGAACTGCTTCATGCGACAATTCGTCCCGAATTCCTAAACCGCATCGACGAAATCGTTCTCTTTAAGCCGCTTCTTAAATCCGACATCAGAAAAATCGTGGACATACAACTGGATTATCTTGCCGCGAAGGTAGAAAGGAACGGAATGAAACTTGTCGTGAGCAGCGACGCGAAGGACTGGCTCGGCAAACTGGGATACAGCGCGCAATACGGAGCGCGTCCCGTTAAAAGAACACTGCAGAAATATATATCCGACCCGTTGTCGGAAAAAATTCTCGAGGGCGCTTTTCTCCCCGGAGATACTATCACCATAACCGTGAACGATAAAGGACTTATTGCCATAACATAGGATGATAAATTACACCACAAAATTTTTTAATATCGACCTGCTGAAGATAGCCGAGATTAAACTTCACGAATCGACTGAATTCAACAGGCTCAGGAACATATACGACAGGATTGCCGGAAGCAAGTTTCTCCTTAATCCTGTAATCGTCGGTAAGAATAACAGCGACTACATACTCATCGACGGCGCGAACAGGCTAAGCACGCTTCAGGAAATCGGATGCAAACTCGTCATATCTCAGATAATAGATTACAATAACCCGAGAATAAAATTAAAGAACTGGAATCACCTGGTTTACAAAACCGGCATTCACGATTTATGCGGGTATTGCGACAGCATCGGACTCAAATGGAAGAACGTGCCGTACGCGGAAGGGTACAAAAAGATAAACTCCGCATTCAATTATCTGCTCGTTTCCGAAATTCAGAACGGAACGTCCCTTCTGTTCAAACTCGACACGTCGTACTTCAAACTGCTTAAACAGTTGAACGATTTCACAAAATTTTATTTCAACAAATTCCCGTTCGACAGGTCGGAAGAGGAAATCAGGTTCTCCGACCTCAGAAAATATTCGAGGCGCGAAGGAATTCTGGTTGAGTTTCCGAGATTCACAAAGCAGCAAATAATCAAGACCGCGGGAGCGGACGTGAAACTTCCCGCGGGAATTTCGAGGCACATCCTTGATAACCGCGTTCTCCACGTCAGGTACGATATAAATAAACTCAGAGACGAAGAGGGGCTCGAGAAAAAGAGAAAGGAACTCGACGCTTACCTGCTCTCGAAAATTGACAATAACAAGGTAAGACAGTACCGCGAATCTGTAATTGTATTCGACGAATGATGAGGACCGAACTTTTCATAGCGAAGCGTTATCTTTTCTCAAGAAGAAAAATCAATTTCATTACGGTTATATCGGCGATTTCCGTGCTGGGTGTGACTATTGGTGTTGCGGCGATGATTATCGTGCTGTCCGTTTTCAACGGTTTCAGCAAGAAGGTAACTAACGTTCTGATAGGTTTTGACCCGCACATACGAATCGAAGCGAAGGGCTCGTCGAAAATCGACAATTACGAATCTCTCCTGAGTACGATAAACGCTAACGGCGTCGAAAACGCGTCGGCGTTCACGCTTAACAAGGGAATGCTCGCGACGAAAGAAGTCAACAAAGTCCTTTTGATAAAGGGAGTCGACGAGAACAACATCGAGAAAGTGTCGGGTATAAAGAAATACACGCATTACGGAAAATTCGACCTGCGTGACGAAGGCGGGTTCGGCAGCATTATTATCGGATTCTCTCTCGCTAACAGCCTGAGGGTTTTCATCGGCGACACCCTCACTATCGTGAGCCCCGTAGGGCTTGAATATTCTCTGACTCAGTTCATCGAACCTATTACAAGGCAGTTCATCGTTCGCGGTATTTTCGATTCCGATAACCGCGACTACGATTCAAAGTACGCGTACATCTCCATCGATAACGCGCAGGGGCTTTTTAAACTCGGCGGAACCGTGAACGGAATCGAGATGAGACTAAACGACATGAATGAGTCGAACAACATGAAACTTAAACTACAGTCAGCGATAGGAACTGAGAAGTACAACATAATGACCTGGTACGACCTCCACGAGGATTTTTATTCCATACTAAAGATTGAAAGATGGGTCGCTTTCATAATCCTGAGCCTCATTATCGCGGTTGCTTCTTTCAACATACTCGGTTCGCTTACGATGACCGTGATAGAAAAGAAAAGGGACATCGGAATTCTCAAGGCGCTCGGCGCTACGGACGCGGTGATTACGAGAATTTTCATGATCGAGGGCATAGTTGTTGGACTCGTCGGAATGGTCGCGGGCTCGCTTCTCGGACTCGGCATTTCCCTCGCGCAGATGTATTTCAAGATTTACAAACTCGACACGAGCGTTTACAAACTCGAAGCGCTGCCCGTCGAACTTCGGTTCACGGATTTTATTTTTATTCCGCTAGCTGCGCTTGTGTTGTGTTTTCTTGCCTCGCTGTATCCGTCAATACGCGCGGCAAGGCAGAAACCCGTGGAATCAATAAGATGGGAGTAACAAAATGAACAAAACTATGATTGAATTATCTAATATTTCAAAGTCTTACAGGATTACGAAAACCTATTCGCTGAATGTACTGAAAGGCATCGACCTTAAGATTAACAGGGGCGAGATTGCGGCGATTGTCGGTAAATCCGGCGCGGGGAAAAGTACTCTCCTGCATATTATCGGCACGCTCGACAAGCCCGACACGGGCAGTATGACATTCGACGGAACTGACGTATTCGCGCTTAACGACAAGCAGATAGCTGCTTTCAGGGCGAAGGACGTCGGCTTTATATTTCAGTTCCACCATCTTCTGCCGGAATTTACGGCGCTGGAAAACGTGCAAATCGCATCGAGGATTGCGGGCAGCGTTAACGCGGACAGAGCCAAAGAACTTCTGGTCGAGGTCGGACTCGAAGACAGAATGAACCACAAGCCGTCAGAACTTTCAGGCGGCGAAGCCCAGAGAGTAGCCATCGCGCGCGCGCTTGTTAACTCCCCCGCTATAATTCTCGCAGACGAACCGACCGGAAATCTCGACTCGCAGAACGCGGACGCCGTAATAGAATTGATTTTCAGACTGCGGGAAAAGTTCGGACAAACTTTCGTTATCGTTACGCACAACGAGGAATTCGCGGCTAATTGCGACAGGATTATAAAAATGTCGGACGGAAAGATTCTATGAAGAAATTAACGTTTTCTTTACAATAATTTTACTTAACGTAAACAATATTTTTACTTTTTTGGACACGAATGAATATTGAAAACGCGAAAATCGAGATTGACAGTCTAAACCTGTATTACGGAAGAACGCAGGCGCTGAAGAACGTAACTTTTAAAATTGAAGCCAATAAGATAACCGCGCTAATCGGACCCTCCGGCTGCGGCAAATCGACGTTTCTAAGAACTCTGAACAGGATGAATGACCTTATAGGCAGCGTTAAGATTTCAGGCACTGTGCTTATCGACGGGAAGAACATCTATGATAAGAAGACCGACGTCGTGAGCCTGAGGAGGAACGTCGGAATGGTTTTTCAAAAATCAAATCCGTTTCCGAAATCAATCTACGATAACGTTGCTTACGGTCCGAAAATTAACGGCATAAGGAAAAAAGAATGGCTCGACGATATAGTCGAAACGAGTCTTAAAAGAGCGGCTATCTGGGACGAGGTGAAAGACAGGCTCGGAGAGAACGCCGCGGGACTTTCGGGCGGGCAGCAGCAGCGGGTCTGCATCGCGCGTGCTCTCGCTGTAAATCCCGGTGTTATTCTGATGGACGAGCCCGCAAGCGCGCTCGACCCTATTTCAACTTCGAAAATTGAGGAACTTATTTTTAATTTGAAAAAAATCATTACAATCGTTATCGTGACGCATAACATGCAGCAGGCGGCGAGAGTAAGCGATTATACGGCTTATTTCCTCAACGGCGAAATGATTGAATACGACAGGACAAGAAATATTTTTACAGAACCGAAAGACGAAAGAACTCAAAATTACATAACAGGTAAATTCGGATAAAATAAAATTATATGTATCATTATCTTGAAGAAGAACTCGACCAGTTGAGAACAAAACTCATAAAGATGGGAAGTCTCGTCGAAGAGCAAATAGACTTCGCGACGAGAAGCCTGTTCGAGAACAATCCCGAACTGGCTAAGATTGTAATCGACAGGGACGAAAAGGTCGACAAGTACGACGTGAAAATTGACAAGATATGCCAGAGAATATTCGCGCTGACGCAGCCCGTTGCAGTCGATTTGAGAATCATAATGGCTGCGCTGAAGATAAACAACGACCTTGAACGAATCGGCGACATAGCCGTCAACATCGCGGAACGAGCCGAACCGCTTAAAGACAATCTGGAACTGCTTAAACAGGCGGGCTTGTGCGATATGGCGGAAAAAGTGAAGTTGATGATAAACAAGACAATCGACTCTATGGTTAATAACGACCACGAACTCGCTTTCGGCGTGATTAAATCGGATGACGTAATCGACGAAATGGAACAGGATATCTTCCGTTCGCTTATAGCGAGAATGGAACAGGACCCGTCCATAATTAAACCCTGCGCGCACTGCATAATACTGCTCAGGCATTTCGAGAGGCTCGCGGACCACGCGACGAATATCGCGGAGGAAGTAGTCTTCCTCGTTGACGCGAAAATTATTAAGCACAAAAAAAATCTCGATGATTTAGGCGTGAAGCCTGATGAAATCCTCTGAACAATGAAGTCATTCGTTAAAATATTTGTTTTGTCCGCTTTGCTTCAGTGCTCTTCCCTTTTTGCTCAAACGAATGATACCCTGCCTGTTAAAACGGAAAAAAAGGATACCCTTATTCACTTCGATGCAAATAGGATTACAAAGAATAACGTAATTTCGGTTTATTCGGATACTACTGGAAATGATGCCTGGATATGGCACGACAAACGTTCGCTCGGCGAAATCCTAAATGAGAAAGCCGGCTACTTCATAAATAATTTCGGCGGATCAAGCCGTTCGGCAGTGAACTATTTCGGTGAAAACCGCGTAGGACTCTACAGAGACGGCATCCCCCTTAATGACGTCTATATCGACGGCTTCGACCTCGAAAATATTTCCGTCAACGAAATAGAAAAGATTGAGGAAATAAGCCCGTCTGTTTCTTTCCTCTACGGACCTTATTCTTCAAACGGAGCGGTCAATATAATTACGAAAGACAAGTTCGTCCCGAATATGTTCTCGCAATTGAGATATTCGCAGGACCGCGACGGCGCGCTTTATGCCGATATGAATTTCAATTTTCCCGTCTCAAGAAAATTCGGTATTCAGCTCGGACTCGGAAACCATGGCTCGGACGGACACTACAACAACAGCGACTTCGCGCTCTGGAGAGGAAGAATCAGGCTCAGTTACTACCCTTCCGACAGGTTAAATTTTAAACTTAATTTCTACCAGAACAAACTCCAGCGCGGTTTGAACGGCGGGCTCGTCAACTCGACGAAAGATTCTCTGGTGGACCCGAAACTCGCCGATGTGAATAATACGGACGCATATGAAAAATGGACTAATAACTATACTGACCTGCAGACGACTTTACGGCTCTTTAACGACCAAAACTCTCTGACTAAAATTCAGTTATTTACTCATAACCTCTTAAGGTCATACCGCGACGAGGAGAACAGGATAAATCCGAACGGCAGATTTATCTCGGGCGACTATCACTATATTCTCTACGGGCTTAACGTTAATCAGAACCTGTATGTGAAATTCGCCAGGGACGTTGTAGGCGACCTTAATATCGGATATTCATCGACATACAATCATGCTAACTACGACAGATACGCTCTTTACGAAGGCAGTCAGACACCCTATGTATCATCTGCAAGTTTCAATACGAACCTTAACAGCGTTTACTCAAGACTCGACTTGAAATACTCGAATTTCTACCTCACCGGCGGGGTTAAAGGCGATTTTTATCCCGATGAAAAATATGTCGGATTCGGCGGACAGGCGGAATACAATATCATTTTAAACGAGGACTTATCGATAAAATTCATTGCAGGAGGCAGTTATTATAAATATCAGGTTATCGAAATCTGCGATTATGTATTTAAATCCAACAAGACAAACGGCATTAACGAGTTTGGCTTTGCATTAAAATACGATAATCTGAAAATTAAATTTCTTGTCCGTGATTTGTTTACGGATTATGACGCCGCCTTGAGAAATACTCTCTCTGACATTACTTTTACCTCAAAATATTTTGACGTTCTTGCAAGCCTGACTACTTATGGAAGTTATTTTGATTCAGATAACAGAAGTTTTCCGCATTATTTTTTGAAAGCTGATATATCATACCATAATTTTCTTTTTGACAATAAACTGCACCTGCGAACAGGATTTAATCTTAAATATATGAGTTCATTCAATACCGGATTCTATGATTCGCGCTCTAATTATTTTGAGCCCTTCCGCAATAATTTCGGATATGAATGGACTTCTAAAGACAACAACTTCAACGTCGATTTCTACATCGGCGCCAGAATCGGAAAAGCTAACATCAATCTTACATTCGCAAATCTGTTCAATTCTCTGATTTACGATACCTACATTTATCCGTGGGATGAGAGAGGCGGATTCCTGAAGTCACTTTCGAGGTTTACTATTACCTGGGATTTCTGGAACTAAGAAAGGAGCCTCTTGCAGGCTTCAAACACTTCGTCAACGCTGATGTTTCGAATGCACTTGAACTCATCTTCGCTTTTCCACTTGCAATGCGCGGGTTTCGGAGAATTGAAGAAACACGGACTGCAGTCGTAATCTTTTCTTACTATTTCGCTTTTAGTCTTCCACGGATACAATTCCCTGTAATTCGTGTATCCGAAAATTGCTGCCGTTGGTATTAAGAATGCAGCGGACGAATGCAGAAATGCCGTATCGTTCGAAACGAACAGACAGCACTGTTTAAGCCTCGACATCGAATCCATATAGTTCGGGGTGGACGCGAGCAGCGCCTTGCCGTCAAGCATTGCTTTAACTTCCTCGTTTAATTCCGTCTCGCTACCGAACAGCAGGATTTGCGCCCCATACTCGCCAATCAATCTCTTTCCCAGTTCGGCATATTTTTCCTTCGCCCAGCGCTTGTGAATGTGGTTCTTGAGAGTCGAAGAACCACAGTGAAAACCGATTATCGGCTTCTTGATGTCAATCCTGTTTTTCTGAAGCCAGAGTATTCCCGTATTCTCATCATCCTCACTCAAATATACTTCCATGCTGCCAATCTCCTCGTCCCGGAAATCCGCGATTTTCTTTATGAGATTCGTATTCTGCAGCACGTTATGTATGTTCTTTTCCTCAGGCACCCTTATGTTGTTCAGAAATTCACCCCTGAACAATCCTGAATGCAGATATTCGTGCCCGAGCCGTTTCCTTGCCCCGATGACTCTGTTTACGGCATTATATTCCGCTCTGTTCGACGGGTAAACGTTTATCGAAATGAAATAGTCGTTCTTTCTCAACGCAATCAACTCTTTAATCGACTTTGCCTTCGGCTGGTTAAGAAAGTCTATGAAATATATGTTTCGAATGCACGGAGAGCATCTGTATAGTTCACTTACAGATTTAAACATAACCATCATATCTATATGATAATTAGGCAGCTTTTCATGAAGTAATTTCAAGGAAGGCGAAAACATTAAGGCATCGCCTATACCCGACAATGCATTAATGAGAATATTCATTCTTTTTTACCCTTCTTTCTAAGGAATATCGCCGCGGGCAGTGCGATTATGAAAAGCCCAGAGAAAATCATCGTGATTGTAAAACCCGTATTAAAAGTATCGGATTCGTATCTCATTTCAACGACGTGCTTCCCCTTTTCAACCGGCACGGACCTGAGGCAGTAGTCCGTCTTGAGTATCTTAACGGGTTTCCCGTCTACATAAGCCTTGAAAGCGGGGTAATAAACTTCGCTGAAGAAAAGGAGACCGTCCGCGGGCGTATCAACCTCTACTTTCATCCCGTTTAATCCGTACTCCATGATTTTCGCGCTGTTCACGGGAACCGAGTCCTGTGGATTGAGTTTCGGCAGGTTAACATTATCCTTCGTTTCAATCGCGAGAGTCCTCCTGTAATCGAAGCCTTTCGCTTCCATGTGATTCTTTACTTCCGCGGAAGCGCCGAATTTCACTGCATCGTAAAACATCTTCACTCTCGGCAGGTACGTATCGCATTTGGCAAGATACTTCCCTTTCACGGGGTCATTAATGATTTTATACTTCACGTTCATCAGGTCGTGAGTCTGTGTGCTGCCGGAATCGCTGTTGTTCGGCGGTATGTAATCCTTCATTATAAGCGCTCCGTAACCTTCAATGAACTCAATGTTGCTCACAAATCCCTGATTTCTCTGGAACAGCATGTAATTTCCGTCTCTCATATTCACGCGGAAAATCTCGTTCTTCATTTCCTCCCTGAACTTGCTTTCCAATTGCGGCTGCTTCGTGTACAACTGCTCGGGATTCTTCGTGCCGTTGTTCTGGTCGAACCAGATGAAATACACCTCCGCAAGCAACACCGCGGCGAGAAGAAAACCGAATATTTTTGTCTCTATCTTCTTAATCGAATACAGATAGAATATACCCGCGAACAAAAGAAAGAACACGAAGAAAATCAAGTACTGGCTACGTACCCACGAGGCGACCTGCTCTGTTTTCTTCGCGTAGTCGGGTATGAGCGAACCCGATAAAATTATGAAAAGAAAAACAACAGCGAACGCCAGCATTCCGATAAAATATTTCTTCGAAAAATAAATCCCTGTTTTATCCTCTTTGATAATCCTGTCAACCCCTATCACGGAAGCAAGCGACACGCCGAACGTGAACATGAATAAGACGTGCGCCGGATTCCTGAACCTGTTGAAGAAAGGCACGAAATCATAGAGCAATTTATGAAAGAAGAAATATCCTCCGAACGCGAACAAAATCGAGAACGCGGCGATGAAAATCGAAAAAACCGCGAAATTAATGTTCTTCTTCTCCCTGAAGAAATACCTGAATGCCGGAATCACGAGCAAAATAACGAGTGCGGATATGAACGCGTTCGAAATAGAAAACATCCACGGTCCTTCGGAGTGTTTTGACCAGTATTGAAGGTCGGTGAGTTTCTCGTTTCCGGTCCACACGCCGAAAAATTTCGGCATCATAATCGTTATGAGTTCATAAGGATGAAATGAACCTTGCCTGGCGAAATTATAATCGAACTCCGCCCTGTTAGACAGGCTTATAAATTCCATCGCGGGCAGGAGTTGAAACGCGGTAAGACCGAAGGCGAACGCGAGAACTATACCGAATCCCGAAGCAAGCTTCGCAATCTCCTTGTAGTTCTTCTCCTTTATATGTTCATACGCAAGGAAAAACGTGTAAACCGCCGCGAAGAAAAACGCGAAGAACGGAACCTGCGGATATCCCGCGAGTATGCATAACGCCATCACCAGTCCAGATAACACGGGATAATAATATTTCTTTGTCTCGATAAACTTCAGCCACAGCAGGAAAAACAACGGAAACCAGACTGCCGCTTCGACGAGCGGCATGTGCATCATGTGTATCATCATATAACTCGAATACGTGTACATAACCGCGAAAACAAGCGACAGCAGACCCGATACCTTGAAATGCCTCGCAAGGTAGAACGAAAACACGGAACAAAGCAGGTAATGAATTATGATTGAGTTTTGAATCGCGAGCGCGGAAAGTTTTCCGCCCGAAACGAACAGCGTGAGAGCGAAATTGAAAGGATACATCACCGCAATCTGCATGTCCGCAAAGAACGGCATTCCGCTGAACAGGTACGGGTCCCAGAACGGAAATATTCCTTTGCTCAGCATGTTCGCCGCCATGAATTTTCCCGGGTAGTACTGCTCTATGAAATCATCGAACAGATAAGCGCTTCCCGTCAGAAGTTCCCTGAAGAAAATTATCCAGAAGACGAGTAAAATACCGAGAACGATATAATCGTTCTCGAAAATACTTTTCTCTTCCTTCTTAACTTCGACCGTTTTAACTTTTTTAGCCAATCTGCCGCGCGCTGTTTTTAATTATGAATATGAATTGATAACCGAGTAATCTCTTGAAAATTCTTGTCTTGATGTACAGAAGAAAATTCAGTACATAACCCGCGTTCTTCTTCAGAAAACCGGGGAGAACCTCAATAATCGGTATGGGGGTAACTTTCTTTCCCGCGACCGAAAATCCGTGCTTAGCAATGAGTTTTTTTATCGAGCCGTAAGTGTAAAAATGAAGATGCGTTCTGTCAAGTATTCCCTTGTCCGAATACGGAAACCTGCCTATTAACAGATTCAGCCTGACAAAAATATTCGCGATGTTCGGAAGCGACACGATTATGCTGCCGTCCTTTTTGAGAAGCTTTTTCGCGTCTTCGAGTATCGATTCGTAGTCGAGCAGGTGTTCGAGTATGTCCAGAAAAAGCACGTAGTCGAACTTCTCTTCCGCCTCGAGTTCAGCCGGCAGTCCCCTGTTCAGGTCGTACTTGTAGAACTTCGCGAAATTTCTTTTAGTGTTTTCCGATTCGTCTATGAAATCGACGCCGACTATGTAATTTCCTTTCGACACGTGCTCCGCAAACAAGCCGTCGCCGCATCCGACGTCGAGTATTCGCTGGTTTTCCTTCTTGTTCAGTATGTCTATTACTGTCCTGTGGCTTGAATACGGATAGAGTTTTAAAGGATAAGGAACGTAATACTCAGAATATATTTCTGATTTCTTCTTGCCTTTTACTGTCTTGATGTAATCATTCGTAGTCGAGAATATATTTCTCGCGTACTTCATTCCGTTGACGTAGCAAATTTCGTCGCCGTAATATGTAGGAATAGGTATCTCGATAATTTTAAGATTATGATGGTGCGCCTTGATTATGATTTGCGTATCGAAATGAAAGTCGTTCGTCGTGTTCTCAAGGTTCAGAAGGCTTAGCCCGTGAATCGAATACGCCCTGTACCCCGAGTGAAATTCCGTCAGGTTCATTTTCAGGCGTCTGTTCTGAAAGGTAGAGAGCACCCTGTTCCCGAGATATTTGTAAAACGGCATTCCTCCCTTGAGAGCCCCGCCGTATTTTGTCATCATTCTCGAACCGAGAACAACATCCGCTTCGCCGTCCGTAATCGGGGAGTACATATCCTGAAGTATTTCAGGCGCGTACTGCCCGTCGCCGTGAAGCAGCACGACCGCATCGAAACCTCTTTCGGCAAAATACCCGAATCCTTTTTTCTGATTCCCTCCGTAACCGAGATTTTTCTCGTTGAGATATATCTTCAGTTTGTCAAGTTTCTTTATCTCCTTGTAACCTACGGAGACCATATACGTGTTGTCCTTGCTGGCGTCGTCGAATACGGCTATCTCGTCAATCTCATCGTAAACGTTCGCGGGAATCCTGTCAAGCACCTTGTTCAAGGTAGTCGCCGCGTTGTACGCGACTATCAGTATCCCGATTTTCTTATTATTTCTCATTCAACTTTTTATTCGTATCTGTATTCGGCATTCCGCCCGTCATCTTCAATCGCAGACTTTCCTTTTTCTGTATCACGCCCGGGTCCTTCGGGTCTAGTTCGTTCATCAGGTTAAGAGCCTTCTGGTAATCCTCGCGTGCTTCGTAAATATCCAGCAGAATCCTGTAAGGATTGTAATACCCCTGCATGTTAACATTCCTGCTCTTCTTGTCGAGAAGCGCACCCTCTTCCGCGCCCTTTGCGTATTCTTCAAATTTTCTCCTGTCGCCTGCCTGATGATAGATCATCGCTATCTGATACTGCTGGCGGTAATCCATTCTCACAACACTACTCGAGATGTTCGTTTCCATCCTCTTCAGAACCTCTTTCACATCTGTTTGTCTTGTCGAATCGGCTGAATATGTGTTAGCGAGCCATACGTAAATCGTCCTGTACATCTCAAGCATTCTCTGCTGTGTCTGGTCGTAGAACAACTTGTCGTCGTTCAGCCCTCTGAAAATGAATCCGTACTGCGGAGTCTTGCTCGGCTGTGAAGGCGGTTCCATGAGACACTTCCTTGTAACTTCATCATTTACCGCTATCTCCGTGCCGTCGTTTACTTTATACGGCATCACCTTGTATGCCATTCCGTGAAGCAGAAGGTAATCCCCCAATCCTATGAAATTATCGGGCGATACCGTCGCCGCGAAATAGAAAGGTCTTTTCCATTTGCTCGCCTTCAGAATATCGAGCATCATAAGGTCCGTGAATTTAATACCCGTAATAGTTCTATTGCCTGATTTCTGTCTTATAGTCGCGGGCATCGTGAACACGATTCGTTCGGGTTTCGTCTTCATCGTGTCGGGATATGCTTCCGGCGGAACGTCTATTGTCTGAAGTTTCCTTTCGTCCCATTCGCGCGGGCGCAGGAAGTCCATGCTCGACAACTGCACGTCCGTGTACGACATCGGAACTGTCAGCGACCCGTAAGGTCTTTCATTCTTCAACTGCAGGCAATACCAATCCATCTGCGCGAGTGAAAGATTTATGATTCTTATGTCCTGCCTTACTCCGTAAACCGCCTGAAGACACCACAGCGGGAATGTATCGTTATCGCCGTTGGTTATGAGTATGGCGTCTTTCTCGCAACTCTGTAGTATGTTGTACGCGTAATCGTAAGGATAATAATTTCCCGCCCTGTTCTGATAATGATAATTCACGCGGAGCATGTTAACGGGAACGAATATGAAAGACACAGCCATTACTACTCCGGCGACTCCCATTCCAATCTCCTTCTTGCTCGCGTCGGCAATCATTTCGATTATGCCCACTATGCCCAGAGCAATCCAGAGCGAGAACACGTAGAAGGCAGCCTCGTAGAAGTAGTCCCTTTCCCTCGGCTGCGGGTCCTGCTGGTTCTGATAAAGCGCCGTCACGACGCCCATCATAAGGAACATCGCGAGGAACACGAGCGCCATTTTCCAGTCTCGCCGGAAATGATGGAACACTCCTATCAGTCCGAGTATGAACGGTATTCCGTAAAGTTTGCTGAAATCAACTCCGTCGCCCTGGTCGTATCCCGCTCTTCCGATATACTGCCAGAAAAGATACCTGTTGAACATTTCGTTAATTTGGTATTTCCACATGAACTCGAGGTCGCTCGAATAATTGTTCCATGTCCTCTGATGCATCGCTTCCTGAGAATACCTTCTCGGCCATATAAGCGGCTGCTCGCCGTACTGCTCCCTGTTGATGTACGGAATCAGTCTTTCGACACTGTCCGGATTATTCTCGTCGAGCGGAAGATTAAGAACCGCCGAGCGCTGTATAACGGAAATATAAGTCGTGTATCCCGTTACTATCAGGAACAAAGAAAGGAATGCGAACTGCACCACCTTTGATTTCTTCTGATATCCGTAAATGAAGCCGCCGACAATAATGCCGACAATGATTATGAATCCGATAACAGGCGAAGACTTTATTGCCGCGGGCATCTTCGATGTAATCAGCGGATAAACCACGAAGAATGAAAGCGCGGAAATTATTGATGCTATTATAAAAGATTTTCTGTTGTATTCGTATCTCTTGAAATAAAATATTAGACCTATTAAGAACACACACTGAACTACAAGCAGGTGTATGCCGAGCGAAAGCCCGACAATGTAAGCGGAGAACAGTATGTACTTGTCACTTCCCGGCTCATCCGCCTTTTCCCACCAGAGCATCATCATATACATAACGAGAGTTATCAGGAACGTTCCGAAAGCATAAACTTCCGCTTCCATCGCGTTGAACCAGAAACTGTCGGCAAACGCGTACGAAAGCGCTCCTATCGCCGAAGGCACGGCGACTATAAGCATATCTTTCAAATTCGCGGGTCTGCCTCTCCAGTTCATTATTACCTTCGTCGCTACAAGATATAGAAGCAGTACCGAGAACGCCGCCGAAATTACGGACAGGTAATTCATCCTTAATCCGATATCGGACGCGGTCGGAAACATCGTAAATATCTTCCCTACCAGTATGTGGAGCGGAGCTCCGGGAGGATGTGGTGTAGATAACGTAAATGCGCAGGCTAAAAACTCGCCGCAGTCCCAGAAGGACATAGTGGGCTGTACCGTCAGCACGTAAACGACTAACGAAAATAAGAATACAAACCCTCCTGTAATCCAGTTGATTCGTTTGAAATCCAATGTGGTCTATAAAATTTATAAAAACAAAAATTACCTCATTTTACCACGATTTTCAAGATATAAACCTCTCAAAATTAATAAATTCCATTTCCTTAATCGCGCACGAAACAGCGTCCGCGATTTCAAAGGATGTCCGGCGGCGGGTTTCTCCCGTCTGAAGTAATGTATTTATTTTTAAAGGATATTTCGCGATTTTAATGAAATTAAAAAATTTCTTACTGATGAAAAATTTTTTCCTCGTTGCTCTTATTATTCTGCTCTTTTCCTTTGAAGCGAAATCTCAGGACCTCAGCGAAGTCCTCTCTAAAGTCGGCAAGGACTATGCGCAGAAATACCTCGAGCCGCTGACCACGGGTCTCGGTACGAACCTGAATTCAGGCTTCATCGGCGGTTTCAATCCGGGCGGATATAGCAA
>AMWB02043567.1_pt1 | contig 17177 bp, 12 predicted proteins | sample 200311 | NCBI WGS metagenome assembly AMWB02 (sample SAMN02737377, study PRJNA173069) | bioreactor metagenome | biome: anode biofilm in microbial fuel cells | place: USA: California | collected 2010-12-16 | reverse complement strand
CCACGTTCGGTGTGCTGGTGGCTGCGCTGTCCGCAGGTCCAAAGGGCAGGCTGCAGCTGACGATGAAAACCAGCAGGATGAGGAGGGGGAGGATTTTTTTCACGGGAGCTCCTTGTGTTAACGGAAAACGATAACTCCATGATAGCGCACATTGATCAAAAAGTATCAGGTGAGTTCTTTTTGCCCTCGCGCCGTGGATCATTAACAAGTGTCAAATCCGTATCAAGACCATCCGATGCCGCTTGAAAGCACTCATTGTATATGCTATAATCACCTATATATTAGGTGATATAACCTATTGTTTAGGTGATTATTATGATAGAAGTCCTGTTGGGATCAGAATACGCGGAAAAAGTGCTGGTCTTTGTTATGGCGCGTGGAAAAGGATATGCCAGCGAGATGGCTGATTTTTACGACACAGACCTTGTGACCATCCAAAACCAGCTGCGGAAATTCGAAAATGGGGGCGTGCTGGTCAGCTTCAAAGTTGGACGCACCCGAGTTTACGAATTCAACCCGGCTTATGCGTTCCTGGCTGAGATCAAGGCGCTGCTGGATAAAGCGCTGTCATTTTACCCCGCTGAGGAAATCGAGCGCTTGAAGATGAACCGGCGCAGGCCGCGCAGAACGGGCAAGCCTTTATGAAACCGCTTGAGGATATGACCCAGATCGAGGTGGCGGCTTTTGTGCAAAGCCACCTAAATGATCAAGGGATTCACGTGGTGCTTTCCGGCGGGGCAGCGGTGGCTTTTTTTTCGAACAACCGCTATACATCAGCAGATGTGGATCTGGTCAATATTTATGCGGTGCAGCGGGTCAGGATTCGGGCGGCGATGAAGGAAATCGGATTTATCGAGATCGGGCGATACTTCAAGCACCCTGACTCACGCTTTATCGTGGAATTTCCACCCGGCCCGCTTACAGTGGGTGTAGAGCCGGTCAGGGAGGTACAGGAAGTGGAATTAGCAACCGGTATCTTAAGGATCATATCACCTACTGACAGCATCAAGGACCGCCTGGCTGCCTATTATCACTGGGGAGATGAACAATGCCTTCACCAGGCGGTGCTAGTCAGAAACGCCATGGAAGTGGACCTGAAAGAGATCAAAAGATGGTCGAATGGTGAAGGGAAGGAAAAGGAATACAACATTTTTCTGGCAACAGCTGAATGAGCACAGGAAAAAATCCAGACCGAATAATGTTCGTCAGTCATCAACCTGAATTTCTGATGAAATTTTAAACAGATTAAAAAAGCCGCCCATTCACATAGGCGGCTATGGGTGATCGAAAACAGGTTTAAACCTCGGCGGTGTTGGCAGACGGCAGTTTTCTTATGGCCACAGCGCAATTGAGCCAATCATTGCGAATTGAGTAAAAGCTCAAGCTGAAAAATCAACTCATCCTTCAGTTTGTTCTTTACCCACACCTTCTGTTTTTCAGTCAACAATTCACCCATCCCGGAAAGCATGTGACTGCTGCTTAACTTGCGGACAACTTCAATGCACCCGGAGAGGAAATCCTGAAAGGACAAGGCGGTCCTCTTTTCGATGATCGCGTTGTTAATTGCCCAACCTTTCGACAAGAAGAACCAGGAATCATACACATCACGGTTGGTTTTGCCAATTCTTTCGTAAAGGGCAACCAGCTTATTGGCGACCATGTCTTCCCTGACCATCACTTTGATCGGGATTCCGAGGAAGGATTTGATCTCGTATTTCGAACCAAAATCGCGTTTGTTGATCTCGACCTTAACATTCTGCGCATCAATTTCCTTATCTGCATACGCCAGGATAAAGATCAGGCTGAAGCGTTTTTTATCAGCGATTTTGATCACCCCGAATTTTTCCAGGATGCCTTTTACCTCATCAAAGACAACATCCTCTTTTTCTGGTGATAAAAGATCAAAATCCAAATCCACGGAAAAACGCTCAAGTCCATAAAAGAGGTAAGCAGCGGTTCCGCCTTTGAACCCCAGCCAAGGACCAATTTCGAGATTGGCGTAGATTTCCTTCAGGATCCTGATCAGTATCGTTTTGTGTGTGGTTTGATTGAGCGCCATGGGTTCATTCTTTAGTCGATCTGTAATATTTGTTGATCCGATCAATAAACTGCCTGTTTTCATAAATTGGAGCGATTTCGTTGACGGTATCCCAATTGATTGGAGACAGGTTGTCAAAATGATATTCCTTGTTGAGGTAAACCACATCCAGAAAAGCGCGCTCAGGTGTAGCTATGGCGTACCTTTGCCGGTTTTCCACTCCGGATGAAGCGAGGAGAACAGGGCTTTTCAACCTGCGAAAAATGAACGACTGCCTATCTGCGGTAATTTCATCCGATTGATAAGAAGCCACAAAAACCTGGTTGTAGTACTGGAAGGTAATTCCCGCGCTACCTAGAACAGTCTCAAAGCTGATATAGGCAGGGGTGTAGATCCTGACCGCCAGCTCAAAACGGTCGTAGTTGCGGTCTTTGGCGTAGATTCCGCGCCTGACCGCGTAAAGGCCGCCTGTCTTGAGGTAGTAACTGATACGCCTGCGAGCAATCCCTGCATCCACATTCCAGGTTAATAGAAGCTCCTTGAACGTAAATACGGTTTGTTCAGATCTGAGAATCGCTTTTAGAAAACCCTTTTCCATTTTTATCAGTTAAAGGTATGAATTATTGATACCTTTGACTGTTATTATAGCATAATTAGTAGAATTATTCAAGGCTAACCCGACACTGGAAAGTGCACCAGATGAGATACCGGTTTCAAACTGCTTATTTCGTTTTCGCAGAGCTGGTTCTTACCAAAACGAAAAAGCCGCCCATTCACACAGGCGGCTATGGGTGATCGAAAACAGGTTTAAACCTCGGCGGTGTTGGCGAAGGGGTAGATCTCGGTGCCCAGGGCGGCGGCGCGGATGGCGGGGTCATCGGAATAGAAACCGCGCTTCTCCGGGGGGATCAGGTCGGCGATGCGGCGCATGATCTCTTGCCCCATCTCGTCCAGTTCCTCGCGCGAGGGGCGGCCGCTGGAAGGGTTGGCGAGGGGTCCGAAGGGTTCACCGATGTTGAGGGTGACGGGGGCACGCCGCTTGCCGATGTGCTTGAAGAACCCGACCGAACCATCAATACCGATGGGCAGGATGCGCGCTCCGGAGCGCCAGGCGAGGAAAGCCGCGCCGGGACGCGGCGGGCGCAGCACGGTGGCCCAGCTGCCGCCTTCGGGGAAGATGGCGAGCACACCGTTCTGCTTGAGGATTGATTCAGCGCTGTACAGGGTATCGCGAGAGACAGTGCCGCGCGCGGTGGGGATGACGCCGAACATACGCTGCAGAAAGTGCGTCGCCGCAGGCGCGTTGGGCATCTTCGCCCCGCCGATGAACTCCGCGGGGTAGGGCAGCAGGTGGACGAACATCAGCGGGTCAAGAAAGTGAAAATGATTGCCCACCACGATCAGCGGGCCGTCCTTGGGCAGGTTTTCGCGCCCGTTCACCCTGATATCAGCCAACACGCCAAAGGCCATGGCCACGCCGGCTTTTAAGATGCGGCGGATAAACTGCCGGCGCGGGTAGGGAATGTGTTTTCTCATGCGTTAACTTTAACCCTTAATCGATGGAAATGCCAGTGCAATCCTGCGCGGATCATTCCACATCGAACTTCAACGGGTCCTTGTGGGTGACCCGGCGTACAAGGGTGAGGAAGAGCAACCCGACGATGAGGAAGACCACGATCGAACCGATGGCCCACATGATGCCGTTGCTCTTGGCGACGGTTTCGCTTAGACCCTGTTTCAGATAGAAACTGGTGAAACCGGCATACATCGAACCGAATACCCACGGACCGATGAAGGTGGAGGTGCGGCCGGCAACCGAGAGAAAACCGTAGAATTCGGCGGTCTTGGTGGCGGGGGAGAGCTGGCTGACCATGGTGCGGCTTACCGCCTGCACGCCTGAAAGCGAGAATCCGGCCAGCGCGCCGATGACGTAGAAGAAGACCTTGTTGCGGGTGATGAAGAGCAGCGCGACCACGAGGATGAGCATGACAAGCGAGTAAGTGATGGCCTGCTTGCTGCTGTGGCGGTTGGAGATGCGCCCGAAGAGGTACGCTCCGCCAGCGCCGGCGACCTGCAGGATGATGATAAGGATGATCAGCTCGGAGGTTTGGAAGCCGTAAAGGATGCCGGCGATAATGGCGGCGTTGTCCAATAACATCATGATGCCGTCGTTGTAAATGAGGAAGGCGACCATGTACTTGATGAATTCTTTGTAATGCTTGATATCGCGGAAGGTGTTGCCCAACTTCTTGAAAGCGTGGGCGATGGTGGATTCACCAGCGGGCAGTTTTTCAGGCTCGTTGAGCTGGCTCACCTTCAGCATCAGCGGGATTGAGGAGGCGGCGTAGAAAAGGGCAGTGATGAGGAAAGCGATGCGCACCATCAGGGTGTTGCCCGGGGCGAGTTGAATGGGGATGAGCACCAGGACGAGGCAGGCGATTCCGCCCAGCATGCCCATTGCCCAACCCTTGCCGGACACATTACCGATCGTCTCGGGGGTCGACACATCCACCAGCAGTGCGTCGTAGAACACCTGCGAGGCACGGTAGCCGATCTCGGCCAGGATGAAGAAGAGAATGCCGGTGAACACATCACCTTTCTGTACGAAGAAGAGCAGAGCGGTGAAAATGATGGCCATGACGGTGAAGACCAGCAGGAATTTCTTCTTGGAGCGCGAGAAATCGGCGATGGTACCGAGGATAGGTGAGACCACCGCCACGATCACCGCGGCGATGCCCACTGCCAGGTTCCACAGCGAAGGACCTTTCACGTGATCGGCGACGACGCTGGAGAAATAGACCGAGTAAACCGCCAGCAATACCACTGCCGCGTAGGCTGAATTACCGAAATCGTACAAATACCACGCGCGGCGCGCTTTTTTATCCAACCTGGGATCCGCTGTTAATTCTGCCATTGAACTACTCCCTGACCTGATATTGATGGGTGATGTCCCCCCGGTGAGGAACCGTATTGCACCAATCATTTAACACTTTTTTGTCGAAATGGATACATACCGGCAAATTATACCCGTGACAGGTCGAAAGGCAAGGTATTCCATTCTGCGCGTGCCTTCGGTACAATACAACAGATATGAACGCGGCACTGCGGAAATCAGTGATCACAACACAGGGCTGGAGTACGCTGCTGGCGATCTTCATCAGCCAGTTGTTACCACCCACCCCGGGCTACCCGACGGCACGTGCCCTGGCACGGCTGGTGGGATTGTTCTCCGGCGGCGCGGCATTCCGCGCGCTGCGCCTGAACCTGTGGATCGTCAGTGGAAAAAAGCTGACCGGGCGCAACCTGGACCGCGCCGTGCGGCAGGTTATCATGAACCAGAGCGTCGCGCTGTATGATTTTTACCGCGCGCTCTCGCACCCGCAGATCGCGCAGGAAAAGGTGAGCTTCAGCCAGGCGTTTAAAGAGCTGGTGGAGGAGTGCAAAAAGGAGGCGCGGGCGACCCTTCTTCTCATTCCACACCTCTCCGGCTTCAACCTGGGTGGGCTGCGCCTGGTGCAGGAAGGGCTGCGCTACCTGGTGCTGGCCAACCCGGACCCATCGAAGGGCTATCAATGGCAGAATGAACTGCGCAACCGGCACGGTATGGAGGTGGTGCCGTTCACGGTCAGCGCGCTGGGGAAGGCGCGCGAACGCCTGCAGGCCGGCGGCACGGTGCTCACCGGGATTGACCGCCCGGTGGAGGGATCGAAGCATGCACCGCGTTTCTTCGGGTATCCGGCGGCGCTGCCTGTCTCGCACATCCGGCTGGCGCTCAAGACCGGTGCACGGATTTTTGTTGTGGGGTTCACCACGCTGACGGATCATAGCCATCTGCTGGATGCCTCGGAGGAGATCGCGCTGGAGCGATATGATGACCCGGAGGAGGAACTGACGCGCAACGCGGAGAAGGTGCTGGCGGAAGCGGAGAAGTTCATCCGGCGCGACCCGCTGCACTGGATGATGTTCTTCCCGGTGTGGCCGGCGGAGATGGCGGAGTTGGAAGGGGGCGGGGATTGAAGTTTAAATGTATGCGCGTAGGTATATTGTGTATGAGCTTGTTTATGCTCACAGGTTGTTCCTCGGTGACCTCGCTGGCGGCCAGGGTGAAGACCGCGGCAGCTTACGATCCCCTCGCAGCGCAGGCAACAGTGACGGCAACGGTTTCTCCAACCCGCAGCGTGGTGCCAAGCGCAACACCCACCGCCACCGAGGTGCCCTGTGAACGCAGCGGGGGAGGGCGGGTGAGCCGCGAGAAACTGGACTCGGCGTTACTGGGGTACTCCTACGAGGTCAGCGTGTACACCCCGCCGTGCTACGGCGAGGAGGGCATCGAATACCCGGTGCTTTACCTGCTGCACGGTCAGGGCATGGACGACACTTACTGGCTGAGTCTCGGGGCGGCTGAACTGGCGGACGGTATGATCGCGGAGGGCGCGGCGCCATTCCTGATGGTTATGCCGCGCGAGGTGAATGATTATGACCCGATCACGGATGACGGCTTCGGCGCGTCAGTGCTCACTGAGCTGCTACCGTGGGTCGAGGCGAACTATGACGTGTGCACGGAGCGGGAGTGCCGGGCGATCGGGGGGATTTCGCGCGGGGGCGGCTGGGCAACACGCCTGGTGGCGCGCAACTTCAACACCTTCGGTGCGCTGGGGGCGCACTCTATGGGGCTATTGTCGAATGATGCGTGGCAGATGAAAAACAACCTTGAGACCCATCCGGTCGAAGAGTTCCCGCGCATCTGGGTGGACCGCGGCGAGGATGACTTCCTGTTCGAGGGGATCGATTACTTCGTTGAGATGCTGGTGGATGAAGGAATTCCGCACGAGTTACACATCTGGCCGGGCGTGCACAATGGGGATTACTGGCAGGCGCACGTGGCGGAGTACCTGGCGTGGTACGCGCAGGGGTGGGAGTAGGGAAAGATGTTCCCACATTAATCCAGTAGAATTGTACTCATGCCAAAATTTGAAATTCTCCTCAGTGAATTTGTGAATGTTGCCCTGTTCCTCGCCTGCCTGTGGCACGCTGCGCGGCAGGGCAAGTCGCGTGTGCTCGAGCTGCTCGCCAGCCTGGTGTACGGTGTGGCTCTGGAGTGGATGACGATCAAGCTGGTGGAAGCCTACGAATACGGGCGCTTCCTGATCATGATCGATACCGCCCCGCTGGCGATCGGGCTGGGCTGGGCGGTGATCATCTATTCCGCGATGGAGTTTGCCAATTATCTCAAAATGCCGGATTACGCGAAGCCATTCCTGGTGGGGCTGCTGGCGTTAAACATTGACGCGGGGATGGACGCGGTGGCGATCCGCCTGGGATTCTGGAACTGGGTGATCCCGTTGGACCACCAGTGGTTCGGGGTGCCATGGGGCAACTTCTTCGCCTGGTTCGTGGTGGCGGCTTCCTTCAGCGGCATGCTCTACCTGTTCCGGGAGAAGGGGTGGGGGAAGACCACCCGAAGCTGGAAGGCCTGGGGGTACCCGTGGTTAGCGATGTTGCTTTCGCTCATTATCCTGGCGGGGGCAAATTACCTGTTTGTCAACTTCCTGGGCAAATCAGATTTGGGCGGGGCTGTCTCGATGTTGGTGCTGGTGATCCCCGGTATGCTGGTGGTTTACAGCGCCAAACCCAAAGTGCTGCCCCAGGCGCGGTTGGACTTCGTGGTGTTGGCTGTGCCGTTGGCTTTTCACGTCCTGTTCACGATATTCGGTTTTACAAAAGGAATCTATCCCCAACTTCCGATCCTGGCAGTGGCAGGGATATTGATGCTGGTGATCGGGCTGGGGGTACATCTCTGGCCCTGGTACACCGGCCGCGAGGACCCAGGGTGACTTGCGCGCTGTTGCCTCTGAGAGGAAATTAAGACGCCCGGGTGATGTTTACCCGGGCGTTTGTTCACTGTGAAGCGTGGGTTTTAGGGCACCGCGTCCACCTTGAAGATGCGCACATCCGACCAGGGTCCCTTGGCGCCGTATGGATCAAGCGCGCGCACCCGCCAGTAGTACTTGCCATCCGGCAGCGTGAAGGAGGCCGACGTTGTGGAGAAGGTCTCGTTGACCACCTTCTGCACAAAACCGGCGTCCCTTGCGATTTGCAACTTGTAGCTAACGCCGTTGACCACGGGCTGCCAGGAGAGGAGGATGTTCGTATCATACACGCGCAGCTTGTGACCCGGTGAGATCAGTTCAGGCGGGGCGAGGGGATCCATGGCCGTGAACTTGAAAGCCGGTGACCATGTGCTCCAGGTATCGTTAATCTTATACTTGATGCGCCAGTAATAGAGGGAATTGTATTTCAGGTAAGCATCGTGGAAATAGGTCGATTGAGTTGTTTTCGCGCTGAAGACCAGGCTGGCGAAGTCGGAACGGGAGGATAGCTGGACCTTGTACAACGCGGCGCCGGGGATATCGTCCCAGTCGATGGTTACCTTGCTGGTGGTGAGCTGGTCACCTTTCCAGGGGGTGAAGTTGATGACCGGGAAGATGAGGGGGGTTGATTCGCCGCCGCCGGGGGCGGGGTTGATCACGGTGATCGAAGCGGTAACAGGAGCAACGAGGTCAGTGGCGGGGATGGTGGCGGTGAGGGTGGTGGCGTTCACGTAGGTAGTTGGGCGGTCGCTGCCGTTCCAGCGCAGCACGGACTGGGGGTAGAAGCCCTTGCCGGTCACGGTGAGCGTGAAATCTTTTGCACCAACCGGTTTCAACGCGGGGGAGAACAGGTTGACCTGAGGCACGGGGTACTCAGCTGGTCCGACGAGGGTGAAGCGCATGGCACCGAACGACAGGTTGCGCGAAGACTCGTCCTCTCCGGTGAGGTCGGTCAGGACGACATAGCCTTCCTTGCCGGCGTCGAAGTAGTATTCACCCAGGTTCAGCCACTCGTTGTTGAGGGGCAGCTGGTCACGGACGACATCGGTCACCGTGCCGCCCCGGGAGTAGATGGTGTATTTCGCTTTGGAACTGTCCGCTCCGAAGGTGAGAGTGCTTGCCGAACAGGCTTTGCTGAAAGTGCCGTGCGCGGCGATAAAGGCTTCCGCCTTGTAACGCCCGGCCTGGGTCAGATTGGGTTTCCAGCGCCCCTGGTTGGTGGAGGTTGCCGCGGTCGCGGCGTTCTCCACCAGGTAGGTGGGGTTGCCGTTGAAGCCGGTGATGGGATACCATAAGGAACTGCAGGCGTTATTATCGTAGGCGGGTGTGAGCGCAGGGGTGCAGTCAAACACGCGGGTGTCAGTGGACGCCGGACAGGTGGCCGGGGTGCTGGTGGGACCGTGGTAGACGCGCAAGCCTTTGAAGGTATTGCCGTAGGAATCCAGCGTGGTGCGTGAGGAATAGTATGGGTCGTTAATGAAAACGGTGTCGCCGGAGTAGCCGGTGGCGACAACAAAATGCTGTCCGTTGGTGAAGGGTACCTCCAGGATGACCGGGTAACCGTTATCCAGCTCGTAGTGCAGGCGAGACCAGTCCGCGTTATCGATGCGTGCCACAAAAGAGATCTTGTCAGAAGCGTAATTGGCTGCCACCGCCCAGTTGATCAGGCAGCCACTGAAGTAACCGCCATGTGATTTGAGCCATTCGTTCATCAGGCCGGGGTCAGTGGACACGCCGAAGTATTTGAAGATCATCGCCACGGAGGTCATGGCGCAACCCTGCTGGCAGATGGTGTATTGGGAGCATGTGCCCAGCACTGTGCTGCCCCAGGGGCTGCCGCATTGTGAGAAATACGGTACGATGCCGGGTTGCGCGTTCACTCCCACGGTTTCCTTACCGCCTTTTGGATCGCTGACCTTGCTAGTGGTTTCAAGTGAGTAAATATCCACCGTGTAGTAAACAATGGGGAAGGCTTCGTTATCGGGGTACTGGAGCTGGGTGTCGGAGAGCCACTTGATGTCGGTGTTTCCGTCGAAGCTGATGGCAGGGTTCAGATTAGCGGAATCGGTAATGAGGCGGCTTTCCCCACTCTTGAGGTCGTACACCCACAACTCAAAAACCGAGTCGATCTCGTACTGGCTGATTTGCGCGTTGACCACGCGCAGGTAAGCCACGCTTTTACCATCCGGCGACCAGATGGGATTGGTGACCCAGGATTTTTCGTCGCCGCCGGCAATGATCTGCAGGTCCTTCGCGCCTTCGCGCTTGAGCGTGATCGCTGAACCGTGCATGCCGGGGTCTTCCGCACTCACCCCGGCGATGTAACTGCCATCCGGGGAGGGCTGGTTTAGAGGCTCCAAACCGGACAAGCCAGTTTCAGCGGGGGGTTCTGCCGGCGTTTCGGCCGCAGGGGATTTGAGCAGCCCGGATTGCCAGAGCAGCCCTCCGACCAGCAGGAGGATCAGCAGGACCAGGAGGATGACGAAACCAACGCGTTTGATGTCAGAGAAGTTCATATCTACCGCCGATCTAAAGGGTCAATGAAACATAGTCAACAGTCCGTTCGGTGCAATAAACGTGCCAAGGATCTCCCAAAAAAGCGCCCGGGAGGAGCTCCTCCCGGGCGGGTGCATACACAAAGGTTTCCAGCTTACGGTGTTGCGATCACCTTGACAATCCTTACCTCAGACCAGGGGCCCTTGCCGCCGGATGTGTCCAGCGCGCGCACGCGCCAGTAATACTTACCATCCGGCAGGTCGAAAATGGAGGAGAGGTCCACGGTTGGGACCTTGTCCACCTTGTTGACAAATGCTGAGTCTTTGGCGATGACTACCAGGTAGGAGGCAGCGTTCACCACGGTTTGCCAGGTGAGGGTCACAGGGGAGGTAACCTCAGCCTTGTGTGCCGGTGAATTGAGCAACGGCGCGGCAAGGGGATCCATGGACTGGAAGCGATACACCGGCGACCAGGCACCTTTTCCTTCCGCGTAGATGGGACGCACCTGCCAGAAATAGGTGGTGGAAGGTTTGAGGAAAAAGTCATAGGCGTAGGTTGAGAGAGGAGTACCGGCTTTGAACGTCACTGAGATGAAGTCCTTAAACTCGGAGAGCCTGATCTTGTAGGAAACCGCCCCGGGGTAATCGTCCCAGTCGAAGCTGACCTTGCTGGTGGTGAGCTTCTCGTCGTAGGCAGGTTGTAGCGCGCTCACGCTGAATGACCACCATACGTCCATATCGGCTGCGGTGATGCCTGAGGTGTTGACCGCGCGCGCCTGCCAGTAGTAAGTTCCCTGCGCGAGGTCTGTGAGGGTGTGGCTGGTGGATGTACCGGTCGATGTCCAGTTGCTGTCACATACGTTGTTATCGGTGGAATCCGCGCAGACCTCGTAGCTTGACGCGCCGCTGCTGGCGTTCCAACTGAGTTTCACGATTGGGGGAAGGTTTAGTGCCGTATCGGCTGGCGCGGACTTCGAAAAATCAGCCGGAGGTAGTGATGTGCTCTCCGCGGTCACATAAGTGACGTATTTTTCAATCTGGCACTGACCGTAGCCGACGTTGAAGTAGCCGTCTCCGTCCCAACCAGAACCCCAGCTGTTGCGCACGATCCAATAACCATCGGCGTCGTTGTAGCCCACCAGCACTATAGCGTGGTTCGGGTCGTCGATGGTTGAACATTTGTACACTCCGTTGACGAAGCTGCCATTCATATACAATGCGGCAGACAACGGCCCTTTCTCGACAAGGGCGGTCTTAATGCTGCTGCCTGTTGCGGAGACCGGTCCGGTGGTCTTGACGCGGCTCAACCTGGTGCTCCAGTCAGAGCAGCGGTTGGCGCAGGTTTTGTCGCTGCATTTGCCATTCGAGCTGTAGTTGCAGTTTGCATCGCAGGTACCACCATCACAACTGCAACCGCTGCCGTCCACGTAGGTCATGCAGGCTTCATCGGGGATGCCCTGGTCGCGGATGTATTCCAGCGCCTGGTCTTCCCAGCCGCCGCAGCAGTTCTGGTAACCCCAAATGGTGGTCACACAGTCTGAGACCAGGTATTGCTCGGACAGGTTTGGGTTGAGGTTCGGATTGTCGGTTGCGATCTCCAGCGCGGCCTCAGCGGCACCCACCGCAGAGAATGCCCAGCAGCTGCCACAGCCGCCCTGATCCTTGATGGGGGTGAGCCAGTTGCCATTGTTGTTACGCCAGTCGAACGAGGATGGCAGTGCTTCAGGGGCGAGGTCTGCAGTGAATGGTTCACCGGTTGTCTCGCGCGCTGGTATTTCTGATGTCTCACCATCCCCGCAGGAGATGAGGTTTTCGGGAAGATTGCTCAGTTCCTCCACAGTGCCAATGGTTTTACCGGAGGTGTCGACGCACACCGCGTGTTGGGGTGCGTAAGTACCGCCTTCCGCCAGGGTGAGCGTCTGGTAGCCATTCTGTTCACAATAGGAGAATTCCGCGCCGCACTGCCCGGAGAGGAAATCCCAGGCGGCACACTCGGTCGTGTCCGGCATCACGCAAACACCGGTCTCACCGCCCTCACCGTCTGCGACGGTCTGGTAGGTGTAGCCCATTTGCTGGCAATACACCGCTGCGGGGTTGCCGATCTTGGTCGGGTTGGAAGAGGTGGTTTGCAGGTGGGGGGAACACGCGGTGAGGACGAGAATGAACAAGGTGATCGTGATGAGGATAAGTATTGGTGATTTTTTCAAGGAATCCATCCTTAAGATTGTAATATATCAGTCATCGTTACAGGAATTTTGAAACGTACATACCAGGTTCCGGGGGAAAAGGCGGAAGACCCAAAATTATACCAGGGCACGGTTTGATCAAGGGACAGCTTCGACGAAGAACTTGCGCGTTTCTGACCACGGACCCCTGACGCCGGTAGCGTCAAAAGCGCGCACATGCCAGAAGTACTTCCCGGCTGGCAGGGTGAAACTTGCCGAGAGGTCCGCGGTTTTGACACTACCTACTTTATTGGTAAAGCTGGCATCAGTGGCGATGACCACCTTGTAGGAAGCGGCGTTCTTGACTTCCTGCCAGGAGAGCATGACCGGGGAGGTAACATATTCCTTGTGCGCCGGTGCGGAGAGCACTGGAGCCGCAAGCGGATCCATGGAGTAAAACCGGTATGCCGGAGACCAACTGCCCTTGTAGTCGCTGAAGAGCGGACGCACGCGCCAATAGTAAGTAGCGCCGTACTTAAGTGCGGTATCGTAAGAATAAGTGGATGCGGATGTTTTCAGATTGATCAGCAATGTGCTGAAATCCGGTTTTAAAGAGAGCTGGATCTTGTACGCCACGGCTTCCGGTACATCGCTCCAATCAAAAGTTACGTTGCTAGTGGTGAGTTTATCATCAATCCGCGGTGATATTTTGTTCAGGGTAAATGACCACCAGGCACCTTTATCGGCATAATGAAGATCAGCCCCACCGAGCGCCCGCACCTGCCAGAAATAAGTGCTGCCGGGAGTGAGCGCGCTGACCGTGAGCGAGTGATTGGTGGAGCTTTCAGCGGGCTTCCACCCGGTGTCGCAGTTACCGTTGTCGGTGGTATCAGCGCAGACTTCGTAACTGCCCAGGCCGCTGCCGGGTGTCCAGCTCAGTGTGATCACTTCATCCACAAGAACCGCGTGGTTGAGGGGCGAGGTTTTATTGAAACCAATCTCATCGGCTTCATAAGCGCCGATGTCGCAACGCGCTCCCTGCGGGCGGCTGACGCCACGTTGATCGAAGGGTGCGCAGGTGGCTTCGTTCCCACTGTCGATGGCTGAGGATCCGGAAAGTAGCGGGAAGGTGGGAGAAAAACCACCGTTATCCCCAAGGGTGCCGAGTAAGGGGTCACCAGTGATGACATTGGTGCAAACCGCCCCGCTCGGGCAATCGTTTTGGATGACCGATGTATCCACGATTGGCATTCCACTATGGCTGGAATAAATTTGCGCGCCGCTGGTGGCTGCAGTGTTCGCCCAGAATATCGAATTATTGACATTAATGTTGGTGTCATCCAACCACATGCCGCCACCAAAAATACCAGCGGAATTATTTGTGAGGGTGGTGTGATTCAATTGCAGGCTGCCGGCTGAGTTTGATATGCCACCCCCGTATGTACCGGCGGAATTGCCCTTAAACGTTACATTGACTAAAACCGGATCGCTCGAGTAATTGTACAATCCGCCTCCGCGTTCAGAAGCGCTATTGTCCGCGAAGGTTACATTCGTCAGGGCGGGATCGCTGTTGTTGTTGTTCAAGCCGCCACCGCTAATTGCGGAGTTGTTTGAAAAGACCACATCATGAAGTGTTGCATGCGTGTAGGAGTTATACAAACCTCCACCAAAATCAGACGCGACATTGTTCTCGAATAACACTCTATAAAATATTGGATGGCTGTTGGACACAAACATTCCACCACCATCATCTGTTGCGGTATTCCCTTTGAATACCACATCCGTGAGGGTTAAGTCACAGTAATCCACAATGTACATGCCGCCGCCGCGGTGTGAGGCGGAATTGTCAGTAATAATCACGTTGGTAAGAGTGGGGCTGCTGTATTCCCAGTTGTAAATCCCTCCACCGCGCACCGCGGAGTTACCATAAATCTCAACATTTTCAAAAGTAGGACTACTCGTGTTATTGTCAATCGCGCCGCCGTATAATTCACTGACGTTTCCAGAGAAAGAGGAGTTTGTCACCACCGGGTCGCTGGTTGAATTGAACATTGCTCCGCCGTGTTCCTTTGCTACGTTATTTTTGAAGGTTGCATTGGTGATCGTGCCCTCGCTGTCGTAGAAATAGATACCACCGCCGCGTTCCTTGGCGAAGTTATCCTCAAACAAGGCATTGGTAATCGAAGTTACACTGCCGGATGAGCTTAAAATTCCCCCACCCCCCTTGGCTGAATTGCCGATGAAAGTAACATCCTCAAGCGTTAGTTCTCCACCTGCGAAATAGATACCTCCGCCGCTGGTTCCAGCTGCGTTATCAGTGAAGGTTCCCCCCGTCAGCTGGACATTGCTTGAGGAATTATTCATTCCTCCGCCCAGAAGTTCTGCGCTGTTGCCGCTAAAGGTCACGTTGGTCAGTGTGGCGGTGCTGCCATAGTTGTACAAACCACCACCCCGTTCTCCTGCAGTGTTATTTGTGAAGGTTGCATTGGAAAGGGTTACATTGCTGGTGTGGTTAAGAAATCCACCCCCGAACTTTCCGCTGGAATTGGCTGCAAAAGTTACTTTGTCCAGGGTGATCGTGCTTGCCTTGATAAATACGGCACCTCCCTGGTAGGTTGAATAATTGTTGCGGAAAATAAGATTGGCAAAGGCAGCGGTGCAGGAGTAGCAGTAGATTCCTCCTCCCATGTCGTGAGGGCTGGCACCGTTTGCGTTCCCGTTGCTGATCTTGAACCCATCCAATACCGCGTTATTGCCAATCCCGGCAGCGTTAATCACGTGGTAGCTGTTGTCAGTCGGGACTCCCGGCGTGCCGATATCTCCGCTTAGAACCGTGACATTGTCGAGCGGGTTGCGCTGGGTGAGGAGGGTTTCGCTGCCGGCGAAACCGCCGTAAATGGCCACTCCGCTCTTGAGTATAAAACTGACCGCGCGGTCTGCGCTGGTGGTTGGTTTATAGGTGCCCCTGGCGACCCAAACCTGGTCGCCAGCTTGTGCCAGGCTGAGCGCGTATTGCAGCGAGCAGCTGTTGTCCCAGGAATCCCCGCAGGCACCGCTTGTAATACCGTTTTCCTTAACCCTGAAGATCGCCCCCGCCGCCTCGACGGCAGCGGTTGGCAGGAAGGTGATGACCAGCCCGATGGTCAGTATTGTTCTCAGTAAAGTGGATTTTATGTATTTACTCATGAAGATATCTTTAATAGAAGATCCAACCAGATTATCCTATAGTTTGCATTGCATCTAACTTACAGCACTTCAATGTACAAAATTGTAAAGTGCATACCCTCCTGCAAACACGCTCAATAGACTGAGCCTATAGAAAGAGAATCACAGTTGGAATTGATATAATGGAAGCGTAAGCCGTGACGAAGGAAATACTTTACGTTCCGTCCGGCATCATCATCTTCATTAAAAGGATAGCCATGGCCTCCTCTCTTACCCCGTTCTTCTACCCCGCCGGCGTGGCGGTGATCGGCGCTTCCTCCAACCCGCGCAAGCTCAGCTTTGGCATCATGCGCAACCTGGTCAATTCTGCCTACGCTGGCGGCATTTACCCGGTCAACCCGGGAGCGGCTGAGATCCTGGGCAAGACCAATTACCCCGATATTTCAGCAGTGCCGGATCCCGTGGACCTGGCGGTGATCGTGCTGCCGGTGTCCGCCATCCCGGATACGCTGGAAGCCTGCGGCAAACGCGGGGTAAAGGCGGTGATTGTCATCTCGGGTGGATTTAAGGAGGTGGGTGCGGAAGGGGAGCAGGAGGAGGCGCGCTGCCTGGAGATCATCCGGCGTTATGGCATGCGTATGATCGGCCCCAACTGCGTGGGGCTGATCAACCTGCACTCGGGCTTGAACACCACCTTCATTTATGGCGTGCCCGATCCCGGCGGCATCGGGTTCATGGCGCAATCCGGCGCGGTGATGGGCGGGGTGGTGGACCTGGTGCTGGGCAAGAAGGTGGGTTTCTCTCACTTCATCAGCATGGGCAACGAGGCGGATGTGACCGAAACCGACCTGATGGAGTTCCTGGCGGAAGATCCGCACACGCGGGTGATTGCCGCGTATGTGGAACAGATCAAGGACGGCCGGCGCTTCCTGGAGGTAGCCCGGCGCGTTTCACGCATTAAGCCGATCGTGCTGCTCAAGGGCGGACGCTCGAGCGCCGGGGCACGCGCGGTCTCCTCTCACACCGGTTCCCTGGCCGGGTCTTACGCTGCCTACCAGGCGGCGTTCTGGCAGGCGGGCGTGATCGAGGTTGGCAGCCTTAACGAGCTGTTTGAGGTTGCGCTGGCGATGGATTTTCAACCGCTGCCGCGCGGCAGCCGCACGGTGATCATCACCAACGCCGGCGGTCCGGCAGCACTGGCATCCGACGCGCTCTCCGCCAACGGGTTGACGCTGGATGACCTTGAGCCAGAAACCCGCCAGACTTTACGCGCGGCGCTCAACCCGAGCGCCCAGGTGGGCAACCCGGTGGATATCCTCGGCGGAGCTGAGCCGCCCGATTACGCTCTTTGCGTGAAAACCCTGCTGCAGGACAAGAACGTGGATATCATTCTCCCCCTGCTGGTACCGCAGGCGCTGGTCAACCCTGCCGGGGTGGCGCAGGC
>AMWB02006839.1_pt6 | contig 17180 bp, 16 predicted proteins | sample 200311 | NCBI WGS metagenome assembly AMWB02 (sample SAMN02737377, study PRJNA173069) | bioreactor metagenome | biome: anode biofilm in microbial fuel cells | place: USA: California | collected 2010-12-16 | reverse complement strand
TCCTGGGCATCCTTGAGCGGAATGAAAACCATGGGGTCACCGCCGGAAGAGACCATTCGCCGGGTCAGGCCGACCACGGTGTAATGGTTGCGGCGGATCTGCAGGCGGTCACCGAGTTTAAAGCCGGTGGCAATGTCGGCCACCGCCTCGTAATGGCCGCGGGTGATTTGTCGACCGGCGACGAGAAACGGCGGCCAGCCCGGAGTACCCGGCCCTCCGGCGGTGATTCCTGTAACCATCGTACGTACGTCGCGCTCGCCTTGGCGAACCTGCATGGTGAGATAGGTGACATTGGCCGTCCGCACAACCCCCGGCAGGCTTCGGATACCTTGCCAGGCATCGTCGTAGATGCTCGATGATTCAGCATAGGGTCCGAGGGTGCCCTGCTGCACCACCCAGAGATCGGCGCCGCTGTTGTCGAGCAATGCCTTGCCGTCGTCCACCATGCCGCGATAGATGCCGGCCATGGACAAGGTCACGCCGATCAGCAGCCCAAGACCCACGCCGGTAAAGACAAATTTGCCCCAGGCGTGCATGATGTCGCGGCCTGCCAGGCTGATCATGACTTTCCTCCGAGCAGATGATCGACCCTGTGAATGCGACTGCGCGAATTCAGGGCTTTTGCACTATGAACGACCACCTGGTCTCCGACCTTGAGCCCTTCGCGTACCTGCACATGGCCATCCAGATCGGCGACACCCAGCGTGATCGGCGTGAAGTTCAGATTGTCGTTTATGACCTGCCACACGCCCAATTTGCCGTCGTTGCGCTGGATGGCGGCATTAGGGATGATCGGCCCAGCCGAAAACGGCGGCAATGCAACCGTCACCTCGGCCAGCTCGCCGACGGCCGGCAGCGTTTCGGGAATGTGATCGAACGTCACCTTGGCAAGCATTTCCTCGGTCACCGCATCGGCCAAAGGCTCCACCCGGAGTACCCGACCTGTCAGATCACCTGCCTGGGTGCGCAATACTATTTGAGCCGAAAGCTTGTCGGTTAGTCCGCGCGCATGGATTTGGTCGAAACGCACATTCACCCACAGACTCTTCGGGTCGATCAATTCCACGACGGCCTGCCCCGCTACGAGCGTCGTCCCGGGATCTGCATTGCGCATAATGACCAGGCCGTCGACGGGGGCGATAAGGTAGAGATTTTTGCGTTGCGCGATCAAAACCTCGCGTTCGGCACGGACGCGGCCGAATTCCTCGCGAGTCGCCTTAAGACTTGACTCTAAAACCCGAAGCTCATGTTTCTTGGTGGCAACAATCTCCTCGCTGACCGCGCTCGCCGTCAGCAATTTTTCATAACGCCGGGCCTGCACCTGCGCATAAACCTGACGTGACCGGGCTTCACTTAACTGCGCCTCGGCATGCCTGAGGGCGGCATCCTGGGCAAGGATTCGCTCATCGAGATCAACCGGGTCCATCCCGCCAAGCACTTGACCGGCGCTGACCTGATCCCCAACATCCACATCCAGGCGCTTGATCCGCCCTGCAAAGGTGGGCCCAATCTTGTAGGTGTATCGGGCCTCGATCGTACCAATGCCGAATAGTGCCGGCGCGATGGAGCGGTTTTCCACCCTGGTCACCGTCACGGCCACCGGTGCGAGCGGCCCTGAACGAAGGGCGACATAAACAAAGACCGCAAGCAGGGGCAAAAGCACGACCAGCAGCGCCAGCGTACGTTTTTGCACAGGTAAAGGTTTCATTGCGTGCTCCTGATGCCGCGACGGTAAATAGCAAAGACCCGCGGCGCATCATGGCGAATGCGGCCCAGGTCGCCGGCCAATAATGATTGTATTACCAGCCCCTGGATAGTGCCGATGAAAAGAATGGCAGACGCTTCCGTGTCGATTTGAGCGTCCAGTTCTCCATGCGCTTTTCCTTCCTCGATCAGAAGCCGCAATCGTTCTCCATAACGGTGGATGAGTGTCTGCACCATGCGCTTGGGCTCCGTCTCCTCAGCGCGTTGCAATTCACCAAATAACATGCGAGGAACGCCTGGATGCTCGATGACAAACTCAACATGCGCCATAAACACGGCCTCGAGCGCGACGAGCGGAGATGGTGCCGTCTGCAAGGCTTTGTCCACCCGGGACAGCAACCGATCCGCCACCCACGCCATTACGGCCTTGAGAATCGCGTCCTTGTTAGGAAAGTGACGAAACAGGGCGCCCTGGGTCAACCCCATGCGCTTGGCAATAGCCGCGGTGGTGATGCCGTTTGGATTCTGCTCCCCAGCCAATTCGACCACGGTTTCGACAGTCACCGCACGGCGTTCGTCTGCCGGAAGATGTTTGATACGGGTGCTCATAAAACCTCCCATATGATAGTAATCAATTACTATCATATGACATCTATCTATTTTGTCAAGGAATCTCCGTCGATGTTCTTGCCTATTTTCTCCTATTTTTTCATCAGTTAGTGCGGTCGTACCCAGATGCTTCTTTTTGGGACATTGTACTAAAAATCTCACTTTGCAGCGGAGTTTCAAAATATTGTTTGCATTTGTAGGATACCACCAGGCACCGGAGCGCTTCAGATGGACATGGAGAGTGGAAAAAACGGGGGAGATGGGCAATCATGCTATTGTTGCGGATCAACAAATAGCTTCAAAGCACTGGGTTGAAGCCCAACAGAACGATTTTTTGATGATAAATGACGGGTCCAAGAGCTTCGGGCAGGTCAGCTTAACATAAAATCTCCCCCATTTTTTTCATTCTCCAAGAATATCGCTTCCGGCTAAAAGGAAATGGGTTCCGCGATCATAGCCAGAATTCCGGATACCTCCGGCTTTTGGGGATATTGTTCACAAGAAGGGCGATAACGAGCATGACCATAGCGCCGGCAGCTACGGGGATCCAGATATAGAGATAGCCGAGCGTGTGAATTTTATCGCTGCCGATAACGGCGATGAGAGATGTCGCGCCTCCCGGTGGATGCAGCGTTTTGGTGCCGTGCATCACGGCGATGGCCGTTGCGACAGCGACCGCTGCGGCAAGCCACAGGTGGGCATGCAGGATTTGATAGGAAGCCACGCCGATGACGGCCGATATCATGTGGCCGCCCATAAGGTTCCGGGGCTGGGCCAGGGGGCTTCTGACCGCGCCGTATACTAGGACGGCGGAAGCGCCGAAAGAGCCGATGATCATGACCAGATCCGTCCCTTCCAGGACATTGTAGTTGAGGTAGGCCACGGCCGATATCCCCAGGAACGCGCCGAACCACGACCAGAGAATCTCCGAAAAACCGACCCTGGGCGGACTCTGGGTGACGCCTTTCATCTTTTTGAAATAATTCATTGTTTTCATCGCGAAAGGCCCCTCAATATTCCGCAACACAGACGGATGTGATCAGGTCCGCCCGGGTGACGATTCCCACGAGCCGTTGCTGCGCATCCGTTATGGGGATCCGGTTGATACCCCTGGATGACAGGATTTCCGATATGCCGAATGCCGTATCGTTTTCGGATGCGGTGATTGCGGGCCGAGTCATCAAATCCTCCGCCGTCTTCTTTTTCACGGATACGGCAGGACATCCTTTGCCGTTGAGACACTCGGCGATCACCTCCATGAAGGAGACCCATCGGCTGGTTCCCATCAGCGCCAGGAAATCCTTTTCGGAAATGATCCCGACCACCCGTCTTTCATCATCCACAACCGGCAATCCGGACACCCCTTTTTCGGCGATGATCCGGGCCACCTCTTTCAGGGGTGTTGTCGGGGTCACGAAAACAACCTCCCGGGTCATGATATCCCCGGCGCGAATCGACTGCCGGATACGCGCCACCGCAACGCGGTATGCCGACAGATAAATTTCCTTGAAATCCGAAGGCGTGATATCCAGATATCCTGGAATGCTCCGCATGGCCTTTATAATGTCTTCGTCTGACATATCAATGGGACAGGTATCCATATCTTTGGTCATGAACAGCTCCGTCATTAAAAAATATTAGGTTTTTCCTGCTGGTTGAACGTCGGTTACAAACGGATTTACCTCGTTTTACATATGTGTGACATATGGATGATATCCTGCACCTTGACTTATATCAATTACACCGGGAAAAATTTGAATTTAAATGAACTTTATCAATTCATCAGGGGAACGCCCGTACATGAACACAAAAGAGACCAACACCCAGAGGGGAAAAGATGAAATCCACCGATATACTGGTTGCCGAACATGGCTTGATTCGCCAGGCACTGGGCAGCCTCACCATGGCGCGGAATAAACTGGAAAGAAATGAACGTCCTGAAAAGGCGTTCTTTGAAAAAGGTATCGATTTCTGCAGGAATTTCGCGGATCACTTTCACCACTTCAAGGAAGAAAATCTCATGTTCGGCATGCTGGCCATGAAGGAAGAATGCGACTTTGTCGGTGAAATGATTGCCCTGCGGTACCAGCATGAAAGAAATCGCCATTTTATCCGACAGATCGAAAACGCCCTCGACCCTTATGTCGACGGCGATGACATCGCGACGTCGACACTGCTCGAAAACCTGGCATCCTATATATCCCTTCTCAAGCGACATATCCACAAGGAAGACCATCTTTTTTTCAAGATGGCGGACCGGGTGTTGTCGGACGATGAGGATGGCCTGCTTCTGGAACATTTTAAGATTGAAGAGCAGCGGATGGGGGGAATGGCGTTTTTCGAAAAAAGCCGGGCCCTGGTAGGTGAGATGGAAGCCATGATGGAGGGGTAAACCGGTCTTCCGTGTGACCGGTTGAAGACCGGTCAGGGTTGAAAGGGATGTTCATGGGCCTGAAAAAACTGAATTGCTGGGAATATATGCGATGCGGGAGAGAGCCGGGCGGCAAAAACGCCGACAGGCTCGGCGTGTGCAGGGCCGCAACAGACGCTTCCTTTGACGGCATCAACACGGGGAAATGCGCAGGCCGATTCTGCTGGGGGGTGACCGGAACACTCTGCGGCGAAGAAATACAGGGCACGTTTGCGGAAAAACGCGATTCCTGCCTCGATTGCAGTTTTTATCAGCGGGTCCGGGCGGAAGAGAGTGTTGCCAACCTGCGTTCCAAATTTTTGCGGTTCATGCTTCCGGGCGGACAAAGCCCGCTGACCCGGGAGATGACCTTCCGGCATATCCGCAAGGGGGAGCGGTTCATCACCCAGGGGGAAATCGGCGATAACGCCTTTATCATCCAACGGGGTTCATGCATCGTCGTGGTTGAGAAAGAGGGCGAACTGCACCCCATCGGACACCGGGGAGAAGGCGACATCGTCGGAATGATTTCCCTGCTCACAGGCGAAAGCCGGCATGCCCACGTCGAGGCTGAAACGGATATGGATGTGCGGGTGCTCGATCAGAAACAGTTCGATGCCATCTCGAACCATGATCCCGACATGATGATCTTTCTGACGGAGCTGGTGGCCGATCGCTTCGATTCCAGGAGACCCACGGCCGACCGTACCATCGGAAAATATATCGCGACCGATATCATCGGCCGCGGCGGGTACGGCATCGTATACAAGGGAACGCACGCTGCATTGAACATGCCGGTGGTCATCAAGATGATGCGGCACCACCTGGCCATGGATGATGACTTCATCGCGATTTTTCATAACGAGGCCCAGATCATCGCGGGGTTGAAACATGAAAACATCGTACGGGTATATGATATCGAGGAGCGGTTCCGGACGATTTTCATCATCATGGAATATCTGGAAGGCGAGTCCCTGAAGCACTTTCTGGAACGAAAGCAAACCGTCCCGCCGCCGCTTGCCGTGAATTTTCTGATACAGATCTGCTCGGGTCTGGACTACGCCCACCAGAAAGGGATTATCCACCGGGACATCAACACATCCAATGTCATCATCCAGCCCAATGGCCTCATCAAGATTCTGGACTTCGGGCTCGCCTGTCCCATTGGCACCGAGGATTTCGGTTCTTCCGGCACGATCTTTTACATGGCGCCCGAACAGATAGAAAGCGACGTGCTTGACCAGCGGACGGATATCTATGCCCTGGGGATCACGGCTTATGAAATGGTGACCGGCATACGGCCCTTTCCGGAAGACGACCTCCGGGAATTGTCAAATATGCACCTGGCCCGGGAAATTCCCGATCCGGCGGAACGGTTGCCGGGTCTGCCCGGGCCGCTCCGTGAATTCATCATCAAGGCCTGTCGTCGTGATCCCGACCAGCGCTATCAAACCGCTGCGGAAGCGCGTGCGGCACTGCGCCCTCTGGCGGAGACCACCTTCCGAGGCCTGCCGCCGGTTCAGCCCGAAAACACAAACAGGATTACGCTCACCATGAACGTCGGCTCAAAAAACAGGTCCGAACTCAACGGGCTGCTGGAAGAATTCAAGGAAAAGGCCCGTAAATTGGGCGTTCAACTGAAAGTCGAGAGCAAAGAATGAAAACAGGGGACGTTAAATCGAATCGTTTTCAATACGAAGAAAAAGCGCCGGCATCATTCATCGAACACACGGCGGCGTTTACCCATATCGGCTGCGTCAGAACAAAAAACGAAGACCGGTACCTGATCCAGGAGCTCGACGACGATTCCCGGCTCCTGGCCGTTGCCGACGGCCTGGGAGGAGAAACCGAGGGCGAGGTCGCCGCGGAGATAGTGATCTCCGCGCTGAAAGAGATCCGTACAGGCGGGGTGAACGGACAGGAGCAGCTCGTCATCGCCGTATCCGCGGCCAACAAAACCGTCATGAGGCGGGTTCTGGATAATCCGGATCTGGTGGGAATGGGGACCACGGTCACTGCCGTTCTGGTAAACAAAAGGAAGGCCCATTGGGTCCACGTGGGCGACAGCCGGTTGTATGTGGTACGCGGCAGTGAACTGATTCAGGTGACCCGGGACCATACCCTGGTTCAATTTCTTCTGGATGAAGGTGAGATCACGCCGGCGGAGGCACAATCCCACCATTCGAAACACGTTCTCGATCAATGCGTGGGCTGTCGATATTGTGCCCCTGAATCGGGGGAATTGACGCTTCGGAAAGGAGATGTCCTGGTTCTGATGACGGACGGGTTGCACGACCACGTTGACCCTGCAATCCTCAAATCCCATCTCATTTCTCGCGGCACCCTGAAAACCAAAGCCGAACGCCTGATCGAAAACGCCCTATCCGCCGGGGGGAAGGACAATATCACCATCGTACTCGCAGAAGTCGATGGTGATTAAAGATTTATCATACTTGGAATTTTTTCACCATTACAATTTAGAGATAGCTCGAACATTGTCAAAGAGCACTACATGTTAAGGACTACCCTTCTTTTTTCACGCAACCTTTAAGTTCAACGTCGGTCATCCTCCAGCCATCCCGGTCTGAAAGACCTTGAGGTCGTTCACGGCAACACCTTTACATCGTTTTCTACAGGATCATCGATATGATCTTTGGACGCGCTTGCATCCGACGAATCTTTATCCGCGGGGGGGTTGAACTCGGCGGTATTTATAGCGGCATCCATGGACCGGAGATGAATATCCCGCTGCGGAAAGGGTATCGCGATCTCCTTTTCTTTGAACGCGCGGTCGATGGCAAACCGAACGGCGGTTTCGACGGTCAGCCCGTTGTCGAGATGGGTCCAGACCCGAAGCTGAAACACGAGGGCGCTGTCCGCAAAATCGGTAAACAGCACCACGGGTTTCGGATATTTGTAGATTTCCGGGATGGCGTCGGCGATTTCGATCAGGGTTTTTCGCACCTGTTCGATATCGCTGCCGTAGGCGACCCCGACATTGATCGTCCTACGCACCCTCAGATCCTTGAGACTCCAGTTCGTCACCTGGCCGCTGATGAATTCCGAATTGGGAATGAGCAAAGAGGCGTTGTCATAGGTCTGGATCAGGGTGGCCCGCACATTGATTTTTTTCACTTCTCCCCAGACGCCGCCGACCTCGATCACGTCGCCCACCTGGATGGGGCGTTCAAACAGCAGGATGATGCCGCTGAAAAAATTGTTGAAAATGGCCTGGAGGCCAAAACCCAGGCCGATACCCAGGCCTCCGAAGGCGACCGCCATCGTTTTGAAATCGACGCCTATGATGTTGAGCACCATGAGAAATCCGAGCATCCAGATGGCATAGATGGTGATGACGGTAATTGAGCTCTTGATGCCGGTATTCATCCCGCTGTCGGCCAGGAATCTGTCCTCGAAGATCTTCGGCCAAATCCGGGTCAGGACGTGGGTCAAGAGCAGGACGACAGCGGCCTCGAGAATATTGAACAGGCTGATACTCAAACTTCCCAGGGTGAGCGAGAAGTTCATCAGTGCCGCGAAACTCATGAGAAACCGGGTCTTGTCGATATACCAGGCAAAAGAGAGGGCAAGCACGGACATCCAGAGCCAGATCAGCCAGCTTGTTTGAATGAAAAACCATTGCAGCGGCCGATGCCTGCCGGCGGCCGCGGTTCCTGACGTGCTTGTCTGCCTGAAGTGGGCCTGCCATTCCCGGAGCATGTTGAAGGTGAGCCAAGACCAGAGGGCGATGGAAAGGCTGATGCTCCATGAAATCAGCCAGTAGGCCGACAGCATCCGATATCCTGAAATATTGATGATGATCCCTCCCAGAGGGATGAGGTACAAGACGCTGATGATCAATTTTGACAGGAACAGCACCCGAACCGATCGCTCGGTGTTTTCCGGAAGATATGTTTTGAACTTTCTGATGAATCCGATGCACCAGGCGGTAAGGATCAGATAGAAGAAAAAGTCGAGTACTGCCGAGATGAGGCCGGTTCGACCGTACATCCAGACGAGAAAGACGGCAAGAAGGGTAAGGTAGCGGATCATAAACATCAGCCGACGGATGCGAACCGCCAGAGGTTTGGGAATCGCACGGGCGTCGTCCTGGTTCCAGAGGTAAACGATATCGAGTCCCCAACGGGTCAACAGCCAGACGTATACGCCGACAAATCCGAATCCCAGTAAAAATATGGTCGCGTATAGATTTTGCACAAACCCGAAAAAGTAGAGAACAACGGCCAGCCATCCCAGCGGCAGTGAGCGGCCGGCCATGCGGATGACAAGATGACGCCAGGGATATTGGCTGGCAATATCCTTTTGTCGATGCCACTGGAATATCTTGGCCTTGAACCGCAGCATCCCGATCAGAACCAGCACCACAAACAGCACGACGCCTGCTGCGCGAAGATATCCCTTTTTAAGAAGTTCCCGGTAATCGTTTTTCAGATTGGACCCGATGCGTGTCGGCACCTCCGCCAGCCGTGAATAGATTCTCGTGACGTCAAGGTTGCCGATCGTCGGAAGGCCCCGCTTGAAGAGCGACTCTTTCTTTTTTTGGGAGATCGTGGTTTCGAATTCCTGTTCCAATGCGGAGAGGCGGGCATAAGATTCCTTTATTCTTTCGATGGAAGGCTGATAGACGGCGGCCATCTTCTGAAGGTATTTCTTTTTTGTCTGGAGCAGACCATCCAGTTTATCGATCTGGCGGATCAGTTTTGCGGTGACAGGATTGCCGGATGCACCATCCTGAACCGAAGCGCGTTGTTTTTGGTTGAGCAGCAGTTGTTCCTCGACCTGCGCCAGACGGTTATTGATGGCGGCCGCCTCGTCCCGCTCTTTTTTCATCAGCTCGGAAAGATTGGACATGGCGGATTCATTATCGGTTTTGGCCTGGATGATTTTCTGGATGTCGGTTTCCGGCGAAAGCAGGATATTGCGGTGTGTCGTCTGCTGAAGGGATACGGCGTTCAGGGTTGTATTGATCGCTTTTTCGTATTGATCGAGCGCAGCCAGTTTTGCTTTCAAATCCTCGATCTCATGCGCTTCGGTGGTCAGCGCGGTATCGATCAGCGTGCGGATATTATCGTAGGGGACGGCGACGCCGGCAACCGATGTCTGTCCGTTTTCCTCGGGTTCGCCATAGGCCGGATATCCAAAGACCGATAGAAATAGACCGATCGTGAGCAGAACGGTAAAACGTGCCAACGATCTCCAGGCTTGCATGCTTCCTCCTTCGTGGTGCCTTTTCAGCACCGCAATGATGCCGTGATGATGCGGGAACTGTAACCTGCCGGCATCACAAATTCTGACGGTTGGACCATATATACAGAATTCAGGAGGGTGAGACAACCGTATCGGCGGGGTGTTTGCCGTATTTTTCGACAAAATGATCGAATGCCGCAGGGGTGATCAGGTCGGCGAAACGCCGGCCGTTTTCGCTGTGTTGCTTGTAGAAGTCGAGGCATGCGGCGACCACGCCCACGACCTCGTCTTCGGAGAAAATGCCCGGCATCTCCAATCCCAGCCGGGGACGGCGGCCCAGTTTTCCCCCCAGCAGGATCTTGTATCCCCGGCACTGCGCCGTGAGGGTGCCGGTGGGGCAGGCGCGGACGCACCGGCCGCAGGCGAGGCACCGTTCGGAAGCGATGACCGGCCGCGTCATATCGGCCGCCATGGTGACGGCATCGTCCGGACAGGCGTCCCGACAGGCCTCGCACCGGCTGCAGTCGACATCCGTAAGCGCGGGAGGCGCCGCCGCGATGATGCCGATGTCCTTGATCTGCGGCTGGGAGCAGGCGTTGGGGCATTCCGCAAGGGTGACGCGGAATTCATGATGGAATTTCAGCGCTCCGCTGACATGCCGCTTCAGAAATGTCAGAAGATCGGCCTCCTTCAGGAGCGTCTCGATCCGCTCCACGAGTCGGCCGGCATCGCCCGTTCGGTTGGGGCAGCCGCCGGGCCCGAAACAGACGTCGAGCTGGTACCCCTTGATCTCGGAAGCCATTCCTTCCAGATACTGTTTGCGGGTAGTGTTGACGTCGGCCAGGCCGACGATGGTTTTTCCCGCCGCGGCCGCTTCGTTTTCCACCCGCTGCCTGACTTTTTTGCGCACGAAAAAAGGCACCTTTTTCAATGCTGTTTCCGCGTCTTTAGACCACTTCATGAATGTTTCCCCTCTTTGCAATCATGTTCATCTCATAGGTAAACGACCCACGCAGAGGCGTCATTGACTTACATCAAGAATACTACAGGACCGAAAAGGAGAATCAATCAGTAGGCGTTTCGATCTGAAATATCGATCGTTGAGGAAGCGGTGGCCGTCGGTTTGGGGGGTGCCGGCAGAATGCGGCGGGCGGTGCGATACCGGGTTCTCCAGAACGGGTTGTCCAGACGCGATATCGTTACGCCTTTTCTTTGCGACGCGTGGGTGAACCGGCGGTCTTCGAGATAGATGCCGACATGACTGGTTTTATCGCGGAAGGTGAAGAAGACCAGGTCGCCGGGCGCAAGCTCCCGCAGGGACGAGACCGGCACGCCCGCAGTGCGCTGTTCCGACGTGGTTCTGGGCAGCGTTATACCGTAGAGGTTTTCATAGAGGCACACGGCGAGCCCCGAGCAATCCACCCCTGTGTCGTTCATGCCGCCGTACCGGTAGGGAACGCCCTGCCAGTTTTTGACCTCTTTCCAGAACGCGGCGGGCATGGTAACCCGGCCGGTAGAGAGGGAGCTCGTCGGCGGCTTCGTCAGCGGCGAAAGCAAGCCGCAGCCGGCCAGGAAAAGAAGAGGGAAACAAAGGCCGAAAACAAGAGCGGCGGCCGGCTCGAAAATGATCCCGGCCGCGTGCAACAATCCGCTGGGCGGCGGCCTTTCAACAATCGTATGGTGAACATGTTTCGTTATGGCGGGTTGCATTCTTTCCAGCCGGACAAGGTTCCTGGTAAACGGGATAGGCGACGATGGTTTTATCGAACGATTCTATATACCATTCGTTATTCCTTTTTTCAACGACAACCTCGGGCAGCAGCGGAATCTTCCCGCCGCCGCCCGGCAGATCGATCATGTACTGGGGAACGCCCATGCCCGAGGTGTGGCCCCGCAGGGCCGCCATGATGTCGAGCCCGGTCTGGAGCGGGGTCCTGAAATGGCCGGTGCCCTTCACCAGGTCCCCCTGGTGGAGATAGTAGGGTTTGACCCGGATCTTCAACAGCTTCCGCATGAGCTGCGTCATCGTCGCGGGATCGTCGTTGACCCCTTTCAGCAGAACGGTCTGGCAGCCGAGGGGGATCCCCGCGTCGGCCAGAAGGGCGCAGGCCCGCGCCGATGCCGCCGTGATTTCGTCCGGGTGGTTGAACTGGATGTTGATGTACAACGGCGCGAAGGGTTTAAGACGCCGAACAAGCGCCGGGGTCACCCGCTGGGGAAGGGCGCAGGGGATGCGGGTGTGAATGCGAAGGATCTCCACATGGCCGATGGCCTTGAGCGGCGCCAGGATGTCGCCCGCGAGCCGGTCGTCCGACAGCATGAGCGGATCTCCGCCCGAAAGAATGACATCGCGGATCGCGGGGGTTTGACGGATATAGTCGATGCCCGCTGCGATTGTGCCGCGGGTGACGGCGAACCTTCCCCCCACCTTCCGTTTCCGCATGCAGTGGCGGCAGTATAGGGCGCACCGGGACGATACCAGGAAGACCGCGCGGTCGGGATAGCGGTGGATCAGATTGGGGACCGGCGACTGCGCCTCTTCCGACAGGGGGTCGGCGTCGGGAAGGGTATCGGACAACTCCGCCGGATCCGGAACCGCCTGCCGCCAGAGGGGATCGCCCGGTTTTTGGATGAGCGACAGAAAATAGGGGTTGATCCGCATCGGGTATTGCCGGATTACCGCTGCCACGGCTTCCCGGGAAAGGGAAAACCGGCGGCACAGCGCGTCGGTGGTCGTGATGCTGCGGGCGACCAGATCCTGCCAGGGCCGGTCCATCACCGCTCCGAACAGAAGGGATTGAACGGGGTGTCGACATCATAGACATCCAGCCCTTCGCGCTGCTTCAAAAAGCCCACGACAACGTAGGTGACCGGCGTCATGAGGGCTTCGTAGGCCGATTTGACGAGCCACTGGGTGACGATGGCGGCGGCCATGCCCGCCGGGGGGATCGTCCCGGCAAAGGCCAGCGAGATGAATACGGCCGAATCGAGCCCCTGACCGACCAGGGTCGAGCCGATGGTCCGGGTCCAGAGCCAGCGGCCGCCGGTGGCGATCTTCATCCTGGCCAGAACATAGGCGTTGGTGAACTCGCCGATCAGGTAGGCGGCGAACGAGGCGCCAAGCAGCCGGGGCGTAAAGCCCAGTATCCGGTCGTAGGCGGGCTGGGCGTCCCAGAAGCCGGCGGCCGGCAGCAGGCCGCCCAGCCCGATGGCGGCGACGGCGATCAGATTGCAGAAGAAACCGAGCCAGATGACCCGGCGGGCATCCCGGTATCCGTACACTTCGGTCAGAACGTCGCCGACGATGTAGCTGACCGGAAAGATGATGACGGCCGCCGGCAGGATCAATCCGGCAAAATAGACGAGTTTGACGGCGATGATATTGGCGGTGATGAGGCAGGTGACGAACACGGCGGTCGTCACGACGAACCAGGTCGAGTAGGCGGGCGCAGCGGAAGCCCGGTACGGTGATGGCGGCATGTATGGCATTCTCCGGTGTATTTTGATGTGCGATCGACAATGCGGCAGTCGAAACCGCCGCGGATCGTTACCCATGTAAATGGTTTACCGCCGCCTGTCAAGCGTCCGGACATGCGCCGCCACGCCGGGAAATAGCAGGGATCATCGGCACGGTTTCCAACCAAAAAATGAGCGAAAGCCAAGTTTTATAAAAAAGTTGGGATTATGGAGGGGGAATTCATCAGGACGCCGGCAGAGGAAAATCCCCTTTCTTTTTTGTGTGATCTATGGTTTGCAATAATCTTAAAACTGTATATTATTAAAACAATAATTTAATAAAAAATAGAGGATATCTTCCATGACAACACTTCAGGTCAAACAGGTCAATAAGCAGGGCCAGATTTCCATTGGGAAAAAATTTTCCGGCAAAACCGTCCAGGTGGATGAATATCCGGATGGGACCATTATTTTACGCCCTGTTGAGATCATCTCGGAATTTGAGATGCGACTTTTAAAGAATGCCGCGTTTCAAAACCGGCTGACGGCCTTTGATCGCTGGGAAAAAGAGAATAAACCGGCCGAAACCGACCTTACCGTCCTGGAGAACGACGGTGAAGCTTGATTTGAATTTTCCGGACTTTCAGAAGGACCTGTTCAAACTCCAAAAAAATCAACTCCACGCCTTGATCAAATCTTTAAAAAAACTCTCTAAATTAGACTTCGATCAGCTCCGACGCTCTTCCGGGTTTAACCTGGAAAAGATCAGAAGTCTGAAAACCAGCAGGGACGGTGCCATCTATTCCATCCGCATCAGCAAATCCTTTCGGGCGACGCTCACCATCGACGGAGATTATTTGCGGTTTATTTCCCTGCATCCGGATCACGATTCCGCCTACTTTTAGCGACTTGAATAGCGGGATCAGGGTTGCATCATAGATCCGGAACCTTTTCCCTCAGTTCCGAAAGCCACACGACGGCCTCGGCGTCGCTGGGCGCCCGCCAGTCTCCCCGGGGGGAGAGCGAGCCGCCGGAGCCCACCTTGGGGCCGTTGGGGACGGCCGAACGCTTGAACTGGCTGATCTTGAAAAACCGGTATAGGAAGAGATCCAGCCATGCCTTGATGGCGGCAAGGTCGTATTGATGCCTGTTTTCCGGGGGAATGAGATCGGACCACCGGCCGCGGTTGACGTCTCCCCAGGCGTGGAGAGCCAAAAAGGCGACCTTGCTGGGCCTGAACCCGTACCGGGTAATATAGTAGAGGTTGAAGTCCTGAAGTTCGTACGGGCCGATCTTCTCTTCGGTCCGCTGCGACGGCCGATCGGCATCGTCCGTTCCCGCCGGAACCAGCTCCGGGGATATGTCGGTGTTGAGGATGGCCGCAAGGATGGCGCTGGTCCCGGCATCGAACCGGCGGGTGTCGACGATCCACCGGATGAGGTGCTGGATGAGGGTTTTGGGCACCGAGGCGTTGACGTTGTAGTGGGACATGTGGTCTCCGACGCCGTAGGTCGCCCACCCCAAGGCCAGTTCGCTCAGGTCGCCGGTGCCTAGAACCAGGGCGTGGTGGTGATTGGCCAATCGGAAGAGATGCGAGGTCCGCTCCCCGGCCTGGACGTTTTCGAAGGTGATGTCGTAAACCGGCTGGTCGTCGGCAAACGGGTGGCCGATATCCCGCAGCATCTGCATGGCCGACGGCCGGATGTCGATCTCCCGCGCCGATACCCCGAGGGCGTCCATCAGACGGACGGCGTTATCCCGGGTCGACCGGCTGGTGGCGAATCCGGGCATGGTATAGGCCATGATGTTTCGCCGGGAAAGGCCCAGACGGTCCATGGTCCGGGCCGCCACGATAAGGGCCTGGGTCGAGTCGAGGCCGCCGGAAACGCCAATGACCACCCGGTCGATGCCCGAGGCGGCAAGGCGTTTCATCAGGCCGTGAACCTGGATGTTGTAGGCCTCGAAACAGCGCTCGTCGCGTTTTTCGGTGTCGCTCGGCACAAACGGAAACCGCTCCACCTCCCGAATCATAGGGATGCTGCCGGTCGGCGCCTCGAAATCGAACGGAATGCGGCGGATGGCGGCCAGACGCTTGCGGTGGGCGCCGACGGTGTCGTTGAAGCTCGTCGTCCGCATCCGTTCCTGAACGAGGCGTTCGAGATCGATGTCGGCCAGGACGATCTGCTCGCCGCCCGCAAAGCGCTTCGATTCCGCCAGAAGCCGGGTGTTCTCGTAGATCAGGGCGTAGCCGTCCCAGGCAAGGTCCGTGGTCGATTCCCCGGGGCCCGCCGCGGAATAGAGGTAGGCGGCGATGCATTTTCCCGACTGGGCCGCGCAGAGGGTTCTCCGGTATTCGGCTTTTCCCACGGTGATGTTGCTGGCCGAGAGGTTCGCCAGCACCGTGGCGCCCGCAAGCGCCGTATAGGTCGACGGCGGAATGGGGGTCCAGACGTCCTCGCAGATCTCGACGGCCAGGCGGAAGCCGGGAACATTCACGGCCTCGAAGACCAGGTCGGTGCCGAACGGAACCGGGCGTCCCAGCAGCCGGACCTCGCGCGACAGGGCGTTGCTTCCGGATGTGAATTGCCGCTTCTCGTAGAATTCCCGGTAATTCGGCAGATAGGTCTTGGGAACGATACCCAGAATATTTCCCCGGTAGATCACCACCGCGCAGTTGAAGAGCTTCGCCTCGAACCGGAGCGGCGCGCCGACCAGGAGAACCGGCGTGAGATTCCGGCTCTCTTCCACCACCTGCGAGAGGGCCGTTTCGGTTGCCCCGAGCAGGGCGTCCTGGAGAAACAGGTCTTCATTGGAATAGGCCGACAGGCCCAACTCCGGGAAAAGCGCCACGGCGGCATGGGCCGCGGAGGCCTCCCGGAAGAGGGCTGCGATCCGCAGGGCGTTGAACGCCGGATCCGCCACCCGGAGGGTTGGAACGCAGACCGCCGTCCGGATGAATCCGTGGCTGTAGATGGAATGGAAGGCATGGCTCATGCGGTTCTCCATGGGTGCATCGTCCGGGGCGATCAGGCGCCATACAGCCCGTCGATCAGTCCCTGTAGTGCTGCAACGTTGAATTCATAGGGTTTTCGGCAGAATTCACAGGTGAGCACGACGGGTTCGTTTTTCCGGACCATGGCGGCGAGCTCCTCCTGGCCCAGGGAGATGAGGGCCCGCTCCATCCGCTCGCGGCTGCAATCGCAGCGGAAGAAAAGCTCCCGTTTTTCCAGGACGTCCACGGGAATCTCTGTAAATATACGATCGATGATTCCCTCGGGCGTCGTGCCGCCCATCAGCATGTCGGTGATCGGCGGCATCTTCTCGATCTGCCGCACCAGCGTTTCGATGACGGCGGGATCCGCCGGGGGCAGAGACTGGATCAGAAATCCGCCGGCGGCGGCGACGCCTGTTCCGTCGGCATATACCCCCAGCCCCACGGCCGAGGGAATCTGCTCGGACTCCAGCAGGTAGTAGGCGATATCCTCCGCGATTTCGCTGGTATACAGCTGAACGATTCCCCGGTAGGGTTCCTTCATATGAAGATCTTTGGTGACGGTGAGAAATCCCGCCTTTCCCAGGGCGCCGGCGACGTCGAACTTGCCGTTTACCGGCGGCAGATCGACATGGGGATTGCCGACATAGCCCCTCACGCTGCCGTCGCTTTCGGCCTCGACGATGATTTTCTTGAGCGGGCCGCCGCCCTCGAATTTGAGTGCCGTCCGCTGGCCGGTTTTCACGAGCGCCCCCATGAGGGCCCCGCCGGTCAGCGCGCGCCCCAGCGCCACGGCCGCCG
>AMWB02135787.1_pt1 | contig 17219 bp, 14 predicted proteins | sample 200311 | NCBI WGS metagenome assembly AMWB02 (sample SAMN02737377, study PRJNA173069) | bioreactor metagenome | biome: anode biofilm in microbial fuel cells | place: USA: California | collected 2010-12-16 | reverse complement strand
CAATCTTAATGGCCTACAGCTATTGTCCAACGATGGATGATCTTGATCAGCAGATATTTCAGCTAATTTCCGACCAGGAGTAGTTCTTCCCGAACAACCTCTTCAGATTAACCTTCAGGAGGGAATTTCCGGGCGCTGCCAGCTCGGGATCATCTGCCAGTATCTCCGCGGCACGAGACCGGGCCAGGTTGAGAATCTGCCCGTCCTTACCCAGGTCGGCAATCTTCAGATCAAATGCCATCCCGCTCTGCTGCGTCCCCTCCAGGTCACCCGGCCCCCGCATGCGCAGGTCCGCTTCGGCGATCTCAAAGCCATCGTTGGTTGAAATCATTGTATTGATGCGCTCCGTAGCGTCTGCCGAGAGCTTGTGCGAGGTCATCAGTATGCAATACGACTGGTCTGCGCCACGGCCGACCCTGCCGCGCAACTGGTGCAACTGCGAGAGACCGAACCGCTCCGCGCTCTCGATAACCATCACGCTTGCATTCGGGATATCAACCCCTACCTCAATAACAGTCGTTGCAACCATTATATGCGCCTGCCCCCGGCGATACATGTTCATCGAGATCTCCTTGTCCTTCGATGTCATCCGCCCGTGAACAACACTGATGCAATACTGAGGCGGCGGAAAGGCTCGGGCCATGCTCTCAAGACCATCATCAAGGTTCTTGTAATCAAGCGATTCCGACTCCTTTATCAGCGGATAAACCACGTATATCTGTCGCCCGTCCTCTATCTGCCGGCGCATGAACCCGAACACCTTCTCACGCTCGGCATCGGTAAACGCCATTGTCTTTATCGGCTTGCGTCCCGGCGGCATCTCATCAATTACCGAGACATCAAGATCACCGTACAGCGTCATGGCCAGCGTGCGGGGAATGGGAGTGGCCGTCATCACAAGCACATGCGGCGGACAATCGCTCTTCTGCCACAGTTTGGCTCGCTGCGCCACGCCAAACCGATGCTGCTCGTCAATGATCACCAGACCGAGGTTCTTATACTGCACATTCTCCTCAATCAGCGCATGGGTACCAATTAGTATGTTTATAGTACCGTCAAGCAGGCCCTTCTCAATGCGGTTTCGCTCACTGCGCTTCGTGGAGCCTGTCAGCAGAGCTACATTTGCGTCAATACCCTGCACAAATTTACTTATCGAATTAAAGTGCTGTATGGCAAGCACTTCGGTGGGTGCCATCAGGCAACCCTGGTACCCGTTGTCAGCCCCTATCAGCATGCTCATCAGCGCCACCATCGTCTTGCCGCTTCCCACATCACCCTGCAGCAGCCTGTTCATCTGCCGCCCGCTGCCGAGATCGGCCCGGATCTCACGTATCACCCTCTTCTGGGCCCCGGTGAGCGCAAAGGGGAGGTTGTTCGCGTAAAATGAATTGAGCCTCTCACCAACAACCGAAAAGATGAAACCGTGAGTATTTTTTGTCCTATTTCCCTTGTATCTCAGCAGGTTGAGCTGGATGTAAAAGAGTTCCTCGAACTTGAGCCTGAAGCGGGCGTTCTCGATATCCTTATTTGAATCCGGGAAATGAATCCGGAAAAGTGCATCATGAAGACTCATCAGCTTCATCGGTGCGATTAAGGCAGGAGGGAGGGTCTCCGGAAAACGAAACCCCGGCATAGTAAAGGCTTTTGCTATCAGCTTTGCAATCGCCCTTGAGTGAAGGAAATGATCCTTCATCTTTTCAGTCGTACTGTATTGCGCCTCCAGCGCCGAGGCTACACGGGCAGCACGCTTGTCTGCCTCCTCCACCTCGGGATGGACTATGTTGAAAGCCCCGCTGAAGAGGGTGGGTTTGCCAAATATAATATATTCTTTTTCAGGCTTGTATGCATTCAGTACCCATTTATGACCCTTGAACCATACCAACCTGACCATCCCGGTCTCATCGTAAAAATCGGCTGTCAGCCGCCGACCCGGACCTGCCCCCTCTGTGGAGAACCGGCGGATCTTTCCCCTGATCTGCACATGCTGCATGTCGGTGTCGAGTTCCTTTACCTTGTAGAAGCGGGTTTTGTCAATGTACTTGTAGGGGAAGTAATAAATCAGGTCCCTGAATGTGAAAATACCGGCTTCCGCCTGGAGCGTTTCAGCCCTTTTCGGGCCGACACCGGGAAGGAATTTTATCTCACTGTCAAGCAATTCAGACATCGGGAACCATCAAAAAGATTATCACCGAAAATAGTTAAATTTGAGCGGGATTCAAATGAACTGTCTGAAGAAATGAACATTCACGCGGCAGCGGCATATGCGGCGCACCTGCTTACAGCACGCAGCACGGCCGGACATGGCGTGCACAGCCCGCTGATGTACAGCTTCATCACCGAGGTGATCGGCGGCCGCACGGATGCTCATGTCATGAATGAGATCAGCAACCTGCGAAGGGAGATGCTGTCTGATAGCCGGGTGGTGAGGGTCACAGATCTAGGAGCCGGGTCATCCGTTATGCAGCACCGGGAGCGAAGCATCCGGCAGATTGCCAGAATTGCTGCGCTGCCGGCAAGGGAGGCTGCCCTTCTGATGAGAATAGCAGTCAGCCTCGACAGGATCATGGGCCGGGTACCGGAACAGCAGGCAAGTGGACCGCAGGCAGCCCGCCGGCCTGATGACCACCGTGTGATCCTCGAACTTGGCACATCACTGGGTATCAGTACACTGGCGCTGGCGCTGGGAGCACCGCACAGAAGAGTGATAACAGTCGAGGGCTGCCCTGAACTCGCAGCAATAGCCCGTGAAAACCTGCGCCGCCACGGAGCGGACAACACCGAAGTCCTAAATATGGAGTTCAGACAGGCCATAGCTCACCTCAAAAGCACAGGCACAAAAATTGATATGGCCTTCATCGACGGCAACCACCGTGGTACGGCACTGATCGATTACACACAACGGATCACGGAAATGGGTGACAAAATGATAATAGTGGCAGACGATATTCATCTTAACAGTGATATGATACGCGCCTGGAGATCACTCTGCACAGGCCAGCAGACTCCACTGACAGCCGGCAGCACCGGAGAACAGGCCGGGCAGAGGCAGGCCTCAGAATTCGTCGGAGCAAGGTCACAGTGGGCCCCGTCAGAGATAACCTCCGGTGCACAGTCACAACGGACACCGCCGGAGAATGTCGCAGGAGAAAAACCCCCGTTCAGCTCACCGGCATCCGACAGTCCTGTCACGGCCTCACTTGAAACACTCCGCCTGGGTATCCTTTTCTGCCTCCATAACCTTACCCCGGGCCATTACCGCATTCGCTATTAACAAAAAATAACAGCACCGAAGCGTCAATTATAGAGTTATTTGAACTAATTTCGGGACTTTAATGTAAAAGGCATGGATAAAGTCATTGAGATTAAGGAAATCGTTAAGAACTACCAGGTAGGATCAGTCATCGTCAGGGCACTGCGTTCAGTATCACTCGATATCAACAGAAACGAATATGTAGCTATCATGGGTCCTTCAGGATCCGGAAAATCGACACTGATGAACATCCTCGGCTGCCTCGACACTCCGACGAAAGGAATGTATGTCCTGAACGGAACCGACGTCAGCAAGATGGAAGACGACAGGCTGGCGGAAATACGAAACAAGGAGATAGGCTTTGTTTTTCAGACATTTAACCTGCTGCCGAGATATACAGCTCTCGAAAACGTTACACTTCCCCTTATCTATGCAGGTGTGCCCCGCCATGAGAGAGAGGAACATGCAGTTAAAACACTCGACCTGGTGGGTCTGGGGGACAGGATGACACATAAACCTAACGAGCTCTCCGGCGGACAGCGACAGAGAGTCGCCATAGCCAGGGCACTGATCAACAACCCTTCAATCATCCTTGCCGACGAACCGACAGGTAACCTCGACAGCAAAACCTCATACGATATCATGGGCCTTCTCGATAAGATTCATGAGGACGGCAATACTGTGATAGTTGTGACACACGAAGAAGATATCGCACGCCACGCACACAGGATTATCAAACTGATGGACGGAGAGGTGTCAGCTGACTATATCAATGAAAACCGGATCGAGGTCAGAAAGAAATAACCTTAAGGCAGATAGACAGACAAAGGAATGTTCCTCAAGGGAGACCGTTAACAGCGTCAATCAGGGTGTTCCTATGAAGATCTATACGAAAACAGGCGACAAGGGCGAGACATCAGTCATCGGTGGCGTAAGGCTGCCGAAACACCACCCCCGCATCGAGGCGTACGGTACCCTCGACGAACTGATTGCCTGGATAGGGATGCTTCGCTCTGCGGAACAGTTCTGTGTACCAAACGATGAACTGATCAATATTCAGTCAGTACTCATGTCATGCTGTACCGTCATTGCCACGCACCCGTCGGCTAAGGTGCCCGAAGGAATTGTTATTGAGGATACGGCACAACTTGAGAGCTCGATTGACAGGATGGAGGCACATCTGCCTAAACTTCAGTCATTCATCCTGCCGGGGGGCAATTCCCCGGCTGCTACAAGCAACATAGCAAGATGCGTCTGCCGTCGTGCCGAACGCGCAATTCTACGCCTTAATGAGAGCGAAGAAACAGACCCCGCCGTCATTAAATACCTCAACCGACTCTCGGATTACCTCTTTGTTCTAACCAGGCGCCTGACATATGAGCTTGGTACAGAGGAAGTTAAGTGGCTTCCTGTCACTAAGTCAAAATAATTCCTTTAAAAATCTTCCCAACTCTTTTTTTATTCTAAATAATTTTATATTTGCGGACTCTAATAAGGGTTACAAATAACTTACTCAAATATGTATTGGACACTTGAATTAGCATCAAAACTTGAAGATGCGCCATGGCCCGCCACAAAAGACGAGCTAATTGACTACGCGATAAGGTCAGGTGCCCCTATGGAAGTCATAGAAAACCTGCAGGAGATTGAGGATGAGGGAGATATCTATGAAAGTATAGAGGATATATGGCCTGACTACCCGTCAAAGGACGACTTCTTCTTTAACGAAGACGAATACTAGCAAACAGCTGCAATAGTACACTGAGTGTCTGGAGGGGTCATTTAATGACAACTTCAGGCACTTCGGCTTTTATGGGCTTCACCGGGGAGGCACCTGAAGGATCATCCGGCTCCTTCAACACCGGGAGTTGGTCTGAACCATCCCTGACTACCGGGGCTTCCGGTGCGATTAGCTCCACTGGCGCTTCCGGCGGGTGCGGAAACAGTTCTTCTATGCCCATGCTGATCCGGTCAGGCCTCAGGTCAGGATGCCACCTGTACCCTTCAAGCCGCATATCCGTGTCAGGTATCTTCAGAGGCGGATTGAGTGTGCCGTCAGGACTCTGGTTCTGGTAGATCTCAACAATCTTGCTATCCTCAAAGAAGATCTCGATTGTAGAGCTTCTGGCCCTGTTAACTCCCACAAGCTCATTGCCGTCAACCACATAGTATATAGCCTCGCCGTTGCCGGTGACCTTTATCCTGTGCAGCCTGTTTTCAACGAAAAAGCCTGACAGGTTCTTCCCGCTGATCTGGTCATACCTGGCGGTATCAACCTCACTGACAACGAAAGCCCTGTTGTACATCTCCATGCGGTCAGCCTTGCTGTTCACCGTAAACAGGGCAATGGAATCAGCTGTCATCTGATTCTCGCGTGACCACACAATGGGGTCATCGTACAGCCTGATGACCGAGTCGCGGAAAGAGTAGGAGAGGGAGTCACACTTTCCCTGCATCTCACGGCTGAAGATTGTGCAGCTATAGTACGCCTTCAGCAGCCTGTGGTTAACGCCGGCAGTGTCAGCAACAGGGATGGCCCTCAGGGTGTCAGCCCTGAGAGTAAGGGTGTCATCATCGGCAAACATCGAGAACCATGGCGTGCGGGTCAGAAGGAATCTCTCCGGCCGCTTCTCATACCAGGCATAACCGCCACCGCCGGTTATATTGTCGGTGGTATCGGTAATAGTCACATGCCCGAAGGCCTCGCCCTTGTCGCTTCTCTCGTCATACCACAGGGTATCACCGGTAATCCGCTGTTCGCGGTTGTCAAGGATGGCATTCTTCATGAGCTGGGAGACATCATTGCGGGTGTCACTCCAGCCATTCTCACAATACAGATAGATGCTGTCTCCCACAGCCTCGGTGGGACCGGTAAACCATACAATCTCCCTGCCGGTGTCATAACGCATGGTGTCAGCCGTCATCACATAATCAGGATTGACAATTCGCACGCTGTCGCGGAAATGGAGCATTTTCTGATCAGAGTAGTAGATACCCACAATGCTGGTCAAGGTGTTGTCCCCGTTCAGAATGCGTCCCCCGGTGTCATAATTGGCCACCTGTGTGCTGACATCATAGTCTATCTCATCGGTGAAGAGCTGCATCTCGTTATCTGACAGCTCTACGTTTTCAGTCAGCACGGCCTTGAGGGTGTTGCCGTTATAGGTCAGAAACTGGCCGCGTATATGTATTGTATCGCCCTGCCAGATGTGGATGTTGCTGTATGCAAGTACTTCGTTTGAATCGATGTAATACCATGCACTGTCACAGTTCATGTAAAGATCATTGTGCTTCAGCCTGACGTTGCCGTTAAGCCGGTTGCGGGTTCGTCCCTCAACACGCTCGTATTTCATCGAGTCGGAATGAAGTATCTCTACCCTGCGCCCCTGGTCATCCTGTGCCTGAAGGTGGCCGGGAAACAGCAGGAGAAGGACCGGGAGGCAGAGGTGCGCTGCGCTCCGCAAGAATACAAGGGCAGAAATTATACTTTTTATTCGAGCCATCCGGAATAGTGGAACGTGCATCCCTTGAAGTCATCGCTGACCCGGATATATGTCCTCTTGATCTTTTCCCTGATCCAGTCTTCATACATCCTGGCCTGCTTTTCTCTGAGTGCCGCCTCGGCAAGGAAGTTGTAATCATCATCCATATTCACTTTGTGAGCCGGTATCTCCTCATCAAGCCTGACGATGCAATAGATGTTGTTGCCTTTTGCATCAGTAGTGCGGAATGGCTCTGAAATCTCTCCAAGCTTCATGTTGCGAACAACGAGGTTTACCTCGCGTGACAGCTCGTCGAGGGTAAGCCAGTTGACCCTCTCCGAAGGATTCTGGCTTACCATCTTACCGCCGTTAGCACGTGTGGTTCTGTCAGAGGAGTATCTCATGGCGGCCCGGGCAAACGTCAGGCTGTCATTGCGAACCAGTGCTGCTATGCTGTCAAGCTTGAGAATAGCCCATTCGGTCTGCTCCGGTGTCAGCTTCGGCTTCATGAGGATATGGCGTGAGTTGACCATATCTCCTTTCCTGTCAATAAGCTGAATGATATGAAATCCGAATTCAGTCTCAACAATCTTTGAAACCATTCCCTGCTTCAGGCTCCATGCTGCCTCGGCATACGGTTTGGCAAGCTCGCCACGGGTGTTGAACCCAAGTTCGCCACCCCTGGGGGCTGACCCCGGATCCTCTGAATAGAGAATAGCCAGTGTGCTGAAACTTTCGCCGTTGATGATGCGGCTGCGAAGATCGAGAAGCCTCTGACGCACCTCTGCCTTGCTAGCCTCCATGTCAGGCGGCTCTACAGATATCATGCTGAGCTGAACCTTCCTTGGCATCAGGGGGAGTGAGTCACGCGGGATCGAGTTGTAGTACTTCTTCACCTCCTCCGGCGTAACTGTAATATCCTGGGCAATAGTACCCTGTGTCTCCTGTACAATGTACTGATTTGTAAGCATCTCGCGAAGATCTTTCCTGATCTCAGTCATGCTCTTGTTGAAGTATGACTCAAGCGCCTGCTCCGAACCTGCCCTGCGGATATATTCCGTAAGCCTGCCGTTGAGGTCAGACTCAACAGACTCCGGGGAGACTTCTATAGAGTCTATCCTGGCCTGATCAAGAAAAAGCTTCTGTATCAGCTGATCCTCAAAGATACGGCAACGCAACTGTTCCACCGGTGTCGGATCACGCTCAGCCTTCAGCTGTACAACCTGTCCCTCGATTTCGGAGAGGTATATGACTTCATTGCCCACGACGGCAACCACTGATTCAACAACCTGCTGACCGGTTGCGCCCTGCCCCGCGAAGATCGCCAGCACGCACAGTATGATAATGTTCCTTTTCATTCTTTTCTTTCTTTTCTAATAAAGCTTCAGCGTGTTGTTACTGATAGCCTCGTTGTAAATTCCGTCTTCAAGCTTCTGCAGGAAGTCATTCCTGCGGTTATTGAGAATAATTGTCCTGACCTGGCTCCTTATATACTCGAACGGAGCAACGCTGTTACGCAGCCTGTACTCCCTTATTGCCAGGAAATATGAATACCTGTCGTCCCTCAGTTCAACCGAGCTGTTTCTCTCAAGCCACTGCTCCTGGTTGTCTGACTCCAGAGGCACCTCCAGGAGAAGCTGCGTGAAGTTGATCCATTCGTCATTGAAGTCATCATACAGGAGACCGTTCTGTGTGCATATGGCCTCAAGCTCCTGCATGTCTGCAGCTTCCTGGGACCTGTAAAGTTTCCTGATCCTGTCTGTCTCTGACATTCCGGACGGTACCTTGATGTAGAGCGCTTTTACAAGATTCGTTGTAAGGGTGAAAGTGCTGAGATTGCTTACGTAATAGTCCTGCAACTCACTGTCTGATACCGTTGTGTCCATCTTTTGAATGATCAGCTGCTGCTGGTACTGGTATATGAGGAGGTTATTACGCATCTCGTTGAGCTGCCTGTTAACCTCTGCCTTATACTCAGGGGTGAGATTCTCCTCTGCCCTCAAGGCCAGGAGTTCCTTGCGTGACCACTGCCTTATGTAGCTCTGTACCGCTGAGATGCTGTCCGACTGGCTCATGCCGGATACGACAAGTCCGGTCGGGATCTGGTCAAGGTACAGAACCCTGTCGCCTGCACGTGCAACTACCTTTCGGTCGGTATCACTGTCAGCATTCTGGCAGGCAACGGCAAAAATCAGCAAAAAAGGTATAAGCAGTCTGATCATAATCAATATTCGTTGAACTTCCTGCTGTAGTTTGGTGCCTCGCTGGTGATTGTCACATCGTGCGGGTGGCTCTCGGTGACACCGGCGCTGGTGACACGTACAAACCGGCCTTCCTTCTTAAGGGTTGGTATATCACGTGCACCGCAGTATCCCATCCCTGAACGCAGACCGCCGAGGAACTGGTAAATCACTTCGCCCAGCGTGCCCTTGAACGGCACTCGTGCCGTGATACCCTCGGGAACCAGCTTGTGGATGTCATCCTCCATGTCCTGGAAGTACCTGTCCTTCGATCCCATCTGCATTGCCTCAACTGAACCCATGCCTCTGTAGGTCTTGAATTTTCTGCCGTTGTAAATGATCGTTTCACCGGGCGATTCCTCAACGCCGGCAAAGAGTGATCCGGCCATCACGCAGTCAGCACCCGATGCAATGGCTTTTACTATGTCTCCCGAGTACCGTATGCCGCCGTCGCCTATCACAGGCACACCGCTGCCTTCAACTGCACGGGCTACATTGTAGATTGCCGAAAGCTGAGGTACTCCAACTCCCGCCACCACCCTTGTGGTGCATATGGAGCCCGGCCCGATTCCCACCTTGACGGCATCGGCCCCCTCCTCAACCAGCCTTAAGGCGGCTTCGGGAGTTCCGATGTTGCCTACCACAACATCCGTTCCGGGAAAAATCTTCTTTATCTCCTTCAGTATCTCTATCACACTCTTCGTGTGGCCGTGCGCAGTATCGATGGCAATGGCATCAACGCCTGCACCCACCAGGGCCTCAACCCTCGAGAGAGTGTTCGGAGCTATCCCTACAGCGGCAGCAACCCTCAGTCGCCCTTTGTCATCCTTACATGCATTGGGTCTGTCCTTGGCCTTTGTTATATCCTTATAAGTCACCAGGCCTCTGAGCATGCCCTTGTCGTCTACTATGGGCAACTTCTCTATCTTATGTATCTGAAGAATCTCCGCAGCCGCTGCCAGATCAGTCTGGTGGCTTAAGGTAATAAGCCTCGACAGCGGAGTCATTATCTCACTTATCCGGCGCGAATAGTCAGTCTCAAACCGCAGGTCACGGTTGGTGACTATCCCGGCCAGGGTCCCGTCTTCATGAATGACCGGAATACCGCCTATCCTGAACTCCTTCATCAGCGCCAGGGCATCAGCCACAGTTGCATTGTCGGCAATGGTGACAGGATCAAAAATCATGACACTCTCAGCTCTCTTGACCTTCCTCACCTGGGCCGCCTGCTGGCTCACAGACATATTCTTGTGAATAACGCCTATCCCTCCCTCACGGGCAATGGCAATGGCAAGCTCAGCTTCGGTCACGGTATCCATGGCAGCTGATACAATGGGAGTGTTGATGGTGATGTTCCTGGTGAACCTGGTTCGCAGATCAACATCACGAGGCAGTATCTCCGAGTAGGCCGGAAGCAGAAGCACATCATCGAAGGTCAGACCTTCAAACAGCAATTTATCTTCAGAGAATGACATCGGGCAAGGTTTTTTAACTGGGGCGAAAATTACAAAAAAATGACAAGCAGCCACATATCTTAAATGTCAATAAAAGGTTAAATGTACGATTGAGTTATTAAATTTGTATTAAACTGCATTTCAGACCATGCTGCCGGACATCTACAGGGAAACCCTCGCAAGGTACTGGGGATTCACTTCCTTCAGGCCACTGCAGGAGGAGATCATCGAATCGGTGGTCTCCGGAAAGGATACTGTGGCCCTTCTGCCTACCGGCGGCGGCAAATCAATAACTTACCAGGTCCCGCCACTGGTAACCGAAGGCCTCTGCCTCGTAATCACTCCCCTTATAGCCCTGATGAAAGACCAGGTGGCAAGACTCAAGACGATGAATATCAAGGCTATGTCCATACACAGCGGGATGACCCGCGAAGAGGTGGAGATAGCTCTTGACAACGTTCTGTACGGCGATTACCGGCTTCTCTATGTCAGTCCCGAACGGCTGCAGACACCTCTCTTCAGGGCAAGACTCCCACGGTTTAACTTTACCCTTGTGGCTGTGGATGAAGCTCACTGCATATCACAGTGGGGATATGACTTCAGGCCCTCTTACCTCCATATCGCCGAAATCAGGGAGATGATGACCGAGGAGGTGCCTTTCCTGGCCCTTACTGCTACGGCAACCCCGAGAGTAGTTGAGGACATCGTGGCCAGACTCAGGATGAAGAGTCCCAAAGTGCTGAAAACCAGCTTCAGGAGGCCCAATATTACATATGTGGTCCGGGAGGTCGAGGACAAGAGCACCTATGTCCTTCGCAGCCTGAGGAAAGAACCGGGTTGCGGAATCATCTATGTCAACAGCAGGAAAAGATCAAAGGAAGTGGCCGAACTGCTGGTTACTAACGGCATAAAAGCCGATTTTTACCACGCCGGACTGCCCCAGGAGATGCGTGACAGGAAACAGGTCGCCTGGACTGCCGGCGAAACCCGTGTGATAGTAGCTACCAACGCCTTCGGGATGGGAATAGACAAGGCCGATGTGCGCTTCGTCATCCACTGGGACTGCCCTGACTCGATAGAAGCCTACTACCAGGAGTCAGGCAGGGCGGGACGAGACGGCAAACCCTCGTTCTCTGTGCTCCTCTGGTCCCAGGATGAGAAACGCAAGCTCGCAGACTCGGTAAGGATCAAATTCCCTCCGGTTGAAAAAATCAAGGATGTCTATGAGGCTATCGGTAACTTCTACCAGTTGCCGGTGGGATCGGGAAAGAACAGCGTACACGATTTCGACCTGTGGAAGTTCGTGACAGCATTTCGCTTCTCCGTTACGGAAACCTATAACAGCCTCAACTTCCTGCAGAAGGAGGGCTATCTTGAATTTACCGATGAGATCAACAACCCGTCAAGGGTGCATTTCATAGTGAGCCGCGATGACCTGTACAAATTCCAGGTTGCAAACGAGGAGTACGACCGCTTCATCAAACTCCTGCTTCGCACCTACAGCGGCATGTTCTCCGAATTCGTACCTATAAATGAAGAGTCCCTCGCTGCAAGGTCAGGACTGACCCGCGAGGCAATCTACCAATACCTGTTAAGGCTTTCATCACAGGGCATAATACACTTCATACCCGGTAAAAAGAGCCCACTGGTGATCTTCACCGAAGAGAGGCTCGGACGCACACACCTCCGCATCTCACCGGAGCTGTACCTCAAGGTCAAGGAGAACTACATCGAAAGAGTTGCCAAGATCACTGAATACGCTGATAACAAGACCCGCTGCCGCCCTGCCTTCCTCGCTGCCTACTTCGGCGAGGAAAACGGACGCTGCGGCCTGTGTGATACCTGCCAGGAACGAAACGAACTGGAACTGAGTAAGTATGAATTCGATATTATTATAGACAAAATCAAGGAGCTCGTTGCTGACCGGCCACTGAGACCGGAAGAACTTGAATCACAGATGGATCTCCCGCAGGACAAGACCGTCAAGGTCATCCGCTGGCTGCTCGACCATGAAAAACTGGTATACGACAATGAGCACAGGCTCACCTGGAAAAAGTGACACCACTCCTTTTATAAACATATACCCCTGTTTTCAGCCTGAAATGAATACTTTTGTGAAATTATCTACCGGATGATGGAAAAAGAGGAGAAAGTTATCTATTCAAGGCAGGTGGTTGAGTTCGCCGCTTCAGCAAATGAGTATTGCAAATACCTGGAAGGGACGAAGGACATCAACGGCATCGAAATTCTCAAGGTGATGCAGCGACTTCTGTCATTCATCTACCTGAGAGCCTCGCTGTTGCCGCTGCTTGACCCGCTGCTTGAGGAACCCAATGAAAAGACTGTGACTGAGTTCGACTGGACGAGAATGCATGACAACCTGCTTACCAAGATAGGAAACAATGATCCCTTCCCGGTCATAGTCTCTGTGGGTGACCCTTCCGACGGACTCTATACCGGTAGCATATCTGAATATCTGACAGACATTTACCAGGATCTTAAGGACTTCGTGGTCAGCTATAAGAGCGGTCAGGAAGATGTGATGAACGATGCCGTCTGGGAGGTGCTGATGAATTTCGAGGAGTTCTGGGGAAAGAAACTGCTGAACGTGCTGTCTGCAATACATACTGTCCTCTACTCCGAAGCAGACGGAAATGTTGAAAATGACCAGAAGGACGATGACGAGACAGTATAACGAAAGTATCAATGATGATGAACTGAGAAAATTGCCGCTGCTGCAATTTGAGGGGAGGATAACCCTGATCGATACATATGATAAATTCCGCAGGGCGATGGACGATATCGGAAAGCCCGATCTGCTCGGCTTCGATACCGAAACAAGACCATCATTTAAAAAGGGCAGGCGATACAAGGTAGCCCTCCTTCAGCTTGCCGATGCCCACCGTGCATGGCTCTTCAGACTTAATATGATAGGCCTCCCGACGGAACTGGCTGCTTTGCTTGCCGATAAAACCGTTGTTAAAACCGGCGTGGCCATTCGTGACGATTTGAAGGCACTACGGTTACTTTTGCCTTTTGAACCACACGGATTCATTGACCTGCAGAACGTGGTGGCTGACCACGGGATAAAGGAACTGGGACTCAAGAAACTGACCGCCATCACCCTCGGACATACTATCTCCAAATCACAGCAGGTTTCGAACTGGGAGGCACCGGCGCTGACCGAACCGCAGCAGTTGTACGCTGCCACCGATGCATGGGTGTGCCGACAGATTTACCTTGCTCTTAACGGCAGGGAAAGCCATCATAACCAATGAAATGGCATCCGGATGCCTGACTCCCGTGAAAGAAATTAAATCTGAAATGACCGAAACAAAGACACTCGCTGGTATCATACTGAAAAAAGGGAAGGAACAGTCAGTCCGCAGGTACCACCCCTGGGTTTTCTCGGGAGCAGTGGACTCCGTCCGGGGAAAACCCCGCGAGGGTGATGTGGTTGAGGTCTTTGCCTCTGACAGTACTTACCTGGCAACCGGACACTGGGCACCCGGATCAATTGCCGTCCGAATCTTTTCGTTCGTCAGATGCACCCCGGACCTCTACTTTTTCAAAAAGAAACTTGATGATGCCTTCCGGTACCGCATCAGTGCCGGAATAGCCGGCAACAAAACCACGGATGCCTGGCGCCTGGTGCACGGTGAGGGTGATGGGCTGCCGGGCCTGATAGTTGACATCTACGGCAGTGTTGCTGTTCTCCAGGCTCACACAGCAGGTTTCTGGCATATACGCAAGCTGATCGCTGAGTTGCTTCCGGAAGTGACAGGAGGACTGGTAAATGCAGTATATGACAAGAGTGAGGGAACACTGCCTTTCATGGCAAAGCTTAACCCGGCCAACGGCTATATAATTGGCGGCAACAACGACCCCGGAACCGTCGTAACAGAGAATGGCTTCAGGTTCAGGGTCGACTGGGAAAAAGGGCAGAAGACAGGATTCTTTATTGATCAGCGTGACAACCGCAGCCTGCTCCGGCAGTACAGCGACGGCAGGAATGTGCTGAATATGTTCGGCTATACCGGCGGATTCTCCGTATATGCAATGAGCAACGCCGCAATGGTCCATACCGTGGACAGCTCCGCCTCAGCCATGGCACTTGCGGATGAGAATGTTAAACTTAATTTTGGCGAAGATGCGCGTCATAAATCCATTGCCACGGATGCCTTTGGTTTTCTTGCCGGAATGGAACGCGAATATGATCTCATAATACTGGATCCCCCGGCCTTCGCCAAGCATCAGACTGCCCTTAACCAGGCTCTGCAGGGATACAGAAGACTGAATGCCATGGCAATACAGAAGATAAAACCGGGCGGCATACTCTTCACATTCTCGTGTTCCCAGGTTGTGAGCCGCGATGACTTCCGGCGCTCCGTTTTCGTGGCAGCTGCCAACACCGGCCGTAACGTGCGGATACTCCATCAGACCGGACAACCGGCTGATCACCCGGTCAATATCTACCACCCCGAAAGCGAATACCTCAAAGGACTGGTACTGTATATTGAATAATGGTTATGAAACTTTCCTTGCGGAGAACTATTATGAAGAATACCTGTTGCATTACTGACAACGACCCTGCAGATTAAATGACTGTTATGGACCCTTTGGCACATATAAAGACAATAGCGCAGAAACTTCAACTCCATGACTGGCAGGTTGAAAACACTCTCAGGCTGCTTGACGACGGTGCCACAATACCCTTCATCAGCCGTTATCGCAAGGAGGTGACAGGCAGCCTTAACGAGGTGCAACTGGCAGAGATACGTGATGAGTATGAAAGGCTGAAGGAGCTTGAAAAGCGCAGGGAAGCCATTATAAAATCCATTGAGGAGCAGGAGAAGATGACTCCGGAGCTCCTGTCGAAGATAAATACGGCTCTGACGATATCCCAGCTCGAGGACCTCTACCTGCCCTACAGACCGAAGCGGAAGACGCGCGCCTCCGTTGCCCGCGAGAAGGGACTGGAACCGCTCGCCCTGTGGCTTCTGGCACAGAAATCCGGAGACCCGGAGACAGAGGCAGGAAAGTATCTGGGTGAAGGAGTGGAGAGCACCGAAGCTGCACTGGCCGGAGCACGTGACATAATTGCCGAAATGGTCAGCGAGAACGACCTGGTTCGCGGATCGCTCCGGCGCCTCTATGAACGGGATGCTGTTATTACATCCCGCGGGGTCAAAGGAAAGGAACAGGAGGGCGCCAAGTTCAGCGATTACTTTGAATGGCACGAACCGCTCCGGCGCTGTCCGTCGCACAGGCTCCTTGCCATGCGCCGCGGCGAGGAAGAGGGATTCCTGAGACTGACAATAATGCCGCCGGAGGAAGAGGCGTTGAGCCTGGTTGAGAAACAGTTTGTAAGGGCAAACAACGAGGCCGCCAGACAGGTGCGCGAGGCCGTTACGGACAGCTGGAACAGGCTCCTGGCACCGTCAATGGAAACGGAATTCAGAAAGACATCAAAGGAGAAGGCTGATGAGGAAGCCATACGGGTATTTGCCGAAAACCTGAGGCAACTGCTGCTGGCACCGCCACTGGGCGAGAAGAACGTGCTGGGCATTGACCCCGGACAGCGGACCGGCTGCAAGGTTGTGTGCCTCGACAGGCAGGGAGCACTACTGCACCACGACGTGATATACCCCCATCCGCCGCAGAACGAGACGGCACGCAGCGTAAGCAAACTGCTTTCACTCATTGAAGAATACAACACCGAGGCAATAGCCATCGGCAACGGTACCGCCAGCCGCGAGACAGAACAGTTCGTGCGGTCATACCTTCCGCCTGATGCAGGGATCAGGATATATGTGGTCAGCGAGGCCGGCGCTTCAATCTACTCGGCCTCCAAAACCGCCCGGGATGAATTCCCGGATCACGACGTGACAGTCCGCGGTGCGATATCCATCGGCCGCCGCCTGATGGACCCGCTGGCAGAACTTGTCAAGATTGATCCCAAATCGATAGGCGTGGGCCAGTATCAGCACGATGTTGACCAGACCCGCCTGCAGGCGAGCCTCGATGAGGTGGTGATGTCGTGCGTCAACGCGGTGGGGGTGGAGGTGAACACCGCCAGCCCGCACCTTCTGACATACGTCTCGGGCATCGGCCCGAAGATGGCACAGAATATTGTTGACCACCGTACCGAAAACGGACCCTTCCGTTCACGGGCTGAACTGTTGAAGGTCAAGAGGATGGGAGAGAAGGCATTTGAACAGGCTGCCGGTTTCCTCAGGATACGCGGCGCTGCCAACCCCCTCGATTCCTCGGCCGTGCACCCCGAGAGTTACCATATTGTTGAGAGGATGGCCAGGGACGCGGGCTGCACTGTTGCAGACCTGGTCCGTGATGAGGAGAGAAGAAAAGCAATTAAGATCGAGAAGTATGTTACTCCTGAGGCAGGGCTGCCGACACTGAAGGATATAATGCAGGAGCTTGCCAGGCCTGGTCGCGATCCGCGCCCGGCGATCCAGGAGTTTAGCTTCGCTGATATTCACTCTATAGAGGATGTGAAGGAGGGTATGATAGTGCCGGGCATCGTGACAAACATCACAAAGTTCGGTGCCTTTGTGGACATCGGCGTCAAGCATGACGGCCTCGTGCATGTCTCGCAGATGGCTGACCGCTATGTTGACGATCCGGCAAAGGTTGTCAAGCTGCATCAGCATGTCACCGTCCGGGTTGTCTCAGTTGACCGTTCCCGTAACCGTATACAGCTTAGCATGAAGGGCTGCAGTAATAATGAAAATCCCCGTAGGGGATAAAGAATTGGTGTGCCGGGCATGTAGTA
>AMWB02033847.1_pt2 | contig 17221 bp, 9 predicted proteins | sample 200311 | NCBI WGS metagenome assembly AMWB02 (sample SAMN02737377, study PRJNA173069) | bioreactor metagenome | biome: anode biofilm in microbial fuel cells | place: USA: California | collected 2010-12-16 | reverse complement strand
AACCTCATGCGAGCCGATAAAAGTCAGGTAGCTGATCCGACGGTCTGCGGCCAGCTTTTCAGCCAGATCGCGCCGGCAGACCAGGGCTGTACACCAATCTTCCGGCAAACCCGCTTCATAAAGCAACCTCACCAGGTTAAAGCAGGAAACCGGCGTCGAAGAAGCCGGTTTGACAATGACTGGGCAACCCGCAGCGACTGCAGGAATAACCTGGTGAACGATCAGGTTTAAAGGGTGATTGAATGCACTGATCGCCAGAACCACACCGATAGGTTCGGGCGTTGTAAAAGCCATCCGGTTAACGGAAGCGGCGGTCATCCCCATCGGGATCTCTTCTCCGCGCAAATGGTAAAGTTCTGCGGCGGCAATTTTGACGCCATTGATGGCCCGCAGCACTTCGACTTTCGAATCTTTATAAGGCTTGCCGCCTTCCTCCGCTGCGATTCGTGTCAGTTCACCGACCTGCGATGACATGGATGCGGCTAATTTTTCCAGGATATCGATCCGTTGATACCGTGAAAGATGGCGCGACGGATCACGAAAGAGTTGAAAAGCCCTGCTAAGGGCCTGTTCGATCTCGACTTCACCGGCCATGGGCATCTCGCGAATGAAATGCCGGTCGTATGGCGATGTAACCGTTAAAAGTTCAGGCATAGAGAGGATTTTAAAGCTCCTCTGCCAGGTCGGAAAAGATCTTTACCAGTCCGGCTTCGGCCAGGGAGGCGTTGTACAATATCGTATCAATATTGACCGGTTCAAGATGATCCGGGTCACATTCGTCAGTAATCACGGAAATGCCTGCTACCGGTAGCTTCATGTGATTGGCAACAATCACTTCGGCAGTTGTCGACATCCCTACCACGTCAGCACCGATTTTCCGCAGGAAACGGTATTCTGCGCGCGTTTCCAGGTTCGGACCGGTTACTGCAACATAAACTCCCCTGTGCAGGGTGATCCCGTGACGTTCAGCAATCTGCATCATTTTTTGCCCGATCTCTTTCGAATAGGCCTGGCTCATATCCGGAAACCTGGTTCCCAGTTCATCGATATTTGGCCCGACCAGCGGATTGGGCAACAGGTTGATATGGTCATCGATCAGCATCAGCGAACCTTTTTTGAATGCCAGGTTCAAAGCGCCTCCGGCGTTCGACACCAGCAGGCATCTAATGCCCAGCATTTTCATCACCCGGACAGGGAATGTCACTTCCTGCGGAGTATAACCCTCATAGATGTGCGACCGGCCTTTCATGACAATCACCTGCTTTCCGCGGAGTTTTCCGTAGATAAGGATACCATGGTGAAATTCGACAGTGGAAATCGGGAAATAAGGGATTTCTTCATAATCGACTTCAATTTCCTTTTCAATTTGGTCGGCAAGCTTACCCAGCCCGGTACCCAGTATAATCCCTATTTCAGGGGCAATCATACCCTTTGATCTTAAAAAATCAGCCGCCTCAGATATTCTCCGGTACATAGTATTATTTTGAGGGTTCGAAAGTACTAAAAATCCCTGATTAAACGATTCAACAATCAATCCCCGCCTGTTCGCCCCTTCAACCCTTCTAATCTTCTCACCTGACCACCTGACCTCCTGACCACCTGACCACCTGACCCAGATTCCGCTCTGATTAAAAAAACCTTTGCTATTTCATATTTTTTTTTGTATATTTATCGCTTGCCTGTCGTGTGAAGGCGCTTCCTGCCAACCTCTAACCAACCAAAATTCACTCGAAATACAAACATTATTATCACTTAACATGTATTGTATTATGAAAAAGAGAAAACATTACCAGGTTTTAATAATGGTACTGTCGATCGTATCATTACTATCCGTAACCGTTTTAACAAGTCCTTCAAGTGCCCAGGATAAGACCAAGCCGAATGAACCCGGCCCATGGCATGATATTCAAGTAAACACTTACACCGGCAACCTTTTTCTTCCCCGAACGGATCTTGTCATACCTACCCGCAGCGAACTTCCACTCAGGATTTCGTTTTCGCATAACAGTTCAAAACATGATCTTGACAGAGGATACGGAATGGGATATACCTGGGATTTTGAAATGCTTTACAAAACCATTGGACCTGATATTATGATCTGCCGTGAAGAAGGCAGGGAAGACCTGTTTACTGCCAATGGCTCAGGATATGATGCCCCGGTTGGTGTTTATGACAACCTGACCGAATATGAAGAAGGAAAACTCCGGCTGACAACAAAGCACGGCATTCACTATTATTTTGATAATGAAGATCATAAATGCCTGACTAAAGTGACTGACCGGAATGGCAATATGATCACCCTGACCTATGATGATGGAAGGCCGGTTGTTATTACCGATCCTTCAGGCAGGACGCTGAACCTGACATGGAGTGAAGATCATCTTGTTCAAATCACCGATCCGAACACAACACCCAACCGGGTGATCACATTTTCGTACGATGCATCATGGCACTTAATCCAGGTAACCAGGCCGTTGAACAATTCATGGCAATACGGATATAATGCTTCAGGGCTCATGTCTTCGGTGACGGATCCGGCAGGAAATACCGTCAATATAACGTATAACGAAAACAATGCTGTCTCCGGTATCAGTTGTGCCCCGGTGAATTATTTAAAAACGTTTACGTATGACATCTGTGATATCACCACGACCGTCAACCAGGTCGTATCGACAATTAACCGCCAGACTGTTTATACATTTGATATTTCAGGCAGGGTGACAGGTATTCTTAACCCCGGCGGTGAACTTGTGCAATATGGCTGGGATGCACAGAACAACATGACGAGCATGACCAATGAACTGAACCAGACGACAACCTATACTTATGATGGGGCTGGAAACATGCTGACTGAAACGGACTTCCTGAACCAAACGGCAACTTATGTGTACGAAAGTATCTATAACAATATAATCAGCTACACGAATAAAAATGGAGCCATAACAAGTTACTCCTATGATGCCCTGGGTAATTTACTGACGATGACCGATTGCAACAACAACCCGGAAACATTCACATACGATTCTTATGGCCAGATTCAAACCCATACGGATCGCCGGAGCAATACGACAGCTTATGAATATAACACCAATGGTGACGTTACTAAAATTACATGGCCGGATTCATTCTATGATGTTTTCCTCAATGATCCGGTAGGGAACAGGATTTCCCACACGGACACAAGGGGTCATGTCACGACGTATACCTATGATGCACTCGACAGGCTCAGAAAAACAACCGATGCCCTGGGATACACGCAAAAAACAGGATATGATGCAAATGGAAATGTTGTCAGGGATACCAACCAAAATGGAAAGATCACCATCAACACCTATGATCAGCTGGACAGGCTCACCAGCACCACGGATCCTATGGGAGGCATCACCTCATATACGTATGATGAAGCGGGCAATATCCTCACGGTCACAGATGCTGGCGGCAATACAACTACGTCTACATATGACGGACGGGACCGGATGCTAACCAGCCAGGATTGCAGCGGCAACATTGAATCATACACCTATAATGCCGCAGGACAGATGACCGCGTTAACAGATAAAAACACGAACACGACCAACTATTTTTATGATGGCCTCGGCCGGTTAATCACAATCATATATCCCGATACGTATTCAGAACAATTTACTTATGATAATGAAGGAAATAAACTATCGTTCACCAATAAAAACAATGTTCAGGTCGATTACACCTATGATTGCCTGAACCGGAAAATCGGCACGAATTATCCGACGATGGGCCTTTCCGAATCTTATGCATATGATAACGGGGACAACATGACGGGGTTCACGGATATGAGAGGATTGACCACAAACTACACTTATGATTTTGCCGGCAGGGTAACTTCTATAACTGATCCCCTGCCTTTTACCACATCCGAAAGCAACACCTATGATGCACGTGGAAATAAAGCCACACATACTGATCGTAATGGTAATTTGACCACGTACAGTTACGATGACCTCGACCAGCTTATTTCGGTCCAAGATCATCTTAATCATACAGAATCGTATACTTACGATGGAAATGGAAACCAATTGACTTTTACTGATAAACGAAGTAATACTGTGTCATACATATATGATGACCTTGACCGGTTGATCCAGTTAGATGACGCGATTGGAAATTCCGAATATTATGGATATGACGCCGTAAGCAACCAGGTTTCGTATACCGATCAGCTCGGAAATGTTACACAATACAGTTATGATTGCCAGGGAAGGCAATCTGGCATCACTGATCCGCTGCTGAAAACCAGGAGTTTCGGTTACGATGCGGTCGGGCATAATACAAGTGTTACGGAAAAAAACAGCACGGTTACTTCCTACGGTTATAGTTGCTGCAATATGATCAGCATGACCGATCCGCTTTTATATACTGAAACCTATGCTTATGACCCCGTGGGAAACCTCACCACATTTAAAGATAAAAACAATCACAACACCGTTTTTACCTATGACGGATTGAACAGGATGCTCACAAAAAAGTCACCAATGAACCACATGACGGTTTATACTTATGACGGCAATGGCAATCCGCTGACCATGACAGATCCTAACGGTATAACGGTCAATTATGTGTATAATGCCCGTAACGAAATGACCGGGATTTTATATCCTGACGGTACTTCAGTCCAATACACTTACGACAACAACGGAAATGTTTCACAGGCCCAGCATCTGGGCGGCATTGCTGATGTGACCACTTACAGCTATGATCCGCTGAACCGCCTTGTCAGCAATACCATAACATTCGGCGCCATTTCAAGGACAATCTCTTACACCTATGATTTTAATGGAAATTGCATAACAATGACGGACGAGGCAGGAACCTTTACATATGCTTACGATGCGAACAATCAGCTCATACAGGTAACTGATCCAGGTGGCCTGTCAACTTATTACGATTATGATGCGGCTGGGAATCAGACGGCTATTCATTATCCCAACGGTGTTTCGACTTATTCTGTTTTTGATCAACTGAACAGGGTGACATCCGTTGTAACAAGGGATGTTATCCCTCCTGGTATCCCGGCTCCGGTCCAGCGTAAAATAAAGCCAGCATCCGAACGGGAAATACTCTTTGAAATCGATTGTGCCCTCGAGGATATCATTTCTCCGGTATCAGGACCACTTGGCGAGGAGGAGTTGATCACCATCCTCATCATGAATAACGGTTCGGAAATTATTCCTAATGCAACGGTCAGTTATATGATCGATGGAGGAGATGAGGTGGTAGAACTGATGCTTCAACCCATCGAGCCCTTCATACCTGTTAGTTACACTTTCCTTCAGACTGGGGATTTCAGCGAGCCAGGTCATTCCTATTCGCTTAACTGCTGTGTGAGTGTTGCCGGTGACCTGGATCCATCGAATAATTGCAGGGTGGAACTGGTAACCAATACAAATGGTGTTATCTATCAATCTTACAGCTATGAATATGACGTGATGGGAAACATCTTGTATGAAAGCTATCTCGACGGATCTTCAGCCAGCATGGTCTATAATCCGAGAAACGAACTGATGAGTGAAACATTTTTACCTTCAGGTGAATATTTAGCCTATGGATACACGGGAACCGGTCAGCGTTCATTAAAAAATAACAACGGCCTCATTTCACTTTATGAATACAATGATGATGATGTGCTTGTGCAGGCCGGCACGACCGAATACGAGCCTGACAATAACGGGAACCGACTGTCAAGGATCGATGGGACCGGCGAGACCTTATATACGTATGGATTTGAGAACGAATTGAAAAATGTGGCTATGCCATCGGGTGAAAACGCCCATTATGAGTACACGGCTTTTGGCCGGAAGTTATCAAGAGAAGAATCAGGGATTGGATCATATCTGATTTCTGACGGAAGAGAACTTCTTCTGGAGTTATCACTGGCCGGAACACTCAATTATTATTACAGTCCGGGTATCAGCATAAATAATTCGACATCGTCATGGTATTATTATGAAGATGGCCGGAATAGCACCACTCTTCAAATGAATGCCATCAAGTTAATTACAGCGCAAACAGACTATGATGAATTCGGCAATCAGCGCGATGCTTCCGGTAGCTGGATTAACAGCCGGCATGTGTTCCATGGCATGTCGTCCTGTTCAGGGACCGGTTTGCTGTCCTGTGATGATTCGCGGGAAGGCCGGTGCTGCGGACATTACGACCCTGAAACCGGTCATGGTGTTTCTTCAGGTATTGGCAGCAGGTCCTGTGATGAAAGCGACTATCCGCGTCACGGACATGATGAAGGCCTGGACGGAGGTTGCGGCGGGCGCTGCGGCGGAGATGACGATGACCGCGGCCACGCTGGTCACGGTGGCGGATGGGTTAGTGGTGAAAATCACTCTGAGCCGAGAAGACCCTGCGACGATCCGGATGAAGGAGGAAGAACCTGTGATTCTGGTTTGGAAGGAGGAAGGGATCGAAGAGAAAGAAACCCGGGTGAAGGAGCCGTGGCCGTCAAATCCGGCCCATTAAGGGTACTTGATGTTAAACCGGAAGAAAAAGCGAAACCGGAAGAACCTATACCAGAAGAGCCGGTAAAACCGAAAGTTGAGGAAAAGAAGCCTCCGGAGAAGAAGGAAGAACCGCCAAAGAAAAAAACCATGTGCAATATTGGTCATGAATTCAATGTTTGGGTTAAAGAGATAAAAGTCCCGATTCTTAAAGTGGACAATAAAGGTAAAAAGGTCGTTAAAGGTGATCCTGAAAAAGAAGACGCAATAAACCGGGTAAATAATGATTGGATCTCAGAAGCTGGTAAAAATTGCACTTCAGGTGCAGCCAAATCCTGTAAAGGCGAATGTGAAGACTGCAAGCAAAGCTGCACGGGGATCCTGGTCTCCAAGCCACCTAAATCGGACGGACACAGCGTAGAATACAACGGGAAAAAGGTTGCAGGCCGGGTCATTGCTGCAGGTTATGCGAAATGCAAGTGTGTGTGTAAGTAATAATGATCAATAAAATATACCGACATGAAATCTTGCAATAACATGATAAAGCTGTTTCTCTTGCTTATTTTCTTCTGCTCTGGCATAGCAGTTTTCTCGCAGTCATACCCCACCGGCGGTTACCAGGGAGGAGGGCATGGCGGTGTGGATTATATCCTCTGGACCGGTGAAATTGACAATGATTGGGCAAATCATGGCAACTGGTGCCCGGCTTATGTACCGGATGAAGACAGAAATGTTGTCATTCCGGTAGATGCTGGTGTCATGCCCGAAGTTAAATCCGCCGGTCTCAGTTGTAAAAGCCTGACACTTGAAGAAGGTGCTGAGGTCACGATCAAGGACGGATTCACGCTGATCGTGGATGGAAAAGAGCTTGATTAGTTCAAAGTGCAAAGTGCAAAGTGCAAAGTTTTCATAAAAAAACATTTTAAAAACTATCTTTGAATTTTGAACTTTGACTTTTGAACTCATGACGAAATTCTTTCTGCTAACGCTGACTATTGCTGCTGCATTTGGTTTGATGATCCCTGTTTTTGCCCAGGAGGAATGCCGCGAAGAAAATTATATCCTCACTTCATTATCTGCCCGGGAAGAAATGATGCTACAGTGCCTTCCCGAGCTGAAACTGCCGGCAGGGTACGAAAACCGTGAACTTCCTTACATGGTCGACAATTCGACCCAACCTTACATGCGCCCTGTGTTCCAACAATCCGGGCTGTGCTGCGGTCAAGCTTCTTCAATCGGCTATAACTTTACCTATGAAATGTCGAGGGAAAGAAACCTGGCGGCTAACCAGGTCCAGAACCAGTATCCCACCCACTTTGCATGGAATTTCATGAACGGAGGGGAAGGCTGGTATGGATCGAGTTACCTCCACAGCATGCAGATCCTGAAAGAATACGGAATGCCCAATGTTGTCGATTACGGTGGATCATTGGCCTACGGCGGGCCTAAACGATGGATGTCGGGTTACGATCAGTATTATAACGGCATGCATAACCGCATCAACAATGCTTACCAGATCCAGGCCGGCACCCCTGAAGGATTGCTGGTGCTGAAACACTGGCTGCACAGCCATCTCGAAGATTCACCGGTGGGTGGGATAGCCAGTTTCTATGCCCAGCACATGTCCGCAGTCAGTACGCTGCCTGCCGGAACACCGGAAGCCGGCAAGTACGTTTTAACCACTTTTGGCGGAAGCCCGAACCACGCCATGACCATCGTTGGGTATAACGATTCCATCCGCTGGGATTATAACAGCGACGGGCAGTATACTAATAATATAGATATCAACGGCGATAATGTCGTGAATATGAAGGATTGGGAAATCGGTGGATTTAAGATGGTCCAGAGCTACGGCGGGGTTCCGAACTGGGGAAACCAGGGCTATGCCTATATGATGTACAAGACCATCGCCGATAACCTGGGCAGTGGAGGGATTTGGAACCATTGCGTGCACGTGCTCGATTGCAAAGCGGTTTGCGATCCCAAACTAACGGCAAAAGTCATCCTGACCCATGACCGCCGTAAAGCCGTCAAAGTAATTGCCGGGCTGGCCAACAGCGCCGGTCAGACGGAGCCGGAATACATCATGGGTTTCCCGATCTTTGACTTTCACGGCGGGGAAAACTACATGCAGGGTGGGCTGGAAGATGAAGCCAATAAAACGATCGAATTCGGATTGGATTTATCCAAATTGCTGAGCCACGTTGAATTCAACCATCCGGTGAAGCTGTTTCTGCAGGTCGTGGAATATGATACGGCCAGCGCCTATACCGGTTCAGTGGTCCATTTTTCGATATTTGACCATACCGCAGGCGGCACACAGGTTGTCAGCAGCCAGGCCAATGTGCCGCTGGTCAACAACGATACCACCACGGTATCCCTTGTTCATGTTTTCAATTTCGATCGGGTAGAGATCCTAGACGAAACCCTGCCCCCGGCACCTCCGGGAGAATTTTACAGCGTCCAGCTCAATGCCGGCGGCGGTACACCGCCTTATATCTGGGAATTTGATAAGATGTATGCGGAATCAGAACAGATTTCAGCGTTCCCGATGATCACCACTCATCAGCTAACCCCTTCAAACAGTTCGAGCGGCTACGTCACCCAACCCATCGAGTTTGAATTTCCTTTCTACGACAGCTCTTACTCAAGCATCACCCTTCATGTCGACGGTTACCTGATGTTCGACCAGCAACTTTACCCTTTTCCGTATTATGATGACGATAAAGTGCTGTTTTACATTACCCGCCATATTTCCCCGTGCCTGAACCGGCACCAGGAAACCAGCGGTGGAGGCGGCATCTGGTATGAAGGCGATGAGGAATCGGCTACATTCAGATGGAGGACACGCATTACCGAAGACCCGACTAAAATACTAAACTATGCGGTCAGGTTGTTTCCCGACGGGACGATAAAATTCTATTACGGTTCGATGAATGGCCTTGATCTATTTACCTGGCTTGCCGGTATCTCCGACGGGGATAATTTCAACTGGCAAACTACGGAAAATTCATTCCGGCCTGTGCTGACAACAAATTCGTCGGTCACGCTCCTTCCCTATCAATATCCGCCTGAAATGGAACTGAGCGACGATGGCCTGTTCTCCGGAACTCCGCAACAACCTTACAGTAATGAAGAAATCAAATTCAAAGTCACGGATAATAACTTCATTTTCACTAAAAAAACAATGACCTTCACCTCAACCGGGGTGATCGTGAATGACTCGGTAGTTTCGGGCGGAGATCCGGTCATTGCTTTTGGTGAAACCGCCTGGATGAATATGTCGGTTTTTAATGTCCGTACGGATACACTGAACGATGCTACGATGACGATCCATATCGACGATCCTTACATGACTGTAGCTGATAGCACAGAAAGCCTGGGCGATGTACCTCCGGGACAACTGAGAAGATACGCCAATGCTTTCCAGTTCAGTGTGGCGACTGACGTCCCGAATGACCACCTGATCACCATCGAAGCCAGGATAAACTCAGGTGATGATGAGTACCAGAGCAATTTTTATCATCATGCCTACGCTCCGGTTATTACATCAGAAGAGGTGGTCGTGAATGATCAGAATGAGCGGCTTGATGCAGGCGACATTACCGATATCACTGTCTCACTGTTGAATTCAGGTGGTGTGCAGGTGATCAACCTCTACGCAATACTGTCGACCGAGGATCCTTCCATTACAATCAACCAGAATTTTGGCGCCATTTCACTTCTTCTCCCGGGAAATACGGCCGGCGCTACTTACAACCTGTCTGTCGACAGCAATTGTCCACCGGGTCATACGATTGATTTCTTCCTGGATATGACGGGTTATGGCGGATATTCGGTTTCCGACACGTTTAGCATGGTCACCGGGCAGTTCCGCGAAGATTTTGAATCGGGTGATATGAAATTGTTTACCTGGGGCAGCGATGGGAACAAGAATTGGAAAATCGACACCAATGGACCGTTTGAAGGATATTATTCGGCTAAATCCGGTGCAATTACGCATAATGAAGAATCTGTCATGAAAATTGACATGAATGTCCTTTTTGACGGTGAGATAAGCTTCTACCAGCGGACATCTTGCGAAGGGGATACTTCATCGGTCAATAATGATGATTACCTCTGTTTTATAATCGATGGAACCGAGATGGGCCGATGGGATGGCGAGACCTCCTGGTCATTCGTTCAATTTCCTGTGAATGCCGGAATCCATCGTTTTGAATGGATCTATCATAAAGACAACAGTACCAGCTACAGGTTTGATGCGGCCTGGGTTGACTTCATCACGTTTTCCTCCGCTGTGTGTGTTTCGCCAAATTTGCTGGCAAGCCCGTTATCATTGGATTTGCTGATGAGGACCGATGAAACCGACAGTGTGATGATTTTATTATCGAACATTGTTCCGGGATCACTGAATTATACGGTTGATATTTGTGGAATTGAGCCTTCCGGCGACTGGCAACCGGCAGGCCGTAATATCGAAGGTTCTTACCTGGAGAGCAATGCCGGTAAATTCAATACGGAAAATGAATATTCCTGGAACTTCAGGACTTACAACGCAGGAAATGATAATGAATGGATCCAGCAGATCTACATCACCTTCCCGCCTGGTGTAATTCTTGTCGCGGCCAATGATTTCACCGGAGGATCAGGTGGACCGATGGTTTTCCAGGGTCCGTTCGGCAATGGGGTAACGGCCCATTGGTACGGTGAGGATGCGAACGGATGGGGGATGGTACATATGGGCGAGATGGCCCAGTGCGATGTTTCTTTCGTAACGCAGGCTGGAATTCAAGGTGACCTTATCATTGATTACGAAGTGGATGGCGAAGTCTACGGCGAATTACCTCATGTGGTCTATGGCAGCATCCCGCTGCGGAACCTCGGGCCGGTCGTGCACTGGTTAAATACCGGTAACAATTCCGGGAACCTGCCTGGTGTCACAACCGATTCGCTCATGGTTTACATCAATACTATGGGTATGGATGATGGAAAATACATGGCCTGGATCCTACTAAGCGATAATTTTGGCCATGAAACCACTATACCGGTCAATCTAATCATCGATACGTATATGGGAAACTCCGTATCAAGCTCCAACGATTTTGTCGGTGAGCTGAAAGCTTTCCCCAATCCTTTTACCGATGCAACATCAATAACTGTTCTATTGCCGCAAAAATCAGCCATCAGGATTGAGATCACCAATTTACAGGGACAGCTTGTCCGCGTCATTCAATCTGAGGTGGAATCGGGCATCAGTCGTCAAGTTTCATGGGATGGAACTGACCTTAACGGTGATATTGTCCCTTCGGGAATTTACCTGGCCAGGTTGGTTGCCCATGATCAGTCTGATTTTGTAAAATTGATTCGCACAAAATAATTTAACTTTAACTGCTAAAAATTATCGGGCAATAAGTTCCTATGGTAAGTGCAATAATATTTTTAGTGATTCTTTTTTTATCATTTGGAGTTTTTATAATACCCAAATCTTATAAATATTATTATTCACTATTGCTCCTTTCATTTGGAATTGTATTGAGTTCGATCTGGTGCTACAGGTCATTTGAACCGGGAACCGGCGAATATGTGGTCCGGCTTGATTTCAATGCTTTTCAAAGCAGCTTCATTCTGACGATCGACAAGCTTTCTGCATTTTTTATCCTGGTCGTCAACCTCACTGTGCTGACCGGTTTTCTTTATGCTGGTGGTTATCTCAGGCCATATTACCCATCGAAAAATGCCCTGCGCTTTTCGATTCATTATTTCTCATACTTATGGCTTTACTTCTCCATGATTATGGTGACGATGCTCCGTAATGGGGTTTCGTTTTTGATCATGTGGGAGATCATGGCACTATCTTCATTCCTGCTGGTTATTTTTGATGCAGAGGAACGAAGTATCATGAAAACAGGGATCAATTACCTGATCCAGATGCATGTCGGTTTTTTCTTCATCCTGATTGCCTTTCTCGTGTTGAATAAGGCAACCGGTCAGATGAGCTTTGATGCTCTCGGAACCTATTTCGCCTCCCATTCCAATTTACTGCTGTTTTTCCTGTTTTTTGCCGGATTCGGCATTAAGGCCGGTTTTATTCCATTGCATACCTGGCTGCCATTGGCCCATCCTGCTGCACCGTCCCACGTTTCCGGCGTCATGTCGGGTGTCATGATCAAGCTGGGGATATACGGCATCATGCGCGTGCTCATGTCGGTACAGTCCGACCTTATGCTGATCGGGATGATTATCCTGTTGATTTCACTGATTTCAGGTCTGCTGGGGGTGATGATGGCCATTGTTCAGCACGACCTTAAGCGGCTACTGGCTTACCATAGCATCGAAAACATCGGGATCATCGGTATTGGGATCGGCCTGGGTGCGGTTGGCCTGGCCACAAACAACAATGCCCTGAGCCTGCTTGGCTTCAGCGGGGGACTGCTGCATGTGCTGAATCATTCATTGTTTAAATCTTTATTGTTTTATAATGCCGGATCAGTTTATCAGTCGGCTCACACGCGCAATATTGAACAATTGGGCGGTTTAATGAAAAAAATGCCTTTTACTGCGGTATTTTTCCTGGTCGGTTCACTGGCCATTTGCGGCCTGCCGCCTTTCAATGGTTTTATTTCGGAATACCTGATCTACCTGGGCATGTTCAAAACATTATCTTCGGCGAATCTGTACCAGTCTATCATCATTATGATCAGCCTGAGCGGGCTTGCACTGATCGGTGGATTGGCTGTATTTTGCTTTACCAAAGCTTTCGGTGTGGTATTCCTGGGCCAGCCCCGGTCGGCTCAAGCGTCTTCAGCCGATGAAGTGCCTAAGGTGATGATATATCCGCAATACATCACCATTGCATTTATTGTGCTTATCGGGCTTGCTTCAGCCTGGTTCGTAAAACCGGTATTTGGATTGATTTCGCAAGTTTATGGTCTTGCCGGGGCCGATGTGTTTGCAAGTTCACCGGTATTAAACCTGTCAAAGATCAGCCTGATCAGCGGCATCTTCATTCTGACGGTTACTGGTTTGCTGGTATACAGGCATTTTCACCTCAAAAACAAACCAATAGAAACAGGACCTACCTGGGGATGCGGTTATACGGCTGCAACAAGCAAACATCAGTACACTGCATCTTCTTATGCCGATAATTACATCAGCCTGGCAAATCCTGTCCTGGGCGTTAAAAAGTGCATGACTGAGATAAAACAAGAGGATATTTTTCCGGTCAAAAGAAAATTTGAAACGCATAGTTTTGATTTTTTTAAAAAATACCTGATCGATATACCCATCAACTTCCTGCTTGAACTATTGAAGAAGATCGCCATCATGCAAACCGGTCAAATTCAGCATTATATCCTCTATCTTTTTATTTATATGATCATTCTATTCTTGTTGAGTTATCTTAACCTGATCTGATATGATGGGATTTATCATGATATTGATCGCTGCCTTCTTTTTCCCCGGTATCATCCTCAGGACCAAGAGTATCTTATCCGGACGGAAAGGACCGGGAATATTTCAGCCGGTTAAGGATCTCAGGGTGCTTTTTATGAAAGGAAGCATTTTCAGCGAATCTTCAGGCTTAATCTTTAAGATTGCCCCGGCCGTTACCCTGGCCAGTATCTTGTGTGCGATGCTGGTGATCCCTTTTGCAAGACAAACTGCGCTGATTTCATTCGAGGGTGATTTTGTGTTTTTTGCATACCTGCTGGCGTTCGGCCGATTTTTCGCCATCATCTCCGCCATGGATACCGGCAGCAGCTTTGAAGGCATGGGAGCCAACCGTGAAGCCCTGTTCTCCATGCTCGCAGAACCGGCTTTCTTTATCCTGCTGGCTACTTTTTCCATGTTTACCGGCTACACTTCTTTTTCCGGTATTTTTGACAATTTTTTTATCTCGGATAATCATTATGTATTGATTTATAGCCTGATCGGATTTTACCTGTTCGCCCAGCTGGCCATGATCGAAAACAGCCGGTTACCAGTGGATGATCCGAAAACTCACCTCGAGCTGACCATGATCCATGAGGTGATGATCCTGGATAACAGCGGTTTCGATAAAGCCCTCATCCATATCGGATCCTATCTGAAATTTGCAATATTCGGCGCATTAATCTATAATGTCATGGTTCCTGCAGGCTGGAATATCATACTGCAGGTTTCCTTGTTTTTTACCGTTCAGGTCGTCTTTGCAGCCATTGTGGGGCTGCTGGAATCTTTCAGAGCGAGGCATAAGATGGGTAAAAATCCAAAATTCATATTGACCCTGTCGGCGGTTGCGCTCATCGCATTTATGATCATTTTAATCTTAACCGAAAAGTTAATTCGCTAAATCATGGTAAATTACCTGATTATCTTGTTCGCAATGACCCTCGTCTATCTTTCTGTCGCAGAAAGGTTCCGGATCTATGCCGGGCTGATGGGAATTCAGGGGGTCCTGCTTTTTGGGATAACTTTATTCGAACTCCAGGAAGTCAACACCGCCAACCTGGTCTTTATTGCTTCGGAGACACTGCTGTTTAAAGCCATTGTAGTGCCTTTCATGTTAATCAGGATCATCAAAAAAACAGATGTATACAAAGTGCATAACCTGGCCATGCCTGGTTTTTACCAGTTGGCGCTAACCATTATTTCACTGATCCTGAGCCTGATCCTTGCAAATGCCATGACCAATCCATTCGTCGACACCATTTATCTGACCATCGCTTTGTTTTGTTTCTTTACAGGCATGCTGCTGATCGTTACCCATAAATATATACTATCGCAGGTGATCGGTTTTTTGGTCATTGAAAATGCGGTATTCATACTTTCACTGGCTATTGGCCGTGAAAAACCGATGCTGATCAATATTGGAATATTGCTGGATATTTTTGTCGGGGTACTCATCCTTGGCCTTTTTGCCATGCGTTTGAAACCACATACGTTAGAACTAACCCGGTTAAAAGATTAGTCCATGGCCCTGTTAACCTTTTTTGTCCTTTCGGCCTTAATGAGCGCCCTGGTATTTTTGATCAAGAACAAAACCATGATCAAACTAATCACCATTGCTTACGCATTGGTTCATATCATTTTCTCAGCTTATTGCTGGAACAATCTGAATGGGACCGAACTGATCTATTTTACGTTTGACAGTCCCGGTGTGTTGATGCTTTCGGTCTTATCCCTTTTGATCATCCCAACCATTTATCATGGATTTATATACACATCATCCGACAGTACAAGGAACTATAGCATTTATCATGCCTCCCTGATTGCACTGGTGACTTTTATGACGGGCGCTTACCTGGCCAATGGCATGACCATCTTGTGGATTTTCGTTGAAGCAACTACGCTGGCTGTCGCCGCACTGATCTATCATGACCGGACTGAAATGGCCCTGGAAGCCACCTGGAAATACGTGTTCATCTGTTCTGTAGGAATTGCTATTGCATATATCGGAATCCTCTTCCTTGGCTTTATTTACAGCACGGAAGATACGATGCTCATTTCGTTTGATTCGTTCACAAATATGATCAGCCAGGCAAATCCGCTATACCTGAAAATTGCTTTTGTTTTCGTTGTCGTCGGTTTCAGCACCAAAATGGGATTATTCCCCATGCATACGGTGACCACTGATGCGCATTCTGTGGCGCCACCACCAATCAGTGCGCTCATTTCCACCACCTTGATGAATGTCGGGTTTCTCGCTATATTTCGCGTGTACAGACTGTTTTCCTCCACCGGTATACTGCCTTTTATGAATCATGTGCTGATCATTTCCGGGATATTATCGTTGCTGGTGGCAGCCGGTTATATGCTGAAAGCCAAGCATATGAAGCGAATGCTGGCCTATTCCAGCCTTGAAAATATGGGACTTGTGGCCATCGCGCTTGGTGTCGGCGGAATTGGATATTATGCAGCCTTCCTGCTGATCATCCTGCATTCATTGACCAAAGCAAGCCTTTTTTACCACATGGGTCAGTTTTATAAAATACTGCACACTTATAAACTGGACCTTTGCGGTAACTATATGAAACTTCATCCGGCCGGAGGACTCATCATTTTGACCGGTTTGTTCGGCATCCTGGCCATTCCACCGTCCGGGTTGTTTATTTCAGAATTAATGATTTTTAAAGGGATCATTGCCAATAGCCAGTGGTTCATCCTGATCACAACGGCTATTTTGCTGTTCGTGATCATCTACGCCCTGAGCACCCGGATTATGCATATCGTATTTTCGGAGCCGAGAAATTTCGAACAACAGCCTCCTGATCATGTTTACCGGGCTGAAACGATCAGCCAGTTTATTTTACTGGGCATGGTTATCCTGATGTGTTTTTATCAGCCTCCGTTCCTGGCCGATCTCATCACCCGGAGCATTGCCGGTTTACCTAACTAATTCAGCCCATGGATCAAATGAATTATATCGAAATAAAAAATAATCACAGCCCGGTAAACCTGGATGAAATCCCCTTACTGGATTATGATGATTTTTATGACCTGGTTGTTGATCTGTTTAAAGATGAAGAAAAGCACTGCCTTACTTATTTTGCAGTTGAAAAGCAGGGCAAACTGAAGTTTTTTTGCTTGATTGCGGATGATACCAACCATACTATCCTGATTTTCTCACATCAGGCAGATGACAAATCGGCCGGGCTAAAATCCCTCACCCCGGCATGTCACCAGCTTCACATTTTCGAAAGAGAGATCCACGAAAACTATGGTGTGGAATTCCACGGGCATCCCTGGCTCAAGCCGGC
>AMWB02000974.1_pt1 | contig 17224 bp, 23 predicted proteins | sample 200311 | NCBI WGS metagenome assembly AMWB02 (sample SAMN02737377, study PRJNA173069) | bioreactor metagenome | biome: anode biofilm in microbial fuel cells | place: USA: California | collected 2010-12-16 | reverse complement strand
TGAAGCCACACGTCGACTTCTGGAAGGTCGGCAAATTAAACCACTTCCCAGAAATCGAAAAGCAGATCGACTGGCGCAATTTTTACCAGCGCGCCAAAGCGATCCTGGATCCAGAAAAAGTTTATTTTAAAATTGACCTTTTAAAAGCAGTAGAATGAACAACCAAGTAAGCGACCGCATCCTCAAGAGCGACATGATCGACTGGCGCTCTTTAAAATTTTTACAGAGCGACAAATTCAAAAGACTACCCAGGCAAGCCAGGGAGGCATTGAGAGAATCGATCAAAAATAACAGCTTCGTCGAGAGTTTTAAAGTCTGGCAGGCAAACGACGGCACCACCTGGTGCCTCACGGCAAACACAGAGTCGAAGTCATGAAGGAGCTCGAGAGCGAAGGAGTCGAGATCCCGGAAAAGCTCCGCGCCGATTTTATCCATTGCCGGGACAAAAAAGAAGCCGCAAAGCTGGTCCTGATTTACAGCTCCAAGTACGCCCGGATCACCGAGCTGGGAATGGCAGAATTCATCCGGACCTACGACCTGCCGATTATTGAATTCAGGGACGAGATCCTGATCCCGGATTTTGACTTTCGGAAATTTGAAAAGAAGATCAGCCTGGACCAAATCCAGGAGGACGCATTCGATGCAAGCCAGATCCCGGTGAAGATCATCACGGAGCCTGGGGACATTTACGAGCTGAACCAGCACCGGCTGAAGTGCGGAGACGCGCTAAGCAGAAAAGACGTGGAGGAGCTGGGTGCAGGTTTGAAAGCCTCGCTGGTTTTTACGGATCCTCCCTACGGGGTGGATTACCAGGACGCAAACAACCAGAAGATCAAAAATGACGGTTTGAAGCGCAAAGCCCTGCAGGAGTTTTTAAAATCAGCCTTTGAAAATTTGCCAGCGATCACGAACCGAAACCCAGCGATTTATTGTTTTTACGCTTCCAGGAATCACGTCGAATTTGAGACAGCGATGAACCTGGCCGGGATCCGCGTAAAGCAGCAAATAATCTGGAGTAAGCAATTCGCCCTGAGCCGCGCGGATTACCACTGGAGCCATGAGCCGTGCCTTTACGCGATCTTTGAAGGAAACAACTGCGCCTGGCAAACCGACCGGACCGAAAAGACGGTGAACGAGCTAACCAGCAAAGAGCTGGAGAAGATGACCAAAGAAGACGCGGTCAAGATCCTGAAAGCGATCAAAGAGCAAAGTACGGTCTGGGAGATCAAAAAAGACAGCATCCTAAAGTACATGCACCCCACACAGAAACCGATCCAGCTCTCCGCGCGCGCAATCCTTAACAACACGAAATACGGCGACCCGGTCGCTGACGTTTTCGCCGGATCCGGATCGACCCTGATGGGAGCAGAGCAAACCGGAAGGACCGCCATGATGATGGAACTGGATCCGAAATTCGTGGACGTGATCGTCCGCCGCTGGATTCTTTACAAACAAAAAGAAGGCGAGACGATCAAGTTGAAGCGAAACGGCCAGGAGCTCACCCAGGCAGACATCGAACAATTCACCTCGATAGCAACCAGAAAAATGACGGATCAAGAAAAAAACGAACTAACCCAATTTAAAAACAAGTAAGATGCTGAACAAAGTAACCCTGATCGGTCGCCTGGGCAAGGACCCAGAGCACCGCGCGCTGCAAAGCGGAAAAGAAGTGACGACCTTCTCCATGGCAACCTGGGAAAGGTACAAGGACCAAAGCGGAGAAACCAAAGAAATTACAGAATGGCACAACTGCGTAATCTGGGGACCGCAAGCCTCCACCGCCTCAAAATACCTAAAAAAGGGTAGTATGATTTATTTTGAAGGGAAAAAGGTAACCAGGGAATGGGATGATAAAGACGGCAACAAAAGACACACCGTCGAGATCGTCGGAAATTTTATGTTTATTCCCCAGGAAAAAGCAAAAGAAAAACAACCAACCGTAAGGAACGAAGTGCGAAACGGCCTGCAGGCAAACGGATACAGCGATACCCGTGAACTTGAACCAAACACGGAATCAGAAACAATTGAAATGATAGAACCAGGAGACGATCTCCCCTTTTAATAACCAGGATCCCGGCGGAGGCTTATAGCCTCCCCAGGATCCACAAAACAAAGCAACCATGAAAATATTTTTTATCGACGTAGAGACCACAGGACTGGACAAACAGAGATGCGCCATTCATCAGCTCGCCGGGATAATAGAGATCGATGGCAAAATAATTGATAAATTTGATATCCGAATCCGCCCATTTGCAGGAGCAGAAATTACCCAAGAGGCACTCGACACAAGTAAAGTGACGAAAGACATGATCAGCCAATACCCACCGGAAGCTGCAGGATACAAGCAACTCATCAGCAAGCTGGCAACCCACGTCGACCGGTTTAACAAAAAAGACAAATACCACCTGGCCGGATACAACAGCGCGCGGTTTGATTCAGAATTCCTGCGCGAATTTTTCATGAGGATGGGAGACCGGTACTACGGTAGCTGGTTCTGGAGCAACCCCCTCGATGTAATGATTTTGGCAGGCGAAGCCCTGAAAGAGGTACGGCATGAGATGCCGAACTTTCAACTGATCAGCGTAGCCGAAAGGATCCTGAAAATAAAGGATTTCAGCGGTGCGCACAATGCAGCGACGGATGTCGAATGGACCCGCGAAATTTACCACGCGATCCAGGGAGCCGTAAAATACAAACCCTAAAAATCACAGCAAATGGAAACAAGAAAATCACCGCGCTTTAAGATCGTCCCCCAGATCAAGCGCACGAGCGTCCTGCGACGGCAAAAGTATTATTTTTCAATTGAGAGCAACGTCAATGGTAAGACGCTGCTGATCAGCGAAAAGTACAGCAACCGCGAAGACCGGGACGAAATCATGAATGCCCTGAAAGAAGAGCTCTCAGAAGCGAAGCTGGTCCCGGAAATTGACATGGACCACCCAGAGCTGCCTTTAAAGTACAGAAAGGAGAAATGAGCGATGAAAAACCAGACAAAGATGGAGAGCTGGCAAGTGCTGGCGCTCCCAGGCGACCTGGCTGAAATCATGGCAGACTCCCAGGAAAGGACCATCGCGAAGAAGAGAGGCACCCGTTATCGCGGACCGGTTCTGATTTATAGCAGAAGAAACAAAAAGCACCCCATCGGTGCCATTTTAGCAAAAGCGATGCTGACCGATGTGGAAAAGAAAGGTGATCAGGTCTTCGATTGGACTTTTAAGAAAATCGAGAAAATGATCGAAACCCCCATCGACATCACCGGCACCTTCGTAAACGTTCAACTGGAAGCAGGAGTGATCGACATGATGCGCCTGCCCAAAAGCGAAGAGCAAATAAAGGAAGACTCGAAAAAGAATATCGACCGACTTCTAAAAGGCGAAGACCCGGTCCAGGTTTACGAATTCAGTAAGGAACAGGAACATAAAATCCAGCAATTGATCGACTGGCACTACGAAAAGAAAATGAGACGAACCAGGATACTGGTCGCCACTTTACTGGCCGTTACGATAGCCATCGGAGTATTTCATTTTTTTAAAATCATGGGAATTTTATGAACAACAAAGGAGCAGGACAAATTGAAAAGCTGCTGATTTTACTAATCACGGCGAGCAAGCAGGCAGAAGAGGTAGCTGCAACCAGTCCGGAATACCGGCAATACACAAAACAGGTTTTAAATGCCTGGAAATCGATGACGGTCTCCACAATCAAGGAGATGAAGCGGAACATTGGAGACCCAAACGCCTCGGAGATTTTAGAAAGCTGGGCGGTTTATTTTAAAGACGCGCTCGGGCAATTTATCAAAGCAAAGGATAAAACGACCTTAATGAGAGTGCTCGAGGAATTCAACAACGGCATCGTAGAATTCACCGATACCGACCTGAAGACGACCTGCGTAAATTTTGGGAGGATTTGTCAAAAAAGCCCAAAGCAGAATCCGGCCTGGTTATTTCACAAATACCAGAAGGACATGGAGAAAAAGAGGATCGGAAAAGAGGCGCAAAAAAAAGAACGCGATGAAAAGAGAGGCAGACCGAAAAAGTACAGCAAGGTAAGAAAGATCGACAGCAAGATCCAGGTGCCAGAACCGCCAAAAGGAATCTGCAAGAACTGCGACAATTTAAGGAGCGAAGTCCGCCACGATGATATCCAGCCCTGGTGCACCCAGGGAAAGATGAAGTTTAAAGCAGCCGTCCGGATAGACTGGGATGCACCACAATTTCAGAGCGGATGCGAAAAATTTAAAGAGATCCCACAGAACCGATGAAAAAGAAAAGCCCGGACCAACAAAACAGAAACCCTGAAGATTTCATCTTTGATGATTTTGATCCATCGCTGGTCAGCCAGGAGTTTGAGAGCGAAGTCGTCGAGCTTCCAGGTTTGAGGAAAGCGTACCGGCACAACCCAAAGCACCTACTGAGGAAAGAGAACCGAAAGAGAAGCCTGGACGAAATCGTCCTCGAGATTATCCCAGGGACCGCCCAGCACATGATCAGCTCCGGCCTTTGGGATTTCTGGTCGATGGTACCAGTTTTACACCGAAAGTACGGGACGATCGAGAGCCTGTACTTCACAACCTGGATGGTCAACCGGGAAATTTTATCGGAGCTTTTCGAGATGCACGATACCGGTATGGTCCGCAATTTCACATGCGGAGTCGGGACCTACCTGAAGCGAAGGAACACCGACGTGTACGGATTCCTGAGCACCGGATGCCTGAAAAGAGGTCAACGATTCGTGGTCTTCAGAAACCACACAAAAATCCTACTTTTGGAGTTTGAAACCGGAATGCACCTGACAATCGAAAGCAGCGCAAACATGGCTGCGAACTTTAACATGGAGCAATTCACAATGACGGAGGACCGCGCGCTTTTTGAATTTCACAAAGGATGGATCGAAGAGTTAATCAGCAAAAGAGAAAAAAACCTAAGCATTTGAACCAATGACAGAACAAGCAACAAAGCAACCAAAGTGGGAAGACATCCCAAAAGAGCAACTCAAAGCGGTCGAGTTTGAAGGACAAAACGTAATCTTCGCAAAGGACCAGCCAGAATACCTACCGCTGCCAGCCTTCATAGACCGGGAAAGCAGGGAACAATCAGCCCTTTTTTGTTTTGCGGTCGATGATTACCAGCGAAGTCGGATAAGCAAGACAGGACGAATCTGGATCCGGTGCCTGACCTTTGGGCACCCCCTGCAGCCCCTGGCCGTGACCGTCTCCCCTGAAGTGGAAGGAGAAGAGCCAGACAGCGAAGTGATTATCCAGGGACGCGACGAAATCAGAGCTGAGCACCCTGAAAAAAGCATGTCGAACGAGCAGGAACGGGCGGATTATATCACGCGCCACAAAACCTACCTGGCAGAAGAAATCGGACGGCAAATGATGGAAGCTGGACTGATCGAATTCAGAATCGAAGCGATCCCAGGGACAACCACAGTGGAAAAACTGATCGGTACCGTCACGGTGAAAAAACCGACACAATCAAAGTGACATGGCGACACAAAAAATAAACGACCAATACAGGGAAGAGGAAAACCCATCGACTCGGCCAACAAACGCCGAACTCATGAACCGGATCCAAGTGATCGTCCAGTTCAGGATACAGGGAGCCAGGGCAAACCAGATCTGGCGCTACGTGTCGGAGCAAACCAGCTGGGGAGTAAGCAGGCGGACCGTCGAGCGTTACATGAACTCAGCGGACAAAGAGATCCGCCGGATGAAAGAGAGGGACATGGACATCGAGTGGAGCAAAGCGATGCTGAGGCTGGAGGAGCTGTACTACAAATGCAACTCGATCCAGGATTACAAAAATTGTCTCCAGGTACAGAAGGAAATAAACGAGCTGCTCGGATTTAAGACCCTGGACATCCGGACGACCGACACGAACAAAGCGGATCTGAGCAAGTACGGATTTAAAGAGCTCTTCTTTTTAAAGCACGGCAGGAAGCCAACCGATGACGAACTGCAGGAATTCGAGGAGGAGCCAGAAGATCCGGACGCCGAAGATTAATATCCAAAGCGCGGTGGGAATGAGACGCGCCGACAGAAGAGGCAGAAGACCTGCAGAAGAGAATAGGAAGACAGGCAGCCAGGGAACCGGGGGAGAAATCTCCCGGTTTTTGTTTAACGAAAGTGTCCCGGAACCTTAAACAAAAAAACCAGTCTCCAGCCCGTGGAGGAATGAGACTAAGCTACTGAAATACAATCAAGTGAAAAAAGCAAAAAATGAGCAAAAATGAGCGCGCTCCGGAGGCTTATGAAATGCAAGCACCAAAGAGACCTCTCCAGTGAAAAAACAGCGCTAAAGCGAAAACCCGTTAATTTAACTGCCATGCGTAAAAGTTTATAAATTTGCAGGAAAAGCACAAAGCATGATCGAGACAGCAACCAGGGTAAAGGGTCAACCCAGGGAGACTCCAATAGACCTCGAAATCGACAGGCAACTAATGCGAATGAGCTACGCTGAATTTTTCAAAGGAGCCTGGCACATCACAGAACCGGCAACGCCTCTGCAGTGGAACTGGCACATGGGATACCTGGCCCGGAGACTTCAGCAAACGGTCGAAGCGATCCTGAACAAAGAACCGGCAATCAACCTGATTATAAACGTCCCCCCTGGTACCACAAAAAGCTCGCTGGTCACAATCAACCTACACCCCTGGGCCTGGATCCGCGGACCGCACCTCCGGATCATCAGCGCTTCATACGATCAGAGCCTGGCGACTTCCCAGGCAATCAAGAGCCGGGACATAATCCAGAGCGACTGGTACCAAATCCGATGGGGTGACATTTTTAAATTGAAGATTGACCAAAACGTGAAAACTGAATACGGGAATGACAAAACCGGAATGAGGATCGCAACCAGCGTAGGCGGACGGGCAACAGGAAGACATGCGGACCTGCAGGTCATCGATGATCCAATGGATCCCAAGCGAGCTGCATCCGAGGCGCTGACGAAAAAAACGAATGAGGAGTGGTGGGATCAGACCATGAGCACCCGAGTAACCGACAAAACGGTGAGCGCACGAATTATCGTCATGCAGAGACTGGCCACCGACGACCTGACCGGCCACATTTTAAAAAAGAACAAAGATAGATACGAATTAATCTGCCTCCCAGGCGAAGAGGGAGACAATATCAACCCCCCAGGACTCCGCAGACGTTATGTAAACGGCCTTCTGGATCCCGTTAGATTAAGCAGAGACACCCTCGATAACTTAAAAACCGCCCTCGGTAGCAAGGGTTACGCCGGTCAGATCAAACAGAAGCCGGTACCGGACGAAGGGGACAAATTCAAAAGGGCCTGGTTCCAGATTATAAAAGAAAGCCAGCTCCCTCCAGGTTTGATTTGGGATGCCTGGATCGACGGAGCCTACACAAAGGACACCCAGAACGATCCAACCGGGATAACTGTGGTGGCTTATGAGCCGCGAAGCAACCGGATGTACATCAGCCACATGACAAACAAACTAATGGAGATGCCAGAACTTTTAAAATTCGTACCGGCATACGCTCAAGAGCACGAGATCGGGATCCGCTCCCGGGTTTTTATAGAACCGAAAGCAAGCGGAAAGACCCTGAAGCAACTACTGGCAAACCAGACAAAGCTGAACGCGATCGAGATCAAGAGCTACCTGGTACAAGAGGGAAAAGAAGCAAGAGCGGACGCGGCGACTCCGACATGCGAAGCCGGTCGCGTATTTTTGGTTGAGGGCCCATGGAATGACGAATGGCTGACCCAGGTCTGCAGTTTTCCAGGATCCGAGCACGACGAGCAAGTCGACAATTTGAGCTACGCCGTCGGCCATTACTTTAACAGAGCGCAAAAGAGAGGGGTGCGAAGAAAAAATTAAAAAAATTCGCGGGTTTTAAAAAGTTTGTATTATTGCCAGAACAAAGCAAGTCCAAAAAGAGCATCCCGGCAAAACAAAACAAGTGAAAATTTAAAACAGAAAAAAATGGGACTTTTATGTTCATGCCCCCTGGGCACAGCAATCGGATCGGTGACCGCGGTGACCTGCATCGAGGATATCGGCCAAATTCAAAGAATAATCCTCCAGCGCCTTAAGGATGCCGATGGCGAGCGGGTCCAGTTTGGAGCGATATCGGCGGCAGATGCAGAAGCGACGATCGACGCACTCCTGGCCGCAGCCGATGACACAAAGGTGGTACTTACACCAATTCTGGCCAGCCCCGAAATGGAGCCGGGAGCTTCGATCGAATACGGCGGAGGGAACGCAACTCCGGGAGGGGTGCCAATTAGCGTCGGACGCGAAGCGACGAAAATAACCATGATGGCCTTAAGGATACCCCAAACCATCATCGCACAATTGAAGACCCTCCAGTGCGAAAAGCTGCAGGGATATTTTATCAACCAGCACGGACAGCTCATCGGAGAAACCGACGGCGCAACTCCGGCCCCAAACCTGCAGGGATTCGAAATTCAAAGTTTGTTCATCGGGGATAAAAAATTCGGCGGATTCGAAGAGCCTGACAGCAACGAGGTAATCATCTATTTAAAGCCAAACTGGAGCGACAACCTGACGGTGATCAGCGACCTGGACTACGACCCCCTGATTAAGGAATACGTACCGGCCCCGTAACGGAAAAGCAAAGAACCGATGAAGACGACAGAAGTAATCCTGTACAGCGAAAAACTGGGAGCGCGAAAGTTCAGATTTGATCACGCCGAAAGGATCCTGAGATCAAGCAAGAACTGGAGCCTCCCGGAAGATTCGCGGTACGAATTCACAAACGAAAATGGCCTTAACAAGAAGCGAAGTAAAGGAACTGCACCAAAAGCCGAAACGCAAACTGGATATACAGAAGGCGATCAATCATGAAGATCGGATAGCCCTCCATGTGGAATGCGAAGTGAAGCAAAACGCGATAACAGCTAGCCGCGCTGTTACCGATTTCCTGGAATGGGTGCGCCTTTTAATACCAGCCGACAAATACAAGACCTTCTTAAACCTTTTTAAATTTCCACTGGAGACAAACGAGCTGACAGAAGAGATCCTGACAGAACTGGAGCGAATCTTTGAAAGCAAAAATCCCGTCTTCAGCTACGAATTCAGCGACGACAAATACAAGTCGGACTGGATCGAATACAAGAAAAAAACCGGCCACGGTTTTATTTCATTTTGGAAAGAAAAGGTCTGGCAGGATTTCAAAACAACGGCCAATTCGATTTTAATAATCGACCTGCCAGAGACCCAGCAACCAGGGGACCCGTACCCACAACCATACGCCTGGATACTGAACATAAACCAAGTGATCGACATCGAGACAGGCCCGGAAGGAATCGAGTGGATAATTTATAATCAGCCGGGAAACAGGATCGCACAAATGGACGACACCTGGGTGAGAATTTACCAACTGAAGGAAAGCGGAGAGATTGTCGGAGATCCGATCCTGGAGAAAGCGCACGGTTTAGGATATTGCCCTGCGACCTGGGTGCACAATGAACCAATCAACAAAAAGGACCACATCACAAAGAGACACCCACTGAGCAAACAACTCAGCAACTTAGACTGGGTGCAATTTTTCCAGACCAGCAAGAGACACCTCGACCTTTATGCACCGTACCCAATTTATAGCGGCTACGAACAAGCCTGCGATTTCCAGAATCCGGAGACCGGCGAATTTTGCGACGGCGGATATTTGAAGGACAAAGCAGGCAGCTACCTGGTGACCAATTCGGGACTTTACCCCTGCCCGGTTTGTTCAGGCAAGAGGATCGTCGGAGCCGGGTCCTTTATTGAGATCCCCATCCCAAACAAGGAAGATGGACAGCCGGACCTGAGCAACCCGGTAAAGATGCTGCCGGCGGATACCGATAGCCTGAAATACAACGTCGATGAACTCAACCGCCTCCGCCGCGAAATTTACGACAATGTGGTAGGTAGGGGAAGTGAGACCCTGAACGATCAGGCAAAAAACCAGCTTCAGATTAATGCCAGCTATGAAAACAGAAAAGCGGTGCTGGCAAATTTGAAAACAAAATTCGAAGAAGCCCAGGAATTCACAGAGAGCACCATGTGCAGATTAAGATACGGCGCTGCGTTTTTGGGAGCCTCCATCAACTACGGAACAGAATTTTATTTAAAAAGCATGTCGGAATTGCTGGCGGCTTATGACCTGGCAAAAAAGAGCGGCGTAAGCGACAGCGAGCTCGACCGGATCTACGACCAAATTCTGGAGACGGAGTACAAGAACAACCCACAGATGCTGAAAAGGATGATGACGCTGAAACACCTCGAACCTTACCGGCACACGACCAAAGAAGAGCTGAGGACCCTGAAGGAAAGCGGCATGATCGACAAAACAGAATTTATAATCAAGATAAATTTTGTTAATTTTATCGCCAGATTTGAGCGCGAAAACCAGAATATTGTGCAATTCGGGAATGCGGCAGATTTTGACACAAAAATAGACTCGATTTATAAACAATTAAAAAAGTACGCAAATGAGCAAACAACAGAAACAACAATCCAGCTCACCGAAGGAGCTAAGTGAGATCCCGGCAAAATACAAAAATTACACCCCCGAGGAAAAAGAAAAGCACCTATTCCACGCCCTAATTGAACAGGAGAACTGGGACAAAGGAACCAAGCTGAGCAAGCCATCCCTCCAAAAATTCAACAAACCATCCTGGGACAACTTCAAAAAGAACGCGATCCAGCTCGGATATTCGGTGACCGTCCTGTACGAACCTGAATAAGAAAAAACCAGCCGAGACGAAGAAAAAGAGTAAAAACCTCAAAACAACAAAAAGATGAAAAGATTGAAATTTCTTTTAACACTGGCGATGATGACCTTCATGCTCGCCGCGATCACGGCCCCGACCTACGCCCAAAATAGAACGGTGAAATCTCAGGTTGGAGCGACCTACGTAATCGTACCGGTAACGGCGGCGGACACCGTCAGCGCAAACAGGACAACCTGGTACACGCTGGTCAACAATTACAGCGACGACCCATCAACCCAGGACGTGCTGATCGTCCTCGATTCCATCTCAGGAAGCGGTACGGTGGCCGTACTTTTACAAGGGAGGAAATTCGATGAAGTCGAATGGACAAACATCGGATCCGCCGTGACATGGCATGCGACGGCAAGCACAACCAATGACACCACAATAGTAATCAGCAATGCAACCGCGAATCGATACCGACAATTTAAGCTTGGGCTGACTTCAACTAGCACCATAAAGTCAAAACCTGAAAAGCTCGAATTTAAAATCTGGAACGAGTAACAGGACCTGGCCGCCATACCCAGGAAAAATAACCAAGCACAACAAACCAATTTAAAAAGGGAAATTAAAATGGCACTAACGAAAGACACAATTAAAACAGACACCAAGCTCGCGACATTGACAGATGAACAGATCGCCGCGCTTGAAACATTGAGCAAAAACGATGAGGATGCCGTGATCGGACGAAAGATCGGAGAGCTGCACGGGCAATACGATCAGGACATTCTGGCAGCAAGCGGACTGGCCAAAAACCAGGGAGAGAAATCCTACGAATACGCGAAAAGAGTAATCGCGAATTTAAAGAGCCAAACTGGATCGGTCACAGAGATCCAGAACAAGCTGACCGCTGCCGAAACCAAAGTGGTAGACCTCGAAAAGAAAATCAAAGAGGGCAGCACGGATCCGCTGCTGAAGCAAAAGCTGGAAGATCAGGAGAAGCTGGTCACTCAACTGCAGGAACAAATGAAGACGGAAAAAACCACCTACGAGAAAAAGCTGCAGGATCAGGAATCAGCGATGCAAAGATCACAATTTGTAAACCAGATGGACACCGCCGTCGCTGGTTTGAAATTTAAAGCGGATACGGTCCTACCGATCAGCGTAAGAACCGCCTTCATTGAGCAAAAAAAGAACTCGATCCTGGCGGCTTTTAAACCAGACATGATCGATGACGGAAAGGGAGGCAAGATCCAAGTTTTAAGGGACAAATCAAATGAGATCTACCGGAATCCGGAAAACCAGCTCAACCCATTCACCGTCCAGGAACTGATGCAGAAAGAACTGCAGGACATCCTCGACGGGACACAGCCGGGTGGAGGAGGGACAAAGCCCCCTACCGGTGGAGGAGGAAGTGGACACAACGTCGACATCACCGCTGCTAAAACCCAAGTACAAGCTGACGAAATAATCAGAGAAACCCTGATGGCAAAAGGGCTGCCCAGGGGGACCGCAGAATTTAATGCGGAATTCACAAAAATCAGGACCGAGAACAAAGTGGAGACACTACCTGTAAAGTAACGGAGTCTAAGGGAAGGCACCCAGTTTAAAACAATTAAAAAAAAAAGAGACATGAGCCTCATTTTAACAAGAACACAAAACATGAGAGCTGCCTACGAAGGGAAGTACGATCATAACGAACTGCGCGCGTCCCGTTACGGAGCTCTGGACCATTTCCAGATCGAGACCAACAACCCGGCTGGAATTATCACCGCTGACCTTAAAGAAAAAGCTGCCAGAAGCATCGGCAGCACCCTGCAGGTTCCGGTCATTGATTACGATGGCGGAATTTCAATCGGCAACACCAGGTCGGTGACCATTGCAGACAGCGAAAACACCAGCAAGCTGGTGACAATTTCGTTTTCAACCTACACGTTTGGATTCACCATCGTCCCGGCGCTTTTCATGAACAATGAAATCAGCATGCAACAGGATTTTAACAGGAAACTGGAAAAATACATTTACAAGCTGGCCGAAACACTGGACAGCGCATGTGTCGCCGCACTCGAAGCAGCGAAGACCCAGGTCTACGCCGAAACCCTCGACTACACCGTAAGCGGAAACACCCTCCAGGTACCGCTGGCGAGCCAGGACCAGGTGATCGGAGACATCGATCCGATTTTGAATGCAAACGATTTCTATGGACCGATCCACGTCATCGGCAACACCGGGCTGCAAAGCATTATCCGGAAACTTTCAGAGCAAGGCCTCTACAACGACAAGAACAAGGTTATCCAATTCCAGGACAAAGTTTTGCACTGGACAAACCGCCTCACCAACGGCACCGGCATGAAAGCGACGGCATACGCGTTAAGCGGCAGCCAGGTAGGCATGATTGCCAGGTTTGAAAGGGAAGCCCTGCTCGGGACAAAGATGGCAGACGGAACCGCATGGGATATCGACAATCTGCCGATTTTAAATCTGCCGATCGGCACCTACTACTACGAAAGCAAGGGAGACTTCAGCGCGATCGCCGGAGCCGCCTCCGCTGACATGGACCGCGTCCGCAAAGAACATTATGGATTTGCAGTGGACATCGCGATTTTAACCGCTTACAACAGCGACGCGGCAACCTATGCAAGCCCAATTATAAAACTGGAAATCGCCAACGCCCCTGCGCAGTAGGAGCGACCCCACGGCGAAGGTTTGGTTGTAGTTTGTTTTTAAATCCGAAGGGGAGTCGCCGCAAAGCGCTCCCCTTTTTTTAAAGAAAAAGAAAGATGATCGATTACACAACAATAGAGACAGCCCTCCTCCACCTGATCGGATGGAGACAAGAGCCGGATCCAAATGCACCACAGGTGAGCGAAGCGATGAAGGCAAGCAGCTCCGGCCTTTATTTTCAGGACCGGCACCCATTGATCACACTGGAGAACATCCGGTCGATTTCTGACAATTACGAGGATTACGAATACCCTGCCTGGGAAGATAGGACTGGAGACGTAGTCGATCAGATCCGCTCACATGCGAACTCGGTATGGATTTGCATCCAAACAAGTCTGATCGGGGTTGAACCAGGAACCGACACAAACTACTGGATCCCATACACAAGAATCAATGAAATTTTAGAAACCATTACAAAGCGCGCGATCACGAACACCCTGCACCGGATCATGACGGAAAAGAAACTCAGCCGCGCTTTCAAAAGCCTCCTGGAGAACAAAGCCCTTCTGGACGGAGCAGGCAGGATCAGAGACAAGGCGACAAATGAGGGAGCCTTTGTAGGATTCGAAATCACGCTGACGAAAAGCAAGAATTTAAAATCGGTGATACACAAAATCGGGATCCAGCTCGACACACCACAAACGGTCACGGTTTACCTGTTCCACACCTCCAGAGCAACGGCGATCAAAACAAAGGAGATCACGGTGACGACAGCGAACACGGTGACCTGGGCTGACGTTTCGGATTGGAATCTGAAATACGACGACATCGATACCGGCGGCGCTTACTACCTGGGATATTTCCAGGACGCGATCACAGGCCAGGCCATCATCAGGAACGCGGACCCGTCGATCGGAGGATGCTCCGGATGCGGACAAAGAGCCGCGATGGAAAACCAGATCATATCCGCCTGCATGAGCGCGGTCCCGTTCAAATACAAACCGGCGGTCGGAGAGACCCTAGGTACCACAATGACCTGGGAGATCGATGACGTGATAGCAACGCCCGAAACAAACTACGGCCTGAACCTGGTTCTGAGCGTTTACTGCGACCTGACCAAAACTGTAATCGAGCAGGCGCAAATTTTAGCGCAACCGATCCGGACGCAACTGGCCATCGACCTACTGTGGGAATTCGCGATGAACCCCCATGCAAGAGTGAACCGAAACCAGAACCAAGCGACCCAGGCCACCATTCTGTACGAGCTCGACGGGGACAGCCAGGGTACCAAAGATACCGGTCTGCGAAAAGAGCACCGCGAAGAGATCAAAGCGGTCGCCTTCGATTTAAGCGAAATAGACCGCCTATGTTTGCCAGCCTCATCCCCAGGGATCAGGTACAAAACGGTATAGCGAAATAAGGCGCAACAATGCGCCTTTTTTGGTTTTTAAGCCGTGACACCGGCCAGGGAAAAAGAAACGATTGTGCGCGAAATTTGATAAAAATAACATGGACCCCATCGAGAAAAAAATCCAAGCTTTAAAGCACTTCCAGAACAACGCGAAGAAGATCGTCCTGAACGAAATCAAGCAAAAGGAAAAGCAGATCGTCTGGAAGGTCACCCTGGGCCAAATGTGGCAAAAAGGAGAAGACGGTCTCGGGCAACAGATCGGACGCTACACCGCACGAACCATAGAGATCAAACAAGCGAAAGGACAAAGGACCGATCACATGACCCTCCGGGATACAGAAGACTACCACAAAAGCGGACGGATCGATATCCAGGGTGATGCCTTCAGCGTAGTTTTTGATGACTGGAAAAGCGAAAAGCTCCGGGACGATTACGGAGAAGCGATCGAAAGCCCAAGTGACGAAACCATGCAGGCGGTGATTGATAATTTTTTAAGAAAAAGAATGGAGACTGAGCTAAGGAAAAATTTATAATTTTACAGGCATGAGAGCAAGACAAATCTGGATCAAGAATTTAGGCGAAGTCCAAGCCGCCGAAAGAATGGAACTGAACATAATTCCAGAAATCGAGACCATCACGGTGGATTTTTTATTCAGGATTAGAGACGTGGAGACAGCCACAATCGACACCAACGGAGACATACTCCTCCAATACCCATCAGGCCAATACAAGATCGCGTACAGCCAGGAAATCTGGCAGCGTTTAGAAAAGCACTTTAACCAGGACGAAAATGAATGAGCGAAACCTAACCGGCACACAAAGCCAGGTCGAATTATTAATCGAGCAAGTGACCGAAAAGCTGCTCGCGAAATTTTCATGGCTGAACAGCGCGCACCTGATCGCACAAAGAATGACCAAAAAGGAGGGACAGAAAGAGGTCAGGTATCCGGCGGTTTTTATCGGTTCAAAGGAATACCGGAATCTCCTCCCCAGCGACATCGATCAGCCTTACAGCTTCTGGCTGCTTCATGACCCTGCAAATTACACACCGGTCGCAGGAACAGAACCAATAACGAGCCAGCCGTTCAGTTTAATCATTTGGGGTGATATCCGAAAAATTTACACCCAGGATACCAGGAAGAACCAAACAAAGCTCCGCGAAGACGTGGTATCATTTTTAAACAGGGAGCTCGGATCAATCAACGGAAAAATTGAAATTGAAGAGAGCTACATGGAGGCCAAAAACGTATTTGAAGATTTTGATTTTTCAGAGACAAAGAACCAGCACCTGAGCTACCCATTCACCGGGATCCGGATAAGAGGAACCATTAAAACCAGAAAAGCATGTTAGAAACAGCGATGACACAAATGATCCACATGGCCACGATTGTAGCCTGGGCAATTTACTGCGGGATAATTTCTGCAGGATTGATCATCACGGCAGAAAAGCAAAGATTAATAGAACGCCTGCAGATCCACGCGCCAAACAGGATACTTTACCGGCTGACCCTTTGCAACTTTTGCATGGGATTCTGGATATCGATGGTTATGACGGTGATATTTTACACGGCACACGACACGACGGTTTTAATTTTCATTTCGCCTTTTGGAGCAGCAGCCATAACGCGGAAGCTCATATGAAGTCCATAAAATTAAAGAACACAACCGTCCGGATTTACGACAGCATCGACGAACTGCCGGTCGACCGGTTCCACAGGTTCAACAAATACGTCATGATCGATGCCGGGATCGGAGGAGACATGGAATCTGTGGACCAGCATCTCTCACAGATTGCCAGGATGATCAAGGCAGGCAAAACAGCAAGAGCCGAACAGAAGATAGAAAACCTCCGCCAAAATTTGTACTTTGTGATTGAGGGGATCAACCCGGCCTCCCTCTCTTTTGCGGTTTTAATCCATGACATAGACGGCAAAGAGCTCGATGACCTGCAGGAGGAAAGCCTGATGGCCTTGATAAACAAGCTCGGAAAAAAGGGATTAACAACCAACCAGATCAGCGAAGCGAGCGACCTGGCAAAAAAAAAATTTAGGGACGAGTTAGAAACCCTATACCCACAGGAGACCGGAGGACCAAATGAGATCGGGACGCTGGCAAAGATTAAGCAACGCGCACTCCTGGTCGCCGCCCAAATCCTGGGAGAAGACAAGCAAAAAGAAATCGACAAAGTGACCAATGAACTCGAAGAAGAAATCCCAGTTGAAAGGTATACAGGAACCACAGGAAGAGAAGCAGAATACGAAAGGGAATACGAAAACATGTGCCTCCTGATTTCGCCATTTACCAATAGCCGTCCGGCGGACCTTACGACAAAGCAATTCTATGCGCTGGTGCATTTCGCAAAAAACGAAACCAAAAAGAAACGACAATGGGCAAAACGAAAAAAGCGATAAATTTAATCGCGAACCTTTTAATTTTTGCGGCGGCTTTATGTGCCGGGATTGGA
>AMWB02085383.1_pt4 | contig 17266 bp, 14 predicted proteins | sample 200311 | NCBI WGS metagenome assembly AMWB02 (sample SAMN02737377, study PRJNA173069) | bioreactor metagenome | biome: anode biofilm in microbial fuel cells | place: USA: California | collected 2010-12-16 | reverse complement strand
CGGAAGACCGGATTGAGCGAGGTCATGGGCTCTTGAAAGATCATGGAGATCTGGTTGCCCCGGATCCGGCGCATCTCGCGCTCGGAGAGGGCGAGCAGGTCGGTGCCGTCGAACCGGATCTCGCCGCCCACGATCCGTCCCGGCGGATCGGGAATGAGCCGCATGATCGAAAGCGACGTGACGCTCTTGCCGCACCCGGATTCGCCGACCACGGCGAGAATCCGGCCGGGATGGATGGTGAAGCTGACGTCGTCCACCGCCTTGGCCTCGCCCCGGTCGGTAAAGAAATAGGTTTTGAGGCCCTTTACTTCGAGCAATGGTTCTGACATGTCGTTCCTTTCCCCGGCGGTCTATTCCCGAAGCCTTGGGTCGAGCGCGTCCCGCAGGCCGTCTCCCAGAAGGTTGAACCCCAGAACGGCAAAAAGGATCATGAGGCCGGGGAAGGTGACCGCCCACCACGCCCGGAGGATGAGCGCACGCCCGTTGGCCAGCATGGCCCCCCATTCGGGCGTCGGCGGCTGGGCCCCCAGACCCAGGAAGCTCAGGGCCGCGGCTTCCAGAATGGCCGAGGCGAACCCCAGGGTCGTCTGGACGATCAGAGGCGCCAGGCAGTTGGGCAGGATGTGGACGAAGATGAGCCTGACGTCCCCCGCCCCCAGCGCGCGGGCCGCCTGAACGTAGTCTTTGGCGTACTCCTCGAGCACCGATCCCCTCACGATCCGGGCGTAGCGGGGGATGCTGACGACGCCGATGGCGATCATCGCGTTTCTGAGGCTGGGCCCCAGAAACGCCACGATGACGATGGCCAGCAAGATCGATGGAAACGCCAGCAGGATATCCATCAGCCGCATGACGAGGTTGTCGATCTTTCCGCCGTAGAATCCGGCGGCGGCCCCCGCCAGGACGCCGAAAAAGAGCGAGATCGAGACGGCCGTGACGCCGACCATCATCGAGATGCGCGATCCGTAGATGATGCGGCTCAGAAGATCCCGCCCGAAGTCGTCGGTGCCCAGGGGATAGGCCCAGCTGCCGCCGTCGTCCCAGACCGGGGGCTTCAGCTTGTCGTAGAGGGACTGCGCGAGGGGATCGTGGGGGGCGATCCACGGGGAGAAGAGGGCCATGGCCAGAAAGAGGAAGATGATGACGATGCCGGCCACGGCGATCTTGTTTTTTCTGAGCCGCAGCAGGGCTTCGACAAGAGGCCCGCGGGATTTCTCGACATCCGCTGTGTCGTCGTTGACGGGGGCTGTGGTCGTTGTCATCAGCTCACCTTGATCCGGGGATTGACCCAGGCATAGAGAATGTCCACCAGCATATTGATCATGACGAAGGTGAAGGCCACCAGCAGGGTTCCGCCCTGCACCGCGCTGAAGTCCCTGGAGTAAACGGAATCGAGGATCCATTTTCCGATCCCCGGCCAGGCGAAAATGGTTTCGGTCAGGATGGCCCCGCCCATGAGGATGCCGAACTGGAGGCCGATGACGGTGATGACGGGGATGAGCGCGTTCTTGAGGCCGTGCTTCATGTAGACAACGATGGGTGCCAGGCCCTTGGCGCGGGCGGTGCGGATATAATCCTGCCGCAGCACCTCGAGCATGGAAGAGCGCGTGATGCGGGCGATGATCGCCATGGGGATCGTGCTCAGGGTGAAGGCGGGCATGATGAGGTGCCACAGCGCGTCCTTGAAGGCCGGCCAGTTCCCGGTGAGGACGCTGTCTAAAAGATAGAGGCGGGTGATGGTGTCGAGGCTGACGTCGTAGCTGAGCCTTCCCGAGAGCGGCAGCCATCCCAGATTGAGGGAGAAGATGATCATGAGCACCAGACCGAGCCAGAAGATGGGCATCGAGACCCCGACGAGGGAAAAGACCATGCTCGTGTAGTCGAAGACGGAATACTGTCGGGTCGCCGAGATGATGCCGGCCGACATCCCGAAAATGACGGCGATGATCATGGCCGCGATCGACAGCTCGATGGTGGCGGGAAAGCGCTGGGCGATCTCGGTGGTGATTTTTTCATTGGTTTTGAGTGCCCGGCCCAGATCGCCCCGGATCAGGCGCGACATGAAAAGGCCGTACTGGATGTAAAGCGGCTTGTCGAGCCCCAGCTCCTCCCGCAGACGCTTCAAGGACTGCTCGGATGCCCGCTCTCCCAGCATCATTTCGGCGGGATCGCCCGGAATCAGCTGGATCATGAAAAAGACGAGGATCGAGATGCCCAGCAGGGTGGGAATCAGCGATAAAAATCGATGCAGGATAAATCTTGACAAGGTTTTTCCTCACATCCGGATCGGAGTTGCAATGGGGGAAACCGGGCGGGATGTGCCCGGTTCCGCGCCCATTTCTCCGGTCCTGTTTGTAGGCCCGGTCCCGATGACAGGCATAGACGGCCGGCGGCTATTCCAGCCACACCTTGTGGAGCCGGACGCTTGCGGTCGGATGCAGCTTGAAATTCTGAACCGTTTTGAGCTCCGGCCAGACCACCAGCGAGTGGGCCAGGTTGATCAGCGGGACCTCGTCGTGGATCAGTTCCTGGGCGTGGCGGTAGAGCTGGATCCGCTCGTCCCTTGAATTGGCCTGCTTGGCCTTGAGGATGGTGTTGTGGTAATCCTCGTTTTTCCACTGGGTGCGGACGTTGGGATCGGCCATGCCGTCTAAGAGCACCGCCAGGAAATTGTCGGGGTCGCCGTTGTCGCCGGTCCATCCCAGCTGGAACAGGTCCATCTCGGGCGGCTGTTCGCGCTGCTTCTTGAGGTAGGTTCCCCATTCGAAGGTCACGAGCTCCACATCGATTCCGACCTTCTTGAGATCGGCCTGAATGGCCTCGCCGACCTTCATGCCGTTGGGGTTGTAGGGGCGCGCCACCGGCATGCTCCAGAGGGTGATTTTCGACTGGCCGGCCGCCTTGAGCCGGCCCGCGAAATCGGCTTCCTGCAGAAGCTTTTTCGCTGCCGCGGGATCGTAGGGATAGTCGACGATGTCGTCGTTGTATCCCCACATCGTCGGCGGGATGGTGTTCTTGGCGACCTGGCCGAGGCCGTAGTAGATGTTGTCGACAATGGCCTTCTTGTTGATCGCAAGGGCGATGGCCTGGCGGATCCGTTTGTCCTGCCACAGCGGCTTGGTGTGGTTGAAGCTCACGTAGCCGATGTTCATGCCGGGCTGGGATACGATTTTGAGATTTTTGTCTTTCTTGGCGAGCGCGATGTCTTCGGGGTTGGGAAACTGGCAGATCGAGATGTTGCCGGTCTTGAGCTCGAGGAAGCGGACCGAGTTGTCCGGAATGACGCGGAAGATCGCCTGGTCCAGATAGGGGCGGCCGTCCCAGTAGTCGTCGTTGGCCGTAAGAATGATCCGGTCGTCCTTGATCCACTTGACGAACTTGAACGGGCCGGTCCCCACCGGGTTGCTTCTGAAATCCTCGCCGTACTTCATGACGGCCGTGGGGCTCACGATGGCGGCGAAATCCATGGCCATGTTGGCCATGAACGGGGCCTCGCGCCGTTTCAGCTTGAAGACGACCGTGTCGTTGTCGGCCGCCTCGATCGCATCGATGGTGTTGTCCATCTCCATGCTGAGCCAGTATTCGGCGGGCGGCTGTTTTTCGGGAAAGGCCGGCGGCTTGCCGAAAAACTTGACGTTTTTGTCTTTCATCATCCGGCCGATGGAGAAGACCACCGCATCGGCGTTCATGGGGGTGCCGTCATGGAATTTGACGCCCTTCCGGAGATGGAAGGTGTAGGTGAGGCCGTCTTCGCTCACCTCCCAGGAGGTGGCCAGGCCCGGCACGAGCTCGGTCGACTCGTCTGCGTAGAGCACCAGCTGATCGAAGACGTTGTCTGCGATCATGAACGAGTTGCCGTCGGTCTCGAACGCGGGGTCCAGACCGGCGCTGTCGCCGCCGCGCCCGAAAACGAGTGTTCCGCCGGTCTTGGGCTCGGCCGCGATGGTGACGCCCGCGGCCAGCAGCACTGCCGTCATTACCATGATGGTCCGCCATAACGATCGTTTCAGCATATTCCCTCCTTCTCGATACATCGGTTCATGTGAATGCGCATAAACGCGCATTGTGTATCTCAGATATCAGGAAAGAGAAATAATGTCAAAAAGATGTGTGTGTATTGACAGGTTCGGGTGTTAACTTTTCTCATATCAGGCCGTTTCCGGATGGATGCTCACTAACATATTGACAGCGGACAACAGGCGCCTGTACAGTATCGGTCTGTCTGTCGCTGATGCATCAATACCCGCCCACACCGTCTCGAGGAAAACCGTCATGAAAGAGCTGCTGTCGACACGCGAGGTTGCAAAATTTCTCGATATCAACGAAAAGATGGTCTATTCATTGATCTCGGAAAAAGGGCTTCCGGCCACCAAGATCACCGGCAAGTGGCTCTTCCCCAAGCACCTGGTCGAGCAATGGATCGAGGCCAACACGATCAACTATCCCGAGCCGTCGACCCACCTGCCGCCCTACCACGGCCTGCTCATCATCGCCGGCAGCAACGATCCGCTTCTCGAAAAGGCGATCACCCTGTTCAACCAGACCCACACCGACCATGTGGCCGTGTTCGGCAACCTGGGCAGCATGGGCGGCTTGAGGGCGCTTCGGCGGGATCTCTGCCACATGGCGTCGAGCCACCTGCTTCAGGAGGATGAGGCGGACTACAATTTCGCCTTCGCCAGCCGGGAGCTTGACCGGATGCCGGCGGTGATCAATTTCTGTCGGCGGGAGCAGGGCATTCTCGTGCAGAAGGGCAACCCGGAAGGCATCACCGCGGTGGCCGATTTCGCCCGCCCGGGCCTGCGCATGGTCAACCGGCCGCTCAATACCGGCACCCGCCTTCTCTTCGACCGGGCCCTCGCGGCCGCGGGGATCGACGGCGACCGGATCAATGGATACCACAGGGAAATCCCCAGGCATATCGACGTGGGGCTTGAAATCCTCGCCGGCCGCGCCGACGCGGCGCCGTGCATCCGTCCGGTGGCCAACCTGCTGGGCCTCGATTTCATCCCCCTGCGGTGGGAGCGCTACGATCTTCTGATCACCCGCGAGCGGTTCTTCGAGCAGGGGGTCCAGCTCTTTATCGGCATGCTTCACGAGGCTCCTTTTCTCGCGCTTGCCGCTGAAACCGAGGGTTACGATGTCGGCATGGCCGGCAAAATGGTATTTCCCACCGAGTGAGGCCCGCGGCATGAAGCTGTGCATCCGAACGACGATATGGCGTGTTTACCGGTCGCCGGTCGGGGCCACCTCCGCATAGGACGAGTTCTGGTCGCCGACCCGGAATTCATCGACGTAAATGGTCAACCATGCGTGTTGTATGGCATAAATGCCAATCTTGAAATAAGGTCCCTTCGCATCGTTCCAGCAGTTTATGCCGCGATCGGATACCTTTTGTTCGCCGTTGATCCACACCTTGAAAAAAGGGTTGTCTGCCGAACGATGACCAAGTTTGAAGTTCAAGACGATATCGTTCCAGGCGCCTTTATTGAAAGGAAGTTTCTGATAATCGATCCAACGCTCTTTTTTCGCGGTGGAGCATGGCATGGATACGCCTTGTATGACAAACTTCTGATAGCTCGGGTATTGGAAGTAAAATGCGGCGGTCGGGTTAAGCCTGACAGCAGACTCACAGGCATCGGGCGTGCTATGCCACTGGCCGATCAATCCCCACTCGCCGGGGGTTTTTCCCGGAACGACAAAATCTTTTGGAATATATAAGCTATATCCTATCCAGAACTCTCGGTTATATTCGAAATTGTTGATATTGTACCGGCTGCCCCGCCCCGCGAGCCTGAGCTCCGTTCTCTTGGCGTTGGATGACGTGCCGTCGGTGCCGTACGGGGGAAGAACGAATTTGTATGACTTCGATCCTGCCCTGGCCTGCTCGCTCGATACTTCAAAAACAGACCGATCATGAGGCAGTGACGGCCCTACGCCAACCAACCGCCAGTCTTTGGATAGGTTGGGATAATCCTCGCAGTCGTCATAGAAGATGATACCGGCAGACGACCGAGCGTAAAAACCCATCATCAAAAGTAGAGCAATCACCGTTTTTTTCATTGCATCGCCTGTAAGGATATTCCGGGCCACTCCTCGGCCGACTGATCGACGCCTCTTACACAATATCGAAAGAGGTCGTCGGATATATATCCGCAACCGGAAAAGATCGCCGCGGTCATTCACATGAAAGAGACCTTGATGTAGGAAATTATGGCATCAAAGTCAAGGGAGGACGAATGTATCCCCATCCTTGCCACATCGCAAAAAAAACTGACAGTCATCGAATGGGTATCGACGTTCAAATCGGTTGGCATAGAGAGGTAAGGATTTTTTATCTATCTGGAAATTTAACATAAAAACCATATGTCATCGTAATGGCATGCGGATTGCTTCTCTTGGGTGCGAAGCGGCAATGCCGTGATACGCAAGAGAACCGACAACCCGTCAACCATGGAGATGAATATGTACATTGCGGATCAACACAACAGACGAGAAGAAGACGCCGTACCCACGGCCGCCAAGGATCTTGACCCCATCGATCCCATGATCAACGCCCGGTCGATCGCCGTCGTCGGCGCCAGCAACCGCCCCGGGAGCGTCGGTCTCGCGGCGTTCAGGAATCTGATCGGCACCGGCTACAAGGGCGTGTTGTATCCGGTCAATCCCCGGGACAAATCGATCCAGGGGGTCAAATCGTATCCTTCCCTCGAAGATATTCCGGATCCGGTGGATATGGCGATGCTCATCATCGGGTCCGAGCAGGTGCCGACGGTCGTTCAATCGGCCGCCGACCGGGGCATCAAGGGGTGCCTCGTCATCAGCGCCGGCTTCAAGGAGATCGGCGGACGCGGCGCCGAGTTGGAAAACCAGGTGAAGGCGATCGTGAAAAAAACGGGCATCCGGATCATCGGCCCGAACTGTTTGGGCATCATCAACACCCACCCCGACATCCGCATGAACGCGAGCTTTGCCCGGACCATGCCCAAGGCCGGCAATATCGCCTTCATTTCACAGTCGGGAGCGCTCTGCACATCGGTCCTCGATTACGCCGCCGGGCGGAATATCGGGTTTTCAAAATTCATCAGCTTCGGGAACAAGGCCGACATCAACGAGATCGATTTCCTGAAACATCTCAAAAACGACCCCGACACCCAGCTGATCCTGATGTATCTGGAAGACATCAGCAACGGCCATGCCTTCATGGAGATCGGCAACGAGATCACCTACCAGGCCGGCAAGCCGATTCTGGTGGTGAAATCGGGCCGATCGACGGAAGGCGCCAGGGCGGCAGCCTCGCACACCGGCTCCCTGGCCGGATCGGACGCCACCTACGACGCCATCTTCTATCAGAGCGGCATCCAGCGGGTGGAGGGGATCAACGAGCTCTTCAACTACGCCGAGGCCTTTTCCAAGCAGCCCCTGCCCCGCGGAAACCGGGTCGCCATCATCACCAACGCCGGCGGCCCCGGGATCATGGCCACCGATGCCGCCGTGCGCCACGGCCTGAAGCTGGCGGCCTTCTCGGACGAGACCCGGGCGAAGCTCAGGGAAAACCTGCCGCCGACGGCGAGCCTCAACAACCCGGTCGACGTCATCGGAGACGCCACGCACGAGCGCTACGAAGCGGCGATCCGCAGCGTGATGATGGACGACGGCGTCGACGGCGCCATCGTCATCCTCACGCCCCAGGCGATGACCGACATCCTCGAAACGGCCCAGATCGTCCCCCGGGTGGCGGCCGATGTACATAAGCCGATCCTGGGATCTTTCATGGGCATGGTGGATGTCTCGGAGGGGGTCGACTATCTCCAGTCCCACGGCATCCCCAACTACGTGTTTCCCGAGGCCGCGGCCCGCTCCATGGCCGCCATGGCCCGGTTCAGCGAGCGCATGGCCACCCGGAACCAGCGCCGGGAGATCACCCGCCTGCCGTGCGATGCCGACCGGGTGTCGCACCTCATCCGCGAGAAGCTGGGCGACGGCGACAAGGCCTATGTGCCCGAGGCCGAGGCCTATGAGATCTTCGAAGCCTACGGGCTTCCGGTGCCGCGACGCCGGCTGATCCGTAGCGCCTCGGAAATCGAGGGCGCCATCGCGGCCGTCGGCCTTCCGGCGGTGATGAAAATCGTCTCGCCCGACATCATCCACAAGTCCGACGCCGGGGGCGTGAAGGTCAATCTGTCGACACCCGAGGCGGTGCGGCGCGCCTTTGACGAGATCATCGCAAACGCCCTGGCGTACAAGGCGGATGCCCGGATCGAGGGGATTTTCATGGTCGAGATGGCGGGAAAGGGCGTCGAGGTGATCCTGGGCGCCACCCGTGATCCGGCGTTCGGCCCCATCTGCATGTTCGGCCTGGGCGGCATCTTCGTGGAGGTGATGAAAGACGTGACCTTCCGCCTTGCGCCGATGATCGATCTGAGCGCCGAGAATATGATCCGGCAGATCAAGAGCTACCGGATCCTGCAGGGGGTCCGCGGCAATCCGCCGTCGGATGTCGACGCCCTCAAACAGTGCATCCTGAAGCTCTCGCAGCTGGCGGCCGACCACCCGGAAATCCGCGAGCTGGACATCAATCCGCTGATCGTCTATCCCCAGAGATGCGGGTGCGTGGTGGCCGACGGCCGGATCATGCTCGACCGTCCGCGGAACCCAAAGGCATGAACCTGAACCAACAGAGATAGGGGGTGCACCCGAGGCGTACCTCCTATTTTTCATCTTTTTTGGCCGTTGGTCCGGCCGCCGGAAAGAGAGCGGGCGCAAACCGTCTTGCGAACGAGGCGATGCGGTGAAAACCCTTTCCCAGGACGTCGTCGATTTCACGGATGTTGAACAGCCGCCCCGCGCCCAGAAGCAGGCAGATGAAAACCACCCCGACGCCGGCCGCGGTCGTCGCCGCTCCGTGCAGGGCATGCACGTCGACCGCGGCCGCGACGAGCCGCTTGACGCCCTCCAGGACGAGCCCCATCCCCGCGCTGATGACGATGATCTTGAGGTAATGGCGGTAAACCCCGGTGCTCTCCCGGTTGTCGCTCCGGCGGTTCCAGAGGGCGTAGAGCAGCCACGTCTGAAAGATGACCGAAAGGGAGATGGCCGCCGCGATGCCGTCGGCGCCCCACAACCGCATGTTGGTCCAGTAGACGGGGATGCTGAGGAGAGCTCCGAGCGAGCAGAACACGGACGGAAAGAGGGTCTTGCGGGTGGCAAAATAGGCCCGGATGACGATCGACTGGGCGGAAAAGGCGACGGTGCCGGCCATCAGATAGAAAAGGAGGCGCGCCGTCAGGGCCGTCGCCGCCGCGTCGAAGCGGCCCCGCTGGAAGAGCAGCATCACGATCTCGTGTCTCAAGACCATGAAGAGAACGGAAAAGGGGACGACGACGGCGAGGTATTTCAAGGTGGTGTTGAGCAACCGGTTCATCTCGGCCATCCGGTCTTCGGCGGCCAGGCGCGCCATGTACGGAAACGAGGCCGTACCGACCGCCTGCCCGAAAAATCCGACCAGGACGAACATGATCCTGAGATCGTAGGTGAGCGAGGCGATGCTGCCCGGCGGCAGATAAGAGCCGAAGTATTTCAGAAAAAACTCGGTCGAAAAGCTCATCGTGAGCCCGACCATGAGCGGCAGGGACAGCAGGACATAGGTTTTCAGGTCCGGGTGTCCGAAATCGAACCGGAGCGATATTTTCATCCCGGCCTTCCGGGCGCCGATGAACTGGATGGCGCAGTTGCCCGCAAAGGCGCCGATCAAAGCGCCCCACGAAAATCCTTCCATCCCGATATACGGGCTCAGCAATGCCCCGAAGACGATGATGCCCGTGTTGTAGACGAGCGGCGCAAGGGCCGGGACGGCGAATCGCTCTTTCGCGAACTGGACGGCCATGAGAAGCCCTCCGGCAAAGAAGAAGAACTGGGCGGGCATGATGATGCGGGTCATCCGAACGGCCTTGGCCTTGAGCACGGGATTGCCCAGCCCCGGCGCGATCACGTCGACCAGCTCGGGCGCCAGGACCCATGCCGCGATGATCAGAAGGATGAGAAAGCTGCCGAAGCAGGTGAAGATGATGGAAAAGACCCGCCATCCGTCCCTCTCCCGGTCTTCTGCGAGGTACCGGGAGAAAATCGGGATAAAGGTGACCGAAAGGAATCCGCTGGCGAGCAGATGGTTCAATATCTCGGGAATGACGAAGGCCACCTGGTAGGCGTCGACCTCGCCGCCCGCCCCGCCGGCATAGGCGATGACCATTTCCCGCCCCAGCCCGATCACCCGGCTCAGCAGGACCGACGCCATCATGATGAGGGATGCCAGGCCCACTTTTCGGTAGGATGTCATGAGATTTGCCGCCTGCGTTGCTGTTGTCGCTTCATTTCAACCGCCAGTTTCCCGCCTGTTTTTCGGGCGGCCCACACCATAGCACACGGCCGTGGCCGCAGGACAGGCGAAAATTGCGCAGACGGTCGTTCCGCCGGATCGAAATCCGCGGCGACGCCGGCGGGACTGCCTTGCGCCCATGCCGCCGGCGCGCTTTGTCCTTTACATGGTTCATGAATTTTTCTATAGTTTTCAGATAAATCGCGATCATGGGTTCGGCATCCGCCGGCGGACGGGTTCGGGTGCCGTTTTCGATACCATCCCAGCAATGGAGAGATCATGTACCGTGAAAACTATATCAACGTGCTTCGCGAGGAGATCGTTGAAACCGTCGCCAACCACCTGACCCCCGCCGCCGTGAAATACGGATACAGCGAAATGCCGCTTGAAGCCAATATCAAGTGGCGGCCGATGGTGCTGCTCATCGGCAATTATTCCTCCGGCAAATCCTCTTTGATCAACGAATTTCTGGGCGCGGAAATCCAGGATACCGGCCAGGCCCCCACCGATGACTCCTTCACGGTTCTCACGTACGACGAAACCGTTCCCGAAGGCGAAAAAATCCATGTGAGCGAAGAGCGGGACGGAAAGGTGCTGCTGAACGATCCGGAATATCCGTTTTCAACCCTCAGGAAGCAGGGCCAGCGATTTGCCGCCCATTTCAGGCTCAAGAAATCCAATTCGCCCTTCCTGAAAGACCTGGCGATCATCGACACCCCCGGCATGTTGGACAGCATCACCGAACGGGACCGCGGCTACGACTACCAGGAGGTCATCGGCGACCTGGCCCAGAAGGCGGGCCTCGTGCTCGTCCTGTTCGACGCCCACAAGGCCGGGACGGTCCGGGAGGCCTATCAAAGCATCCGCGAGACCCTGTCGGCCGCCACCTTCGAAGACCGCATCATCTTCGTTCTCAACCGCATCGACGAGTGCAGTTCGTTTTCCGACCTGCTCCGGGTCTACGGGACGCTCTGCTGGAACTTGTCCCAGATCACCGGCCGCAAGGATATCCCCATGATCCGGCTGACCTATTCCCCGCACGCGTTCGCCAAGGGCGGCGGCGTCGCCGCCTTCCGGAAGGCGGAATATCTGCCGCTGCTCGAAAATCAGCGCGAGGACCTGCGGCGGGCCATTCAAGATACCCCGCGCCGCCAGCTCGACCATCTGGCCAGTTTTGTCGAGATTCAGGGGGAGCGCCTGGTCCATTATATGGAGGCCCTCGTGATGTATCGGGAACGGCGGCGCAAATTCCGTTTTCAGAAGATCCTGGCCGGTGCCGTCACGGGCCTCTTTTTCGGCGCCATGGCGGCGCTCGCCCTCATGGCGCTCGGCATGCCCGAACCCATTCTCATGAGCACGGCCGGCGGCGCCGGCTTCGTGGTGTTCATGCTGTTCTGGATGACCGTGGTCCAGAATCGCCAGGAACGGAGGTTTCACCAGCGCGTCACGGCGGATGTCGACACCTTGACGGATGTGGAGGACCAGACCCGGAAGGACAGCTGGGAAGCGGTCCGCGAGCGCGTCCGGAAACACCTCGAAAAAGAGAAAGGCGGCTATTCGCTGTTCGAACTGCGGCGGGATCTGTCGGCCGTCCGGAAAAAGACCGAGCAGGCGTCCCAGGAGATCCGCGAGGCCATGAGCGAGGTGGCCGCGCTAGCCGACGGTGAAGACGCCGACTTCGATATCCCGATCCTGTCGATCAACGAGATCAGCCGGCCCGTCGGGCTGGGGGACGAGTATTATCAAAGCTTCAGGTATAACTATTAACGCTTCGCCGAGGCGGGAGGCGGTTTCGGCTTCGGGAAAGACTTCCACGTCATGTGAAAGAACGGACGTCGATCTCCGGTACCCGGCGATCGGGAACCGGGAAGCCTCCCATATCCTTGAAAGACGACCGCGAAACCGGGCGTGGATCGTCCGGACGATGGAAGCCGCCGCCCGGCAATACGGCTTCAAACCCGCTGGTGACCCCGTTGTTGCCGCCGCAGAACTCCTTTCGTTTTTACGCCGAAAAATTTCGCGCCGGGAGGCCGACGTCTTTCCGCTCGAGGCCATGGCGACCCTCGAAAATCGCTACCGGTGGACCTTCGAAACCGACGCCGGGTCGCTGCGGGAGCAGCTGCGCCGGGAGGCTCTTGCCGTCGAGCGGGCCTGGCGGATGATCCGCCGCCTTGCCGACGGCGGCCCCCTGCTCGTGATCCTGAACGAATCGACCCCCAGGGATTATCTGACCTGCCGGCTGCCCGGGTGGGCGGTGTCTTTCGTGAGTCCCGACAAAGGCCGCGGGCATCCCGCCCTGCTCTATACCGGCCTCAAAATTTCCTCGTCCGAACATCGGGCGCCGCTGGAGAACAGCCCCGAGGGGGCGGCGCTGGAAAGGGCCGTGGGTTTGGCCGGGACCCTGGGGCGTCGTCCGGTCGTGGTCGATTTTTCGCGGCGCCGGTTTCCGCGCGCGTTCCTGCGGATCTGCCGCTTCGCCGTGCGGCGCGGGTGGGGCGTCACGCCGGTCGGCAAGGTGCGGCGCACCGCGGGATCCGACCTCCCGGGGCCCAAATCGCCGCGCGGCCTTCCCCGGATGCCGGGCGCGCCCGACATCGTCCTCATGGATCCCTGGCCCGTCTCCGATCCGGAGATCACGGCCCGCTTGAACCCGGACGTATTCCGGAAATGGGGCGGAACGCCCGCGACCAAGCCCTGGCAGGACGACCGGATCGGCGCCCGGGTGGAGATGGAGGCCGATGCCGGCGGCATCTACCGGCCGGTATCCGTCCCGTGGATCGTGCCTGTTCCAGGCGGCTGGATGCGGGCGGATTATCTCTTCCAGAGCCGGCTGGCCCGTTACGTCCGCATCGAAACATGACCCGGCAGAAACGCTTTGCCTGCCTCCTCGACCTGGACGGCACCCTGAATCACGCGGCGCCGGCCCCCGGCGGCTTCCGGGTCCGCGGCCGGACCACCGATTCGTATCTGTCGGCGTCAGCCCTGGATCGCCTGGCGGCCCTGTCGGGGAAAATCGATATCATCGCGGCAACGGGGCGCTCCCGCCGCACGGCGGCCGATTTCATCACCGGCTTCGAGCGGGCGGGTGTCCGCATCGCCGGTTGGATTCTCGAGCACGGGGCCGTCGTCGCCGGCCGCCCCGAATGGACCCGGACGGTCGTTGCCGGCATCGATCTCGAACAGGTGCGCCGGGCGCTCCGGCGGATCATCCGCGATCGGCGTCTGTCCATCGACGATGCCTGCTATGAAAAGAGCCATGACCACATCCTGCTCTTCTCCGGAAACGGGGCGCTCCTGGCGGAGCATTTCATCGCCTGCGCCGCCGGAATTCTGGGAGATGATTTCCGAACCATTGTCGGGCGAAGGAAAATCGCCGTCATCCCGAAGCGGGCGGATAAATGGGCGGCCTTTTGCGCCAATTTCGAGGCCACGCATACGGCTGCGTTTGCCGCCGGTGATCAGCCGGACGATCTGACGATTCTGAAGCATGCGGCCTTTCCCCTGACCCATGCCGGCGCCGACAGGCTGGTCCGGCGCTACGTTCGATCGCGGAAAGGGTTTCTGGCGCCGTGCGGGGGGCATCCGGGAACGGCGGCGCTTCTGGATGCGATCCTGGCGCGCGTCGCCCGGCAATGGATGGTTTCATTGCCCTCCGGCAGTGCTTCATCCGGCGCCGTCTTCCCTGAAGACCACGTCACTCCCGATCTCCGGATCCCCGTCGAGGAGGCAGAATATTTCCGTCCGTCGAAGCGGGCCTATCTCGACTGCCTGTTCACGAAATCCGCCGATCCTGAAACACGTCCCGATCCGGCCTTCCTGAACCGGCTCGGCCGCCGCCTGCACGGCGGCCGCTCTCTCGTTCTGGAGGTCCGGATGCGGGACTGGGGCGGCGAGGTGAAGCCGCTGGCGGCCCTGCTTGCGGGGATGATGCCGTTTCTGCCCGAGGCGAGATGGCGCCTCTGTTTCCGCAAAGAGCGTCGGGGGGTCGAAAATCTGACCGATTTCAGCGGCGTCACCCGCAAGCTTGGCGATCTGGCCCGGCATCCCGACGGCGGCTGCCGGTTGTCGGCCCCCGGTGTTCCCGGATCCCCACCCGATCCCGGACCGCCGCGGGCGACGCTGCTGCTTTTCGATCATCCGGAGGACCTCGGGGTGTGGTACGAAACGGCGATGTCGCGGCTCATCACCCGGCATCCCGACCGTCCCCATCTCTTCTGGATCAATCCCATGTATCTCAAGATCTCCGGCGCGGCGCTTTGTGAGAACCGCATTTTCGGAAGCTTTCCGGAGCCGTCCGGGGCGGCGCGGGGGATGATGGCGGCCAACGTGATCGGCGATACGGATATCCGGATCGCGGTCTCGGGGTTCGAAGCCCTGCGGGATGAAGTGGACCGATTGATCATCGCGCCCCGGGTCGTCGCCAATCCCCGGCGCAACCGGATGATCCGGGCCGCGGTATCGGCCATCGGCGAGACGGCGGCGTCCCTTTCAACCATCGGATCAGCCGACCCTTCCAGGATTGTGGTGGTCGATACCTACGGCGATCTTCCCGCGCTCTACCGGCATTGCCGGTTCACCTATCTGGGCGGCGGATGGAATCCGAGAAAGCGGGGGTTCGATCCGGTCGAATCCCTCAGGGTCGGGGTTCCGGTGGTCATGGGGCCCCTGCACGACTACAACCGGATTGCCGCCCGGATGCTTGTCGGCACCGGCTGGGTAACCCTGCTTGAAACGCCGGCGACGGCGGTTGCCGATGTTGCCGACATCGTCCGACGTCTGATGGCGGATCCGCCCGACCCGGCCGAGCTCGAGAGATTTTTTCACAAGCGGTCGATCGATCCGCTCCAGGTGGCCCTGGAGGTGATGGCCGATCTTGCCGGCATGCGTTCCAGGGGATATCTTCTGCCCGAAAACCGGCTCTTCGCACGGGACCGGATTCTTCCGGACGCGCTGATTCCGGCCTGAAAATGCCACATCGTGAAAGTCTTCTTGATTTTGGAGGTTCGTTTTCATATGGTGAACCGTGGCGAAAGAAGGCCCGGTAACTTTCCCCGGTAATTTTCAAATGATGTCGATTGCGGGCGATCGGACGGATGGAGGACGCAGATGGCATATCCGTGCGCGGGGGTCATTCTCGCCGGAGGATTGAGCCGGCGGTTTTCAGGGCGCAATAAAGCCTTTATCGAGATCGGCGGGATCAGGATCTTAGATCGCCTGGTTGCCCTCTACCGGGAGCTGTTCGACGAGATCATCCTGGTGACCAACGATCCCGGGCTTTACGTGGATTGGGACGTGACCATCGCGACAGACATTTTTCAGGTGCGGAGCTCGCTCACCGGCATTCATGCGGGGCTCTTCACGGCGACCCGCCCGCATGCGTTCTTTGCGGCGTGCGACACCCCCTTTTTAAACCGGGGGCTGGTCGAAGAGATATTGCGTCGCATCGAACCGCGGTTCGACGTCATCATCCCGAAAACGGACAATGGCTTCGAACCCCTGTGCGCGGCATATTCCAAACGGTGTCTGATTCCCATAGAGAGAAGCCTCGAAAAAGGCGAATACAAGATCATCCGGCTCTTCAACAAACTCAAGGTCAGGACCATATCCGAGCGGGTCGTGCGGATGCATGACCCCGGGCAGATCTCTTTTTTCAACGTCAACACCCCGGAAGATCTCGAAAGGGCGCAGCAGCTGCTTCGGCAGAAGAACCCTGATCAGATCACGGGCTTCACCACACCAAAAAACGTCAACGAACAGGAAGAGAGCATATGGACATCCAAAAAATAATGGCGGCCGTCAAGGCGCATCCCGACTATGCCGACGCCGGCATGGTGCTCTATCATAACGGCGTGGTCCGGTCCACGTCCCGGGACGGACGGAAGGTTTCGGGACTAAGGGTCGCCGTCGATCACGACCGGCTCGCGGCGCTCGTCCAGGAGCAGAAAAAAAGACCGGGCATTGTCGAGATTCTGGTGGAAATCAACGAAGACATCGACCTTACGGTCGGCGACGACGTGATGCTGCTCGCGGTGGCCGGAGACGTTCGGGAGAATGTCATCGCCGTGCTGACCGACACCCTCAACGCGATCAAATCGACCGTCACCGAAAAGACCGAATATTTCACAGAATAATAATCCAAACCATCATACCGATACGGCATATCGAAACACGAGCAGGAGCAGCGGATGTCTACATTCACCCACATCGACGATCAGGGCAGGGTCCGGATGGTCGATGTTTCCGATAAGAAACCGACCCTGAGAACCGCCACGGCCCAGGGGCGGGTTTTCATGAACGCCGATACCTTCGCGGCGATCCGGGACCAGCGGGTCCGAAAGGGGAATGTTTTAGAGACCGCCCGCATCGCCGGGATCATGGCGGCGAAAAGAACCGCGGATTTGATTCCCATGTGCCATCCCTTGAACCTGACCCACGTACAGATCGACTTCTTTCCCGAGCCCGAGACCAACGCCGTCCGGATCGAGGCCACGGCCAAAATCATCGACCTGACCGGCATCGAAATGGAGGCTTTGACCGCCGTTTCCGTCGCCGCCCTGACCATATACGACATGTGCAAGGCCTACGACAAATCCATGACCGTCACGGATATATGCCTGCTTGCGAAATCGGGCGGCAAGAGCGGGGATTTCGTGCGCCGGCACCAAGAAGGCGGCGACGCGGCATGAAAAGGGTGGCACGCTTTCGGTGGATAGGGCTTCTGATCGCCTGCCTGACGGCAGGATGCGCGGCACCCCCGGTTCCCCCGGTGCCCGAACGCGCCCTGGTTTCCCTGCCGCCGTCGTCGTATCCGGAATTCGCGGACGACATGGCCTATGACGGGGTCGCGGAAAGCATCGGCGAAAGCCTGAAATACCTGCGGCGGGTTCCCGC
>AMWB02001501.1_pt1 | contig 17266 bp, 30 predicted proteins | sample 200311 | NCBI WGS metagenome assembly AMWB02 (sample SAMN02737377, study PRJNA173069) | bioreactor metagenome | biome: anode biofilm in microbial fuel cells | place: USA: California | collected 2010-12-16 | reverse complement strand
TTTAAGAAAATTGATATCTCAAGCGATTGATTTATTTGAATTAGTTATATCAAATTATCAGCAATATAAAGATAGAATTGATGAAATAATTATTCTATTTTATAAATTATTAGATCAAATTTATGAAGCTGTAAGAAAATTTTTTCGTGGTGATCAGGAGTAAATATGGATAAAAAATTTTTAGATGAAAAATTAACTTATATTCAAGAGTGGGAATATCTAAATAAATGGTTACTACTTATAGTTATTAGTTCATTTATTCCTTATATTATTGCTAAAATTGCTGGTAAGAGTGAACATAAAAAATTGTTAGATATTCATAGAAGAGATATAGAAGTAGAAACACGAACAGCACTCAATGACACTGTAGAAAAACTATTTAAGATTGGAAATACATTAAGAAATGATCTTTTAAAAATACCTCAAGTAAAAGATTCATTTATAAATAGTGGTTCTCTAGAATCTTTAAATGATAGAACTATATTCCAAAAGAAAATGTTTATATACTTTGAACAATTAATGAAAAATTTCAGAAAGAATAAAGATGATAAGAAAATTTTTGACAAGCCGTTATATACAAATATTATAGGAAATAAATGGAAGGTTGAAAGTAAAGATGTTAACCAAAAAAATAATATAAGTAAAGCTGAATCTATGATACAAAAAGCTGACGATTCCGCATATGTAATTTTAAAAGATTTTAAAACTAAAATAACAAATGTTGTTATAAAATATGTAGGGGAGAATGATTAATATGATAACAGGATCAAATTTAATTATCGAGCAAAGTATAATGTCAGAACCAAAGGTTGTTAAAAATTCATCATCAAAAGCTATTTTCCGTTGTCCTATACAAACAGTTGATGAAATTAATCAAAATCATAGATTATATCCTTCTGGTGTTTTAAAAGAAGGAATGGGTAACTGTGATTCTAGAATGAAAAGAAGAGCCTTTTTTTCAGAATTAGATCATCCTCTTCCAAGTGGTAATGATCAAGTTGATGGAATACGACAAACTACAGTATCTTTGGAAAAAGTTTCTCATATTATTAGAGATTATGAATTCAGAAATAATGTTTTATATGCTGAAATGGAAACAACAAGTACTCCAAGTGGTGGTATTCTTCATGGATTATTAAAAGATAAAGCTGGTGTTGGATTTAGCATGAGAGGTTTGGCTGAACTAGAAAGAAAACCTGATCATAATATAGTAAAATCTCCTTTAACTATTATTGCCTTTGACGCTGTTTCAGCTCCTAGTCATAAATCTGCTGTTGTAGATTTTAATGAAATGAAATTCGAAAGTCATATGTTATTCGAATCTCAAAGCGGATTGGTTTGTTTGAATGGTAGATGTTTTCTTCCTGATTATTTCGACAAATTAGTCGAAACAAAAATGATCCAATTTTTTGGCAGATGGGTTTAAAAAAAGAAAGGAATGAATAATGATAGTAATTTCCGAATCGCCTGTAACTAATGTAAAAGAAAAACTTCCTCAAATTATTAATAGAATTTTTGATATTTGTAAATATGATAATAATTTTCAACTCAAAGAAAAATTAATGGTAACAGAAGATGAAATAAAAGTTCTATCAGATAAGTTAAAAAATAAAGAAAAAGTTATAGAAGACGCTTTAAAAATCAAATCAGATTTACAAAAAAGATTGAGTGAACTAGAGAATAAAAATTTTGATTTAAAATCAAAATCTTTAGAATCATTGGGGAGCGAATTATGAAAATAATAGAAACTAATATTAACGACATAACAAGTGAGAATATAAATGAATCAAAAACAATTTTAGCAGATAATATAATAAATACTATTTTCCCACTATTTAATGAAGTTTATACAGCCAAATTGCAAAAGGTTCAAGAATTAAAAGCAAGTTTGAGACAAAAAAATGAACAGATAAAAAAAGAAAAAGAATCTATAGAAAAAATTATAACAGAGACAAAACGAAAACAGAAAGTATCCAAACTTCTTGATAGAATTGATAAAATGATTTCATCTGGATTAGTATATGATCCATCAATAAAACATGAAATGGTTATTTTATTAAAGGTTGTAGAAAAACTATCAGATGAAAAATTAGATCAGAATTTAAATAAAACTATTACCCTTTTAAATAAAAGATTTTCTAAATAGAAATAAACCTCTCAGTATATCAAACTGAGAGGTTTATTCTCACTATTTAATTATTCTTGGACAAAGTTCTGTGCATTTCATTCTTATTAAACACTTTGTACATTTAAATCTTTCCCCATATACTTTATGAAATAATCTTCTCATCATATTTCTTTTTTTTCCATAATAATATGTAGTTCCTAGCATTATTCTACTTGGTTTCATATTATATTTTGAAAAAATATGTAGACAATGCGACCATTTTAATTTCCCTGTTTTTATTCCATGAGTTATATAAGCACGTAATAATACCTTAGTAAAACGATATGTTGTATAATTATTTTTAATATAATCAAAAAGATATATTGCCTTTTTATAATCATGAAATATGGAATACCCAAACAATTGAATAATAACATTCTGTGGTATTAATTTTTTATCTACAAGTAGTATAAAAGAATTATAAGATGTGTGTGCAGGAAATGTATTAGGATCTTTTAAAACGTTTTTAATGAATTTTTCTGTTATATATTCAGTACCTATTAATATATCTAAAAGTTTTTTATTTCTCAACGATAGTTGAAATAAACATGAACTATATGAACCAATTAAATGCATTTACACCTCTTATGAATTTTGTTTATTAATGACATCTTGAGCAAGTTTTAAATTTTTCTCTATTTCCATAACAAAATCTACTATATCACTCATAACACAAAATATTTCAGAATAACCATAAGCATGTCCTTTATCATATGCTTGACTATAAATTAAATCTTTACATGGATGATCTTCTATACCATAATATACAAAACAATCTTTAATGAATTCATCTCGTAGCCTACCATTGTCATCTTGATATTCTTTTAAGATTCTTTCATACTCTTCTTTTAAAAATTCTTCTTTTTCGGTATTACAGCATGAACAAGTTTTTTTTATATAAAAATCTTTTTTACTTGGATATGGTTTTTTTGTTTTATAATAATCTTCCTTTAATTTTTGTTGTATAGTTTTTTCTAATTCATAATGTTCTTGTTCTATCCTTTCAATTTTTTTCTTGCCTCTCATTTTCTCATCCTTTTCATTAAAAATTTTGTTCTGGGTGATTATTTTTACGAACTGAAATATTCTCAGTTTAAAACTCAGACAATCTAGTTTAAAACTGAGTGTAATTTAGCTTTGGTCTATGTTAAAAACGTATAATTTTTTTTATACAATTTTATATTGACACTTAGACATTGTAAAATATTGAGAACATAATATAAATCAAATAGTAGTACCACAATCTATTTTTATGGAGGAATATAACAAAATGAAAGAACTACTTACTGAGGTTTATAAAACCACAAAGAAAATTACCGGCATTGATGCAAGCAAGCCTGGTAATATGAAAGCTATTCTAGTTGATGATTCAGCTTTCGAAACTTATGTAACTGGCCTTGCTGAAAGTATTGAAAACAAGCAAGATAGAGCTGCATTCGTTCAACTTGCAGAAAACACTCGTGTAAATCTATTAGAAAATTCAATGTTCCAAATTAACCCATATGAGACACTTACTCTCCCAATTTTGCGCGTTTTCTATCCAAAACTAGTCGCAAAGGAAGCAATCACAGTTTCTCCTATGGATAAACCAGAAACTGTAAAAGCTTTTATCAAAGCACAGTTTCAACCATCAAACAGCGCAACAAAGTATGATGCTCCTGTTGTTGGTACTGACATTTCTCAAGGTGTAGCTTTTGGTACCCCAATTGCTGCAACAATGGCTGTTCCAAGCAATGCTTATGACATTCTTGCTACTGCTTCCTTAACATCTGCTCAGGCACACTTAGAAAGAGATTTCGAAATCACTGGTGTTTCTGCTGATGGTACTACATTCGTAGAAGTTAGCATCGTTCCAGCAGTTGAAGGTCATTTCTCTTCAAGCGTTACAATTGGTGCTTCCACTGATGTTATTTCTGGTAAAGTTGATTATTTAAACGGTACTGTTGACATTTCCAGCACAACTGGCATTGTTACTTTCATCCGCTTTAAGGTTACAACTTCTCTAGAAGAAAACAGAATCAACCCAAGAGTAACTCTATCTGTAGATAAGATTCGTCTATACGCTAGAGATCGTCAGATTTCTGCTAACTGGACTATCAATATGGAGCAAGATATGCGCGCTCTATTTGATGTCTCTATGCAAGCTGAAATCGTTAACATTCTTGGCCAGCAAATTGCTCTTGATATCGACCGTGAAATTATTGCAGCTCTTATGACTGCAAACCAGAGATTAAACAGCGCTGCTCATACTGGTACATTCAATAGAACTCCTCCTGGTTCATATACATGGGGAACAAAATATTGGCACGAAAATATCGTTCCTGAGTTGAACAAGCTTTCTGCTCAGATCTATATGGATACCAATATTGAAGCTGGCAATACCATTCTTGCCAACCCATTGGATGTTGCTATTCTAGAAGACCTACAAACCTTCAATTACACTGGTACTTCAAGTGTTGATGGTGACATGGGTTACAGAACTGCTACAGTAGCTGGTGGAAAATGGAAGATCTTGACATCAGCAGTTGTAACTCAAGGAACAATGTTGATGGTTTACAAACCAGTTGAAGAATTGAAATCAGTATACTTCTATTCTCCTTATGTCCCTGCAGTACTTCATCCGTATCCTTTGGGCTATACACCTTCTCTAACAATTCTAAGTAGATACGCTACAGCATTGATTAGATCACAAGGTATAGCTGCTCTAACAATTGGTGCTTAATTTCTGATTGTTAATTAACGAAACAAAAGCCTGGCTTTGAGAAATCAAGCCAGGCTTTCTTTACGTTATAAATAATGGCTATAGTAAACAATTAATATCATGTGTTAGTTCTTCTAATGTTGGAATTTTTTCAAAATATCGTATTGTTTTCCATCCAAATGATGCTAAAACTTCATCACGAAATTTATCTTTTTCTGGATCTGGGTGAGTCCAAGCACAGTCATATTCTATATTGATTTTTATTTCAGGTATTGCTATATCTAAGAAATAATAATATCGTTCTTCCTCATATAATAAATTTTGACCAAATTCTAATTTAGAATCTGGAAATATTTGTTTAACTAAGTTAAATAATTCTTGTTGTGGCTTTGAAGGACCATAACCCATTTCTTGAGATTTTTTAAATCCCTCATGCCCATTTTTTCTTCTTATCTCCAATAATCGTTTTAAAGCTTCTTCATTATATACCTCAGAATATGTTCTGCCTTTCATATGATGACCATCTTGTCTTATTTTTTCAATAACTGTTTTTGATGTTTTTCTTCTTACTTCGATAAGATTTTGTGGATTAGTTATATGATTTCCATATGTATTTTGTAATCCTTTTATAAATCTATATTTTCCATCTTCAGTTTGCATAATATTTTCAGCACCATACAGTTCCTTAATAACTTGTCTAGTTTTAATGGCTAATCCCTTACTTGCGAATCCTGTGCCACCGTATCTTTCTTCATTTGTTTTAGACCGTTTTTCAATTGCACCTTCTATATGACTTATATTTGTTACATCATTTCCATATTTTTCTTGTAATGTTTTAATACGAGTTTCGTTTGCTGTATCCTTGGTTCGTCCATCTGGATTTTCTAATCCTTTTCTCAAACATTCTGAACAAGCTTGTGTATTTCCTGTATTTTTAGGAACAGACATTTCTTTCTTACAATGAATACAATGAATTGTTTTATTCTCATTATGAGTTTGAGCTGATTTTTGTGCTCCTTTTAATCTATCTTCATCAAATGATTGTGTCATTGTAGGATGATTTGGAAAATCTTTTCTTACATCTTCTAATGTTTTATTGTGTGATAATTTCAAGTGTCTCCAATGAAGATATCTCCAGTGTTCACTCTCTGAACCACAGTATGGACATGTTACATATTCGTTTGTTGTGAGTAAGTTTTTACCTTTGATCATTTAAAAAACCATTCATATATAGATTTTAAAGAATCCATAATTATTTTGAACACACTAGTTTCTTTTTCGTCGTTATTCTTAATAATGTTAACTTTATGTTTGTTAATACTATTATCATTATCACAATTAATATTAATATTAGCATTATCACAATTATTTAAAGTAATATTTTGTAAATCTTTTTGAATAGGTTTTATTAAGTCTGGAGTTAGATGTGGTTGACTGTCTGTTATAAAAATTTGTGAATCTTTTAAGTTCTGAGAGATAAGTATTTGTGGAGCAATATTATATTGTAAATAATTCATAAAACCGTTATTAAATTTTTTTACATCAGTAATTTTAGTTGTACTAATTAATTCATCAAAATATTTTTTTGTTTCTTTGAATCCAATAGAATCTAAATATTTCTGGAATGATTTTTGTGACTCAATTATTTTATTATATTCGTCCGAATTAGTAATTTTTTTTACAACATCATCCCATTTTTTCTGTCTATCTATAATTTCTGGATCATTTTTAAACATGGAAATAAACTTTTTATTATTAAATATTGCATTAAAAAAGTATTTTTTTATTTCGTTTCGTTCATAATTACATATTTGTTTTTTATTTTTGTTTATAAAATCTTCTAAAGATGGAATTTCACTTTTTTCTAAATAATTATGAAGTAAGTCACTTAATTTAACATTTATTATTAAAGACATTATTGTTGCTCCTTTTTTTTTATTTTTGTTCTAATACCAAAAATTAAAAACTAAATTTATACAAATTCAAGCCACCAACTATTATTTTTAGAACAAATTAAAAAGAAAGATAGATAGAAAGTCAAACATCCAAACAGACAGGAGGAATAAAAATGATTCTAAAAATTAAGAGAACTGCCCAGGATTTAGATTGGTGGTTTTTAGATGGTATTAAAAAAGTAAGTGTTTCAAAACCAAAAATTAAAAAATTAAATAAAGAGATGTATGAAAATGTTGTTATATTTGACATTAAAAGTACATGTACTTGTAAAGATGAACAAGAAGGATGTTCTGAATGTGTTCCTTATCGAACTCTCATTTGTAGATTAGATAATGATGAGGAATATTCTATTTCATTTGATACATATGTTTATATTTTAAATGATAATGGAAAAACTATTGAAAAAATTGTAGCTAATTTTTGTGATTAAAATAAAGTAATCTATCTTTCTTAATAACAAAAGCCTGGCTTTGAGAAATCAAGCCAGGCTTCTTTTCGTCAAATATTACCACCACCAATGAATAATAATTGTATCATTTTCTGTTAGTCCTTTACTCTTTAAAAAGTTACTAACAATAGGATAATCTTCTTCCATTTCAGAATTCCATTTAACAAAATAGTGATCATTGCCTAATTCAAAATCATCCCATATTTTTTTGACTTCTGCTTCAACTTCAACAGGACAATTACTCCACTGAACATTAAAAAACTTTACATCTTTTATACATTCTGCCCCATGATTTTTTGGAAATTTTTCCCATTCTTTATCAAACTTATGTTCATAACACGTTGTTCTTCCAGAAAATTCAGTCATTTTTTATCCCTTTCTTTTATGTTAATTTATCTAAAAAGTTTTCTAAATCTATGAACTCGATAATCATTTTGGATATCACTTACACCATAAAAATAATTTCTCATTTTAAAACAAGAAGAAATAACATATACTTCGCTTGCTAAAAAATATGGTGGGTTTTTTATCATCCCTTTAAATAAATCTCGTCTAACTTTAGATTTGCATACAGGTAATAGAATACAAGTTTTACAAGGAAGTGGTTTCATTTTATATATCATTTCCGTTGAAAAGTTTTGATAGTGTCGCCATTTTTCCTATAGATATATCTTTATAATTATTATTTATAATAGAACAATTCATTCTTAGTAAAGTTCTATATAATAATTCATAACGCCCAATATATAATCCACCTCTATCAAGATCGTCAAATATTTCTTTACTTATTTGTTTATATTTATCTATACATTTTGGCAACAGGATACAATTTTCACATGGTATTTTATCACTCATATTTTCAATAAAATATTTTTTACAATGTTACCATCCATTCCTTTAAATTGTTCCATAATTGGTTTCATAGCTTGCATTTTGTTTTTAAATTTGCTGAAATCAATATTTTCTTTGATCCACTTGATAACATCTTCTTCTGACGCAACATTTGGTAAGTAGAACTGTGCGATCTTGATTTTTTCAGAAGTAAGTGAATCTCCTAATTTTTCTATAGTTTTTGCGTATAGCTCATTTACTTGAGAAGATGTAAGTCCGTTTACATCTTTTTCAGTTAGATGTTTTTGTATATATAACTCTCTTGTTTTTTCCATAGAAATATATTTTTTTAATAGTTTAATTGTATCATCATCAGTTGCTTTGTCTGGTTTAACACCTATTTCTGGATACATGCTGATGATAGATCTTGATACTTGTTTTTGAGATTGTACTTTTTCATATATCAAACCTTCAATAATGTTTTGTTTTCTCAAATCAACTTCATTCGACATTGCTGTCTTCAAATCTTCTTTGATTTTTTTCAGGATTGTACTCATTCAGTTTCTCCTTATGTTAGATAAGTTACCAGTATTAATTGACGCAATTCTTCTGATACTTTATACAAATTTTGTCTATAATATTCTCTATGAATATTATTAAAATCATTATCAAATAAGTTACATTTTTTACGCAATATTATTATAATATCTATATAGGTACATCTATTTTTATCAGAAAAATATGATTTACATTTTGGTAATAAAACACAGTTTCCACAACAAAAACTCATTAGTTTTCTCTCTCTACTATGCAGTCAACAAAGAATAATTGTTTTTCTAGTTCTATTTTTGGTTTACATAGTTTAACACATGTTATTCTTACAATACATTGTAAACAAATACATTCTGTTTGATAAATATATTGAAATTTTAAAGAACATAATCTATTTGTTTTTCTAATACAATTTTTACATTGTGATGGACCACTCATTTTAATCCTTTTTTAACATCGTTCATAAATGTTATATAATTATTATATTTTGAATTAGAAAAAAGCAAAACTTTATGCCCACAAATTCGAGTATTTGATGCTTCCATAATATAAGAATATATAAGTTCACATTTATTAATAATATCAACACTTAATTCACGATTAAAACATTTTGGTACTAATATACAGGTTTTACATGGTAACTCTGTATTCATCATTTTCTCCTAAGTTATAAAAACTGTTCAGGAATTAATTCTTTCATAAAATTTTCATATATAGAATATTTTTCATATGAAAATACTGTTATATTATTTTCTCGTAATTCAACTGTTACAAATTTTCTTAAAATTTTACAGGTTATATTATTTTTATAATCAAAATTACTAATACATTTTGGTAATAATATACAGTTTCTACATGGTAATTTTTCTTCAGACATTTTTATTCCTTATATTGCTTATAAAAAGTGCTGGGTTTATACTACCCAACACTTTTTATTATTAATGCCATTCAGTATTTCCTTTTAATAATAAATATTCTGGATTTATATACTTGAATATCATTCTTCCCATATAACCAGTTGTTTCTTCTATTGGCCTGATTACAACACCTTCTTTAATTTTTTGACTACTATTCAATAATGATGGACCATTAACAATTTCATCAAAATTAATATCTTTTAATTTGTAAGTTCCAATAAAAGGGGCGATTGGTAGTAATCTTTCTTCACAGAATTCAATTAACTGTTTGTAAGACAAAAATTTGTTATTTATAAAAACATCAAAAACAACCAAGTCTATTTGATTTTTTAATCCGTAAGAGTAATTTTTTTGAATTCCGTCACCGTAGATTTCACCATATACAACTTCACCTTCTTTGAGAATTTCAGAGAAGAAATATCTTTTTGTTATTTCTTCGTAAACATTTGTTTTTAATTTTAATTCCTTAAAACCAGTAATTTTTTTGTTGAAACTGTTTTTCTCTTGAAGTTGTACATTATGACTACCAAACACGAATTGATAATTCATATATCTTTCTGGATTGAAAGCTCTTTTTATTAATTTCCAAATTTGTTTAAAAAATCCTTCATAAAAATCTTCAACATATCCAACTCTATAGTTAGTTCCATGTATTTTTTCGAATACAGCAACCATCATATTTGGATCTAAATATTTAGAATAATTATTAAATTGATTTATATCTGTGTATTTTTTGAAATTAGGGTTTAACTGTTTCTTGGAAGCTTTTCTTCCTTGTTTAACAGTAAATGGGCAAGGTTCTTTTGGTTCATATTTTGTTATTCCTAATATATCTTTACAGTCAAACCCTTCTTCAGCTTTTAATTTTTTATATATTGGATATAGTTTGGTTAACGGTACAGATAAACCTTGACTTATAGCTCCTCTTATTTTTATAGTTCTTATTCTTGAATTGCTCAATTTTATTTTTGAGTCAGAAAATAAAATTGCTTCCAACTCCGGTGGTAAAATTGAGTCTATTGGAATATAAACAACAAAATCTCCTTCTTTTAATGAATCTTTCCCAACTACGCAATTCCAACCTTTAACTCTTATAATATCCAATAAGTCAGCATTTGGATGTTTTATAACTTCTGATACTTTTTCTACAGTTACGATCAATTCAGACATATTATAACACTCCTTTTGATTTTAATATACCATCATATGCGTGATGATATCGTTCTACTCTTTTTAATGTAGAAAAAACTCCCATAGAAACAGGAAAAATTATTTTATTATCAATTAAATAATAGTTTAAAAAAGATTTATATGAAACACATGATATTTTACATACTGGATCTACTATACAGTTTAAACATGGAAAATCAAGATGTTTTATTTTATTTTCCATACTTCTGCTTTCATATTTATAAATCTAATTAATTCCATACTAAGATATTGTCTATTTCTTCTTCTTCTTAATTCAGTTGTTAAATGTTGTTTATATTTATTTTGTATATCATATTTATATCCGTTTTCGAAATATTCATCGTATAAGAGTATATACTTTTCACATATTTGTTTACATATTGGATCTACTATACAGTTTAAACATGGATATTCTTTTATTTGCATTTATTTGCACCCCATAATTTATCAACCTTATTATCGATGTACGCTAATAAACTTTTTAATACATATTCTGAATATCTATTCTTTCTTAATTCAGTGGTTATATATTTTTTGTTAAGTTCTGTTATTTTAAAATTTTCTGTTTCACCATGTTCATCATAAAAACTTATAAACTTTTCACATATCTTTTTACATACTGGATCTACTATACAGTTTAAACAAGGATGTTCTTTCATAATTTATTTCACACCAATTATTAAACCTTTCTGCCCTTAAATCCGTTTTATAAATGTCTTTTCTTTCAAAATAACTCAAATCTTCAGAAATATTATTAATAGAATCAAAATAACTAAAAAACTTTTCACATATATTTTTACATACTGGATCTATTATACAACTTTTACATGGATAATCTTGATTCATTATTTTATTTTCCTACTATTCTTTAATTTATCACTACATAAATAATTTACGAATCTTTCTACTCTTTTTTCAGATTTATAAATCTCTTTTCTATTAAAATAGAGAAACATGTCATCAGAATTGCCCATATTATCATTAAAAAAGTTAATAAATTTTTCACACATAGTTCTACAAACTGGATCAATTATACAACCACTACATGGATGTGGTTTTATCTTATTCATTCTTCGCCTCTTATTTTTTAGAACAAATTAAAAATATTTCTTCTAAGGATGTGATGATTTGATAAAACTATTCCTGCTTCACCATTTCCCACCTTTATTAAAACAAGTCATTTTTGGTTAAATAAATAAATAGGGGGTATTACGTCTATGACGAAATCGATTTTAATTGACACTAATTTGTTACTTGATGATTCAAATATTATTTATAAGCTTTCAAAGGAGTACGATGAAATTGTCATACCAAATGTTGTCTTGAAAGAACTTGACAAACATAAATACAACCCCGAATTATCTTACAGTGCTAGAAACGCAATAAAGTCAATAAGATCTTTTAAAGAGGAATTTCCTGAAAAATTAAAATTTCATGTCATAAAAGAAAGTATTGATAATAATGATTCTTTTATTATAGAATCAGCTAAGAGAAACGAATCAATACTTGCTACAAAAGATATTTCTATGTCTATTATAGCTGATTCAGAAAATGTTCAAACGAAACTGTATGATATTGTTCTGAATAATATCTTCGATCCATATATTTATTTGGATGTTATGGACATTTATAGTGTTGAACCAGTTTTTCCATGGCAAAACTATTATAAAAATGAAGATTACAGTGCAATTATTAATTTTCTCGGTGTTTGTTTAAAAAGAGAATTAAATTCAGATGCGTGGTTTTTCATGTTCATTAAAAACGAAAGTGATAAAATTTTTGTTTATGCAAATAATCCAATAAAAAGAACTTTCGAGAGAATTGATAACAATCATAAATACACAAAAATCAAATGTAGTGGAAGTGGAAAGGATATAAAAGCACTTGATATGTATCAAAATTGTGCTATTTATGCATTAGAAGAAGCTCCGAACGTTTTAATAACTGGAAGATGGGGGAGTGGAAAAACTTTAATTTCTACTGCTCATGCTATAAAGGAAGGGAGCAAGAAGACTTTTATAACAAGACCTCCAGTTGGTATTAATAAGAAATATGATGTTGGTTTTTTCCCAGGAGACAAACAAGAAAAAATGATGGACTGGTTAAGTGGTTTTACCTCTGCTCTCTATCATATTTTTGGAAATACGAATGGGCAAGTAGGTAAGAATACAAGTTACAACTATGTAAAAGATAATCTTTTTTCACAACTGTTCGAAATTCTTCCATTAAACTCTATACAAGGTTTATCTCTTCTTGAAAACGATGTTCTATTGGTTGATGAAGTTCAGTTAATTTCAGTTGATTATATGAGTATGATTCTTAGTCGTCCATCAAAAAGTGGCAAGCTTGTATTAATGGGTGATTTACAACAGACATATAGTATCGTTAAACCATCTGAATCTGGTTTGTTAAAGTTACTTCGTTGTTTACCACATCATTCTATGGCATTGATTAATTTACCAAATTCTTATAGATCTGATTTACTTGAACTTGCTGATAAATTACAAGATAAAACAATTCTTTAATGTTTGCTGACTCTCCACATATAGATACCAAATATGTGGAGAGTCTTTTTATTATGTATTAATTATAAATTTCATCAAGAGCACATATTGCAATAATCCCTGTTATAAATTGAACAGGGAATAGAATAACGCAATAAAAGATAATCATTACAGCTTTTTGCCAAAACCCGACTGGATCGAGGCACACCCATAAAAATATCTCAAATAGTGTTGGTGATAGTCCGAATAATACTACTATGATAGTGGCGATAGTTTTATTATTAATAGATGATACCAGTTTTTCACTGATCTTTTTTTTCCATTCGTTTGCCATCACTTACTTCCTTTCATTTTCATTTCAAATAATTTTTTATCTTTGAAGAATTTCAACGTTACACCATCTTTTACGAGACGCATTGTTGAGTTTATAATTGGATCTTCTATTCTCTTCACGTCTGGTTTATTTATCTTATTTAAAAATATTTCTATTGCGTCATCATGTGTTATAGAAATACAAACGCCGTTGTCCAGAGTAACAAAATTTACTGGAACAAAGTCCACATTTTGTTTTTCTGTATAAGAGTATTTGTCGTAATTTTCATCGAAAACTATTTTTATAGAAGTATATAAACCAGCATTGTAACCAATTAACATACAAACCTTATTGTCATACTTTGCATCTACAATTCTATAATTATCCAATTGTGGAATTGGTTTTATTATAAAATTGCTTTTATCAAAGTGTGGTAATGGAATGCACATGAAAGTTTTTCCCAACACACTCTGAAGAATAACATTTGTAAATATTTGGCTGGAATTTGGTTCTACACTCCATACTTTCTTGATTATTGGTTTTATAATATCTTTTCCTGAAATTTTAAATACTTGGAAGGACATTTCCATTAATTTTTCTTCATTTTTTAAGAATAATATATTATTTACTATCATCATATCTGTACATTCAAGATCAATGTTCGGAGAATCATATGATGAGTTCAAGCACTTGAATAATACTTTATTATTCTCAATTTTAACCATAATTGGTATATTTTCTAACTGAGTAAATATTAATTCAGTTCCTTTTGTTACTTTATAATCTACTTTATTTATCCATATTTTATTTTTTGTTTTCGTTAGAGTCAATGAAGGATTATGATAGAGAATGGTTGAATCATATTCCTTTATTTCTCTTATTTCGAAATTATCAGTACTTTGTATAACAGTTACAATAACTTGAGCCTGACCAACAGCACCAGGTAAATCAGGAGGTGGTGTTCTCTTTCCATTTTCGAACACATGAAAGAACCAATCTTTGTAAGAAGATGGAATCAGGTTGAAGTCTCTAACCGTTGGTGGTAATGATACCTGTGGATTAAATACTGATATATGATCAATAATTCTTTTTCTGAAATCATTCATTTTATAAGATATATGTTTACCCTTATACGGATGTATTCCTGTAAATAATTGGAAAGAAATAATAGCAAAAGAAAACCAATCAGTTCCTTCGTTGAAGACATTCGTAGTCCAATCACGAACTGATGGCATAATTGCTGTAGCAGGAAAATTCGGTGTTTGCCAAGAATTTACATCTATGAAATAAGGAGTTGTAAAATCCTTTGCGACCAAATAATTAAACTCATTTCCATCAACGATTAAGCATTTGTTTTGATGAATATAATGAGTTATATTTTTTATATTATCAACAAGTTGAATAACCATATCGTTAGAAATAAGATTTGCATCACGAAAAGAATTGGTAAATAATTTACAAAGAACGTAATTATCTGCTCCAATCCAATCCATTGTAAATCCTACTTCATATTTCTTTTCACTATAAACAACATCTTTTGGAACTATAATTTCCGGTTTATTTAAAACAGATAGTTCTTTTATTTTCGCAACCGGAATCATTTTTTTCAGATCTTCATATATTTTATAAGCAGTAGTTCCTTTTTTATAAATAGAACCTTCTCCACCTTTTGCAACGAAATCTTTTTGGTTGAGAGAAGTTTTTTGTCCGTTCACAAAAACATCCATTAACTATCCTTTCGTACCTGGGTATAAGTTGAAGATATATGCGTCGTAACAATCGAAGATAAAACATTTGTCGAAAATCAACAAGTCGTCAATTTCATACTCATTGATGTAAGGTTTTAAATAGACTTTCCCTGTTATAGAATTTCCATTTATTTCAGTTACATGAACCCAAAAATATTCACTATTTCTTCTTATTTTAACATAGTGACCTACTTCTACACTACTCAAATTCATTCTATTCATGATTTTAACTGTTTGGGGAAATTGTCTATTTAATTCATTTGGGTCTGTTAAATCTGTGATATAAAATGTTGCCATAAATATTATTCCTCGTTTATATACGTACCAATAGATAGATCATCGTAATGAATTATATTATTTTTTTCTAATTCTTTTAAGGCTTTACTCATTCTTCTCTTCAAGAATTCGCCTTTTGTTGTTTTAAATTCTGTAAATCTTGGTAATAATTCAGAAGTAGAAATATCTTCTCTCTTCATTGAAAACATTGAGTTGTCTTTTATAAAAGAAAATAAACCATCTGAAAATATTGATAAACTTTCAATTTCATCAACATTTTCTGAAATAAAATAACTACAATTATATGGAAATACATTTTTAAAATCATTAATATGAACTGTAAACGTGTTATTTTGTTGAATATATAAATTATGTTTATATTTATCTATTGTATACATCATATAATATGGTGCATTGTTGGAATATTCAATTCTTGTTAAAACAGTAGTTCCATTTTTCAAGTTTACAACATATCCACCATCACCATAAAAATATACATATATTTTTCCATTCCATAAAAAAGAAAGTATAAGAGTAGCTGTCAATTGTTCAGATTTTAAACCCATCATTGTAGCTATATGGTGGCTTGTATAAACTACATTATCTTTTATTTCATCATAAGTATATGGTTCTTCTTCAGACCCAAATGGTTTATGATTTGTTATAAATTGCTTTGTCATATGACAAAGAATTCTTGCTCCAATTTCTGAATCTTTTGCTGAAGAACAGCCATCGGAGAGAATAATATAAGGAAATGGTTTCTCTCCAGATATAATATAATCTTGACAATCTGTATGTTGTTTTCCAACTTTTAAAAATGTATCAAGGTTGATCATTTCTGCTCCATTTTTTGTGGGGATTTTCTATTATATATTTATATATAATAGAAAATCCCCTTGGTTTTCATCAATTATCTGCGACTGTTGCAGACTTTTCGAATGTCCTTTTCAATATGGAAACGGAATATTCACCAACTTCGCTTTGGAATAGCTTCAAGCGATCCCATTTGGTGCGTTTCCCAGGCTCAACAAACCCTGATTCCCATTTGACACCTTTCAGCCAGGAAGGGAAATATTCGGGGTTCTTGAAATGAGCATATTCGGTGGCTCTTGTCATAAACCTCAAAGCAGGAATGACCCCATAGAGAAGTCTTTTCCTGGTATTATACGCTTCAACCAATCCCTTTTGACTTGTTTCGAAGAAGCTGTAGTCTCCTTGAATTTCAGTCTTCGGGATGAAGATTTTTGCGTTAAACGCCAGGAATTTTTCCTGCTTTGCGTCACCATATTCGAATTCATATTTTGATGGTCCTTCACCTTCAGGATACTTGATTCCTGCGGCTTGGATTCTCTTCATTTCAATATTCATAAACGAGCATTGGTCTTCCAATCTTTCAATCAACATCTTGGTGATAACATAATATTGACCGAAGAAAGAAGTCCAACGATTTGGATGAATAAAGTTCTTGAAAATAATATGATTACCTGTCCATAGTTTGGATTCTGTTATAAATTTGTTCTCATTCCTGGTTGGTTCGAACTGAATTGTTCTCCAACCATCATACCAGTTACCTGTTTTGTCGGTGAGAGAGAAGGTTCTGTTGAAACCAATCTTGTCGTCACCAACAACGTTGAGGTCTTCGATGGTAATGTTGAATGAGAA
>AMWB02031316.1_pt3 | contig 17268 bp, 15 predicted proteins | sample 200311 | NCBI WGS metagenome assembly AMWB02 (sample SAMN02737377, study PRJNA173069) | bioreactor metagenome | biome: anode biofilm in microbial fuel cells | place: USA: California | collected 2010-12-16 | reverse complement strand
CCGAGCAGCAGCCGCAGGTCGGGCAGGCGCAGCGTTCTACCCGGTTTATTTCTTCGTCGCTCACGTCACTGTCGGCGGCCATGACCATGGCGTTGACCAGGTCATAGCGCTTGTCGCCGTCAACTCCAGCCTCCATTGGTCCGCCTGAGACAAAGATAGTCGGGATGTTCAGGCGCATGGCGGCCATCAGCATGCCGGGGGTTATCTTGTCGCAGTTACTGATGCAGATCATCGCATCGACGGTATGGGCGTTGCACATATACTCGACGCTGTCGGCGATCAGATCACGCGAGGGCAGGGAGTAGAGCATTCCGGAATGGCCCATGGCAATACCGTCATCGATGGCGATGGTATTGAATTCGGCGGCGAAACAACCCGCCCTGGCGATGATTTTTTTCAGATGCTGGCCGATTTCATGGAGGTGAACGTGGCCGGGGACAAACTGGGTAAAAGAGTTGACGATGCCGATAATCGGTTTGCCGAACTGTTCTTCTTTGACCCCGTTGGCCCGCCAGAGGCTTCTGGCACCGGCCATTCTTCGTCCTTCGGTTGTCGTCGCACTGCGTAATGGAATTGCCATGATAATACTCCGGTGTATCGTAAATTCGTAATGAGAAGAAATATGAGGGAAAACGAAAAAAAGCTTGCAACCCTTTCTAGATTAGAGACAATATATATGAAAACAGGTGGTAGTGCACAATTTTTCAAGGAAATATAATGAAAAAGACGGAAATAGATTACTGGATAGCGGCAATGTTGGAGTCTCAGAGCAACGTCTCGGATCTTAACATAACTGTGGGTAAATCTTTACAGGTCGAGTCTGCCGGAGTGCTTGTCCCCGTTGATGTCGTGCCGCCGGTAACCGAACTTACCCCTTTTCAGACGGAAACTTTCGCCCTGAATCTGATCGGCAATAACCGCAGGCTGCTGAAGGATCTTGTCGAAAAAGGCTCGTGTGACCTGTCGTATTCCCTTTCCGATAAAGCCAGATTCAGGGTAAATATTTTCACCCAGAAGGGGTATTTTACCACCGTCTTGAGAAAACTCGAAACGGAAGTCCCCTCAATAGAAGGCATGCAATTCCCGGAGGCATTCGGCAAGATGGCCGCCGACCTGAATGGACTGATTCTGTTCACCGGAGCCACCGGTACGGGAAAAACAACGTCGCTTGCCGCTTTGTTGAACCGGATCAATCACGAGCGGCCAGTGCATGTGGTGACCCTGGAAGACCCTATCGAATATATTCATGAGCAACGCAAGGCCACCTTTAATCAACGTGAATTAGGCAACGACTTCAGTAGCTTTGCGGGAGGGATGCGGGCGGCGCTGCGACAGGCTCCAAAAGTTATCCTGGTCGGTGAGATGCGCGACCGCGAGACGATGGAGATTGGTCTTACTGCGGCCGAAACCGGGCATCTGGTGCTCTCCACTCTGCATACTATTGATGCCGGTCAGACAATCAACCGTATCCTGGGTATGTTTGAGCAGGATGAACAGCCGCAGATCCGCAACCGGCTGGTCGATACGATTCGCTGGATTGTCAGCCAGCGACTGCTGCCCCGCGTTGGCGGCGGCCGGGTTGCGGCAATGGAGATTCTGTGCACCAGCTTGCGGGTCAAGGATCTGATTCTGAACGGGGAAACGGAAGAAAAAACCTTTTACAATATCATCAGTGAGGGCTCTGCACTCGATATGCGGACCTTTGATCAGCATATTCTCGAGCTGTACAGCCGGGGCATTATAACAGAAAAGAGCGCCATCACCTACTGTTCGCATCGGGCCGAAATGAATCGCGGGCTCGACCGCATTAAAGCGGAACGGGGTGAGGCGACAACCAGTCTGACGGATCTGGCCATGGAAGAAGAACAACAAGAAGGGTATGGCTACTACGGCCGATGATGGTGAGGAGACTATGATAGTACATTGTCCGAATTGCGATAAACAGCTGAAGTTGACTGATAAAATATGGGAAAGCGTTCAACAGCTGGGGCCTGGCAAGAAGATAAAGGTCAAATGTGTCCACTGCGCTCTTCCGTTTGGCCTGGATGTGAGCAGCTTGAAGCAGGCTCGTTCCGGTCATCATCAGGCTCACCCTGCATCGGACACCTCTTCTTTGGGGGGCAAGGTCAGACCACCGGCTCCGCCGAATGTCGAGTGGTTGGCGGATGGCACTTTTGACGAAAAAGAAGTTGTCGAAGATATACCGCGAGCGCTGGTGCTCATGCCGGAGTCGGTAAACCGGGACGCGGTGGTTCAGGCGGCAACGATTTTTGGCTATCGCGTCGAGCAGGCCCTGACGGCCGAGGAAGCTATCGAAAATATGCGGTTTGTCAACTATGCCGCAGTTTTTCTCCATGAGCATTTTGAACCCGGGGGGATCGGCTCGGGGAAATTTCATCAGTTTATGCGGATGATGAACATGTCTCGCCGCCGCTACATCTTCTATGTGCTGCTCGGCGGACAGTTCCGGACCCTGTATGATCTGCAGGCCCTGGCCTGCTCGGTCAATCTTGTGGTCAACGACACTGAAATCCCTTTTATCGGCACCGTGCTGAAAAAAGCGATTCCAGAATTCGAAACTTTATTCGGGCCATTGATGGAGGAGTTGCAGGTAGTTGGCAAATAGAGTAATTTAAATCCTATTGAGCTGTGAATATTCCCGCCCGAACGTGATTTCTGCTAGTTTGTCGTTCGTTTGCGCCACTCCTCTTACTGGTCGCAGTCTGTTTCGACCTGTCCTTTTCACCTGTCTCCTGTTGCAGCTCCGGACCGATTTTGTCTGTCTGTACAGGGCAGGTCCGGCTCGATTTTTTAACCAACCGCGCCGGAGCTACTATTTGGTTACACGCTGAGCATAGAATGAAAAAAACAATCCTTGCCGTAGGAAAAAAAATCAGGAACCTCGTCCAGGCTGGAAAACACCGGTACGGCAGATTCGGTAACTTATTCGGCCGTCCAGATCCGGTTTTAGAAAACGAGCAGCCCGTTTTGGCCGAGGTTCCAGCAAGACGTACTGCAGAACAGAGAGCAGGCACGAATAAAGTCTCTGACCAGCATGCCGTGCCGGTTGCGAAGCAGGGCAAGTATCGGGCCCCGGAGAAATCCAGACAGAAACCGGCCTGGAGCCTGGAAAATTTTCCGGTCGTCCCGGCAGAGGGAAAGAGTCGTTTTCACGATTACCCAATTCCCCTGCCGGTGATGCAGGCTATAGCCGATCAAAAATTCGAGTATTGTACTCCCATCCAGGAGAAGTCGCTGGATTCCGTTCTGGCCGGCAAAGATCTTGTCGGTAAAGCCAATACCGGCACCGGGAAAACGGCTGTTTTTCTGATTGCTGTTTTATCCAGGCTGCTTGCAGACAAGAAATCCGGTAAAGGGAATGTGCGGGCATTGGTGCTGGCGCCCACCCGTGAACTGGTCAGTCAGATAGCCAAGGAAGGGCAGGCCTTCGCCAAATACTGCAATCTGTCCGTGAGAGCCGTCTACGGTGGTGTCGATTACCAGAAGCAGATGGATTATCTGCAGAACAAACAGTGCGATCTGCTGGTTGCCACTCCGGGCCGGCTCATTGATTTTATGAATAAAAGGGTCGTCGACCTGAGCAGCTGCCAGATTTTAGTCCTCGATGAAGCGGACCGAATGCTCGATATGGGATTTATTCCCGATGTTCGCCGAATTGTCGGTCGCCTGCCGGCTAAAAAAGATCGGCAGACCATGCTCTTTTCCGCCACTGTCTCAGAGGACGTACAGCGTCTTGCGTCACAGTGGAGTGTGCAGCCGAAGGTGGTCGAAGCGGAACCTGAGCAGGTGGCCGTTGATACGGTGGAGCAGATAGTCTATCTGGTTACGGCGGAAGAAAAATATGCCGTTTTGTACAATCTCATTCAACAGAATCCGGACGACCGGATCATTGTTTTCGCCAATATGAAAAATGAGACGAAGCGATTGGCCAATCGTCTGCAGCGAAACAATATCGACTGTGTATTGTTGTCCGGTGATGTCGACCAGAATAAACGCATGACCCGCCTCGAAAATTTCCGGTCCGGCAAGGTAAAAGTTCTCGTCGCAACCGATGTCGCCGGCCGGGGCATCCATATTGATGGCATCACTTTCGTTGTCAACTATACGCTGCCCTATGAACCGGAAGATTATGTCCATCGTATCGGCCGGACCGGAAGAGCCGGAGCCAACGGCAAGGCGGTAAGCTTTGCCTGCGAAGAGGGGTCGTTTTACCTGCCGGCCATAGAGGAGTTCATTAATAAAAAGTTTGACTGTGTCCTGCCTGAAGAGACCCTTCTTGCTCCCCCGCCCAAGGGGCAGGACAAAAAACTTGAATCAGATGGTCAACCGCCGCGCCCGAAACGGAAGAAATCGGGAAGCAGGAATTACCCTCGAGACAGACGAGGGAGCGAAAAGAAAACAGCATAGAGACTTTTTGAAAATTAAAAAAATCAACAGAAAAAATATCCTCTTCTGCAAGAAGTTGTTGTCCTATCGTTGAAAAATTGCTATAAAGTGTGGTTCGTATATATAAAGGTTGCTCCCGCAACAGGGGGTAGCCTTATTTTCTTTTTACCTCCGCAGGCTTGTTGTGCGGGGTAAAATAACCTTTACCATTTGGCCTCTGGTCTACAGGAAGAGTAAAATCCATGACAGAACAACTTAATCAATCAACCCAGGACAGCAGTGAAGAGATGAGCTTTGCCGATCTCTTTGAAATGGAAGAAAACAACAAGGTAGTCGCCGTGGGAGATGTTGCCATGGGCACTATTATCGGCACGGTGGACGACTATCTCCTTGTTGATGTTGGCGATAAAGCGGAGAGTTATATCGCCAAGTCGGAATTCCGCCTGGAAGATGGTGAGGAAATCAAAATTGGTGACGTATTCGAGGTGTTCGTAGAGCGCCGTAAGGAAGAAGGCGGACTCCTGCTGTCGAGAGAAAAGGCTATTGCCATAAAAGTATGGGAAAGAATCGCAGAAATTCAGGAAGCTGACGAAACGATTTCCGGTAAGATCGAGAGCCGTGTCAAAGGCGGCATGTCAGTCGATATCGGTGTTCCCGCCTTCCTGCCGTATTCCCAGATCGATCTTCGTCCGGTGAAAGATCTTGACGCCCTGATCGGCGAGTCGATGGACTTCAAGATTTTGAAGTTCAATAAAAAGAGAAACAATGTTGTTATTTCCCGTCGGGCTATTCTCGAAGAGGAACGAAACAAACTTCGCGAGGAGATGCGTTCCAAACTGGAAGAAGGGCAGATTATCAAGGGGGCCATTACCAATATTACCGATTACGGTCTCTTTATCGACATGGGCGGCATGGACGGACTCTGTCATATCACCGACCTTTCCTGGGGACGGGTCTCACATCCGGCTAAACTCTATAAAGTCGGTGAGGAGCTGGAAGTCAAAGTCCTCAAGTATGATAAAGAGCATGATCGCGTGTCTCTGGGTGTAAAGCAACTTCGTGACGATCCATGGGCGACTGTCACCGAGAGGTATCCGGTGAACCAGACGACCAAAGGCAAGGTTGTATCCATTACTGATTACGGTGTCTTTGTCGAGCTGGAAGAAGGCGTCGAAGGTCTGATCCATGTCTCTGAGATGACCTGGTCGAAGAAACCCCGTCATCCATCCAAGATGGTTTCCGTCGGCGATGAAGTCGAAGTCATGGTCCTGAATATCGAGACCGAGACCAAGCGTATCTCCCTCGGCATGAAACAGCTCCAGCCGAATCCATGGGATCTGGTCACCGATAACTATCCGGTAGGTTCCGTTATTGAAGGAAAAATTAAAAATATTACCGACTTTGGTGTTTTCATCGGCATCGAAGAGGGCATTGACGGGTTGATCCATGTCTCTGACCTTTCCTGGACCGAGCGGATCAAGCATCCCTCCGAGAAGTACGCCAAAGGCGAGACCATCCAGGCTGTCGTTTTGAAGATCGATAAAGAAAATGAGCGATTTTCCCTCGGTATCAAGCAACTTGTTCCCGATCCATGGCAGGCAGCCTATAACAACTATCCTTCAGGGACCGTTGTTGAAGGTGAGATCACCAACGTCACTGATTTTGGGGTCTTCGTGAAGCTGGAAGAGGGTATTGAAGGCCTTGTTCATGTCTCCGAACTCAGCAAAGATAAGGTGAAAACTCCGGTTGGCATGTATCAGGTCGGAGATACCTTGAAGGCAATCGTCATTAATGTCTCCGCCAAAGATCGCAAGATTGGCCTTTCCGTCAAAACTCTTGAGGGGGATGATGAAGAGGTAGCGGTGGAGAAATTTAAAAAAGCCGAGAAGGTTGCTGCCGAGTCGGCACCCTCCACTTTCGGTGATCTGTTGAAAGCGGCTGCCGAAGGCACCGATTCTAACGATAACGACTAGGAACCAGCCTGATTTAAGGGCTTGGAATGCAGCTGAAAGGTTGTCTTGCCGAAGATCCGGCAGGACAACCTTTTTTTATACTTTCATGGGGACAGGCTTTCCGGTTGTCTCTGGTAACACATTTATTATTTGTTATTAGGTATGTTGAAAAAAGATTTAGTAGACAAAGTAAGCGGTGAACTTTCCATGCAGAAACAGGATGTCAGCCTGGCGGTAGACATCATGCTGGAAACAATGGCTGCGGCCCTGGTGGAAGAGAGACGTATCGAGTTACGCGGATTTGGCAGTTTTTCGGTAAGAGCGAGAAAGCCGCGTTCAACCAAAAACCCCCGAACCGGTAAAATTATGGATATTCCGGATCGGAAGACCCTGCATTTCACCATGAGCAAGTCGCTCAAAGAAGCACTTATCAGCGAAAAGGAGTGACGTCTCCCTTGCCGACGCGGAGAACTTCCGGAACGTCGCTGGTCAGATCGATAACGGACGATGGGTTGGGGAAGATTGGGCCGCCATCGACGATGAGTTCTATCCTGTTGCCAAGATATTCTTCAATGGCAAACGGTTCGCTCAGCAGCGTCTCATCGTCTTCCAGCTGCACGCTTGTATTGACGATGGGATTGCCCAGGGTCTCAAGCAGAAGTCTACTGATTGGATGACTCGATACCCGGATGCCGACGGTCTTTTGCTTGGTGGCCATGATTTTTGGAACCAGTTTTGTGCCCGGCAGGACAATAGTATACGGGCCGGGCAGGTTCTTTTTCATGAGCCGGTAAGCAGTGTTTGACACGTGGGCATACTGGCTGATATCGGTCAGATCGCAGCACATGAAGGAGAAAGGCTTATCCTTTGGCCTTTTCTTTAGTTGTACCAGCTGCTTGATGGCTTTCTGGTTAAACAGGTCGCAACCGATTCCGTAGCCGGTATCGGTGGGATAACAGATTATGGCGCCGTTTTTGAGCACTTTGACAACCTGTTCGATCAGACGGAGTTGCGGGTTTATCGGGTTGATTTCAAGCAGCATGTTATCGAGCTTTCCTTTGGCCGCTTAAGACGGACCATTCGCATTCTTTTCGTGGCAGATCTTCGTTATACCAGCAGGCATCTTTGAAAGTGACATTTTTTCTCATCCCGGTATACGTAATGAAAACCTCGATCTGTCGCTTTATACAGATTAATTTCTCGCAAAAAAACAAGAAATTAATTTGTAAGGTACCAAAGATGCTTTACTGTGCTAACTTAAAAAATTAAAGCATATTGTGAATAAGAAAAGGTGGCAGAGGTATCCTTTTTTCATTCACGCCCTGACAAGGAGGGGACATGTTACCAGATCATATAGAAACCGCACTCACATTTGATGACTTATTGCTCGTTCCAGCCGCTTCCGAAGTTTTACCCAACGAAGTAAACCTCGAAACTCGACTCACCGACACCATCTCGCTCAAGATTCCGCTGGCCAGTTCAGCGATGGACACCGTTACCGAGCATCGAACAGCTATAGCCATGGCCCGCGATGGTGGAATTGGCATAATTCATAAAAACATGACCATCGAGCAGCAGGCGATCGAGGTGGAACGGGTAAAAAAATCGGAATCCGGGATGATCATCGATCCGATTACCGTTACCCAGGATCAATCGGTTGGTGAAGTGCAGGAAATCATGAGTACCTATAAAATCTCCGGTCTGCCGGTCCTGCATGAAGGCAAACTGGTCGGGATTGTTACCAACCGTGACCTGCGCTTTGTGTCGGATGATGACCTGCGGGTCTCCGATGTCATGACTTCGAAAAATCTGGTGACTGCCAAGGTGGGCATTGATCTGGAGCATTCGAAGGCCCTGCTGCACGAATTTCGCATAGAAAAACTGCTGGTGGTGGATGATCTGGGTGGCTTGAAGGGGCTTATCACCATCAAGGATCTGGAGAAAATTAAAAAATATCCGCAGGCCGCCAAAGATAAATTCGGTCGTCTCCTGGTCGGTGCAGCGCTCGGCGTTGGCGAAAATATTGAAAGCCAGGCGGCGATGCTGATGAAGGCCGGAGTCGACGTGGTTGTTGTCGATTCCGCCCATGGCCATTCACGAGGCGTGCTGCGAGCTGTAGCCCGAGTGAAAGCAGCTTTTCCGCATCTTTCGGTTATTGCCGGCAATGTTGCAACGGGAGAGGGGACAGAAGACCTGATCAAGGCCGGGGCGAATGGCGTTAAAGTCGGTATCGGTCCAGGATCGATTTGCACCACCCGCGTCGTTGCCGGAGTCGGAGTTCCACAGATGACCGCTTTACAAAAGTGCGTCAAGGTAGCCAATAAATATAACATCCCGATAATTGCCGATGGCGGTATAAAATATTCCGGTGACCTGGCCAAGGCTATCGGGGCTGGTGCCAGTACTGTCATGCTCGGCAGCCTTTTTGCTGGTACCGATGAAACACCAGGGGACACTTTCCTCTATCAGGGACGGACGTACAAGGGGTATCGGGGCATGGGATCGCTGGGGGCAATGAGTCAGAATCAGGGTTCCGCCGACCGTTACTTCCAATCGGAAGTATCCGCCACGTCAAAACTGGTTCCGGAGGGAATCGAAGGGAAGGTACCCTATCGTGGACCGCTGTCGACGGTTATCTATCAGATGATCGGCGGGCTTCGATCGGGCATGGGGTATGTCGGCGCCGCGACCATTGCCGAGTTGCAGCAGAAGGCCCAGTTTGTCCGGATTTCTCCGGCGGGCCTGCGAGAATCCCATGTGCATGATGTCATAATTACCAAGGAAGCGCCGAATTACCGAAGTGCATAACTGAAGGCGATGTAAAAACTGCCCCCAAGACATAGGGCAATATTCCTCTGCGCTGTAGCGGGTCTGCAGGACATGCTTTGTGGGGGTACGTCTGGCATAAAAAGGGTTGCCCGGCCACGTTTGACGCATCGTTTTTGCGGATGCATCACATTGATACATGATTGGCAATATTATTGAGGAGAAGACAGGAGAATCCATGGATATTCATAGCGAAAAAATTATCATCCTTGATTTCGGGTCGCAGACCACCCAACTGATCGCCAGACGAATCAGGGAGCAAAAGGTGTATAGTGAAATTCATCCTTTTTCCATATCCCTGGATAAGCTTAAAGCGCTGCGCCCATCGGGAATTGTCCTGTCCGGCGGTCCCTGCTCCGTTTATGACGCGGATGCCCCCCATTCCGACGCCGGGCTCTTTGAACTCGGTATTCCGGTGCTCGGCATCTGCTATGGGGCCCAGTTGATGCTGCAGCAGTTGGGCGGCAAAGTTGAAACCGCAGAAAAACGCGAGTTTGGCAAAGCGGAACTGACGGTCAAAGATACTACCGGACTTTTTGCCGGGCTGGAAATAAATGGGATGAAGCACCAGGTCTGGATGAGCCATGGCGATCGTGTCGAGGTTATTCCCGAGGGGTTTATGGCGACTGCAGTCAGCGAAAATTCGCCGTTTGCCGCTCTGCGGCATAAGGTCCAGCCATTTTTTGGGGTCCAGTTTCATCCCGAGGTGGCACATACCCTTATTGGCACCGATGTCTTGCGTAATTTTATCTTCGGTATCTGCAACTGTCGGCCAGAATGGACGATGCACTCGTTCATAGAACAAAATGTTCAGGTTATTCGGGAGAAGATCGGCAAAGACAATGTTATCTGCGCTCTCTCGGGTGGTGTCGACAGCTCGGTGGTGGCGGCGATCATTCATCGGGCGGTAGGCGATCAACTGACCTGTATCTATGTGAATAACGGCTTGATGCGCACCGGTGAAACCGGATCGATTCTGCGCTTTTTTAAAGAAAAAAGCAAGCTGAAGGTCATTGATATCGATGCAACGGATTACTTTCTCGGTGAGCTTGCCGGAGTAGAGGACCCGGAGATTAAACGGAAGCGAATCGGTCTTGGGTTCATCAAAATATTTGAGGAAGAGGCCAAAAAAATAGGCCAGGTGAAGTATCTCGCCCAGGGGACACTGTACCCTGACGTCATTGAATCGGTTAGTTTTCGAGGCGAAGCGCCGATCAAATCCCATCACAATGTGGGCGGTCTGCCGGACATTATGCAGCTCGATCTTATTGAACCCCTGCGTGAACTGTTCAAGGATGAAGTCCGTGAGCTCGGTCTGGAGCTGGGACTGCCGGAGGAGGCGATCTATCGGCAGCCTTTCCCGGGACCAGGGCTTGGCATCAGGATCATGGGGGAAGTGACGGCCGAACGGTTGCGCGTTCTGCGGCAGGCCGATGTGATTGTGCTCGAAGAGATGCGCAAAGCCGGATGGTACCGGAAGGTATGGCAATCCTTTGCCGTGCTTCTGCCAATTCAGACGGTAGGTGTCATGGGCGATGGCCGGACCTATGAACATGTCATCGCCATCCGTGCCGTTGATTCACGTGACGCCATGACTGCCGACTGGACCAGATTGCCGTATGAAATATTGAGTGAAATCTCCAGCCGCATTATCAATGAGGTACGGGGCGTCAACAGGGTTGTTTATGATATCTCCTCCAAGCCGCCGGCCACTATTGAGTGGGAATAATGGGTAGTTTTTATGTAACCATCTCAAATTCGAGGTTTTTACCAACTCGTAACGAGTTTATCCTGATTGGTGGGTTGATAGACGTGACAATATGCTGAAAAGCGGAATTTATGTAGACGCGGAAAATATCCGAATGTGTGGTGGGTACGGCATGCGCTACGATGTGCTGGCCGAGCTCGGCAGCGTTGGCAACTCGACGCTGCTCCGGGCCAACTCCTATCTTGCCGAAGATCGGGAACGGACCAAGGACGACCCGGAGTATCGCCAAAAACTCTATCGATATCATAGTGTTATTCGTCAGTGTGGTTTCAAGGTCATCAAAAAATATGTCAAACACTTTGTTGATGACGAAGGTATTCTCACCACCAAGGCCAATGCCGATATGGATCTGGCCATCGACGCCCTGCTCCAGGCGAGAAACCTTGATCGGATCATTTTACTTACCGGTGATGGTGATTTTATTCGTCTGGTTCTTGCCCTGCAGAATATGGGCTGTCGGGTGGAAGTGATTGGTTTTAATCATGTCAGCAATGATTTGAAAGAGGCTGCCGATAACTTTCTGTCAGGTTTTCTGATCCCCGGCCTTTTACCGATTATCGGGGAGAACAGGCAGCGAGGCATTCCGATCAATTATAATGCGGACAGGGGGTTTGGCTTTATGCGTTATTATCGCCTCTCGTCGGAAGGCCTTTTGCCGCAGTCGGTTTTTTTTCATTGTTCAAAGGCTCAGGATATCAACGATTCGCTGTTCCTTGATTCGGCAAATATCTTTGAATTCACCATCGTCAAGAATCCGGACAACAGCGGTCGGACTGAAGCCTGGGATATTCAATCTATTGATGCATGAAGGCGCATCCAATTGTCTCGCCGCCGGCTTTTATGAAAAATTTTCATGCCCCCGACGTGCTTCACGCATTTTGCCAGGACCCATCCACCTGCAAGGTAACGGTTCTTGGTTCCGGCAATATTAACGATACCTACCTGGTTCAGGCCGGTTCCCAATCCTTTGTTCTGCAGAGAATCAACAGCGACGTGTTCAAGGAACCGCTGCGAGTCATCAATAATTTTCAAAAAGTCAGCAACCACCTCCTTCAATACAACAACAGGGCCGGACGACAATTACAGGTGGCCGAACCGGTACTGACTACCGAAAACTGCTTATATTACCGTGATGATTCCGGCTCTTTCTGGCGAGCCCAGACGTATATCAAGCATAAAAATTATCGGGTTCTGGCCAGTTCCGGGCAGGCGCGTCAGGTCGGCCAGATACTGGCCTCATTTCATCGCCGTATCAGCGAGTTAGATGTCCAGGGGCTTCATGACCCTCTGCCGGGCTTTCATTACCTGCCAGGTTATCTGCAAGAGTATGACAACGAGATGCTCAAGAGACCGACCGGCGCCGTTGCAGCCGGTGAAGTTCAGGCATGTATGGCAGCTGTTGAACGGTATCGCCTGCAGGCAGCAACTCTCGAAAACGCTCAAAACAGTGGTATTCTTACTCTCCAGCCAATCCATGGTGATCCGAAAGTGGATAACTTCGTCATTAATGATCAAGGTGATGTGGATGGTCTGATCGATCTTGATACCGTGGCCATGGGCCTTGTGCATTACGATCTGGGAGATTGCCTGCGTTCCTGTTGCAATCGGTCAGGAGAAACGGGGACAGATGATGTCGTGGACCTGTTTGACATGACGTTCTGCCGGGCGCTGCTGGACGGCTATTTTTCCGGTTCCGCACCGCTGCTGACAAAAGAACAGTGCAACTATGTTTTTGATGGAGTGTTGCTGATATGTTTTGAACTGGGACTCCGTTTTTTTACCGATCATCTGCGCGGCAACCTTTATTTCAAAGTGCAGCAGGACGGCGACAATCTCTTTAAAGCTCTCCGGCAGTTCCGACTGGCCGATGCTATCGCTGAACGGGAATTGGAGATCCGGAAGATGGTGTTGGATTGTGGGCACTGACAGGCGATTGAATGAGCCGGGGATGATTAATAGCAAGCCATTAATCCCGCCCAAAAACGTTGCGGGATTATTTTCAATGCCACTTGAGGGTACTCTCTTCAGTACTCGCTTGACGGGTACTCTCTTCAGTCCCCGTGCGGTGCGGGGATAAGTTCCTTCACGAAATGATTGTATTGAAAGAACCAAGGATGATTAATAGCAAACCACTAATCCCGCCCAAAAGCGTTGCGGGATAAGTTCCTTCACGAAAAACTTCTCTTGTAAAGAGCACAAGAGAAGTTTTTCTAAGTCACTAAGCCCTATCCCATGCTTTCAATTGAATAGAGATACTGGCCGATGGTATCGGCCAGGTGCGGCTGGAGATTGACAAATTCGATGCCGATGCGGGTCTCGGCAGGGTCGATCTGCATATTTCTGACCGTGCCGTTGATCTGCTGTTCTTCTTTTATTCCCGGCAGCAGGCAGCGGAGGAGAATGGAGGTATTCAGGTCGATCTGCGGCAGAGGGATGCCGTTTTTATGTTTGATCAGATAGAGTCCGCCGGTTGAACTCAGATCGACAAGGTTCCCATAAAGCTCCGGTTGTTGATGGATATGAAAGGTGCTGGGGATAAAAATTGAACTCCTCTTGGCTTTTCGCAGTTCATGGTAGTGAATCGCCCCGGGATATTCCAAAAAGAGGAGCTGGGAGGGGGAATCGACCGCCTTGAGGAGTTGCGACTTGAACATCCATACCCGTCCTTTATGGACATATTTAATGACAATCCTTTGTTTTCCGCCGACCAGATCCTCCAGATCGGATGAGGGTTGAGGATTGGTGGCAATCAGATAATTCTCCTGGAGCATGCCGACCATCACACTTTCAAACAGGGAGTCCAGGTGCGGAAATTCCAGCTGGAGCAGGGATCCGATCTCCAGAGGAATGCGCTTGCCGAGGGTTGACAGGTGTTGCAAGGGCAGTTGCAGCCTGTTTGCTGAAGACGCTTTGCTGTGCACCTTATTCCTTTCGCCGCCAAGACGAAAGGCTTCCATGATGATGGAAATCAGCGGTTTGTTAATCTGTCTCTTTCGCTGGCCGTTGAAGTAGCGTATTCTGATGACGGTTTCCTGCCAAGACAGGATGAGGTGTGCTGCCGCCTCCCCGGTGAAGTGTTTGGTTTCTGCACCGATCAGGGCGCCCTCCTTGACATAGAGGTGGCCGGTGTCATGCTGGCGATTGACCTGGAGAGTGCAGGTCTTTTCCTCAGTCTCGAGCATTTGCAGCAGACTATGGATGGGAATGCCTTTAACCGTTCCGCTGGTTGCCGAGTCGAGCAGTTCCCCGGCATGCATGAGCAGATTCGAAGTGTTAACCGGTTTTTCGAGACAGTGACTGGCCCCGCGCCGCATGGCTTCTTCCGGGATGTAGCCATCGTCTCTGGATAAGGCAATGCAGGGAATATAGGGAAACGTATGGGTGAGCAGTGAAAAATCTTCCAGGGAGCTGCTTTTCGGCAGGGAGAGGTCGCAGACGACCAGATCGACCTGCTGCTGAGACATGATGGTTATGGCTGCTCGTTCTTCTCTTGCGGTCAGGACGTTGATTTCTTGTTGCCAATGCTCAAAAAGACCGACCAGCGCCTTGAGTTCGACAGCTTCATTTTCGATGATGACGACGGTTTTCATGATAATGGGGTTCTGAGTTGAAGTCGGATGTAGAGGGCGTTATTCTTTTCACGGCTTCTCTTAGTATGCAGAAAATTCTACGTAAAAGCAAAGATCTTGGTAACTATTCAGATATATGCAGGAATCCTTCAGAACCACGGGCACTTGCAAATTCCTGCGAACGATGCTATGACCTCCACCGGATAGCGCAACTCAAAAAATATTTAAAAATTTATATATTATGCACAATACATCACCATTTACCCTCCATTGCAACTCTTCAGAATGTGCCGCCAGAAGAGGCGAAGTGCGCACCAGACAGGGTGTTTTCCAGACTCCGGTCTTTATGCCGGTCGGAACCCAGGGTACCGTAAAGGCGGTGACACCGGAAAACCTGCTCGAAATGAAGGCGCAGATTATTCTCGGCAACACGTACCATCTGTTCATCCGGCCGGGTCACGAACTGATTGCGAGTTTTGGCGGCCTGCACAACTTCATGAACTGGAAGGGCTCCATTCTGACCGACAGCGGCGGTTTTCAGATCTTCAGTTTAAAAGAACTGGCCACCATTACCGAGGAGGGTGCGGCGTTTCGCTCCCACCTCGACGGCTCTAAATTGTTTTTGAGCCCGGAAGACGCGATACACGTGCAGCAGTCGCTTGGTTCAGATATCATGATGTGCCTTGACACCTGTATTCCTTTTCCCGCTTCGCGGGATGAGGCCATCAAGGCCACTGATCTGACCAGCAGGTGGGCCAGGCGATGCCGGGAGGCCCACAGCAAAAGAGAGCAGCTGCTCTTTGGTATTGTGCAGGGAGGGATGTATCCGGATTTACGCAAGGATCATGCTGCTGCCCTGATCGATATCGGTTTTGACGGCTATGCCATCGGGGGGCTCAGTGTCGGGGAGGAAAAAAACCTCATGCACGAGATGACGGAGGCGACGGTACCCTGCCTGCCAAAAGACTATCCTGTATATCTGATGGGAGTCGGTACCCCGGCCGATCTGGTGGAGGGCGTCTGGCGCGGCATCGATATGTTCGACTGCGTCATGCCGACCAGAAACGCCCGAAACGGCTCACTCTTTACTTCAACCGGGAAACTTTCCATCAAGAATTCCCGCTTTCGCGATGACCATAAACCACTTGACGAAGAGTGCAGCTGTTATACCTGTAGAAACTACAGCAGGGCGTATTTGCGCCATCTTTTCCAGGCTCGGGAAATTCTCAGCTACCATCTGAATACCATCCATAATCTGCATTATTATCTGCATTTAATGGCCGATATCCGTCTGGCGATCGAGACAGACAGTTTTGGCCGGTTTCGGAAAGATTTTTATAGCAAGCTCGAGCCTGAATGATTACCATGCACACAGTTTTATGATTATATATGTAAGAGATGTGCCATTGAACACATTTTTACATATCCACGTTACTTTTTTGGAGGATTTATTATGACAGGAATTGCTTATGCGGCTGCCCCTGCTGCTGGCGGCAGTATGGGTGCCGGAGGATTTGCCTCATTTATCCCGCTTATTCTGATCTTTGTTGTCTTTTACTTTTTGCTGATCAGACCACAGCAGAAGCAGGCAAAACTGCATCAGGCCTTCCTCAATGATTTGAAAAAAGGCCAGAAAGTAGTCACCAAAGGCGGTTTGCACGGCGTTATACTCGCAGTGGCGGATACGGTCATTACCCTGGAAATCGCTAAAGATATTTCCGTGAAGGTTTCCCGGGATGCGATCGGTGGCTCGCTCAATAAAGATGGCGGCACCGCCCCGGTCAAAAAAGATCTGAAAAGCTCCGGTGGTTGAGGCATTAAAGGCTGCTGATATCCTCACAGGTTGTGGAGAAAGATTAAAAAGCCGGATTGCCCAGGAGGGTGATTCGGCTTCTTCTATTTATTGGGTTCGTGAGAAACAGGTATGACAGGGAAAAAATACTATGCAGTGGCTGTCGGTCGCAGCACGGGGATATATACCGACTGGGCGACTGCAGAAAAACAGGTCAAAGGCTTTGCTGCGGCAAAATTTAAAAGTTTCCCAACCAGAGCGGAAGCCGAAGTATGGCTGGCAAACCCCGTCTATCAGAAAAAAGAGCAGCCCGGAAAAAGTCGGCAGGAACCTTATGCCAAACCGGCTCCACAGCCCTGTGACCCTGAGGCCATTATAGTTTATACCGATGGAGGCAGCATCAATAACCCCGGTCCCGGCGGCTATGGGGTTGTCATTGAAACCGACGGTACGCGGCGGGAGCTCTCCGGTGGTTTTCGGCATACCACCAACAATCGGATGGAAATGATGGCGGCCATCGTTGCCTTGCGGGAACTGCAGAAATGCGGGAAAAAAATCATTCTCTTCTCCGATTCAAGCTATCTGGTAAACGGCATAAAAAAAGGCTGGGCGAAGAAATGGCGGACTAGGGGGTGGCAAAAAAGTGACGGACAGCCGGTGTTGAATATTGATCTCTGGCGGGAGCTGCTTGACCTGCTGGAGGGCGTCGATGTCAGTTTTAACTGGGTGAAGGGACATGCCGGCAACGAGCTTAATGAGCGCTGTGACCGACTGGCCGTAGCCGCCGCCCGGCAGAGCGAGATGGTGACGGATGTTGTCTATGAAGCAGCGATGGCGTCGTAAAATTAATGCTCAGCGGTGTGTAAAATTGTGACGAAAGAACTCTTTAAAGGTTCCATCCTGTTCGGGCCGGTACCGGCGGTGCTGGTGACGACAATTGACCGGGAAGCTAAT
>AMWB02011978.1_pt2 | contig 17299 bp, 11 predicted proteins | sample 200311 | NCBI WGS metagenome assembly AMWB02 (sample SAMN02737377, study PRJNA173069) | bioreactor metagenome | biome: anode biofilm in microbial fuel cells | place: USA: California | collected 2010-12-16 | reverse complement strand
AGTGATCGCACTGGCGGGAATGCTAGCCCTGCCGACGTTTGCCATGGCAGCCGGTAAAACGAACGTCGCCGATCTGGAGAAGAAGATTGACGAACTGAGCCGGCAGCTTGAGGAGCTTCGAGGGGCAATGGCCGCCCAATCGAAACAAAATGAGGCACTGGCAGATAATGTTGATGAGCTTGGCAGCGACATGGAAGAGATGGATGAAAGATCGGAAAAATGGGACCTGATCTCTCGTTTCGATTTAAGTGGAGATTTCCGTAGCCGTGCGGATTTTTACAATGCTGACACCGTCTTCGGTCGGAGCCTCGACAATGACACCCTCTGGACCAACCGTTTTCGTCTGAATATGCGGGTCAAGGCGACAGAAAATGTCGAATTTAAAGGCCGCCTGGCCATGTACAAGACCTGGGGCAACCAGTCCGCCTTCACTGACGACAGTGGAGCGATGTGGCCGGTCTTTGACGGCAATGTAACCAGAACTCCTACAGGCAGCAGTGCCCTGTATGTTGACCGCGCCTTTGTTAACTGGAACAATATCGGTGGGTTACCAATGTGGTTTTCCATTGGTCGCAGACCGACTACCGATGGTCCTCCTGCCCAGTTACGAATAAACAGCGATGAACGACTGGCGACCCCGATGGCCTTTATGGACTGGCCGTTTGACGGGCTGTCTACTGGCTATGCCTGGAACTGGGGCGTCGAAGAACTTGGTTCCAGCCGGGTCCGCTTTTGTTATGGGCGAGGGTTTGAGGCGGGTCTGCAGAATGACAACGCTGTCAATAATGTCGAGGACATGGATTTTGCCGGCCTGAGCTGGGATATCATGAAAAAAGGAGATCGTTTTGCCTATATCCAAAGCTTTTTGGCCTTCGATCTCATAAATTATCCCAATTTTCAGGATCCGATCATCAATCAAACGTTCGGTCTTCCTCCTAGTCAAGGAGGATCCGGCATGGGCCCCCGAACCAATCTTGGTGATGTCTGGCATACTGCCGCCGTCTATCAGGATAAAATCGCTGGCTTGAATTATTTCCTTGCCGGTGGTTGGTCCCAAACTCGGCCTGATAGTGGCTTGTTTAATGATCCGTTTAGTCCTATTGGCAACACCGACAAGGAAAATGGCTACTCAGCTTACCTCGGGGTGCGCTATGACCTAGATAACGCTGGTTTGAAATTCGGCGCCGAGTTTAACTATGGTTCGAAGTACTGGTTGGCCATGGCTCCGGGGCATGATGATATCTATCAATCCAAGCTGGCCACCAGAGGTCAGGTCTATGAGCTATACACTATCTGGGATCTGCCGACTGGCGAAGCAATCTCCAAATATGCCAAGACATTTATGCGGCTTGGATACCAGCACTACGAGTATGATTATGCGTTTTCAGGAGACTGGAACTATACGCCCTATGACTTAAGCGATGCGAATGATCTTCGATCATTGCAGATGATTGGGCGAGATCCTGTGGAAAGTGCCGATCAGATATATCTCACTTTTGAGGCTGCTTTCTAATTAGCAAATATTTAAACTGAAAACCCAAGGGCCATGATCACGTAAGTGAGCATGGCCCTTTTTTTATTGCCCCATGACCTTGACTGCTATACTTTGCATAGTGTTTCCAGTAAGAAGTCGGGCATATCGCTCAATACAATTATCAGGTTAAGTAAGAATGGCAGAGCCATCGGTAATAAATCCAATTACAGGCACATTTCCCGCCCAAAACGGCACGCGTTGTACTTATGGCTTGTTTAATCGCCATGGCGGCTCGAGCAGCGGTCTGTATGCATCGCTTAATGTTGGCCAGAATGTCGGCGATCAGGACGGTGCCGCACTTAAAAACCGTGCAAGAGTGAAGGAATTTCTGGCAGTTCCTCATCTGCTTACCGCAAAACAGGAGCATGGCAGCGGCATCTACTGTCTGACGGAACCGTTGACGGCAGACAGAGAGGTCGAGGGCTTTGACGCCCTTATCACCGATCGTACGGGGGTCGGCCTGATGATTCAGCAGGCCGATTGTCAGGCGGTACTGCTCTTTGACCCGGTGCAGGAGGTGATTGGTGCGGTGCATTGCGGCTGGCGGGGGAGCGTGCAGGCCATTCTTGCCCGGGTGATCGCCGTCATGACGGACAACTATGGAACAATTCCGGCGAATCTCCAGGCAATGATCAGCCCTTCTCTGGGGCCCTGTTGTGCCGAATTCGTCAATTATCTTCAGGAACTTCCAACCGGGTTGTATCCGTTTATGGTCTGTGATAATCATTTTGATTTCTGGCAGATCAGCCGATCGCAGCTCAGAGATGCGGGACTGGTCGAACAGCATATCGGGGCTGCAGAAATTTGCACCTGCTGTTCCAATGATTATTTTTCGTACCGACGGGCAAGCCGCCTGAGTCACGGGTTGACCGGGAGAAACTGTTCGGTCATTGTTCTGCGAAAGGAAGCAGACTGAAATATCGTTAACCGTTTACCGGAAAACTATGCGTATTTTACTTATTGAAGACGATGTCAAAATAGCCTCTTTTATTGAAAAGGGCTTCAAGGAAGCAGGTTTCAGCGTCGACAAGTGCACCGATGGCCAGACGGGCCTGGAGCATGCTCTGGCCGTTGCCTATGATGCCGCGGTTGTTGATCTCATGTTGCCCGGACGTGACGGTCTCAGTGTTATTGAGGCTATGCGCGCAGAAGAAGTCAACACCCCGGTGCTGATCCTCAGTGCCAGGCAGTCAGTTGACGACAGAATCCAGGGGCTGCAGCGGGGAGGAGATGATTATATGGTCAAACCCTTTTCTTTCAGTGAGCTCCTGGCCAGGATCCAGGCGCTTATCAGGCGGGACAAGAAAAATACCAAACCGATGTTTCTCGCCGTGGCCGATCTGGAAATGGATCTTTTGAAACACGAGGTCTGCCGTAATGGCGAGAAAATCGACCTGCCGTCCAAGGAATATGCTCTTTTAGAGTACATGATGCACAATCCGGGCATCGTCCTGTCCAAAACCTCAATTCTCGAGCGGGTCTATGATTATTCTTTTGATCCGCAAACCAATGTGGTTGATGTGCTGGTCTGCCGTCTGCGCAATAAAGTAGATAAGGATTTTAACGTTAAGATGATCCATACCGTCAGAGGCGTGGGCTATGTTCTTAAAGCTGAGTAGGGAGGATCTCAGCTGGTCCCGCTCAAAGAAAGTACTGCCGGTATTCTTTCTTCTCTGGGGAGGTGGGCTGTTGCTTGCACTGCTCTATCTTTTCAGCGTACGCAGCCATCTGCAGACCATTGAACGCGATCAGACGGAAAAGCTGCTCGACAGCTATCTGGCCGAACATCAATCGATAAATCGTTTGTCAGGCAGCCACCGGTTGCCGCGCGATACCCTGCTGCAGGGCCTGGCTTTTATCCGCATAATGCTGGGCAACGACCAGGTGGTGGTGGCTGATCAGGCAGATGCGCTCAGCATCAAAGGGCTGGTCAACCTGCCGCCTGCAACCAGCGGAGTATGGCTGCCGGTGGGGATGGGGGAAGAAAAGCACCTGCTGACCGTCATCGTCCGGAAATATGACAATGGTCTGCTCATACAGGCCGGGAAAGACGGGCGGGAAGGGTATACCCTTTTCCATCAGTTGGTGCGATATACCATATTTTTGGTCGCCTGCAGTGCTATCATGCTCTGGCCATTGTCTCTCTACTTCATAAAGCAGAGCCTCACCCCGCTCATTACCACCCGGGAGAAAATCGGCGATCTTATTCAGCGCTCAAAGACCGGGTTTTTGCCGGAGCAGGGCAACGGGCCGGAACTGGACAGTCTCTACGGCCAGATAAATCAGCTTATCCGTCAGAATCGACACCTGGTTTCGGAAATGCAGCATTCCCTCGACAATGTCGCCCACGATCTTCGTACGCCCATGACCCGGCTGCGCTCTGTCGCTGAATATGGCCTGCAGGCCGAGGATGACACGTCTCGTCTGCGCGATGCACTCTCTGACTGTCTCGAAGAATCGGAACGGGTCCTGGCCATGCTGAAGATCATGATGAGTGTAGCTGAAGCTGAGTCCGGAACGATGCGGCTGGAGCTGCAGGAATGTGATATTATATCGAGCCTGCAGCAGGTTGTCAGCCTGTATGAATATGTCGCCGAAGAACAAAAAATAACGGTGCAGCTGCAGGCAGGCGAATGTGACAAGGAGGTGAGAGCCATGGTGGACAGTACCAGGATATCCCAGGTATGGGCCAATCTCCTTGATAACGGCATAAAATATGGCAGGAAAGGCGGATGGGTCAAAATTGCTGTGCAGGTCGTCGGTGGCGAATTGATCGTATGCTTTGCCGATAACGGCATGGGGATTTCAGAATCCGAACAGGGTAAAATCTGGGAGCGGCTCTACCGCGGGGACCGCAGCAGGTCCCGGCCGGGCCTTGGCCTGGGACTCAGCTATGTGCATGCGGTGGTTGCGGCGCATCATGGGCAGGTTTCGGTGCACAGCACCTTGCATGAGGGCAGTCAGTTTGCGGTGCGTTTGCCGCTCGCTCAGGTGAGGACACAGGAAAAATCGCATACGAGCGGCGAATGATCGGACAGGCGGACGTCGGGGATGTAAAAGTTATCGATGCGGATGCCGGCGCTATGCAGAATAAAGTCAATCTGCCTCAGAGGGGCATGGCTCGGATGCGATGGGACATTGGTGAGATTGGCGTTTTTCAGGCCCGTTGCGGCAAGGAACAGATTGAGTTCGCGACTGCCCCAGAAGGTATTGAAATCGCCGGCAATAATCACTTCTTTGTCGGTGTTCTGGGTAAGGGCATGAAGTTGTTCGAGCTGGTTCTGTCGGTGGCGGTATTTGAGAGACAGGTGGACAATAAAAATGGCGATGGCCTGCAGATCAGTCTGGATGACCAGTTGTTTCACTCCCTGTTCGAAATAATGGAAATGAAAGTTTTCAATATTCTGCTTGGTCAGCAGGGCATTGGACTGTTGCTTCAGAACAGGGACTTTCTGCGCCAGCGAATTGGTGTTGTATTTGCTTTCAATGATGAAATTGTAGCCCAGCGTGTCGGCGATGGTTTGCGCCTGGCAGAAATGTCCGCAGCGATAGGAGCCTGAATCAACTTCGACCAGACCGACGATATCAGGATTAATACTGGCGATAAAGCTGATTATCCGCTGCAGGTTGACGGTGGTCCTTTTGAAAAAACCGGCAAAAGGCAGCGGCAGGTGGTAGCCGAGTTGATGGCCGGTGCCGTATCGGATATTGTAGAGAAGTAATCGCATGGTGCTATAATACTTCTTTTGCACTCTTTGAAGCAATGGCTGGTTGCAAGAAATCGCGACAAATTTATGATTTTGTAATAGACGGTTATAGAGTAGTCTGCAGACGTTGATTTCCTCTCCGAACGGATATGCTGAGCCGGATGGAATAGAGAATTCCATCCTGTTTCTTCGCATAATTATATTCAATAACAATACGATAATATTATGATAACAATAGGGTCAAGAAAAAGTAAGCTCGCCATGTGGCAGACAGAAACGGTTGCCGGATATCTCAACGATGCGGGCCTGCAGACGAGAATCAGTTCCATGGACACTATCGGCGACAAAGTACTCGACACCTCGATTGCCAAAATAGGCAGTAAAGGGGTTTTTACCGTTGAACTTGAAGAGCAGCTGGCCGGTGGAATAACCGATATTGCCGTGCACAGCGCCAAAGACATGCAGTCTCAGTTGCCGGAAGGTTTTACCCTCATTGCCTTTACGGAACGGGAAAAAGTCAATGATGTGCTGCTGAGTACCGACAGTTCAATAGATATAGCCGACAGCATCCGGCCGCTGGTTGTCGGGACCTCCTCGGTGCGGAGAAGGGCCTTTCTCAGGCATTACTACCCCCATGTGTCCATCGTTGAGATGCGGGGCAACCTGCAGACCAGGATCGAAAAGATGAAGCGTGGCGACTGCGACGCCCTGTTGCTGGCCTATGCAGGCGTAAAGCGGATGGGCTATGCCGATATGATAATTGTGGAGTTTGACGAGGGGCAGTTTGTGCCGCCGGTGGGCCAGGGATGTATCGCCATTGAGTCGGCTACCTCGCTTGCCCCGGAAAAAATCAGGGAAATTCGGGCATGTTTGAATAATCCGGTGAGCGAGACCTGTCTTCTGGCCGAACGGGCGTTTCTTAAAAAACTTGAAGGCGGGTGCAGCATTCCGGCTTTCGGCCATGCCATTCTTGATGGCGATGAAATTACCCTTACCGCCGGACTTGCCAGTCTTGACGGCAGCCGGATCCTGCGCACGACGGAAAAAGGCCCGGCTCAGGATCCGGAAGCGCTGGGCAAGATGGTCGGAGAATATATCCTGAAGAACGGTGGTCGGGAAATGTTGGCGGAAATCAGGCGATTACAGGCTGAGTAATAGTTTCATGACTCTAGACACCAGACACCAGGGACGACGCGTGATCAAAAATGATCCACTCAGAGTCGGTATCATTGGTACGGGGAAACACGGCAGCCGGTATGCCAATCATATCGTTAAGGATCTTGGCCACTGCTTCCAGCTTGCCGCGATCAGCAGGCGATCTGCCGCTGCAAAGGAACAGGCGGCAGCCTGGAACACCAGGCTGTTTGCCGATTGGCGCGAGCTGGTCAGCTCCCCCCTGGTGGATGCGGTTATTTGTGTCACCACCCCCAATCTCAATCCGGAAATTGCCCGTTTTTGTGCTGCGCAGAATAAACCGCTGCTCCTGGAAAAACCGCTGACTACTGACTTTCATACTGCAAAAGAGCTGGTTGCCCTGTTTGAGCGAAAGTCCCTGCCGCTTACCATCGGCCAGACGCTGCGATATAATAGTGTGATACGTGCCCTAAGAGATATGCTGCCCTCGATGGGCAGGGTGTTTTCCCTTGGTGCCTCGCAACGTTTGGAGCCGTCGACGCTCTCCTGGCTGGAACAGCCGGCAATTGCCGGTGCAGGGGTGATTTTTCACACGGCGGTGCACCTTTTTGATGCCCTGCGTTTTATTACCGGCCAGGAAATCGTCAGAATCCGGGCGACCGCCCGAAATATTTATAATCCACGGCTGGAAGATGTTGTAACCGCCGAGGTGCTGATGGCGGATGGGGCACTCGGGACCATTGATACCAGTAAAGTAAGCCCTTCGCGGGCCTGCCGGTATGAATTTGTATGTGAAAAAGGACAGTTGCATGGTGATCAGGTGCACGGCCTGCTGCAGAAAATAGTCGGCATGGATATCAGCCACCTGCCGGTACCACCTCCGGGCCCGGCGATCTTGCCGCTTCTTGAGGATTGGTATGCATATCTGCAGGGCAACATCGAAAATCCGATTCCCGGCGCGGAAGGACTTGCGGCGGTAAAAATCTGTCATGCCTGCCGAAAATCTGTTGCCACCGACCGATGGGTAACTATTGATGAATTGTAAATCGGTACCCATGCTGCGAGACTGTATCGTTGCTTAGAACAATATCAGACGAGATGTTCTCTGCTGCAGAAAATGTGTTTATGGCAGATCGTGAACAGGGGCAAATGCCATCCGCCACCATAATCCATTACTTTTTCTCATGTACAATATCCGTTGCTTCCCTGTCAGGCTGATTTTTCAATTTTAACCCGAGTGCTGCTGAAGTCAGGTATACCTGCCAACACGTCTACCAGTGGGGTGTTCGCCATATTGGCGTCGAGTCTGCCGATCAGGTTGGGATTGGTCCCGGCACCCAATGCAGGAACCCCGGTCACTCCATCTTTGTCGCACACTTCCGGGCCACCGAGGAAAACATCCTTTGCACCAACAACCAGAACTGGACTGGCGCCAAGCTGACTGTGACCGTAATGAAACGAAATACCTACGCAGCCTGGACGAATGACCTGGGTTACCGCAACCTTTCCAGTAATCCCTGCAGGATTGCTCACGGAGCGTAAACGCACCTTCTCGCCACTTTGCAAACCAAGTGCTTTGGCGTCCTGGGTATTGACCTGAATAAAATTTTCCGGAAACAGCTCCATGGCATAGCGATGCCAGGTAGTCCTCGATTGGGTGTGGACATGCATCTTATACGTGATAACCGTAAAAGGATAGTCCTGGTCCTGCTGCGCAATGTTTTTGCCTGAAGCGTCTTCTGGTGTCAGGTATTGCAATGTGCCTGAAAACCGTTTTCCCGTGAGACTGCTGCGCGTTTTGGCCAGTTTCTCATTGTAAAGGACCACTCTGTCAATGCCATGCAGAAAGGTCTCCCTGGAAAATACCGTATCGTACCCTGTAAAGATGCCGCCTCGAGCCAACATATGGCAGAGCTGACGCCAGTGCTGATCGGAAAACATCGTCCGATTTCGGGCTAAGGGATAATTCTTTTCGACAAAGCGGGTATCTTCCTTGGATGCCTGCGGCAGATTGGCGCCCTGGGCAATATTGGCGTAGGCCCTCAGGTAGAAATCCTCGGCGGTATTAAGTGGGTACATTGCGTCATTGCTGCCGGCAATGGCATTATCGCCAAATCCGGGCAGTTTGAGAGCCAGTGCCAGATCGATGAGGAATGTTTCAAGGCAGAATGGCTTGTTATCAGGTGTCCTGCCGGTAAGAGGTTCCAGGCAGGGTATGCGCACGCCGGTAAACTTGAGGGCGGGGGCATGGGGATTCAGCCAGCCATAGTGTCCTTCGAGATAGGTGACGTCCGGCACGATATAGTCGGCATAGAGATTTGATTCGTTTATGCCTATATCGATTGATACATGGAGCGGTACCTTTTCGCGGTTTCGGAGTGTTTCCCGATAGCGATAGCCGCCGGGGGTTGAATAGACAGGGTTGTAGAAATAGGTGAAGAGAACTTTACAGCCGTAGGGGTATTGTTCATCGATGCCGCTCATTGCCTCGACGCTGAGACCGCCTCTGGTAAAAGAAAACCAGGGCCGATGCGAGGGGTACCCGGTGCCACCTTGGCTTTTCTTGGCCGCAAATTCGGCGGTCTCTTCGTATTTGCCACCCTCTCTGGAAATTTTAACACCAGTTGGTTTCTTTTTACCGGGAAAGTTATTGAGATCATATTCGCCATTCTTCCAGGATGCCACTGCGCCGCCACCGGTGAGATAGCCGCCTTTCATTCCGATGCTGCCCACCAGAACACTGAGCAGTGCCACCGCAAATGCGGCGTAAGTACCATTGGTATAGTTACCGGCGCCATGATATTGACAGACGGCTGCTTTCGTCCCGTAGCTGGTGAAATCCCTGGCTGTCTTTATGATCTGTGCCTCTGGAATTCCACAGAACGTGGAGTATTCGCCAAGTGTATGGGCAAAAACCGCACGTTTCATAAGGGCAAAGGATGTTGCCACTTTGAAAGTTTTGCCATCTTCTGCCATGACGGATGCTTCTCTGTCCAGTAGTGCCGTCTCGTTGGCGGTATAAGGAAGTGGATGTGCGTCATCATCTAACACCATGAAGATGGTTTTGTCGTTTTCTGTGGGATTGCTCTGCAAATCAGCTACTCGTAAAAACTGTCCATAACCGGGATGATCAGGTTCATCAATGACCAAATGGGTTGCATTGGAATAACAGGAAAATCCTTTTTTCTTCGCAGCATCAAGATGAGCAAGAGAGAGGTAGGCGGTATTGCATCGATTGTTTTCAATCATCCAGCGGATCATCCCCATGGCAAAGGCTCCGTCCCGTCCAGGAATAACAGGAACCCAATCGTGGGAGTGGACCGCGGCATTCTGTGCCCTCGGATCGACGATAGTAAACTTGACCTCACCTTTGGCATACCTGTCAGCTACTGCTGCTCCATAAGTATTGATGCCTGGCTGAAGTGCCTCATAGATATTAGCACCAAAGACAAGAATATATTCAGCGCCCCAAGGGTCGGCTTTCAGTTCAACCTGTTTTCCCTCTGTCAGTGCAAAATTACCCATCCTGAAGCCAAGGCCGCAAATGTCGGTATGACCAATACGATTAATTGAGCCAATCGAAGATTTTACAAACCGATCAATGAACTCTGATCGTCCAGATTGCAGCCGTCCAGTGATCATGGCAAAACTGTTTCGTTTGGATCCAAGTTTTGGATCTTTTGGGTCAATCAGTGCATCGGAGAGACAGGATTCAAGTCCAGGAACATCACGGGTTTCACCAAGGTGGGAAAAAAGTCTGCCTCCTTGGGCTATTTCTCTGATAAGCTGTTCCCAGCTGATCTCCTCAAATTTCCCTTCTCCTCTTTCACCGCATCTTTTCAGTGGTTTGATGATTCGTCTTTTATTGTAGACGTAGCCCACCGCATCGTGGGCCTTACCACAGACAGGACTTGGCAAGTGCAGGGTCGATTCGACTGGGGTGTCATAGTGTATCGGTTTACCCATGCTGTTATATGGGTGGTAGGGGTTGCCGGAGATTTTTTCTAATCGGTTGTTTCTGACGACCTGTCGGTTGCCGCAACGGGCGTTGCAGCCGAGGCAGACAGAATGTACCACCCGAACATCATCATCTGTCTGATTTGCAGTCTGCCCGTAATGCGCTTCCGGTATCCTGCGCCTCTCCTCTGCTTCAGCGCTGCTCGACGGGGTGAAACCAATGGCAGCCATTGTCGCGGCCGTGCCCTTGATAAATTGACGCCTGTCAATAGTGTCAGCGGGTGTATTCTGTTTGATTATTTCTGTCATGGATAATTCCTTAACTTTTTTTAGCAATGGTATGGAAAAGTCTTTCCTTGTGCTCGCTGAAGATCTTGGGCTGATCTTGTACCAAGAGGTTCACATAGTCCGCAAATTCTCCTTGTGGGTCTGATAGATCGCCAAAAACTCGAGCATGTGATGGGCAGCCGTCAATGCATGCAGGGCTCAGGCCTTTCTGCAGTCTGCTGACACAAAAATCACACTTATCGGCTTTGTTGCCATTGTTTGGATCGAGAAATCTGGCGTTGTAGGGGCAGGCGTCGACACACGCTCCATCCCCAACGCACAAATCCCAGTCGGTGACAACAATTCCGTCTGCAAGGGCAAAGGTTGCCTCATAACCACATGCCTGAATACAGGGAGCATTTTCACACTGGTGACATAATTCTGGAGAGTACGTTAGCCAGGCGTTTGGGAATTCACCTTTGTCTTTGGTGATAATGGTGGTGTTGAAATAGCCCTTCGGAGTAAGGTTGTGTTCTTTGCAGGCTATGACACAGGAATGACAGCCAGTACAGCGGTTGACGTCGATGATCATTGCGGGTCTGACCGTTGACGAACCGCCTCGAGATACAGCGGTAAAAAGTGTTGCTATCCCGGTCAGACCGAGAATGAGCACGCCGGTTCTTTTAAAAAACGTTCGTCGTTCTTCCATTGTTTCGTTTCTCCAAAAATAAATGGGACCACCGAATTTCGGTGATCCCAGGTTTTTCGACGGAGTATCTGTTATTATTTATGGTAAGTGATGGTGTACTTGAAGGTCGCGGGTTCAAGCCAATCCAGGGCCTTGCCGCCAATCTCGGCGTAAGGGTATCCGAAGGTGTTGAGCGGTTTGCCCGCTTGCGGAGGATTAAGTAATAAGTCCCGTCCAATCGCCAGCTTGACACGGTAGGCGTCCCACGCACCCCAGAAATACTCTCGGTATTCTTTGGTTTTCTGATCGTCAAGTTTGAGATTTTGCGTCAGCATCATTTTGCGGACATCAGCAGGGTCGACAGGAACCCAGCCATAACCTGGCAGGAAAAATTCCGCCCAGCAATGTTGCCACGTTGTTATGTCTTCAATTTCCTTTTTCCCCTGACGGATACCGAAGACTTCCCGGGCCGGAACTCCCACAGCTCGGCAGAGGGAGACAAATACTGAATGAATGTCGGTACATTTACCACCCGGTGTTTGCAGCAGAGAGCAGACATCGCCGGGGCCGCAACCTTTGGTGTTGGGGTCACGGTACATATTGTCACAAGTCCAGTCATAGATAGCTTTGGCCTTGCTATAGACAGTGGTATTGTGACCTACTATCTTGTCTGCCAAATCCTTGACCACTCCATCAATCGGCCCAAGACTGGTCGGGGCAAGGTACAGGGCATAATCTGCAGGGTCCCAGGGGGCTTCCTGTTTCGGAAAATCCTTTCTGATGACTTCCTGGCGAGTAACGGAGAATTTGAACACGAGCTTTCGGGTTTTCGTGCCTTTGTCCCAACGGGCATAGAGCATCGGTGTAGAATATTTTTGGTCGGAATAAACTGCCGATTGAGCATAATTACCGGATACCGCAATATTGGATACCAGCTGGTCCCGATCTGAGAGAGGATAGGGAATCCACAATTTTGCCTCCTGGTCGGAAGGGTGACCGGAGAGATCGAATTCCATGGTAATTGTTCCAGATGATTCGGACGCTGCTAAGACCGTGAGGACAGAGAAGGGCATCGCCAGCAACAAGGCTGCCGCAATAAGTATCAGATTCTTTTTCATTTGCTTATCTTTTCCTTTGCATGAATACTATAGGCATGCCTGATTATTGATAACGTAAGAAACCAACTCAATCGTGGTCTAACTTAGGCTAATTGCTAAGCAGTGTAAAATATTTAATCCCTATAATTGGCAGGAAAGTAATAGAATTTGTCTATTGGTTCAATAGGTATAGTGGATCGACTGACATTCAGCTTCACAGACCATAAAGTTTAAAAGGTACGTCCGCACATTTTGGAGCATTGCTTTCGAGAGAGGCACTATCTAAGATAAATGGTGAATACATGGAATCAGAACCAGAAACTCGGGTATATGCCAGACAACGACTTTTCCAATTCAATTCCATCTGGCACGGTTGGAGCAATTCTACCTGTAGGCGGGATTCGAAAGAGCTTTTTTGTTTTTTTACCAGGATCAACCTATGATACGAATTTCCGGATTCTTTTTTTTAGCCTGTCTTCTTTTTCCCATGCCTTGTTTTGCTGTTGATCACCTGTCAATCCTGACGGAGGAATCCCCCCCGTTCAATTTTACCCAGAATGGGAAGTTGACCGGAGTAACAACAGAGGTGGTTAGGGAGATCACCCGACGGTTGGGTGTTTCCGACTCCATTGAGGTTGTGCCATGGGCTCGGGGGTACAAACGCCTTTGTTCCGAGCCCAATATCGTTCTCTTTTCCACTGCCCGCACGCCGGAGCGGGAATCTATGTTCCATTGGGTGGGACCGATCTATTCCTTAAAGCTTGGATTTTATGCCGGAAAGAGTGATGCGCGACATATTGAATCTCTGGAAGCGGCAAAACAGATGGGCGCAATTGCCACTTACCGGGCTGATTACACGGAACAGATATTAAAATCTCTGGGGTTTACCAATCTGGACAGCTCGAATAATCCGCAGAGCTGTATTCGTAAATTAATTTCTGGCCGGGTTGACCTCTGGTTTTCTGATAATATAGGTGCCCCCAAGGTTGCCAGTGAGGCCGGGATCGATCCAAATGAGATAGAGGAGGTGTTGACATACGAGCAGAAATCTTCCTATATCGCATTTTCCAAACAAACACCGTTGGCCGTTGTACAGCAGTGGCAGAAAACTTTGGATGAAATAAAGGCGGACGGTACCTTCTGGTGGCTGGCACAGAGATGGTTGCCGCTGGATGCTATTATGGTATCAGGTCGTCCTGCCACAACCGATGTGAAATTTACCCTGAACCTGTATACCGAGGATTCACCCCCGTCGTCCTACAGGGAAAACAATCAGCTCAAAGGGCTTTCGGTTGAGATAGTTCAGGAAATCCTCAAGCGGATTGGCAGGTCGGATGTGATCTCAATGGTTCCATGGGCCAGGGGATATAAACTGGCTAAATCTGGAGCTAATAATGCCCTTTTTGCAACAACCAGGGTTCCTAATCGAGAATCGCAATTTTTGTGGGTCGGTCCATTGTACCGGCAACGGTGGGGATTTTATCGCTGGAAGGGTTCTGGTGTTGAGGTTGCTTCTCTTGAAGCAGCTAAACGGGTGGCTGGGATCGGTACCTACTTGCAGGATGCCAAGATGCAATACCTGCAGGCACTCGGGTTTACTAACCTGGTTCCGATCAATCAAAATATTAACAATGTGAAGCACCTTCAAGATGCAAATATCGCTTTGTGGGTCAGTTCCGATTTCAATATGCCGTTCCTGGCCAGAGATGCGAAGGTCTCACCCGATCAGCTGGAGCTCAGCTATGCTTTTCATACTGTCGACAATTATATCGCTTTTTCAAAGCAGACTTCTCCCCATGTTATTCGATTGTGGCAGATGGTTCTGGATGAGATGAAGGCTGATGGGAGTTATCAGGAAATTTGTCATCGATATAACTACAAGCCATAAGTCAAAAGGTTTGCGGAATGCAGTTTATCCACGTGTGTGCCGTTTATGACAACAATCTGAGGATTTTGTTCAATGAAATATCGATCCATCTTTACCGAGCTTACCATCAGTCTGGTATTTTTGGTGTTTTTGGGGCAAGGAATTCTGCTTTTTTTAATGTATACCCGACAGGCCGATTATCTTCACCATCAGCTTCTCTCCAAGGCGGATGAATATGCGATAAACTTGTCCGAAACGCTCTCCGTCCCGATATGGAATTATGATGATGGGCAAATTCGGCAGATTGCGCAAGGGTTTGCTCGCAATGATCTGTTCACCAATCTCATCGTCAGCGACACCAAAGGTACAGTCCTCTATGGATTCCACAGGGAGGCTTCTCCCAAGCAGATAGAGCGGGAAGCTAAGGTTTTTCACCTCGGCAAAGAGATCGGACAGGTCAGTTTTTCCTTATCACGCGACACCTTCCTCAATGATCTGGTCTGGCTTCGTAATATTGCTATTGTGGTGCTCGCGGTATCTCTTCTGGTTATTGTCATAGCCACTGGCATAATTTTACGCGTGCTTATACGCAAGCCCTTAACCATTTTCTCTCAGGAGATGGAGAAAGTAGCCCGGGGTGATCGTGGCTATCGCTTTTATGATGTTCGCCATAAGGAATTGATCGGTATAGCCCAGCGATTCAGCAAGATGGCAGATGAAGTATGGGAACGCCAGCAGTCTCTGCAGGAGGAGATCGCTGAGCGTAAACGTGCGGTGGACAGAATGCGGGAGAGTGAAGCGAGAACACATGGAATTCTCGATGCCATTCCCGATATGTTGTTTCAGTTCGATAATGTCGGCCGGTTTTTAGAACTGAGGGGGGGCGCGGAAGATTTCACTATCACGTCCGAGCAGTGTGTAGGGAAAACAATTGAACAGGTTATGCCGGCAGATGTCGCCGGGAATTTCCGAAAGCAGCTTACCGGAACCTTTGCCTCCAGAGGAGTGAGGGTATTTGAATATCACCTGCCGGTTAGAAATGAAGTCCGGCATTTCGAATGTCGGTTAGTCGCGGTGTCCGATGATCTGGCGCTGGCCATGGTAAGGAATATCACCGAGCGGGTGACTGCTGCCGAGGAAAAGAAGCGACTGCTTGAGCAACTCCAGCGTGCCCAAAAAATGGAGGCCATTGGTATTCTGGCAGGAGGTGTTGCTCATGATCTGAACAATGTCCTGTCGGGACTGGTCAGCTATCCCGAACTCATCTTGATGAAACTACCGGAGAACAGTCCTCTGGAAAAATCCATCCGTACCATTCAAAGCTCCGGCGAACGCGCTGCCAATATCGTTCAGGATCTGTTGACCTTGGCACGTCGAGGGGTTGCGGTCTCCGAGATTGTCAACCTGAATGAAGTGATTAACGACTACCTGAAAAATCCCGAGTATGAAATTCTTCGCAGAACTCATCCAGGTATCAAGATGGAACTGAACCTATCCCCCGATCTTCTCTCTCTTTCAGGGTCTCCTGTCCATCTCGCAAAAACTGTCATGAACCTGATTGTCAATGCAACAGAAGCGATATCCACTGAAGGTGTTATCCGTATTCAAACTGAGAACCGTTATATAGATACCCCGATTAAAGGTTATGACGATGTTGAAGAAGGGGATTATGTCATGCTGCGGATAATGGATAACGGCATCGGCATTCCGGATGAGGATATCAGTCGAATATTTGAACCCTTCTATACTAAAAAAGTGATGGGTCGTAGTGGTACTGGTCTGGGTATGGCGGTGGTATGGGGAACCGTCAAGGACCATCACGGCTACATCGACATCCAGAGCGTGGAGGGTCAAGGCACTGCCGTTACTATTTATCTTCCATCCACAAAGGCACCTCGAATACAGGTGAATGAACTAGAAAAAATAGAGGAAATGAGAGGTGCCGGTCAACGGATTTTAGTCATTGACGATGTAAAAGAACAGCGGGAAATCGCCACGGCTATCTTGAGCCAAATCGGCTATCAAGTGGAAAGCGTTTCCAGTGGCGAGATCGCTGTCGATTATCTCTTAAACCACCAGATCGATCTATTGGTTCTGGACATGATCATGGATCCAGGCATTGACGGTTTGGAAACTTATCGGCGTATCATCTGTAATCACCCCGGCCAGCGTGCCATTATCACCAGCGGGTTCTCCGAATCGGAGCGGGTGAATGAGGCAAAGAGACTGGGGGCCGCAGCCTATGTGAAAAAACCCTATCGAGTGGAAGCCCTGGCAAAAGCGACCAGAGATGCATTGCAATAACTGACGGTCAAGGTACCGCTTTACGGTATTCTTGCGTATGTCTCGATTTCGAAGGTCGGGAACCTGAAAAATCCTTGTTCCCATTTCGCCCTTCATCCAGTAGAGCAGGCAGAAGAGCCCCTCTTGCTGCACCCCGCGCAAGAGACGAATATCCTCCACCGCAACCCCGATCTCCTCGCCGGTCATCACCCTTTCGGTGAACTTCCAGGCCAGCTCCCGGAACCGGATAATATCCAATTACTCATTACAGATGTTGTATCTGACCAGGAGTGAAGTCACCAAATTGTGCCCGGCATACTCGAACATCGTTGTCTTTTGCGGCCCTTCTTCACTTCTACGGTTTATTTTTAATAGACATGGTGAACCAGCGATATCAGTCCATCAAATGGCAGATGGTTTGTCAGATATCCAAAGGGCAAAACGGAGGGCGAAAATTACCCGTAGGATAAAAATGTGTGATTTGAGGCACGCAATTGCGACAAAATTACTTGACAACGGAGCAGATTTGAAGCACGTTAAGCGTCTTACAAGATCGCCGATCTGTTCAACAAACGGTCGACACCTGTCAGCACTTTTCACAGAGCTTCTGCGATGAGGCTGTAGGGAAATTACCCTCAGTTTTCGAGGAGGATTAGCCCTTGGTACCACTGGTAACAGTTGGTAATATAAATGTAAAAAGAAAAAACGCGCAAACGCAGTCGGGGAGTGGCTCAGTCTGGTAGAGCACAGCGTTCGGGACGCTGG
>AMWB02148414.1_pt1 | contig 17300 bp, 8 predicted proteins | sample 200311 | NCBI WGS metagenome assembly AMWB02 (sample SAMN02737377, study PRJNA173069) | bioreactor metagenome | biome: anode biofilm in microbial fuel cells | place: USA: California | collected 2010-12-16 | reverse complement strand
AACAAATTTCCGTTTTGTAATATAAATAAGATGCTTGCAATAAACAAGAAAATATTTATATAATTACGGAATTTTTATATGGATTCTCAACAATCAGGCTCGCCGCAGTTCTCTTCGGGGGTTTCCAACTCGAGTGTAGCGTGGTGAATATTATGACCGTATAGTATTTCCTTTATTCTCTTTTTTATTCCTGCGGATTCGGGAACCGCATCCTTTCCGTTTAAAATAACGTGCATCGTGAGAGAGTTCTCCGTCGTGCTCATCGCCCAAACGTGAATGTGATGAACGTCCTTAACGCCTTTGACATTCAGCACCGCTTCCCTTATCCTGTCCGTATCAATTCCTTTCGGTACGGCATCAGTCGAGAGAAAGATGCTTTCCTTCAGCAGCCCCCAGGTTGAAATTATTATTACAACTGCAATGCCCATGCTTACCAAAGGATCCACAACGACCCATCCCGTATAATAGATTATGAGCCCAGATACTACCGCGCCCAGCGACACTACCGCGTCCATTGCGAGATGAAGATATGCTCCTTTTATATTTATATCCGATTCCTTGTCCTTGAAAAATAAGAGTGCGGTGACCGAGTTTATTAATATACCGATTAAAGCGACTGCAGATATGCTTAAACCGTTGGCTTCAGGAGGAGCCGCGAGCCTTTCTATCGCTTCCTTTAGTACTCCTGCTATGACTATCATCAGAACGACGGCATTGACAAATGACGCGAGTATGGTTCCTCTCTTATAACCGAACGTGAACCTCTTTGTTGCCGCGACCTGCGAAAGTTTAAACGCTATGAGCGAAAGCATTAAACTCGCTACATCGCTGAGGTTATGTCCCGCGTCAGAGAGAAGCACAAGAGAATTGTAATAAAAGCCGGCGCCGAACTCAAGCAGCGTGTAAAGCAAATTCAGGCTTATCCCGATTATAAAAGCGGTATTGATGTTCTTTATGTTCCTGATGTGATTGTGCTCGTGTTCCATTTTCAGTATTTCATTCAATCTGCATCCAGTTAATCGTTTTGTCCTTTACGAAACCGAGTCCCTGCGCAAGGTTCATCGACTTCGTATTCCCATCCTCGATATGAACAAAAGGGAGTTTCCCGGACTTTATTACTTTCTGAATCATGTCTATGGACACATTCTTTCCGAGTCCTCTTCCCCTGAATTGCGGCAGGACATTGAGGAAACCGATTGCGCCGTCGTCGTGAGTCATTCCCCATGCCGCCGGCTTTCCCCCGAGGCGGATAACCGAACTCACGCCGCTCGTTATTCTGTCCCTGACATATCCCGGAGTAAGATATTCTTTGTACTCTGAATTTTCAAATACGTACATCGCTTCCGATTCATTCAGATTGTCAAGCAAAGGATTATTATCAAACATGTTCGAATTCAATATCAGACGGTTCGTCTTGAGCAGCCATTTTATTTTTTTCCCTTCGGAAATTACGGGTATCATCCAGTCTTCGATGACAGCGAAATTCTTGTCGCCGTCGTCAAGATATTTCAGCATTTCCTTCAACCTGCTCTTCGATTTCGTTACAATGTACACCCATTCGCGGTCGCTTCGGCCTTTGACGATTACCGAATCTTCAGATTTAATGAGGAATACCGGCGTGTAGTTTTCAATGAAATTTATTACGTTGATATTTCCGCGAATATCCGCTTTAAGAAAATTTATTATGTCGCTGTAAACGCCGTTATTCATTCTTAATAAGTAAGTATCCCTGTAAATTATTAATTCTCAGACTGTCATTTTTTCTTTCCGCGTAAATGTATTTTACAATGAATTTAGCGTTAATGCCCTTCTCGACGGCATTAAGCGTCATTTCTTCCAATTCGGGAGTTTCGGATTCGAGCCTTTCCAGCGGCTGTTTAAAGTCGAATCTCATTGAATCCCTGTCCCTCCGTACGCTAAGATGGTTCATATCCCTGTCAAAATATATCTCGGTTTTTGATGCACTGTCCCCGAAGACTTTTTTTACCGTATCTCCTGAATATGTATCGTAGAAAATAAACCTGTCGTAACCTTTAACGTCTATCTCATTCGTGTTTTTTGTCCGCACATCGATATGCGGTTTCTTCTTGAAACTCTCCTTATTCACGATATCAAGTCCCATCAGTTCGATTATTCCCTGCTGCTGCTGGAATGAACTCCTTGTTTTCATTCTGTTCTGATTTTTTTCGCTCGTTACGGTGTTCAGGTCCGCTTCAAACCACTGCTGAATGCGTTCGAGTTTTCTTCTCTGAACCAAAAATTCCACAATGGATTTCACGTCGGAAAGTTCGTCGCTGTTTATCTCCTCTTTCGCCTTTACGATTTTACCGTTCACGAGTATTGAGTTCTTTGTCAGTACCTCTTCCAGTCTCGATAACTGGCTGTTAATCGATAAATCGAAAGAACTCCACGGACCCGCCGAAGTAATTACAGCAATCAACGCAAGGCTGACCGGAATGTATTTTATGTTTCTGAAGTTTGTCAGCAGGTAATAGAAAGTCGTTACTGCAAGCCAGATTGCGAGCACTATAACGTAATATCTTTTCTCCGTCATTCCGTATTCGGACGTTCTCCTGCTTATCGCGAGGAAGAGAAGTATTATCTGAGGTATCAATGCGGCGAAAAACAATCTGGAAAAAATCCTAAGCCACCGTACTTCGTCTTTCTGCGGATAAACCAGCAGCAGCGAGAATATTCCCGCCGCGGAAAAACCAAGCACGAGATACGAGACCCAGCCCATCGGCAGATTCCACTGAAATATAATCTTGAAAAGATACATGTATAAGATCACGACGTACACGACTACAATCGGCAGTATGACGTATTGAGCGAAAATCTTAAGCCCCTTCGGATATTTGAACTCGGATTCCTGCTCTCCGCCGAATGCGGGAATGCCCGAACAAAAGAACCAAGTATTGAATACACCCGCGATGAAGAAAAATAACTGTCCGTATCTTTCCCCTTTAATGTTCATGTCGAACAGTTTATCGAAAGCGAGTAGAGCGATTGCAAGTCCCGCGTAAAGCACCCCCGAATATAATGCGGACAGAACGAACCTCAGGAAAATTTTCTGATTAAAATCCCAGAACCTTATCTGGTCTTTATCACCGGTTACGAACGGGGAGAATGAAACAAACAAATGAAAGGCTATAAGATAAAGGAAATATCTTCCTATATCGGTGAAATTATCTTCCTTCGATAAAGAGAAATAAAAAGCAAGTAATATCAAGAGGGGTATTGCCTGAAACAATAATTTCTTCGCCGCAGAATGACCGCGCTTTTCCGAATACAACACAAAGGCAAGGAATAAAGGTATTCCAAGCGAACAGGTCATTACTACGTTGAACCAGCCCTGAGAATGAAGCATGTAGTAATCGCGGGAAAATCCAATAACCCTCATCATCGAATAGGCCCCGATTAGCGCCGATAAAAGAACGAGCGGGAACCTTAACAGAGTTTCCCTTGCCTGCCTGAGCAGCAAATCTATTGATGGAAGTTTCATAATTTATATTTAGATTTTGTTCTCAAATTCCGCTCATTATAACTTCTTAATTAATGAACGGTTTCACGGTTGTAAAAATTCTATTTCCCGATGCAGAATTTCGAGAATATGAAATTCAGAATTTCTTCGTTCGTAACCTGTCCGGTTATTTCTCCCAGACGTTTAAGCGCGTTTCTCAAATCGACCGATATGAACTCGCCACTCATCTTGTTATCAATCGATTCTATTACGTTTTTTAACGATACGATTGTATCTTCAATGCACAACTTATGCCTCAGATTGGTCAGGATAATCTTTCCCTGCCCCGTCGGTTTCGTCCTTTCATTTACGCGGGTGACCATGACTTTTTTCAGTTTCGACAGCGATTTAGCGTCATTAATGTTAATTAGCACTCCGTAAGAATTCACGTCCGATTGCTCGAAATCTTTTGATGAAATATCCGACTTCGTGAATACGAGCACCGAACTGCTCCTGTCTAAATTCACGGAATAATAATCATAACCCTGCTTTAATTCAACTGCGCTGCTGGATGTATCCAGCAGATATAAAACCAGGTCCGCGTTCACGATTTTGTCATTCGCCCTTTTTATACCCTCCGATTCTATCAAATCTTCAGTCATCCTCAATCCTGCCGTGTCAGTCAGGTTAAAAAGTATACCTTCGATAATTATGTTCTCTTCAAGGTAGTCGCGCGTCGTTCCCGAAATGTCGCTCACAATCGCCCTATCCGATTTAAGGAGGGCATTGAACAGTGACGACTTTCCGCTGTTCGGACGTCCCGCAATCACTACGTTGACGCCTTCCCGAATAACTTTTCCGCTTATGTAAGATGCAAGAATCTCTTCCAGATTCCTGATAGTATCACTGCACTTCTTTCTGATTTCTTCTTTCTTCGTGAATTCGACGTTCTCTTCCGCAAAGTCCAGTTCAAGTTCGACGAGCGCCGTTATTTTAATCAGTTCTTCCCTGATTTCATTCACAATTTTGGACAGCGCGCCTTCAAGTTGCTGAATGGAAGACTTATGCGCTTCGTCAGTCTTCGATTTTATTAAATCCGCCACGGCTTCCGCCTCAGAAAGGTCTATCCTTCCGTTAAGGAAAGCCCGCTTAGTGAATTCCCCCGGTTCCGCGTGCCGCGCCCCTTTCTTTAGTATCGTTCCGAGAACTTTCTTTGTTACCAGTACGCCTCCGTGGGACGATACTTCTATTACGTCCTCACCTGTGTATGAGTTAGGACTTTTAAAAACTGATATGAGAACTTCGTCCACAATAATCCCGTCATCAAATAAAAATCCGAAGTGGATAGTATGCGTAGGCACCGAATTGAAATCGGTCTCAGGTTTTCCGTCACGCGATTTCGAAAAAAAGCTGCCCGCGATATCAAACGCCCGCGTCCCGGAAATCCGTATAACGGAAATTCCGCCTTCACCGAGGGGCGTCGATATCGCCGCTATGGTATCATTCAGGTCATTCATTTCCGCTTCTTTTAATTATAAGCCAGATGAATACGGGCGCGCCTATAAAAGACGTCACGATTCCTACGGGAATTTCTGATGGAGAAATTACAGTCCTTGCAATAACATCCGATACGAGAAGAAAAACCGAGCCTAGAAGTATGCTTCCGGGAATCGAATATCTGTGGTCAGAACCGAGAAGAAGTTTTGATATGTTCGGCACTATAAGTCCTACAAAAGATATTATGCCCGCCACGGATACAGCCGCCGCCGCGAGTACAGACGACACGGCAATAGAGATATTCTGAAGTCTTTTCGTGTTCAGTCCGAAGGTTACGGATAATTCACTTCCGAGCGACAGTACGTTATATTCTTTTGAAAGCAAACCCGCTATTAATACCCCTGCTATCACAAAAACGAATGTCGGATAGAATTCATTCCATCCTCTGCCGGAAAGCCCTCCGTTCAGCCAGTAAATTATGTGCGTCAGCGATTTTCCCGTATAAATTAGCAGAAAAGCGTTAACTGATGATAACAGAGCATTTATAGCTATTCCCGCTAAGATGATTTTATTTGATGATAAAAAATTAGTATATTTATGCTTTAAACCATTAGAAATATAAAATATTACGAGTGTTGTTGCCAGCGCGGAGACGAATGAGACAGGTGCGACAAAATAAAATGACGCATAGGGCATAATGAAAAGAATTATCGCGCCAAGACCTGCTCCGGCGGATATCCCGAGCAACCCGGGTTCGGCAAGATTATTACGGAGAATTGTCTGGAGTACGATACCCGAACAACTTAACGCCGAACCAATAAGCACGGCATTGAGAGTTCTGGGCAGTCTGATTTCGTAAAATATCATGTTCAAATTCCCGTTAATTCCGTCAGTACCGGAAAATAACTCAAAGGGAGAAATAAAGACACTTCCGGAAAACAATGAAGCAATAAATGAAATTATGAAAAGAATAAAAAGAAAGAATAATATTTTGACGTTTCTGTTCAATCTACATTGTTTATCGCTTAACCCGGTAAAAATAAGAATATATTAATTAATATAGGATAACATTATTCGGAATGTATAAGATTGGCTCCCTAAAATTAAAAATTGTTCTCGTAATAAGCGCTGTCATTTTTGCCATCGCGATTCTATTCTTCACGCAGATTCTCGTGGACAGAATCCAGAAGCGCGAAGCTCTCATCGCGAACCTTTACGCGAAGTCGCTCGAATACATTGCAAACGACGAAAGTTCAAGCGGAGAATACAGTTTTATATTCAACGAAATAATAACACAGATAGATTTTCCGATAATTGCCACTGACAAGGATTACAAGGTAGTAAGTTTTTACAAGAATATCGATATCGATACCACGCTGCCTGCACCGGATATGCAGCGTATACTCCTGAAGCAGGCTAAGAGCATGGTGGAAGTCAACCCGCCGATAAAAGTCAGTTACAGGGATACCGTAATTCTGAATTACGTTAACTACGGACAATCAACGCTCATAACACAGTTGAAAGTACTGCCGTTTTTTGAAATTATTATTGGCGGTATTTTCATACTGCTCGGTTACATCGGATTTTCATACGTCAAGAAGCACGAACAGAGCAGTATATGGGTCGGCCTCTCGAAAGAAACCGCCCACCAACTCGGGACTCCCCTTTCATCCCTTATGGGCTGGATAGAAATACTTAAGAACACGGATCCCGAAAGCGGAAATTTCAAAGAGATTCTGGACGAAACGGAAAGCGATATTGAGAAATTAAACAAGATAGCGACGAGGTTCTCAAAAATCGGCTCGCTCCCGAAACTCGAACCCGAAAACGTAAGCGAACTGATAAAAAATGTCTGCGGGTATTTCGAGAAAAGAATACCCGGATTTACGAATGCCGACGGAAGCGTAAGGAAGAAAGTCAGCATCGGAGTACAGGCTCCCGATGAAGTCCTCGTAAAACTTAACACGGAACTTTTTGAATGGGTAATTGAGAATCTTCTGAAGAACGCACTCGACGCGATAGAAAAAGAGCACGGATTTATTAACTTTAAAGTAGATGAGCGCCCTGGTGAAATAATGATTGACGTTACCGACAACGGCAAGGGCGTTGATAAAAAATACAGGAAAGATATTTTCAGACCCGGATTTTCCACTAAGAAGAGAGGCTGGGGTCTCGGACTTAGCCTTTCGAAAAGAATCGTCGACGATTATCATAAAGGGAAACTGATTTTGCTCGAAAGCAGCACAGATAAAGGAACAACGTTCCGAATTAAACTCAACAATTGAAAGAAAGCAGTTCAAATAAGATAGAATTATTAAAGTCCGCCTACGGAAAATTCAGGGATTCAATCCTGAACAACGAATGGCTGGTTCTCGGGCTGCTAATTCTCGTCAAAATAATTTTCCAGATTATTATTTTCAATTCGGGCTACAGGTGGCTCTCATCGGACGATTACTGCCGCACAGTGAAATCATTCGAATGGATGCAGAAGCCGGAAATGTATGCGGGTGTCTGGCTGTCTCCGCACTTCTGGCTCAACGGATTCGTTATGCTGTTTATAAAGGATTTGTTCTTCGCGGCGACTTTTACGAATTTCCTTTTCTCGACCGCGACCGTGTTTTACCTGTACAGGATATGCCGTGTAGTTTTCGATAAATGGAATGCGGTCTTTTCCTGCCTGATATTTATTTTCTTTCCGTTTCAGGTATGGCTGGGAATTTCAGGACTGCCGGAATCGATTCACTTCTTTTTCATAATCGGAGGAATTTACTACGCTCTTATGTACAACAAGAGCGGCGGAAAGATTACCCCTCTCGCCGCCGCGACGATTTTCTTCGCGTTCGGAAACATGTTCAGGTATGAAGGCTGGCTGTTCAGCGTGGTTTTTGTAGTGTACATTTTTTACGTCGAGATAATTCTGAAAAAAGGGAAAAAGGATTTTCTTCCCGTCGCGATTTCCCTTATCTCCCTGCTGACCATCGTATGGTGGCTGCTCCTCAACCTGAAAGACTACGGGGACCTGCTTTACTTCGCGAAGGAAACCAACAAGATTTACGAGGATTACGGAGCAGCGAAAGTGCTGCAAAAAGTAATTCAATATCCGATATTCATTTTCTACATCGCGCCTGTCACTTCGTTCTTCGCCCTGAAAATAACTTACGACTGCATAAAGGGATTTTTCAGGAAGAAAGACGAAATCTCCGCGCTCAGTATTTTCGTTTTCTTCAACGTCGCGCAGCTTTTTCTTCTTATGTTTCAGGGATTTTTCGGTACGGGCGGCACGAATATGATATCGAGATACATTGTGATAAACGCGATATTGTTCATACCTCTCGCCGTCAAACAAATACTGAATTACAGAAAGTATCTCACTCTGTCGCTGCTGTCCGTTATAATAATAATGAACATGATCTGGAGTTTTTATTATCCGCATCCGTTCAGGGAAGACACTTATGAAGCGGGAAGACTAATAAGGGAAAGAATAGAAAGAAATTACGTCAAGGGCGACGACAGGGTTTATTTCGAAGAAATCGAAGGATACTATGACGTTTTCGCCGTACAGACCCTTTCAAACTACCCGTCAAAGTTCGTGCTCGGAAATTTCCCCGTTGCTATACATAAAGACAAAAAATCCTCGAGGAAAAAAGGTCCTACGGAAGAAGAGTTGAACATACTTGATATTAAGAGTTTTCTGCAGAAGAACAAAATCGCTCTCGCCGTCGTAAAGAGCGACGGGTACGCAGAGAAACTGGGGAAAATGAATTTCAAGAATGAAATTATCGGCGACTACAAGGTTTTTTACATTCGTGACCTCGAATCGAGCATCAACGATTCGAACGTCACCGTTCTTGCAAAGAACACGGTAAAACTTTCGGACAATCCTAACGTTATAAACTACGGCAAACTTCTGGTTCTGAAGGATTTTCGGGTTGACAACTCAAACCTCGGCTTCAATCCGCAGACGGTAATGATAAACTGGGCGACTGCTTCAAAGAACATAATCGACAGCATCAATTACGACGAGTATGAATTCGACAGGTATCACTCACTCATAGAAATCAGAAGAGAGTCGGACGACTCTCTCGTTTATACCGAAAAGCAGAGAATATTCTCGGACCGTAACATTGAAGACCTTATTGTCAGAAATGAAATTCGGACAATAATCGTGCTTAAACCGTTCGCCCTCATTTACTATTCCAAAAAATATATGAGTTCGCCTTTTGAAAGCGGAGTTTATAACCTGAATCTTAAAGTAATCGACGAGCGTTACGGCAGGGAGATGCGCATATTTAAGGGCGACAGCCTCTATACGGTCGAAGACAAGCGGAACGACACGCTGAAATTCAAGTTTGCCGATACCCTGAAGACTAAACCTAAGACTCAGGAAAAGATCAAGTTCGTAAATCCCGAAAGTTACACGCTCGGCAACATAATCGCGTTCTTCCCGAACACGAATATTGAAAAAGTCGTATCCGAAGGGGGAACGAATTTTTACCGCATTATAACGAGCAACGGTCTGCAGGTCTTTTTCTCGCAAAGGTATCAGGCGGACCATTTTCTGAATTTCGTGTTCAACTATTTCTAAATTGAATAACCTACATATAAAAATTATCTTAAGGGATGGACAGAAAAAAGATAGATAAGATATTCGAAGCGGCATCAGGCAAAAGAATCTGCATAATCGGCGATATTATGCTAGACAGGTACATGTTCGGAAACGTAAACAGAATATCACCTGAAGCGCCCGTGCAGGTTTTTGACCTGAAGGAATCAATAAGTAAACTCGGCGGCGCGGCAAACGTGAGTCTTAACATAAAATCACTGGGCGCGGAGCCTTTCCTTATAGGAGTTATCGGCAATGACGGAGCGGGCAAGATATTAAGAGATGAGATGAGAAACCTCGGTCAGGACACTTCGGGGCTTATTACCGACTCCACGAGACCGACAACCTGCAAGACGCGTGTAATTTCAGACTCGCATCACCTTATAAGAATTGACAGCGAATCTAAGAAAGATATCAGTCTGCAAATCGAAACACAGGTAATTAATAAACTCGGAGAAATTAGCAGCGATACGAAATATATTATCCTGCAGGACTATAACAAGGGCGTGCTTACAAAATCGTTAATAAAAAAAATTCTCGCATTTTCAGGCAAGAAAAAAATCAAGGTTCTTGTTGATCCTAAATTCGAAAACTTTTTCGAATTCAAGGAAACTTTCCTATTCAAACCGAACAGGAAAGAATTGGAAGACGCGTTCGGAAAGAAATTAAAAACCGCGGGAGACCCTAATGAACTTGTGATGAGTCTTATAAAAAAACTGAAATGCAGGAACGTTGTTCTGACACTCGGCGAGCACGGAATGAAAATATACAGCAGGGAAAACGGAAAAATTGTTGTCTCGTCCGTAAAGACCGTCGCGAAAAAAGTTGCCGATGTGTCCGGCGCGGGAGACACGGTTATTTCAACGATGGCTTTCTGTCTGTCCGGAGGAGCGGGCGTCAGGGACGCGGCATACATAGCGAACATTGCGGCAGGAATCGTAGTAGAAGAAGTAGGAATAGTTCCGGTGCGCAGGGACAAACTGTTTAAGAAATTAATATCCTGATAATATGTTTGCAAAAGAAGATTTCACCGAAATCAGGAAGAACCTGAAAGCTGAAAAAAGAAGCGTCGTTTTCACGAACGGATGTTTCGACATTATTCACAGAGGACACGTCGAGTATCTGAATGAAGCAAAATCTCTCGGAGATTTCCTTGTTGTCGGACTGAATTCGGACTCCTCAGTAAAAAAACTTAAAGGCAGCGGAAGACCTGTCGTCGGAGAAATTGACAGGGCATTCGTACTCTCGTCGCTGAAACCCGTTGACTGCGTCATCATATTCGGAGAAGAGACACCGTATGAACTGATAAAATTTGTCCGTCCTGATTTCCTCGTGAAAGGCGGCGACTGGAAGAAAGAAGATATTGTTGGCTCCGATGTTGTCGAAGAATACGGAGGTAAAGTTATCAGCCTGAAATTTGTTGACTCATACTCGTCAACCGGATTAATAAATAAAATCAAAACCCTCTGATTATTGTCCGAAAACGCGGAAAATATTGACGATACAAAAAAGGATGACAAGCCGGCAGACCCTGTAACGGATGTCGCCGCGGAACCTGAAGCCGGGCAACCGTCCGGAAAGCCCATTAGTCAAAGGAAAAAGAGGGGTATCTTTAAAAAAATCTTTATCGCTCTGTTCGCGCTTTTCATTTTATTAGGAATTCTGATACAGACATCATTTTTCCGAAACTGGATTCTGAGCATTGCGGTCGACAAGATAAACGGCATACTCGCGGAAAAGGAATCCGTACTTTACATTGAAAGTATTGAAGGCACATTCGTTCGGGACATTAAATTGAATAACGTCAGCCTTGTAGTAAAAAAGGATACTCTTCTTAAACTCAGAAGACTCGACGTAAGTTATGATTTGCTCGGTCTCTGGAGCAAGAAAGTGAAAGTGAGAAGTCTCGTAATCGAGAGACCTGAAATCAACCTGACAAAAGTTGCTGATAAAGACGGAAGCCGAATCTGGAATTACGAGTATCTGCTCAAGTCAGATAAAGAACCCGACACTTCAAAAAAAGAGTTCGACTGGAAAATTTACGCGGATAAGTTCGAAATAAGTAACGGAAATTTCAGGTCAATCGCTGAAAAAGACGAAAACGTCCCTGTACGCAATGTAGTGATGCGGAAGATAAAGAGTCTGGATTTTGACAATCTTGACGTCACTGACCTTAACCTTAACCTCTTCGGTTCGTATCTACCCGACGAGAAAAAAATTAACATACTTAATCTTTCATTCAGGACAAATTCCGATTTCAACATAAACAACCTTTCCCTTGAAGGGAAAATAGACGATAAAAACCTCGCCGAAGTCAGGCATCTGAGGCTGTTGACAGATAAGTCCCGCATATTTATTCGCGAAGCGTCAATCGAAAACCTGAACCCGCTTAAAGAAAAAATCGATTACACGGAATTCAGGAAAAAGAATTTTGTCATAGACATTACGACTAACAAATTCAACTTTGACGACCTTACATTTTTCCTTCCCGACATTAAATTCATGGACGGGCTCGTTTATCTCAAACTGAAAGCAAAGGGTAATTATGCTGACTTCAAGATGGACGAACTAAAAATTAACCTGCCATACGGCACTTCGCTGGACATAAACGGCAGCGTTAAGAACCTTCACGAACCTTCAAAACTTTATTTCGACGTTGATTGCAGGAACGCGGTGCTTAATCCCGATGACGAAAAGGAAATTATTCCGGGAATTCCGATTCCCGATTACAGCCATCTCGGCGTGATAACTGCGAATTTTAAGTTCAAGGGCGAGCCTCTGAAATTTAACGCCGAGGCGCAAGTGAAGACATCCGCAGGCGACGCCGAAGTTAAAGGGTATCTCGACATTACAAAGAACGAACTTATTTACGACGCGAAAGCGACGACGCGTAATATCGATATAGGAAGAATCATCAAGGACGACAAACTTAAAAGCAGCGTCACGGGAGATTTCGTAGTCGAAGGCAGAGGCGTCGACTACAGAACGATGACGAACAAGATAACTTATAAACTCTCGAATACTACAATACTCGGACAGAGAATCGAGTCCTCTTCCGGAACTGTGAACTCGAATTCGGGCGTCATAGTGATGGACGTGAACTACAAGTCCAATACGGGTTACGCGGATTTCAAAGGCAACGTAAACGTACGGGATTTGAATTCAATCGGATATGACGTAAAAGGAGTGTGCAGAAATTTCGACATTTCGACGCTCACCGGAAACAAGGATGACGCGGGCAGCCTTAATTTCGCGTTTGACGTTAAAGGCACGGGTACCGACCCCGACAAACTTATCGGCAAAATGAATTTCAATTTTGACAATTCGGTTCTCGCGGGTTACACGATCCCCTCAACGCCTCTGAGCGCAGAATTCAGGACGGACAGTTCAAAAAGATTCGTTACGGTTTCATCGAACTTTCTGGATATGGAAGCCTCGGGAAGATTCAAAGTGCTCGATATTCCCGCGCTTCTTACGGCGAACCTGAAAAAAATCACGGAGCAAATTGACAATAACCTGAAATCCGATTCGCTCGGCTTCAAGAGAGAGCAGACCGTTTTCAGCAGAAGAGAACTTTTCTCGACAGCGGCTTCTTTCGATACCGATTTCAGATATAAGATAAAATTAAAAAGTCTGGTGCCGCTCTATCTCGCGATGAAAGACAGCAGCCTCGTGTTCAAGTGCGATATCCGCGGCAGAATACTTAATGACAAGAACACGTTCGTGTTCACGACCGAAGGGCGCTTCGAGGATTTTGCTTATAAGGACTCGGTTTTTGGATTCAGGAACAGCGTGGTAAGAGTGTTTTTAAAGGACGACGCGGGTAGCAGCCTTCCTTTTACTTATCTCGCCGACCTCACCACGAGATTTTCGGGAATACAATTCGGCGGAAGCAAGTTCGATACGCTCAGCGTAAACCTTAACACGAACGCCGAAAGACCCGTCGTTCGCGTATTCGGAAAAATGGATTCGACAAAAGGAATTTTTGCAAACGGATACCTGAATCTAAACACGAATGATTACGGACTCAGACTCGACACGCTTAGTTTTCTATACGACACTTACAACTTCAAGAATATTGAGCCGGTAGCGCTGGAATATATTCAAAGCGACACGGGAAACGCCGGCAGCAACATACGTATTAACAGCCTTAAACTCGCGGATGAAAACCAGCGAATCACTGCAAGCGGTTATTATTCACTGAACGGTTCGAGCGACCTTACTTTATCTGCGGATAAAATAAATATTTCAAAAATTCAGTTGTTTTCGAATCCTCGAATCGACAAGGATAATCTTATTAAGGGCAACGTCAGAAGAATTAAACTTCATTTCACGGGAAGTCCCGAAGACCCGTCCTTAAACTTTGAAACAAATACGGATTTCCTTTCGATGAACAAGATGAAACTGGGAAGAATCGACGCTCTTATCGATTATAAGGACAATGTCCTCGTTCCGCAGATATCATTTTACAATCCCAATAACGCCGGACTTCTTACCATTGACGGAAACGTACCTATCAAGAACCCGCTCGGAAAGGATATAACAGAGGAGCAGAGGAACAGCGTACTCGAAAGCGAAGTGAATCTCGGAATAAACGCCAAGGATTTTCAGATTAAAATACTCGAACAGTTCGTTCCGGTAATTTCAGACCTTAAAGGGAAAATGAACGGCAGCCTGAACATTTCAGGTATCGTCAGGGAACCTTTGCTTACAGGTGGAATGAAAGTCGACAAGGGCTCGTTCACGCTTGACATGACAGGCGTAAATTACAATTTCGACGCTAACCTGAACGCGGAAAAACAGAAATTAAATTTCCAGAAATTTAAGATCTATCATTTGTCTGATTCGAAACGGACAATGGATATGAACGGTTACATAGACTTTTCAAACCTGTCCTTCAATGAAATGGAACTGCGGCTCAGAGGTTCCGCGAAACTTCTCGATGAGAACGTTACCCAGAACATAATGGGCATTTACGGTAACCTATACGGCTCAACGGGTTTAAACGATATCGTACTCAAGGGAAACGCTGACAATCTGTACATGACGGGAGACCTGAATATTAATGAGGGCAGGATTCTCATAGTCCCGCAGTACAGGATTGCTTACGATATTTATGCCGATAATTTCATATATAAAGTTCTGATTGATTCGGTGTCGCTTAAAACAGATTCGCTCTACGTCATGAAAATTACCGACAGCCTTTCGAACGGCGATAATACGAGACTCGACCCGTTCGAAAATTATTTCTACAGAATGGCTGATACGACTTTGAACAAACCAAAAGCGAGCAATTTCAAGTACTATCTGAAATTGAAGTCACTTAAGGATGTTTACGCTAAATTAATTATTGACGAGAAAACCGGTCAGGAATTCGCAGGGAACGTGAGCACAAACATTACTTTTGACAACCTTGAAACGGAATCATTTTCGACCCGCGGCAGGGTTGACCTCGGACAAAATTCCTACTACAAATTCTACAAGAACTTCAACGCGACAGGCTACGTGTTGTTCAACGGAGACGTTACGAATCCCGAACTGTTCATTAACGGCTCTTATAAGACCAACGTTCAGGACGTTAGCAATCCGGGTTCGTCAAAGCAGGTGGAAATCGACCTCGACGTTTCGGGCAACGCGTCTAATCCAAGGCTCGGATGGAAAATACTCGTCAACGATTCGCCTTACGGAAGCTCGAATCCCAGCGACGACGCGATGAGTTTCATCGTTTTCGGCAAGTTCAAGGACGAACTCAGCGCGAACCAACGGCTGAACCTGCTTTCGACTGTCGGCGCGAACGTTGGAACGAGTTTCGCGTCAAACTATCTCTCGGATATAATAAATACATATCTGCCTTTCATTCTTAAGACGGATATCTCGTACAAGGATTCCCAGAGCGGCAGTTTTGCCGATAATACGGATGTCCGATTCACCGCGCAGATTGCGGGTGCAACCGTAATTTTCGGCGGTCAGATTTTCAGGGACCTTTCGAACACGAACTTTTTAATCGAATATCCTTTAAACAATATTTTCGGCGTAAACAATTTTTCGCAGAACATTATTATCCAACTGGAAAGATACATCGACCCGTTCAACCAGAACAATCTTTCTTCAATCGATAACAGAACAGGCGGAGCGATTGTTTACAGAATTAAATTTTAAAATGAAATACTTCTACTGCCTCATCGCTTTTGTATTTGCAATTTCCCTGACGGGCGGAGCGGAAAAATCCGGTCCTGTAATATCGGATGTGCAATATTCCGACGTACAACTCTATTCGGTGAAAATTACCTGGAGAACAGACTCCCCCTCGGACTCGAAGGTAAGATGGATGATATCGGATTCGCTTAACGAATCTGTCGTATATACCGACTCCGTGTACAGTTCATCGATGGATACAATCCACTCTGTCACGCTTAATTACCTGAATGTGAACACGATTTACAATTTCAACGTGACATCGTCAAACCAATACGGCTCTTCGACTTCCGAAAACAGCGTGTTCATTACAATGTCGGCCTGCGAGGGCTGGGTAAAAGTATATTTCAACAGCACTGTCGACACGACGGTCAAAACATCCGTTAATGCCGAACAACTTGTTAATCTCGAAGAAACGCTTCTCAATAGAATATCGAATTCGGGATTCTATATCGACGCGGCGTTAAGTTCGTTCGAGGACGCCGCCGCGATAACGGACGCTCTGATAAGGGCTAAAAATGACGACGTTGTAATCAGAGTTGTTTACGACGGCAAACAGAATTCCAACTGGATTGATACTTTAATCGCTCACGGTATTCCTGTACTGAAAAGAAATTACGATACGGGAAGCGGACACGGAATGCATATGAACTTCTGGGTTTTCGACGCGAGATGCACCTGTTCCGGAGGACTGGTTTACGTATGGAATAGTTCGGCGGAAATCACGCATCAAAGCCTGTGCATTGATAAAAACAGCGCCGTCGAAGTTAATGACCGCGCGCTTGCATACGTTTATACGCGCGAATTCGACGAGATGTGGGGCTCTCACGGAGATTTGCCTGTCGCTTCACAATCAAAATTCGGCAGCATGAAAAGAGACAATACTCCTCACATCGTCAACCTGAACGGGATTGTAACGGAAATCTATTTCGCGCCCTCGGACAGCGTCGAAAAAAGAATCAGGAGTTTAATGTCAGGTACAGCTTCGGGCATTATGTTCGGAGCCTATGATTTTAAATCACAGAACTTATACAACACTCTCTACAGTCTCAGAACTTCGAGACAAATAAAAGGCATATTCGATCTCGTAAATTCAGGAACGGGAATTTTCAACCAGATGAGAAACTGGGCTGACGTGTGGGTCGATTCGACGAACGGGCGGTTGTCGCATTCATACCTTCTTTGCGACCCGCTTCAGAATTATCAGAATACTTCCCTCGTGATGGGCTCTTACGACTGGACAACGGCGTCAAATCTGAACAATGACGAGGACATTATGATATTCCACAGCCCCATAATCACGAATCAGTATTATCAGGAGTTCCACCAGCGCTATAAAGACGTCACGGGACACCCCGTCGGAATAGGAATCATTTCCGCGGAAACGCCTGACGAATTTTATTTGTACCAGAATTATCCAAATCCCTTCAACGCCGGAACGAATATAAAGTTCAGCATTAATAAGACGTCCTCTGTTTCAATAACAGTTTACAACATCCTTGGCAGGAAAGTAGCCGAGCCGCTTAACGGCAGGCGCGGTCCGGG
>AMWB02166173.1_pt1 | contig 17304 bp, 13 predicted proteins | sample 200311 | NCBI WGS metagenome assembly AMWB02 (sample SAMN02737377, study PRJNA173069) | bioreactor metagenome | biome: anode biofilm in microbial fuel cells | place: USA: California | collected 2010-12-16 | reverse complement strand
GCTAAGATAAGGGCTCAGAAACAGCTTGAGGAAGAAGAGGCCAGGCGTAAACAGGAAGAGCTTAAGAAGAAACAGCTTGAGGAAGAAGAGGCCAGGCGTAAACAGGAAGAGCTTAAGAAGAAACAGCTTGAGGAAGAAGAGGCCAGGCGTAAACAGGAAGAGCTTAAGAAGAAACAGCTTGAGGAAGAAGACCGGAATAGGGAGGAAGAAATTATGAGTGGGATCTTTGAGTGTTTTAAAGAAAAACCGGTTGATTCCCTTTCGGGCAAGGGGAACTGTGTATATTTGTATGGGGATTCTGAGAAGCTCCATGATAAGATTAGCGGAGTACCGGGTGATTTTATAAGAAATATAGAAAAAATAAGTAAGATTACTGGTGGGGATATTTTGTATATTGGCGTATCAAGATATAATTTCTTTCGTCTGCACGCCATTGCGCAGTATGCTGCTACGCTTATGGTCCGGCGTATTGATTTGCGTTCCCTCAGCCTAACTTTCTTACCAGCCCGCAACCTTTATGCCAATTTTGGCATTTATTTGAATGAACTTAACCAGCGTTTAAGCCAGCATGGGATACATTTTTTCCTGGAAGATAAAGGCCTGCTGGAGTTATTACATACTGTGTCTTCGCAGGCCGACCAGTATAACGAGAAAGATTTATTAAGATTGTTAGGGGTTATCGCGGAGTATCCTTTTATAGGTCCGCAGACAATAGTCATGGATACGTATCATCGGTGCAATACTGATTGTGTCCATTGCTGGATCCATACTCCTAAGCGCAAGGGCGCTGGCCGGATGGAACATCTGAAAATGGATATTAACTTATACAAAGAAATTATAGATGATGCGGAAAAAATATTATGTGATGAGATTATTATCCAGGGTGACGGAGAGCCCACGCTTGATAATAGATTTATAGAGATGATCGCTTATGCAAGGAATAAAGGATTAAAGGTGCTTTTTTTTACAAACGGCATACTTTTAGATGAAGAGATGGCGGCACAAATAATCAACTTGGAGGTAAATGAAATATTTTGTAGCCTACCCGCGGGTACGGCAAAGACATATGCCTTAATTAATTCAAAACAGTCCGAAAATACATTTAATGTAATTGAAAAAAACCTTAAGAGTCTTATTGACATGCGCAATAGCACAGTGAGGGATAAGCCTTTATTGCAAATGACTCATGTTATACATAATTTAAACTTCCATGAGATAGAGGAAATGGCCAGATTTGATGCGTCTATCGGCGCAGATAAAGTAAGGTTCTATTTGGCAAGGTTAGATAGAAATATAAAATCCTTGAAATTAAAGGCCAGCCATATTAAGAGTATACAGGGATCTTTGCAACGCATAGAGCCTTTGCTTAAAGCTAAGGGCATAGAGTTGCAAGATAACATTCATTTCCAGCTTCAGCATTATAATCCAGAAAATGGGGATTGGTCTGGGGAAACCTTTTCTATCAAGGGTTGTCCAGTAGGATGGTTTTTTTCGCTCGCATTGTCCAGAGGAGAAGTGAGTATGTGCTGCCATCTGCGCATAATTGATATGTTGAAAGAAAAGAGTTTTGCGCAAATTTGGAGTTCTGATCGTTACAATGAAGTCCGGATTTATGCGAAATATCTGAATAAATATAAGGATGAACGTCTCTTAAACGGGAAGAAACTGTTTGATGATTCTTGCCGGCATTGCGATACACATCAAGTTATTCTAAGGATCAGCCAGTTAATGAGTAAGTACCGTTTGGACAAATTTTATCAAGAGGGTTTTTTATGAGAATAGCGCTTATAAATTTGCCTTGGTACAATTTATGTAGATCGGGTGTAAGGGCTGGGTCGCGCTGGCCGCATTTAACGGCCCGGCACGAGCGGGGCTATCTTCCGTATCCTTTTTTCCTGGCCTATGCGGCTGCATTGTTAAAGGAAAATAATTTTGAAGTAATATTGATCGACGCCATAGCTGAAGGTATTTCTTATAGTGCTTGCATTAACAGGTTGCGCAGCCTTAAGGCCGACCTTTATGTTATTGAAACATCAACTGTAACCTTGAAGCATGATATCGGGCTGATAAAGAAGATAAACAAAAACATCCCTGTTGTTATGTGCGGACCGGATGTCAATATGCAGAAACCTTTTTTCATCAAAGATCATCCGTTTGTCACTTATATTATTTTTGGCGAATATGAATTAACGCTTCTGGATTTAGCACGGCACATAAGGGAGAAGAAGGGTTTAAGCGATGTTTCCGGTCTTATCTATCGCTGTGAAGGCAAAACAGTTGTTAACCAGCCGCGTGAACTTGCCGATTTAGATAAACTTCCTTGGCCTTTGCGGGAGGGCCTTCATATGGCCAATTATAATGACGCTCCCGGTAATATGCCGCTTCCATCAGTTCAGATGGTTGCCAGTCGGGGATGCCCTTATAGATGCAAGTTTTGCCTTTGGCCGCAGGTAATGTATCAGGGTAACAATTACAGATTCAGAAATGTGAAAGATGTAATAAAAGAAATGAAGTTTTTGATAAACAATATGGGTTTTAAGTCCGTATATTTTGATGATGATACGTTTAATTGCGGAAAGACCAGGATGCTTGATTTTTGCGGTGAGATTAAGAGGCAGGAGTTGGCAGATGTTCCCTGGGCGATTATGGCTCGTCCTGATCTAATGGATGAAGAGATATTGATGAAGATGAAAGAAGCAGGGTTATACGCCGTTAAATATGGAGTTGAGTCGGCAACCCAGAGCTTGCTTGATGGGATAAACAAAAATATGGACCTTAAGAAAGCAGAAAAAATGATTCGTTTTACCGAACAGCTTGGGATCAAAACTCATCTTACGTTTACATTTGGCCTTCCGGGAGAAACTAAAGAAAGTATACGCCGGACCATTGATTTTGCGATTAGCCTTAATCCTAATTCTGTGCAATTTTCTATAGCCACACCGTTTCCGGGCACAGAGTTTTACCGGGAGATCGAAGAAAGAGGGTTTTTGTTTACAAAAAAATGGTCCGAATATGATGGTAACAATAAGAGTGTTATCTGCCTTGAGAATTTAAGTAAAAAAGAATTAGATCAGAGTATTCGTATTGCTTATGGACAGTGGCACAACCATTATTTAAGCAGGCGTTATCTTAAGGGGCAAAGGCTGAATATTTCTCTTCCCGGGCTGATTTTGTTTTCCTTAAGAAGGCGCGGAATTCTTCTGACAGCAGCAAGGGTGTTAAATTTCTTATTTCGTCAGATAAAGGTATCGGCCTTAATAAGAATCAGCCACCTTAGGGGCATTTTTAAGAGTAGCCCTGAGCGCGTAAATTTTATAGCTACAGGCAGGGTGGGGCTATTCTTTAGCCTTACAGGAATACGCCTTTTTTGGGAGAATAAAGAGTTGACCAGAGAAGATGGTTTTAGGAGTTGTTTCAGTGGTTTGTCAGAAGGCAAAAAAATAAAAAGCGGGGAATTTACGTTTAGGGACTTTAAGAAAGATGCAAATAACCAGATTTCATTAAAGAAAAGATACGACGATTCTAACATTGAAGAAGATTGGAGATTCGAGATTATTGATGAAAAACAGATTGATTGGAGTGTTAAAATACGCAATGGGCATGGCAGAATAAGCCGCAGTGATTCAAGTATGGCGCTCATCTTATCGGATGAATATAAAAAATGGATAGATTCATGGGGGGAAGGCGGTTTTTATCCTGTTTTTGACAATTTGGAAGTCGAATTAAGAAACCCAAAAACAAAAATGGTTGGTGTAAGGGGGCGAAAAAAGCTGGCAAGGGAGATTCCGACGATATTATTGGATGCTGGTTTTAATAACGGCATAGCTGCCTGTATACGGAACAGCCCTGTTTTGGGGGCGCGTATATTAGAGATTAGGCAGGTAGGAGATATTTTTTCCGCCCGAATCAAGATCGTAGAAGAGTGTTTCAATAAACGCAAAAAGGCACCACAATCAATTATAAAAACACGATAAGATGAAGAATATATTTATCCATCCTTTTAGAAAGATTTTTTCCAGGTATCTGGATATTTTGGGTGTTTTAGACGGTTCTTTTGCCTATAAAGGGCCTTGTTCTGCCCAGATAGACCTGACAAATAACTGTAATAATAATTGTATCGGGTGTTGGTGTAATTCTCCGCTTTTGGGCGAAAAAAAGATTACGCCTGAAGTAAAGAATCAAACTATTCCTTATAAGCGGGTAATTGCGCTGATAGATGAATTATGCCGCATGGGCACGCGCCATATTTATTATGCCGGGGGAGGAGAGCCTTTTATGCACCCGCAGATTATGGAAATAATCAGGCATACCAAGAGGCGGGGATTAGAATGTTACGTTAATACAAATTTCACCTTGATCGATAAAAAGCGGGCCAAAAAGCTCGCGGCAGAAGGAGTGGATTTTCGTTGACTGTGAGTGTCTGGGCGGGGACACCCGGCATGTACGCCTTGACGCACCCCAGCAAAAATGAGGGGACTTTCTTGGGAATTAAGGAGACGCTGCGGTATCTCAATGAGATTAAAAAAAAGCGTCCTTTCATAAAGATCTACAATGTTATCTTTAATAAGAATTCTCATGAGTTAAAGGCCATGGTCGATTTTGCATTAGAGACTCTTTCGGAAGCCGTGGAATTTACCGTGATTGATACGATCCCTGGCAAAACAGATTCTTTGCTTTTGAATGACTTGGAAAAACAAGCATTGCTTGAAAGCTGTTTTGAGATAAAAAAGCAGTACGAGAATAACGGTTTTGCAGATAAGATAAAGTTGTTTAGTTTTGAACAATTCATGCGCAGGATTTCAAGCAAAGGTTCAAAATCCGCGGAGTATGACTCGGACATTATCGGTAGAATTCCCTGTTACGCCGGGTGGGCATTTGTCCGGATATTAGCAGACGGCAATGTTAACTCCTGTTTAAAGTCGCATAGGTTCCCCGTCGGGAATATATTTAAGGAAGATTTTAGGGCCATATGGAATAATAATCTGCAAAGGCTGTTCAGGGAGAAGGCGTTTAAAATGAATAAAGATGACCCTTTTTTCTCCTTGATCGGTAATGATCCTGATTCCAGGATGGGGTGTTTTAAGAGTTGTGATAATATGGGGCATAACATGGATCTACACGGTAAGTTTGTTTCCTTGAGCCCGGTGGAATTGAGGATATTAACTAGTATTAGTTGTATGATAAAACGGGCGCGCGGAAATAAAATTTAAACGGGGGGCGGTTCATGGCGCGGAGGAATTGGCAGAAATTTATAACATACTGTAAAAATGGTGGATTATTTTATGCTCTTTATAGGGGCTTTAAATATCTATCCTGGCGTAATCAGTGCGCGCGTAAGAATATTGACTGGAGGCAGTTTAGCGGGTAAATAGTCCGGCTGACTTTTAACTATGCGTTCACTGCAATATATAAAAGAAATTGGAAGAACCGTAAAAAGAGAAATAAAGGCTTTGTTTCCTTCGTTTCCTGAATCCGCTTGTATGCCTCCCGATTTTGTTTGCATCGGTATTACAGATGCCTGCATGCTTAGATGCAAGATGTGTCAGAAATGGAAAGAAGACATTTTTATAAAAGATAAAACAGCGGAGCCTGCGGTTGAGGATTGGAAGCGCGCTATTTCTTCGCTGTGCAAGATCTCTGGTGATTCCTTGCAAATTAATTTTGGCGGAGGAGAACCGCTTTTAAAGAAAGAGATCTTTGAGTTGGTCAGTTTTTGCAAAGAAAACGGGTTAAAAACCAATATTGCCACTAACGGTTATCTTATAAACAAAGAGATGGCTAAGCAAATAGCTGATTCTGGATTGGATAGCATTATTATCTCTCTGGATAGCCTTTGCGAAGATACCCATGATTACCTGCGGGGTAAAGACGGCACATACCGGCAGGTGATGAATGCCCTGGAGCTGCTTGATAAAACCTGCGAAGGGCTTTATAAAGGCATATGTTGTGTTATTTATCAGAAGAATATGGAAGATATTTTAGAATTAGAAGCTTGGGTAGAAAAAGACCCCCGGCTTAACTCGGTATATTTTATGGCAGCTATGCAGCCTAATAACACAGCGCCCGATGCGTGTTGGTATGAAAAAAAAGAATTCCGGGAACTGTGGCCAAAAGATTCTATTCGGGTAAGTGCGATCATCGATGAGCTTATAAAAATAAAAAGAGGCAGGTCGAAGATCAACAACCAGATATCTCAGATGGAGGCGTTTAAGCTTTACTATCAGCAGCCCGGCAGGTTTGTTAAAAGTTCGCCATGCAACATGGATACGGCGCTGCATTTTAGTTCTTCGGGGGATATTTTTCTCTGTTACCGGTGGCAAGTTTTAGGTAACGTAAAAACCGATGATGTTGCTTCTGCCTGGAATTCCCGCGGGGCCGGGGAAGCGCGGAAGAATATAACAGCCTGTAAAGATAACTGCCATTTTCTTCTTAATTGTTTTTTTAAAGAAGGATATCCTTTTAAAATATAACCGAGGCAGAACCACTGTTAGAATAGAAAGGAAACGTTATGCAGAGTAGTTTAGAGAAAAAAGTTGATTTAAAGAATGGTACCGGTAATTTAAAACCGGGTTTCTGTTGTATCGGTATTGTTGATACCTGCATGTTAAAATGCCAGATGTGCCAGAAGTGGAAAGAGGATCCTGGTACAAAGGGTATTTCCCAGCCAACCGCAGAACAGTGGAAGGTTTTTATCCGGCAACTGCGCGATTTGGTAGACGAGGGTTTTGAGATTGATTTTGGAGGGGGCGAGGCCTTGATGCATAAAGATACATTAGAATTGGTTAGTTACGCAAAAGGGCTTGGTTTTAAGACTACTATTGCCTCTAACGGTTATCTTATTGATGAAAAAATGGCCAAAAAGATAGTTGATTCGGGGCTTGATAGCCTGGTGTTATCTTTGGACAGCCTTAAGCCGGAGATCCATGATAGCATGCGCGGCGTACCAGGGGTTGCATCCAGAGTCTTGAATGCTGTTGAGTTTTTACGTAAATATTCGGATAAGATACATATTGGCATCTGTACGATAATAATGGAGCAGACCCTGGATGGATTGATTGATCTGGCGCAGTGGGTCAACAGCAACCGGCATAAAATGAATTCTATCCTTTTTATGGCAGCAATGCAGCCGAATAATACAGAAGTTAAAAATGACTGGTATGAAAAGGAACATGATCATTTCTGGCCGAAGGATATAAAGAAAGTAAACCGGGTTCTTGACGAATTGATTGCCAGGAGGAAAAAGGGTGATTGGATAGGGGATTCGGTGGTACAGCTTGAAGCCTTTAAGGCTTATTTTAAGGATCCCTCAAGGTTTGTTAAGAAAAGCCCCTGTAATCTCGATCGGGCAGTGCACGTCAGTTCTGTCGGGGATATATTTTTATGTTATCGTTACGCGCTCCTGGGGAATATAAAAAACTCAGACGATATAAGGAAATTATGGTATTCTCCGGAAGCTGAGCAGGCCCGTAAAGATATCCGCGGCTGCAAAGATAATTGTCATTTTCTTTTAAACTGTTTCTTTGAGGGCGATTACCCTTTTTCAGTAGTAGCTTAAATGCACAAATAAAAGGAGTTTATAATGGCTGATTTAAGTGAGGTAAAATTATACCAGGCAGGAAGCGGCGTAAAAAATGATATGAAGCCAAAATTCTGTTGTGTTGCTGCTACCGACTATTGCATGCTCAGGTGTAAAATGTGCAATAAATGGCATGAACCGCTGCCTAAACCGGAAGAGTTGCCGTCCCTGGAGGAATGGAAACGTTTTATAACCGGGTTCAGGGAGCTTGTTGATGAACAATTTGAAATGGATTTTGGCGGAGGCGAGGCGCTTTCGATGCCTGGTATCCTGGAGATGGTCAGGCACGCAAAGGGTTTGGGTTTTAAGACCACTATGGCGTCAAACGGTTATTTAATCAATGAAGAGATGGCTATTAAAATAGCGGATTCAGGGCTTGATGCAGTCAGCCTTTCTTTGGATAGCCATAGGGCGCAGCTGCATGATAAGATGCGTGGCGTGGAAGGCGTCTACCAGCGGGTCATGGACGCCATAGACAATATCACCAAATATTCCAAACATACCCGTAAAGGCCTGTGTTGTATTATTATGGATGAGAATATTGATGATATACTGCCTCTGGTGCATTTTGCCGACAGTAACCCTAAAATTGACTGGATATATTTTATGGTCGTGGTCCAGCCAAACTACAGCGGCCCGTTAACCGATGACTGGCGGGACGAATATAAATATCTTTGGCCCAAGGATAAGGCAAAAACCATTGCCTTGCTTGATGAGTTGATCCGGCTAAGGCAAAATGGCTCAAAAGTAAGTAACAGGGTAGAGCACCTGCGTGCTTACAAGGCCTATTTTAATAATCCGCAGAAGCTGGTGAATAAGGCGCGTTGTATCGTCGGAGGGAAGGCGATCAGCGTAAACTCTTATGGATTTGTGCAGTTGTGCCTTTTTAAAGATTTTATCGGCAACATCCGGAAACAGGATATCCGGGATATCTGGCGCAGCCAGGATGCACAGGTGATTAGAAAGCAGGTAGATCAGTGCAAGACTAATTGCCACTTACTTCTTAACTGTTGTTATATAGAAGATGAGCCATCGCTTTATTCTTCATAGCCAACCATTATGAATAAAGAAAAATTTCTGGAAAAACCGCGTTACTGCTGCTGGGTGCTTAATTATCGTTGTATGTTCCGGTGTAAAACCTGCTATATTTGGAATATTAATGACGATAAGAGTAAAGAGACGCCCTTGGAGCAAAAAAAACAGTTTGTAAAGTCTTTACGAGGATTTGTCAGCCAGGATTTCGAGTTTCACTTGTCGGGCGGAGAGCCTTTGTTGACCGAGGGCATAATTGAGCTGATTGATTTTATCTCCTCCGAGGGATATAAAACCAACCTGGTTACCAATGGTTTTCTCGTTAATGATGATATGGCCAAGGCAATTTGCGCAAGCGGGCTGGGAACTATTACTTTTTCACTCGATGGCAGCAGCGCCTCTACGCATGATTTCATGCGCGGTATCGATGGCAGCTATGAAAGAATAATGCAGGCCATCAGCCTTATAGACAAATACCGCAAGAACCGGAAACCCGCGGTCTCCATACTCACTATTATTATGGAGCATAACCTTAAAGAACTGCAGGATCTGGTTGAATGGGTTAATAATGATAAACGGCTGGAGATGATCAGCTTCCAGGCGATTACCCAGCCGTTTTGCGAGGCGATGAATGACAATTGGTTTTTTGAAGAGAGAAACAGCTTTCTTTGGCCTCAGGATACTGTTTTGGCTGCGGCACTTATGGAAAAGCTACGCGATTTTAAACTTAAAGGTTATAAAATAGGAAATCACCACAATCATTTCCTGCATTTTAAGGAATATTTCAATAACCCGCACCAATTCTTAAAGAAGATAAAATGTAATCTGGGGGATTACGAGTTTCATGTGGATCCTTATGGCAAGGCATTCTTCTGTTGCCTTACTGAATTCTTTGGAAATATAAATTATAATAGTATCCCTGACATCTGGGGCGCGGAAGCTACTCAGAAGATCAGGGCTGAAGTATACAACTGCAAAAGGAATTGTCATATTATGATTAATTGTTTTTATGAAGATTAACCGTTGATAAAATTAAAAGGGAACATTTATGGCGGAAGGGTTGTTAACAAGCAAAAAGAAGGAAGTAAAATTAAAACTGCTTCGTACTGTTGGTTGCTATAAGAACGAACCGGGCCCCTTAGAACACCCCTTTTTCCCCCTTTTAGGCTTAGCTATATTGTATTCGCAATTAAGAGATCGCGGGTACGATGTTTCCCAGGATGACTTAAGTATGCGGGTTCATTATAATAATTTTAAGCAAAATGCTAAAGATAGAAGGTATTTTCCGTATGAATTATTTTTTGACGAAAATAGGGTAAAACAGTATGTCCATTCAGGAAGGGATATTGGCTTAGAGCAGGTAATTGAAAAAGCGCTGGAAGGAGTAGATATTGAAGGAATAGAAGTTTTTCTTTTGTCGATACCAGAAAGCCCGTCAAATTTTAGCAATATCCTGTTTCTCTTGGCTCTATCGAAATTTCTGAAAAAAAAATCTAATTTAACCATTATTGTCGGAGGAGACATTATTGCCGTAACCCTGCTCAAAGATAATTATGATACCGCAGGGTTGATAGATTATATTACTATAGGCGATGCCGAAGAGGTCATACTTAGTATAGTCAATGAGGCTGTTTCTTCGGCCGGCAACACAAAGTCACGCGCCACTAAAGTGGTAGAGGCTAGAGGCAATAAGTTAATAGTTATACCAGATTTTTCCGGGTTACCTTTTGAGAAATATAGCCTTTCGTTTTTAGACAGTCACCCTGTTTCAGCTTACCCGCTTATACGAGATTTCATCTTTTCGGGAGCTTCAATGTTATTATACCGTTTTATTAAAGGTTGCCCTAATAGCTGTGCTTTTTGTGGAGCTTCGGTTGGTCCTTTGGGAGCTGTATTGCAGCCGGAGGAGGTAGTCAATGGTTTGGTAGCGCTACAGAGAAAATTCAACCCTACCGGCTACCTGATTATGAATGATACGCTTAATATTTCCAGTGATTATACCAAAAATATATGCGAGTTGATCCGTAGCAGAGGTTTACGTATTCTTTGGAGCGCTTGTGCCAAAGTAAGCGGGCTTGACGAAGAAATCATAGCGTCTTTGAGAGAAGCAGGTTGCATTCGGTTAATACTGGGGATGGAAACTGCCAGCCCCACGCTTCTTAAAATGATAGGAAAGGGAGTTACCTTAGAAGAAATATCGCATGTTTTAAGGCTAACTTCAAACTACGGCATCTGGACCGGCATGGAAGCTATTTGCGGCTTACCACATGAAACAGAGTCAGATATCAATGCCACGATAGATTTCCTTAAAGTTAACAGGCCGCATATTGATACGGTATATCTGAATATGTTTGATTTAAGAGATAATAGTTTAATGTATCTAAGGCCTGAGGATTACGGTATTGAAAACATTCGCGAGATAAATCATTACAAAGAAGACATAGGCGCCACTAATTTTATACGCTTTAGTTTTGATGAAACGGGGGGTTTAAATGGCCTGATAAGTTACAGCAGATGCGGGGGGCTTATGATAGGGTGAGGCAGACAGTGTTTCCTCAATGGTCTTTACCTATTTTCTTAGAGGAGCACTTTCTTTTTTATCTGTACTCCAAGTTTTCTGATAAAACCATGATTAAACGGTATCATTTGCAGGCCGCCCGAATTTTTTCCGAGAAACTATAGCGGCGTTGTTTGAATGAGAAAGTAAGTAATTTGCGAAGACATTTTTATTCTTTGTTTGACTAAGGGAAAGGAAATATATGCGGTCCGATGGTAATAATAAAAGCTTGCCCGTTTTTTGTCTTTTGGTGGTTTCAAAAAACTGTAACTTTCGCTGTAAGATGTGCAATATGTGGAAAAACAAGAATCGCCAGATAGAAAGAAAAGAACTTACCATAGAAGAGATAAAAGGTTTTGTTGATGATTTGAAGAATGTGACTACCGAGCCAATTTTTATACACCTTATTGGCGGAGAGGCGTTACTCCGCCCGGATCTTACTGAAATAATTGCATATATTCGTGACCAAGGGTTTAACAGCTCGATTACCACTAATGGGTATTATATTGATGAGGAGATGGCCAAAAGGCTGGTCAGTTCCCGTATTACAGGTATATTTCTTTCATTGGACGGATTTAAAGAAGAAACTCATGATTATTTACGTGGAGTAAAGGGAAGCTATCAGCATGTTATGAATGCAATCGAATTCTTGGACAGGCACCGGGGCAGCGATAAGAAGAACAGGCTTAGTATCGGCATTACCATGACTATGATGGAGAAAAATTTGGCCGAGGTTTTAGATCTTGTGGAGTGGGCTAATACTAATGAGAAGATCAATGACGTATTTCTAAATGCCTGCTTACAGCCATTCGATTGTGATGACCAGAAAAGAGAATGGTTTAAAGAAAGCAGGCACAGCGAAGTATGGCCGCAGGATCCTATCAAGATTAAAGGCATCCTTGAAAAGTTGGCAGTACTTAAAGAGAAAGGCTATAAGATCTGTAATCCCCCTGAACAATTACGTTTAATAAAAGAATATTTTACCAATCCTTACCGTTTTATTCATGACCAAAAGGTCAGATGCCCGCGTGGAGACCTGGCGCCAGAAATAAACGCTTATGGCGATATTAATATGTGTTTCTTTATGGATCCTGTTGGCAATATTAGAGAGAGGAAGTTTTCTGAAGTTTGGTTTTCAGAAGATATGAAAAGAGCACGGCAGGAAATAAACAAATGCAAAAAAGACTGTGACATAGTAGTCAATTGTTTCTATAAGATAGAGAACATCACTGATCATCCGGTAATAGATTAATGAAAATAAAACTTATCCGCTTACCTACTTTCTTCCAAAGCTGGGATCTTAATTCATCGGAGCTTAATTCGAGCCTTCTGCCTCCCCTCGGCCCAGCGCTTATTAACGGTTATTTGCTGCGGCACGGCTTTGATATCGAGCAGGATGATCTTAATATAAGAGTATTTTATGAACAGCGTTATAATGATTTTCAATTTGACCAGGAACCATTTTTTGACGAAAAGCGGATCATTGATTATTGCAGAAACGGACAGGATGACCCCGGGCTTGACATTCTTTTTAATAAACTAGAAGAAAAATGTCCGGTAGAAGGTTACGAAGTTGTTCTTTTGTCGATTCAAGAAAGCCTGCGCAATAGATCGAACGTGCTTTTCGCTTCTGCCTACGCACAATACCTGAAAACTAAATACCAGCCGTTTATCATGCTTGGCGGTTTTGGTGTTGCGGTGAGGTTGATGTACCTAGAGTACGATTTCCCCTGTATAGATTTTTATGTGATAGGAGCGGGTGAAAAAGTGTCTGAGATTATCCTGAAAGCGAAAAAAGAAGGCCAGTCGCTCTTGTCGCTCGATGGTATTTACTATGAGCGCAACAATAGGGTGTTAAGCGCTGATTACCGCAAAATAGAAAAACCTGTGTTCGGCGGTTTGCCCATGGAATATTACCGTTATCGGGGCATGCGCTCTGAGTACAGGATGGATGTAAAAGATATTATTGATGAGTTTCACCACTCCCAGACCCTGGTCATGCCGTTTGCCCTTATCAAGGGCTGCCCCCACAAGTGTATTTTCTGTTCAGAATCAAGCGGCAAGCTCGATTTTATCATGGATCATGAAGAGGCCGTGATTGCTCTCGGGGAGTTGCAAGAAACATATAATCCTACCGGGTACTTTTTTCTTGATAATGAAATTAATGTTAACCAAGAATACGCGCTTAAACTGTGTAATTCAATTGTAAAGAAAGGGCTTAAAATTCAATGGAGTGATTGCGCGCGGGCTGATTTTACCACCAAGGATATTTTACGCAAAATGAAAGAAGCGGGGTGTATCAGGCTTATCTTTGGAATTGAGACGGGTAGCAGAAAACTCATTGAGTATGTTAGAAAAGGAGTTTCCTTGGAACATTTGGAAGCTGCCATCCGCTGGGCAAATGAATTAGGGATTTGGATCGGGATTGAGATCATATGTGGACTGCCGCATGAAACCGATCAAGATATCCAGGAAACAATAGATTTCCTGCAGCGGAACAAAGATTACATCAATCGCTTTTATTATAATACATTCGACCTGCGCTGCGGTAGCCTATTGTTTCATGAGCCATTTAAATATGGTATTGAGAATATATTCGATGTTAATGAGGTGGTTTCTTTTGAAGAGCGGAAATATAGTAAAAATTTTACGCAATACGGTTTTGACGAGATCGGGGGCTTGAGTTGGGATGAGAAGAAGAAGCAAATCCTTGTTTCTTATGATAAAGTCGTGGAGGCCATGGGGGGGTATGAAGGGTTTCCGACCCTCGAAGAAGAACATTTTCTTTTTTTTCTGTATAAAAAATACGGTTATGACATGGAGAAAATCCAGGCGATATTCCGCAGGGTAGGTCAGGAGAAGGGTGAATACAGGGATCTCTTGCGGAGAACAGGGGGTATCGGAGCAGGTAATGGTCAAAGATAAGATCGAAATAAGCTTAAGCCTTAATAATACATGTAACCTTCGCTGCCGAATGTGCCGAATATGGAACTCCGGAGAAGAAGAAAATTTATTAACCCTTAAAAAATGCCTGGATATTATTGATGATTTGAATGAATTTGAAGTAAAGGGGGTGCGTATCAGCGGTGGAGATCCTCTCTTGGTGCCGTGGGTGCTGGATTTAGTGAAGTATATCAACAAGAAGAAATACCGTAGCTGTACCACGACCAATGGTTCCATGATTAATGAGTCATATGCTTTGAAGATCGCGGAATCAGGGCTGTCTGATTTGAATTTTTCCTTAGATTCGTATACCTCCGGTACCCACGATGCGATACGCGGGATGCCCGGGTGCAGGGACCGGGTTCTGGATGCGATCGGGTATATCTCGAGAAAAGGCACAGGCCCTACGATCGGCATTAATACCGTTATCTCTAACTTTAATCTTGACGATTTGCTTATCCTGACCGATTCTATCCAGGATGATAAGAGAATAAACCATATTTATTTTATGGCGATAATGCAGCCATTTAATACCCCTCTTGATAAAGAATGGTTCTTAAGAGACAATTTTCGAGATCTCTGGCCGGAAAATAAAGAAAAGACTAAGCGTATAATCAATGAATTGATCATACGCAAGAAATCCGGCTATAAAATAAATAACAGTTTTGCGCAGCTGCGGACCTTCATTGATTATTTTATGGATCCACTCCATTTTACAAAAAAAAACACCTGCAATCTTGGGAAGGAAGCAATGGAGGTTAATCAGATGGGAGATGTGTTTTTATGCCATTCATACGGCAGCATAGGGAATGTTTTTCAGGATTCACTAATGAAAATTTGGACCAGCGAAAAGGCGGCTGCAGTGAGAACAAAGATAAGCCAGTGCACCCAAAACTGCAATTTATTGGTAAATTGTTATTTTGAGGATGATGATGTATAGGCCGCGGATCTGCTCAATAGAATTATTCAGAAAATGCTGTTTGCGTTGTCGCATGTGTTATATGTGGAAGGTTAAAGAAGAGGGCGGAGGTCTTGAAAAAGATACGCTTGAGCGTTTAGCCTGCGGACTCTTGTCTGTCATGGATGGTGAAAAAGAGGTTGTCTTGAGCGGCGGAGAACCCTTATTACACCAGGATATTATTGAGATTGTCCGAAAATTCAGCTCTAGTGGTTTTAAGGTAGGGATGGCTTCTAACGGTATCTTGATTGATCAAGGCAAAGCCGGTGAGCTGGTAGGCGCGGGATTGAAGAATATCCAGCTTTCATTAGATAGCGTTAATAAAGAAACCCATGATTTTTTAAGGGGGGTACCGGGTGCATATGAAAAAGTCTTGCAGGCGGCTGGGTATTTGAGCGTTTATAAAGAAAAGATTTCTGTTTGTGCCCAGACGGTTATATCAGGGAAGAATTTAGAAGAGATCGTTGACACAATAGAATTTGTCAAAAATGACGGCCGGTTTAATGCTATATCGTTTATGGCAGTGACTGCACCTTTTTTTGCGCCTATCGGTAATGATTGGCAGGAGAACGATGAGTTTGCTTTTTTATGGCCGCGTGATCCAAAGTTGATAGATAAAGTTATCGATCAGGTTATTGCTTTAAAAATCAAGGGCTATCCAATTGCAAACCCAGCGGACCAATTTGAATTCTTCAGGAGTTATTTTCATCGGCCGCACAAGCGTCGGCCAGGAGCACAGTGCCAACTGGGTGATTATGTGCTTAGTATTGATCCGGAAGGCCAGGCAAGATTGTGCTGTTTTATGGAGCCTATCGGAAATATTCGTACAACCACTATTGATAACTTACTGGGTAAACCTGAAATAGAAAAAAAGCGGCAGGATATGCGTGTATGTAGAAAAGTGTGCAATACTCTTGTAAACTGTTTTTTTAGAGCATGAAAAATCCTGCAGAAGTTAACTATGAATGAAATCAATAACACTATACAGCAGTGTGATCTTATAGTTACGGAAAACTGTTTTTTGCGTTGTAAAATGTGCCATATCTGGAAACACGGGAAAGTTGATGAGGTGGTTCCTTTTAAAACATACACTGAATTTATGCGCGTACTTAAAGAGTTTACCGGCGAAAATATGCAAATCCAATTTGTCGGAGGAGAACCGCTTTTAAAGAAAGGGATACTTGACTTGATCAGCTGCGCCCGCAGCCAGGGTTTTTGTACTACCATGACTACTAATGGATATTTGGTTGACCGGAAGATGGCCGACGGATTAATTTCGTCAGGTCTTAATACTATAGGCTTTTCCCTCGAAAGCCTTAATGAAGAAAGGCATGATTTCTTAAGGGGTATGCCAGGTACTTTTAATAAGATTATGGATGCGATTAGCTATTTCAAAGGTTCATCTACTCCTGAAAAGATTTTTATTAGTACTATAATAAGTGCCGTGAACCTGCAAGACGTTGTCGCAATAGCCGAATGGGTAAACAAAAATCCCCGTTTAAGTTTTGTATATTTTCAATCAATAATGCAGCCGTTTGCTATGCCAGAGGATGATGTTTGGTATGAAAGAGAAGAGAACAAATTTCTCTGGCCTGATACGAATGCGGTGCATATGGTGCTTGATGCGTTGGGCGTTTTGCAGAAACAGGGATATAAAATAGCTAATCCTCCGGGGCAATTCGGAGCATTTAAGAATTATTTCAGGAACCCCCGGGAATTCATAAAGAAAATAAAGTGTAATCTTGGGCATAAAGCCTTTACTGTGCTGCCGAATGGGGATGTGTTTCTTTGTTTATCTATGCCGCCGATAGGTAATATTATCACTGACAGGATAGATGTTATCTGGAATTCAGAAAAAGCACGCAAAGTAAGGGAACAAATCGCCAGTTGCCAGAAAAACTGTAAACTTATGATCAATTGTTTTTTTGAAAATGAAGAGAGATAAATAATTTTATGTATGCAGAAAGAGTAAAATGAAAAGCCCTAGAGCTTTGAAGGAAGCTAAGCCATTTGATTCCAGCTGGCCTCGTTACAGCTGCGCTTTAATAAATAGAAGCTGTATATTGCCGTGTAAGATGTGCTTGAACTGGAAGAATCAAGTGGAGAGCCCGGGTAATGAATTTGAGTATTTTAAGAAATATATTGAAAGCCTGGCTGATTTTGTTGAGTATCCCATGGAAATTAATATCATGGGTGGAGAGCCGTTGATGGAGGATTGGATATTTGACTTGATTAAAG
>AMWB02036758.1_pt1 | contig 17328 bp, 19 predicted proteins | sample 200311 | NCBI WGS metagenome assembly AMWB02 (sample SAMN02737377, study PRJNA173069) | bioreactor metagenome | biome: anode biofilm in microbial fuel cells | place: USA: California | collected 2010-12-16 | reverse complement strand
GCATCTCCGCCCCAGCGCCCCCAGCGCGCATCGCCGCCAGCCGCAGCGCCGTCCCCGCCGGCGCCGCAGCCCGAACAGAACGCCGCCGCGCCGGCGAGCGCCGACGACTGGCATGGCCTGGCGGCGACACTGCGACAGCCGATGCGCCAACTCGCCCTGCATTGCGAGTTGGCGAGCCGCGACGGCCAACGCATCGTGCTGCGGCTGGCGCCGGCGCACAAGCACCTGCAGGCGCACCAGGAGAAGCTGCGCGCCGAGCTCGCCGCGCATTTCGGCCATCCGGTGACGCTGGAAATCCAGCTCGGCGAGCCGGCGGGGCAGACGCCCAAGTCGCGCGCCGACAACGAGAAGCGCGAGCGCCAGGAGCGCGCGATCGCGGCGATCGAGAGCGATCCCTTCGTGCGCGAGGCCTGCGACCTGTTCGACGCGAGCATCGACGAATCCACCATCAAACCTATTTGAAGGACCCACCCATGCTGAACAAAGGCGGCATCGCCAACCTGATGAAACAGGCGCAGAAGATGCAGGAAAACATGAACAAGGCGCAGGAAGAGCTGGCCAACCTCGAGGTCGAGGGCCAGTCGGGCGCCGGCGCCGTCAAGATCGTCATGACCTGCAAGCACGACGTCAAGCGTGTCACCATCGATCCGTCCGTCATGGACGACAAGGAGATGCTCGAGGACCTGATCGCCGCCGCGCTCAACGACGCCAACCGCCGTGCCGAGCAGACTTCGCAGGAGCGCATGGGCGCGCTCACCGCCGGCCTGCCGCTGCCGCCCGGCATGAAGCTGCCGTTCTGACGCGCCGATGCGCCGACGCGTCCTGTTCGTCTGCATGGGCAACACGGATCGGATGCGGCTGTATTCCTTATCTGGTCAGCCGCGCGGCTGCATCATGAGTCGAACGGATATCCTTCTGGATACACATGCCGAATGCTCAACCTACTGAAGGTGCCGGGCTGCGCTTCTAGATAACCGGTGAGATAAAGGCACAGTAAGGCTATCAGCTTTATTTATCCCCTACGGAACCAAGTAATCTATACTCCGGTCCTAACCTGCCGTAAGAGCAGGTGAGCCGTGTGAACCGGTGGCGGAGCTAACACGAGGAGAAAAGATGAAAGCGCCAGATCTTGTGCTTCGTTGCTATCTGAAGCAGTCTGACGGGCAATGGGTTGCTATTTGTGTAGACCTTTGCTTAGCAGCGCAAGCTGATACTGCAAGCGATGCACGCCGAAAATTAGAAAGTCAAATTGTCAGTTATGTCGAGGAAGCCTTGACCGTAGATCGTGATTCTGCAAGTGAATTGCTGTCTCGGAAGGCACCAATCGGACAACGTATTGAGTATGCACTTATCCGAGTAGCGCATGATCTGCATTTGCTTAAGCGTAATCTCGGCCAAGTATTTAAAACCATACTCCCTGTGCATGTTGGAAATCGTTGCCACGCATGAGCGGAGCTTTCCCTCCGCTTGACTGCAAAGATGTAAAGAAGATTCTCAAAGCCCTTGGGTTTTCACCAAGACCAGGTAAGAGCACATCCCATGAACAGTGGGTTAAGTATTCAAGTGACGGCAAGTTGCTCGGCAAGGTTACGGTCGACTGTCCAAAGCAGCCATTCGGCCCCGATTTGATCTCATCGATGGCCAAGCAAGCGGGCGTCAGCAAAAGAGAGTTTTACGCGAAGTTGAAATGATTGATATGGAAGGTCGCGATTTGCGTAAAGCATCTCCCTAACCACGCAGAAGATTGACCCGCATTCCAGTTATCGGGATGCCACCGCGCCGGCGCGGAGCAATTGTTCGACGAGCCGGTTCGCCGAGGACGAATCGGCCATCACCGGGACCGGCTCAGCACCAGGCAGCGTGAGATTGATGACCGTCTGCGGCTTCGTCACGATGGTTTCGCGGGGGGTGGAATCCTTCGGCCGGATGCCGAGTCTGCGCTCCGCTTCTGCGCGCACGGCCTCCTGGCGACGGCCCTCCTCGATCGACCTAATCTGTTGTTGCACGGCCGCTTCGTCCATGCGGGAGAGTGCCTCTATCGCACCCTTCTGCGACACCAGAACGTGCTCAAGCTCGCCGCTGGCGATTTTTTCGAGCGTTGTCCGATCGAGATCGAAGCCACCCGCTTCGCTGATCGCATCGGCGGCCTGATTGGCTTTATCGGCCAAACGGCCCGCCTCGTCGGCCGCATCGCCGACTGCATCTTTCAATCCGCCGGCTTCTTCGGCCGCGCGCGCGATCGCGTCGCCGGCCTCGCCGGTCTTGACTGCCAAGCCGAGCATTTCAGCCTGTGCACGCAGCGCCGAATCCGCGACGCCGCCATTGGCTTCGATGGCTGCGCGGGCGTAGCGCATGAACGCTTCCTCGATCTGGCGCGGTGCCGCCGTGCCGGATTGCCTGATGATGTCGAAGGCCGCTTTCGCTTCGTCAGCGAGCTTGCGCAATTCCTGCGGGGTTTTCATGCCGAGCGCCTTGAACGCCTCGTTCACGCTGTTGATTCCATCTGCCGCGGCATCGGCTTTGTCTCGGATGCCGTCGAGCAGGGCATTAACCTCCGCTTTCGACAGGCGGCTTTCCGCGCCCATCGCGCGGATGTGGGTTGCCAGCGCTTCGAAGTCTTTCGCCGTGGTTGCAGCTTTGCCGGCCGCCTCGAACGCGGCTTTGATCTCGACGCCGGTCGCATTGGCATTGCTCGCCACCATCTCGAGCACGGCCGCCGCTTCACGGAACGCCGCCGAGAATCCGGTGCGCACCTGCTCCAGGTCGAGACCGAGCTTCTTCATGCCGGCCGTCAGCGTTGCCTCGATCAGTCGGCCGGCGTTTTCCGATCCAGCGCCGATCTCCTGAAAGGCCGCGCTCGCCGTAATCTGCAGGGCCAGCAACTCCTGACCGGAGAGCTTGTCCAGACGGTCGAGCAGCGCGCGCTGGATCTGCTGGCCGGACAGATCGGCGCCTATCCCAACCTTGTCGAGAGCCTGCACCAGAGCGGATACGGCGACCGGCGTCGAGAAATCGGCCTTCTTGAGCAGATTCGTAAGTGCATCGGCGGCGCCCTCACCATTGCCCTTTGCTTCGGCAAGCGCAGTATTGAATCCCTTCACCAGTGCATCGGTCGCCGCGGCGGTTTCCTCCTTGAGCGTGCGCGTTGCGGCCGCGGCTTGTCCCGCCTGACCGCCGAAGCGCGTCACCCAGTCAGCCGCCTGCTGCGCACCACCGGATGTCGCGCGCAGCGCTTTGTCCAGATCGGGCAGTGGGCCATGCACCAGCTCGGCAATTGTTTCACCCAGCCACTCGCCGCCTTCCTTGAGCGCTACCAGCGCCAGCAATGCCTTGCCAGCCGGCGAGATCAGCAGCGTCGTCAAGGCCGCGCCGAGCTTGCCGATGGATGCAAGTACCAGTGGGCCGCCGACCAGCAGCGCCGCTTCAGTCAGTCCCTCGAGATGACGCGCGGTGAACGTTGCCGCCTCGCCGGCCAGCTTGATCGCAGTCGCCATTGCGCCGCCGAGCGTGTCGGCAGCCTTCTTGATTTCCGGGTCGCGCTCGAAAGCGCTCATTAGGTCATCGACGGCGCGTTCGGCCTCCTGCATGGGGCCGGAGTTCGCGACAGCGAGCTGAAACTCCACCCATGCATTGCCCATGCGATTGACGGCGGCGGAAAGCGAATTCGCGGCCACTTCGGCCGCCCCCCCCATTTCCTGCATGATCTGTCGCGAAAAACGCGGCATGAACTCCTCGACGGCAAGCCCGGACTTCAGCATCGCGTCCAGTTCGCCCGTCGTGACACCCATCGCACGTCCCGCAACCTGGAAGGCGCCAGGCAGCCTTTCACCAAGCTGACCGCGCAGCTCCTCGGCGGAGACCTTGCCTTTCGAGATCATCTGTGACAAAGCGAGTAGCGCGCCGTTCGTTTCTTCCGTCGAGAGACCCATGACGCGCGAAGCCGTGGCGATGGCCTCGAAAGCGTTGTGTGCCTCCTGGCCGTCGAGCGCCGTCCCACGTGCCGCTGCGGCGAGTTTGGCAAAACCCTGCGCCGCGCTCTCTATATCGAGCCCGAGCCGGCCGGCAAGATCACGCACGAAATCCATCGCCTGCATGCCGCTCTGCGCCGAGCCGGTGGCGAACTCAAGTTGCTTGGAGAGCTTTTCGAAGCTCATGCCGAGCTCGACCACCTGTTTTGTCGATCCGGCGAGCCCTTCCAACCCCTCCTTGACGACATAGAAGGATGCGGCCAGTTTGGCGAAATCGGCCGCTAGAGTACTCAACTCCGCACTACTGGCACCAGCCAAGCCCAGGCCGACACGGCCAAAGTCATCAAGGCCGATGGCGCGCACATCTTCGCCCAATTTCTGAATGTTCTTCTGGGTCCGACCAAGCCCAGCCTCAACCTCTTTCTCGCCGGTAATGCCAAGGCCGATCGAAATCTTATTCTGCATATCAGTCACCTCTCTTGACGTTGATAATCCAACACAGCATTTCTTTGCTTTCAGTCTGATATTCGTATGCGGAAGATGAGCATGTCATAGGCGCGAACTCCAGTCATCGTTGCCGCCCATTCTTGCTTTCACAACACGGGTGATTGACCGTTTGCTTTCTCAGCAACCGATACACCGTTCCGCGGCTGATGCCATGGCGGGCGGCGGCTTCACGGACGCGTCCCGTTCGCCTCGCTTCTTCAACGGCCATCTGCTTCTTACGCATTGCTGTCGTCGATGTTTTACGAATGTAATTGCGTTCCGTGCCACCGTACATCAGGCGTATCTGCTGTTCCACCAGAAGCGCATTTTCCTCGGTGAAGGCGGGGCAGTTTTCCATGACGACGAGCAGGAACTCACTCACGATGTCCAGACTTTTCGTGTTGTCCATCATCCGCGCTTCCAGCCTGAAAGCATGTGATCTCTCTGCGGAACTGATGTATGCATGGCACCGGAATCTTGTTGTTCGAAAAGCCCGCTTTGCCTGATCTGCATTTCCTTGCTGTCCCACCAGTCCAGGCGGCGGGTATGAAGGCCCATGGCATGGATCAGCCAAAGCGCATAGACGGTGCAGTCCAGAGCTTCGTTGCGCCGGTCGGTGCGTTTCTTCCACTGGCGTCGCCGGGGGTTTTGGCGCATCGGAATCTTGATCTCCGACAGCAACTGTTCGTAGAAGTCGGGGCGGACGGTTTCGTACCAGTGCATGCGGTGCGGGCCGTCGCCGGTCAGGCGCACGCGGCCGCCTTCCTGCGCCCAGCCGAGAATGGCATCCTTCGCTTTTGCAGTACCGACTATCTGGACGCGAACGCCGTGCTTGTCGGCTTTCAATCCGGACCGGTGCGGATCGATGGATTTCGCCTGCGGGGCTTTCCATATCTCGAACTTGCCTTCGCTGTCTGATGCGCCCTTGATCGCGTAGACCGGCCGGCCATGGCGATTCCGCTGGCGCACGAAATCATAGACCGCGCCGCTGGTCTGCCCATCGGAGGAATCGATGGCTACGGCGGCGATTGGCAACAGGGCGCCGCTGGCGTGCTTGACCGTGGTTTCCATCATCATGTCTAGGTCGAGCCAGGCGCCAGCGAAGGGGACGATGGTCTGCCCGGGCAACTCACCCCAGAAAGCGAGCCACATTTCCTCGCGTCGCCCGACCACCCAGCAGGTGACAGCGAGGCGGTCATGCTGCACGTCGACCGAGAGCAGCGGGATCAGCGCTCCCTCGGGTACCGTCCACTCGGCGTAGGGTTCGGCGCGGTCGCGCAGCTCGTCTTCCTCTGGCAGTTCGCCGCGGTATTCCCACGGCTGCCCGAGCGTGGAATTCCAGAAGGCGATCATCTCGCTGTTGTCGCCTTCGTCCTGCTTGTGCCGTGCCTCGAGATACTTGCGCGCGAGGACCGGAACGCGCGAACCGGCGAAGGTCGACACCAACTCGTTGAGCAGGAATCCGACTGCCCCGGATGCCGGTGCCGTGGCCTCAAAGTGACCGCGCCGAATCGCTTCATGCCGCTCCTCTTCCGCCCATGCTGTGCAGCAGGCCGGGCAGGTGTAGAAGGCATCTTCCCATCGGGCGGGGCCGTAGATTTCGCGCGGGGGCTGGTCGGTGACTTCGGGTATGACTACTCGATCCCAGCATGGGACATGATGTTCGCCGCAGTGCGGGCAGGGGATGTGGAATCGCCGCTGGTCGCTGGCGAGGATTTCCTGTTCGATGCTGCTCGCCCCCTTCGCGGTAGGCGTACCGCCGATCAGGATCAGATGATCGGGGAATGACTTGGCGCGTTCCTCGGCGAGCTTGATCGCGTCGCCCTGGCCGCGCACGTTCGCACTTGCGTCGTCGGGTTCCTCGACGATGACCAAACGGGCGCTGGTGGATTTCACGTCCGCTGGCGTGTTGCTGCCTACCAGCTTGATCAGGCCGCCCGGGTAATGCTTGCGCGTCTGGCTGTTGCCGAGCTTGCGACTCGTCAGGCTGATGCGCTCCGCCAGCGGCTTCGTCGCGCGCACCATGGGATCGAACTTCTCGGCGGCGAAATCCTTCGCGCTTTTCTCGCGCGGGAAAACGGCGATCTGCACGCTTGGGCGATGGTGGGCGTGGTAGCCCATCACGTTGCAGACGACGCCGACCGTATAGCCGAGCTGGGCTGATTTCTGTACCACCACCTTGCGGACGGTTGGATCGGAGCAGGTGCGCAGGATTTCGCGCAGGGCGGGCGTATGCTCAAACGAGAACGGTCCCGGCGTCGCCGACTCTTCGGGCGACAGCTCGCGATAGCGTTCCGCCCACTGATCGATAGTGATGCGCGGCGGTGGCGCGAATTCAGCCCATGCGCGCGCCATCAGCGCGGCCATGGTATCGGCTGCCCAGGATGCACCGCGCGCCACGGCAGGCTCATTCGGCGCGTTCACATGCATCCTCGTCGTCATCTTCGGCGCCGGGCTGCTGCCAGCGCGATAGCTTTGTCAGCACTTCGTCGAACAGCTCGCGCAGCGTGGCTTCGCGCGCCACCTTGTCCTTGCCTTCCAGAGCGGTGGCGATGCGCGCCGGTTCGTTGCGGATACGCTCGCGCGCCGATACGATGGCTGCGCGCATCATCGGCTCGACGGCACCGGCATCGATCAGCTTGCCGCGCCGAGCAGCCAGGTCCATTTCAAGCTGGTCACCCTGCAGGCGGGCGAGGCGATCCTTCGGGCTCTCGCCCTGAACCTTGCGCACCTCGCGTTCGACTAGCCAGCGGATGCAGGCCGGCGCGTCATACTCGCCCGGCACGCCGGGACCACCTTGGACGGCAACCGGCATGCCGGCCTCCTGCCAGTCGGTGATGGTCCGGGCCGTGACGCCGAACATTGCCGCAATTTCTGTCTGACCAACGATCCTCATATGCCTATCCGGATATGCTGAGTGACTGCTTAACGAACCTTAAGAGACTGATAGAACTGGACAAAAAACGCGATCGTTTCGCGCCGCAGTGGTAGGGGCTGCGGAAGAACCTACTCACCTCTTGCCCAGATAGAACTTGATCGCGCGATCAACCTCGACGGCCAGATCGCTTTCGATCTTCCTGACAACGGTCTCGTTGATGCGACGGGTGTTAAACATCGATGGCACGTCGATAGTCTCGACCGCCTTGATCGTTCGGCCGTCGCCAGTGCGGATGAAGACGGTACGCCCCTGGTTCGCGATGAATGCGCCCTTGATCAGCTTGCGGCCGCCTTTCTTGCTGATCAGCACGGAAACGCCGCCGCCAATCGGGACATCGACCATGCGCCAATGCCCGGGCGCCACTTGCACACGGACGCGCTTTGTCTGCTTTCCCCTGATCTGCTTGGCGCCGAACATCATCACGTTGCGGCTGCGATGGCCGCGACGCCGGGGGAATGCCTCAAGCACAGCCTCAAGGCGGTTGCCCTTTGCCGATGCCTTGCGGACCGACAGTAGCGGATTCACGTCGCCCGCCTTGATCGCGAACTCGTCGCGGATACGCCGGCTCATCTCGGTCTTTGCCTTGGCGGCCGTCTTGTTCAGCGCCGCCGCCATTGCCTTGTCGCGAAGATCGGACGCCAGGCCGGCGAATTTGCGCTGAATCTCTGGAATGCCTCGAATATCGATCTTGATCATGGCAACCTCAATGCAGGCAATCCGACACGTACGGAAGGCTGACCAGATCGAAGTCTGTGGCCATCTCGCCATCAACGGCCAACGCCTCGGCGATCACGGCGGACACTTCCATGAGGTGGCGGTATGGGAGCAGCGGTATCAGGGCGATCAGAGCGTCGCGAAAGTCTGCCGGCCCTTCTGCGTCGCCGATCCGGTGACACAGCTCGGCGATTCTGGCGCAGCGCTGCACCTCCTCGTTGCCCGCGGCGACGAAGGCATCCAGGCTGGCTTTCAGCGCGGTATGCGTCGATTCGTCGTCGTCGCTGGCCTGATCGATGGCGGCGATTACCCCCTGACACACGGCGCGAAAGTCATCGCCGAATACCTCGTTTGCGGCATAGCCGAACATGACCGTGCGCAAGTGAGGCAGGTCGCGGCTGGTGATGGTGTCGGTGGTTTCGATCATGTCGTGTCTCCCGGTTGATCGGTTGTCTTACCCTGCGACAAGGTCGGACGGAGGTAGGACGACCGCAAAGCCGCGCCAATACTGGAACTGTCCAACCTCCTTACCTCGTCCTACCTGTAGGCGTATCTGCATGCGCATGTGCGCGCATGCGTGCACGCCCGTGTGTGCGTGTCGGCGGAAAGGTCGGACGAGGTAAGGAGGTTGGACGGATGCCCTGTTGATGCGGGTTTTCGCCGTCCGACCTTTGCGGCGGCGTCCTACCTCATGTCGGACGAAAAGGGCGAGCGATCGGCGGATCATTGCGCTCCCCCCTGGAAATCGGCATTCCCCCCATGCCAGCCTGCCGGCGGCACGTAGTAGTAGTCGCGGTCGCCGCTCGCCTCGCGGCGCTTGATCCAGTTCAGGCGCTTCATGGCGATGCCGACGCGCGTGCTCATCTGGCGATTGCCGTCGATCTTGCCGGCCTCGATCTTGAGGCAGTCGGTAAGGATCGCCGTCGCGGTGACACGCGCCTTGCCGTTGTCGCGCAACCACTTCGCGATCAGCGATTGCCATGGGTCACCAATCTCGCGTCCGGCCTGCTCTGGCTCGAACAGGCGCTGTTGCTCCTCACGGGTGGGGTGCCAGCGTTCGCCGCGCTTGTAGAGCGCCACGGCCTCGGCAAAGAGCTGGTCGCGGGCGGCGGCCAGGCTGTCGAGGTTGATCGGTTCCTCCTCCTCGACGCGCAGCGGCCAATAGCGCGTGTTTCCCGTCGTGTCCTTGAAATACTCGTCCTGGTTCGTCGTGCCGACGAATACCGTCTGGCGTAGCCAGTCGCGCGGCGCGCGCTCATAGGGCGCGCGGAAGCGATCCACCTGGCTCGAAACGAATGCCTTGACCCGTGTCGCCTCCGTGCGGTTGAAAGCGTCCAGCTCGCCGATCTCGTACAGCCAGCGGCCTTGCACGAGCTGGTAGGTATCCTTGTTGTTGAGATCCAGCGTCGTGTCGCCGAACCACTCGCCGCCGAGAATGCGCAGCGCGGAAGACTTGCCGCGAAACTGCGCGCCCTCAAGGATCGGCACGAAACGCATTTGGCAGCCCGGCTCATAGATGCGGGCCACCATGCCGATCAGAAAGAAACGGCCGGCGAGCATGGCGTACTCTCCGCGCTTGACGCCGAGATGATCGGTCAGCCAGTCGGCGAGGCGGTCGCGTCTGTCCCAAACAAGGCCGTCGAGGTAATCGCGGACGGGGTGATAGCGCGATTCCGTTGCCACCCAGGCAACCGCCGCCGCCAGATTCTCTTGGCTGCGCACGATCAGGCTTTCCCGCTGCGCCAGCCAGAGACCCAGGCGCAGATCATCTTCATGCGACCACTCGACGCCAGGGGCGAAGCCGGCCGCGCTATCCCACGGTGCCGGATCGCGCTTGACGATGCGCCGGGCGAAATCATCCAACCAAATCACGCCAGCCAAGAGCGGGTGATGGCGCAGCATCAGATAGACATTCTCACGGCAATCGATCAGGCGATCATCCTTGCGCAGCAGTTGTCGGCGCCAGTCGTCCTGCAGTCCTTCTTCACGCCCCGCGGCCGGTGCCGACTTCCTCGCCTGGCGTGGCGGTTTCCATCCGGCCTGTTTTGCCAGGTGGAATAGCGTGCCGATCTTCACCGCGCCGGGCTTGAAGCTGCGCCAGTGGCCGCGCAATCCTTCGCTGCCGGGGTACTTGTCGGAGCGCGCCGACCACGCATCCCAGAGCGCGAAACCTTCGTCGCCCAGATCGGCGTGGAGCGCCATGCCGATCTGCAACCACGGCTCATAGCCGACGCCGGGATCGATGGCATCAAGCGCGGCGCGAATCTGCGCGCGCTCGTCGGTGATGGGTGCGGCAGTGGCCGGCGCTGGCGCCGGCTTGTCGCTGAATCCTCCCTTCGCCTCGGTGATGGTCTTGTGCAGACGTTTCAGCACGCTCGCCGCGATGGGCTTTACCTCGGTGGGCGTGCCGGCCATGTGCTTGCCCGTGACCGTGAAAAACTGCCGGCCACAAAACATCTCGACGCCGATGCCGTTGTCCTTCGCGGTCTCGGTCTCGCCCAGGACGTAGATATGAAATCCCTTGCCCGATGGCGACCATTCCGCGTAGGAGTCGCAAGCGGCGATGATGCGTTGCGCGCGCTGCGAGATTTCGCCTGTATCGAGGTCGACGGCGTTGTCCAGATCGATGCCGATGAAGCCGTCGCCAGGCAGGAAGGCGAAGCCGATGCCGTCTGCTTTCTTGGCGACCATGGCCGCAATGGCTTCGTCGAATGCCACCAGCGCCGCGCGATCGGCGTCTGATCCCTGCTGCCCGGTCCGCCGCTTGCCGCTGGCGTAGTAGGGCATCTTCGCCGGTTTCTTCGCGCCGGGCTTGTGTTCCAGGCGCCAGATCAACCACTGCCGCGCCGACTTGAGCGCGGCGGGGATCAAGGAATGATCGAACTGCGGCGGCGCGCCGTTATCCGTCATGCCTCGCCGCCCCGCCAGCGCCGACTTTGTTGTCCCATGTTCACGCCTTGCTGCTCGCGCCTGCTGCTTGACGGTGCGCCAACTGTTCCCGATCAATCTTGGTGAGTCGCTGCGCTTCTAGCGAAGCCTCGGTATAGGACAGGCCGCGCGCAAGGGCATTCGCATGATGGAGCTTGTTGCGATCCGAAAGCCAGTAGCCGGCTTCGCGGTCGCTCACGGCAGGGATGGTGATAGCCACTGCCGGCGCAGAGGGTGTGGGCAAGGTTTTCGCGATCACCATCGGTGCGCGCGGGGCGCCGACAGGTGGCTTTGCTGCCGTCTGCGGCGGGGCCAGGCGGGCGGCGGCGGCCAATACTTCGGCGCGCTTGCCCGTGCCTCGGACATATGCCTCGTATGTGGCCAGCGCGCCAAACTCGGCGCGAATTGCCGCATCGTTTTTCCATGTGGCGATGATTGCCGATGCTAAGGCGGCATCCGTCGATTGGACCGGTGTGTCCCGATATTCTCTGATGACTGCCATTTCATTCTCCAGACTGGGGGGAGGTTCGGCGACTCGGCACGAAAGCAAAAGCCAGTGCGTTCCTTGCTCCCTGTCGCCGTCCGCAAATGCGGGGGATGGCCGCCCATGGGGCTGAATGGAGCCGGTCCCGATAGGCAGACTCCAGCTTGCACGGCTATGGGCCGCCTGCTCTCGCCGCGCAAGCCTGGATGTCATACAGCCTCAGATCGCCAGCGCCGCAATACGCGCCGCCTGCTTGCTCGTCAGTTGATAACCGCAGCGGGCGCCATACTCTTTCGCCAGCTCCTCCAGGTATTCGCGCGCAGTGCTGCGCACACCGGTGGGAGCGAATCCGACCACACGCCAGAAGGTGGAGTGCACTGTTGCGACGTGCGCGGCAAGATGGCCGGGTGCATCGTTTTTCAGGGCAATATCTTCCCGCGCCAGCTCGGCGAGCGTCAGCATCGCATCGAACTGAGCAGACACACTGCTGGCCTGAATTTCCTTGATGCGTCCAAGAAACTCGCTATCAAGCTCGCGATCCCGCTCGGCAATCGCCGCCTCGATCTTTTCGAGGCCAAGACGAAGCGCGGCAGCGGCACTTTCCAGGCGCGAGATCTCGGCACGTGAACCGCTGACATCCGGTGCCTGCGGAATCTCGAACTTGCCGCTGGCGATCAACTCGGCGGCGCGGCCAACATCGAATTCGGCAGCGGCAATCTGTTGCTTCAATTCGGCAATGCGCGCCTCGGTTTCTTCCAGCCGTTGCAGCGCAATCGCGCGATTGGCTGCATGGGTGGCGATGGCTTTATCGTTCGCGGACATGCTGGGCCGTGACAATGGGGTCATGACGTTTCCTTTCATGGGTAATGCCGCCGGGCTGGCAGCGAGGGAGTGCCGACAATGCGGCGGTGATTCAGGGGCGGCGGATTCGTCAATGCCGAATCCACCTTTGCCGAGGCGTCGTAGAACATGATTCGAAAATCGACCATTCAGCGGCCTTTGAATTCGCGCCGGCTGACGCGCAACACCTCGCGCGTGTTCTTCTTGATCTCGGCAATCACTTCGCCTTTGTGTTCAGTCATGGCGCTTGTCTTTCTTGGCGGTCTGGCGCTTCAGCGCCTTTTCGATACGGCGCCGCTGGGCGCGGTTGCCGTTGCGGAGCACCCAGTCAGGATCGACAGCGACTTCAGGCTGGATATAGGCCGGCACGCCACCTGCCATGGAACTGCCGCCGGGATAGGAGCGATAGACCATCAGGCCGCCCCCTGTGCCAGCTTGCGCGGCCGGCCGGTGCGCCGGCCTTCAAGATGCGGCGGCGGGGCTGGGCGTCCGACCGGGAATGAATCGACCCACTTTTCGAGGTCGCGAACGAGGATCACGGTGCGATTGCCGTGGTGCCGAACGGGGAGGGTGCCGGCGCGTATCGCTTCGTCCACCTTGGTGGCCGACAGCGAAGTCATCGCCGCTGCATCGGCGATGCTTACCGCAAGAGTTTGGAAGTGTGGTGCTGCCCGCATGCATGTCTCCGAAAGTGAAGAGATACGATGCGAGACAGCATATTTGCGCGCCTATTTAAGGCCGGTAACTATTCGCCAAAAAAAAGTGGCGCGAATAATTACCCGTTGCGTTTCTTGCGTTGAGTAGCGCGATAAGTCTTTACGTCTTCCGGTGTTACATCCGCGTCGAGGCCAAGCGCAATATTGACTATCGTTGCGTATGCCGCGAGCGAAAATTGAACCTTAGCTCCATAGTGATCCAGACCATCTAGGCAGTCATCTAGGCTTCGCATGAAATCTCTTACAGATGCTTTTCTCGATTCCAGCGCTTCTCGGGTGGCGCTATCCCCAGCCTCGATTATTTGCTGATCCTGGGCGTCTCCTATCGCCTCTACGAAGTCAGTTGTATCTGGCCAGTATTTCGAGTCGAAGCGGTAGCTCAACTGCTCTAGGCTTGGAAATACGTTGTCCTTAAATCTGTAAGGCATTTGATAATTATCTCGCCCGGCCACAATTGCGGCAAGATCAAGAACGGCAACAGGGTCCCAGTCCCGAATTTCTCTTCTCAATCCATGTCTGTGCATTAGGGTTTGGCGACGTCGCATCAAGTCAGCCAAGTGATGAGCAGCCTTTTGAATGTCCTTGGTCAGCTCGGTTGCATGGTTACATGCCTCTCGTACAACCCGTATCTTCTCCGGGGAATTGACTGCCGCCTCACCGAGGATCGCATCAATAACAAGGGTCCATCTATCAACACACATGTCGTGATGCCTAAATCCGCGAGGGAGCGCTACGAAGAGCTCCTCGTAGACGCACTTCATTTCACTGCTTTGCTGCAATAGCCTATCGATCACAATGTTTTCAGAAGGCCAAATATTCTTTTCCTCATTGCTATTTTTTCGCTCAATGAGAAATTCCTCGACTAGTCGGCAGGACTCGTTGGCTGATGGTGTTTTCATCTTTCTATCCTTGCCTTGGGCAGATGCCACCCCCGCAAGTAGCAAGGGCGGCGTTGATATCTACTTGCGCCGTGCATCGGCTTGCAGGCACAGGGCTGCATCCTCCGGGCATTCAATCGCATAGCAGAAACCGACGATCTCGCCTCTGACGCGCTCCTCTTCTTTCTTGCCAGATGCATCTTTGAGTTTTCGCGCAAGGTCGAGCATTACATGCTGTAGCGTTCCGCCTGCGCGGGAGTCTCCACGCTTGGGGTCGTTGAGCCAAGCCTGTGCGAGAAAATGACCGGCGCGACATCCGTCGCCATACGCATGGTTGCTTGTCTTGTTCATGCTGCCACTCCTTCGGTTGCCTTTCGATTGCTTTCGACTATCCATTCAAGCGTGTCGATTGCCCGCAGCGCATCGGCAAAGTTGCTGATCGTGTCTGCATCGCCGGTCGGATGGATAGGGCGCAGATCGTCGGGAATCTGCTCGCGGCCGATATCGACATGAAGGTCGTATGCGTTATCCAGCCGCTCGATCTCGCCGAAGCTGCTCAGGCCGATAAGCAGGGCCTCGCGAATCTTTCGGCATGCCGTCAGATCGAAGTGGTCGACCACCTGAACAAAAGTCGGCGATGGTGGAACGGCGGTAGCGGTTGTCCGGTTCATGCTGCACCACCTTCCTCAAGAAGCACGTTCAGACACAAATCATCCGTCGAATGACTTTTATCGGACAAAGCGCTCATGATGGCCCCAGCCAAGTCGGCAATCCGTTTACTGATGCCACGCACCACGCGCATGTCTATGTTGCCGTCATCGGTACAACTAGTGCGCATAGCTGTGCAAAGTTGCTCAATTTCCCATGACGCTTCGAGTGCGACCAGCGTCCGCCGCTTTGATAGTGTTACCTGTCCCTCGCTCTCGATTAGGTCGGGCAGATCGGTAGAATCATTTTCAGCCATGTTGCATCTCCTCTAAAGGTGCTTCGTGGTCAGGCAGCGCCAGGTGGTGCAAGCACCCGGCGCCGCCGCCTATCCGCTGGTACCGCCAGCGGCGCCGGATTTCCCGATAGCGGGAGAATTCACGATTTCGAGTACCACGCGCTCGACGGTCTTCGCCGCCGCGATGCGCTCCTCGGTCATTTCGGCATGCGCGTAAACGCGCAGCATGCCTTCCAGGGCGTGGTTCAGGCACTTCTCGACGATGTGGGGCTGGATGCCTGCATCCATGGCCAGCGTGGCGAAGGTGCGTCGCAGGTCGTGGGGTGTCCATGCCTCGGGGCTGAGTTTCTGCTTGCGCCGCAGCCATGCTTGAACTGCGGTGGGCGATACCTTGAACGGCTCGGCGAGTTGTTCCTTCGCCAGCTTGGGGAGGAAGACCCAATGGGGCTTGTCGTTCTTCGTGCGGCCGATGCGCCAGAAGTCGCCAGCGAGGCGGCCTTGTTGCCCTTCGGATATGCGCAGGCCGGTCAGCAGCAGAAAGCGGAGCAGGGCGGCATTCGCGCCTTCCCAGCCCCATAGCTGCCTGATTTCGTCGTGGGTGAGGGTGCGGTTGCGCGGCTCGTATTTGTAGCCCGTGACGCGGGCGCCGATCACCGCGGCCGGATTGTCGGTGCGCCAGCCGAGTTCGATGGCCATGGCGAACATGGCGCGCAGGTGCGAGCGCAGGGAGTCGGCGGCACGCGGGGTGTCTTTCGAGTCGGCGACCAGGGCGGCGAGGGTTTTCGCGGTGACTTCGGATACGCGCTTTCGGCCGATGGCGGCGGCGATGCGGCGCTCGTAAACATCGAATTGCTTTGGTCGACGATGCTTGGCGATTACGGCATCCCTGTAGCTATCCAGCAGGTCCATCATGGTGGCGTCCGATGGTGTTCCTGCGGTCGCAGTCTTGCGCATGGCCTCCCTGAGGGAGAGCGTCGGCCAGTTCCCCAGGGTGATGATCTTCGTCTTGCCGGCCTGTTTGCGGCGGATGATGAAGGTCTTGCGCCCGCTGGTCCTGACGCGCAGCCAGAGGCCATTGCCGCAGCCGATCATGTAGTCGGTTTCCTTGGGGCGCAGCGCCTTGATTTCTGTCTCGGTCATGCGATGCCCCTATCCTTGCGCGGCCGGCCGCGACGTTTGCCTTCGAGGTGGGCAGGCGCCGGGGCTCGCCCGAGCGGGAAGGAGTCAACCCAGCTTTCCAGATCGCGCACCAGGATTACGGTTCGTTTACCATGATGGCGTGTCCTGAGTTCGCCGGCATTGATTGCGGAGTGAATCACTGTTTCGGACAGAGATGTCATCTCCACAGCCCCTTGGATGCTGACCGAGATGACAGGCATTGGCGTTTGGCGTTTCATGGGCGCGGATACTCCGTTGGATACGCCGTATCAGATTAGCTTAAAAGTGCTGGCAGGTGAAGTAATGTTTAATGAACTATATAAAACAATAGGATAGAGTCTTGAAGGTTACCACAAGAATATTATTTGTGTGCATGGGCAACATCTGCCGTTCGCCGACGGCGGAAGGCGTGACGCGCACGCTGGCCGAACGCCGCGGCCTGGCCGAACTCTTCGAATTCGACTCGGCCGGCACGCACGGCTACCACATCGGCAACCCGCCGGACCAGCGCGCGCGCCAGGCGGCGGCGGGGCGCGGCTACGATCTGTCGGCGCTCAAGGCGCGGCAGGTCAACCTCTACGATTTCGTGCGCTTCGATCACATCCTGGCGATGGATCGCGACAATCTCGAACTGCTGCGCCAGGCCTGCCCGGAGCCGCAGCGCGGCAAGCTGCGACTGTTCCTCGAGTTCGCCGGGAGCTTCGAGGAGGTCGAGGTGCCCGACCCCTACTACGGCGGGCCCGAGGGCTTCGAATACGTCCTCGATCTCGTCGAGGACGCGGCGACCGGCCTGCTGCGCACGCTGGCCAAAAAATAAGGGGCGCCCTGGAGCGCCCCTCGTCGATCCGGCTTGCGCCGCTTACTGACGGTCCTGCGTTTCCACCATCTGCAGCGGCTCGTTGCTGATCACCGGCGCGGGCTTGGGCTTGCGGCCGAGCGGCTGCGCCGGCGCGGCGGCGACCGGCGCGGCCGGTGCGCTGGTCGTCTCGATCAGTTGCAGGCCGGCCTGCTCCAGTTCCGCCGTCAGGTCCACTTGCGGCGCCGGGGCGACGACGATCGGTTCCGGCGCGGCCAGCACCTCGGCGGCGACGGCCGGGGCTGTCGGGGCGGGCATCGTCGCGACCGGGGCGGGCGCCGGCGCTTCCTCGACTGCGACTGCGGTCATCGGCACCGGCGTGGGCCAGGGCATCGGCTTCGGGGCAACGGCTTGTTCGACTACCTGGCCGGCCGGCGCCGCCTCGGCAATACTCGGCGCTGGCGCGGCGGCGGGGATTG
>AMWB02024871.1_pt1 | contig 17328 bp, 12 predicted proteins | sample 200311 | NCBI WGS metagenome assembly AMWB02 (sample SAMN02737377, study PRJNA173069) | bioreactor metagenome | biome: anode biofilm in microbial fuel cells | place: USA: California | collected 2010-12-16 | reverse complement strand
TCACTGATGGATACTGCCGCGACGAAGGGGATTTTTCCGGTAGCACCTCTTCCTCGCTTGCCATCATGCTTTTTGCCTCCCCAATAGGCATCGTCAACCTGAATATATTCAGTATCGAGAGGTTTGCTATCGTCACGCTCTTTCATAACCTGCTGGATTTTATGCTTGACCAACAAGGCTGTGTTATATGAAACACCTATTGTGCGCTTGAGGCTCAGTGCAGATACGCTGACTTTTGATTGTGTAATGAGATAGATGGAAAGGAACCAGGTAGTCAACGAGAGTTTTGTGGAGTCAAATATAGTACCTGCGGTGATCGAAATCTGGGTTCGACATCGGTTGCACTGAAAAAGATCCCTGGTTTTCAGCAGGCAATACTTTGTGTGACCACATGATGGGCAAACAAAACCCTGTGGCCACCGCCAATGAACCAAGGCGTTACGACATTGATCTTCCGATCCGAATTGAGACAGAAAACCTTGCAAACTGAGACCTTCTTGAAATTGAATTTTGTTTTTACACATGCTAGCCCCCTCCTATTTCAGGCTGGGAAGTAGCTTACCATAGCAGGGGTATCACAGAGTGAGCACCCTCGAAAAAAAATGGCTTAGATCCATACGTAATCAGATATTTTTAAGATAAACTGTCTTGATGAGCCACATTCTTAGTTTAAAAAACGGATACGTTTTCTATAATTATGGAACGTGGGAAGTAAATACTTATATAAAAAATGAGTAGATACTGGATAGGATATTTTTATCCGTAGTGCATTTTATTCTTAATTGGAATTTATTAATGATATTGACACCTGCATTGTCTTCATACCTAGATTTTATTCGGTTTCTTGCTGCATTTTCTGTCCTGTGTGGACACATGGATCAAGATGGTTTGTATATGTCATGGTTTCCTTTGTCAAGATTTAGTCATGAAGCAGTCATAATATTTTTTGTTCTATCAGGTTTTATAATATTTAATACCTCAAATACCCGAAAAAAAGATTGGAGATATTACCTCATAGCGCGATCTTCACGCATATATTCCGTTGCTATACCAGCAATTGTATTTTGTAGTCTTTTAACATTATTTCTGGGAAACCTATCTGGTTTTGATGTCACACAGTTGAGCAATTATAGTGATCTTAGTGTGAGTAGTACGTTAAGCACAATTTTCTTTTTAAATCAATCTTGGGGAAACATTAGCACACTATCGCTCAACCGACCATATTGGTCTCTTTGTTATGAAGTCTGGTATTATATAGTTTTTGGAATTTGGTTTTTCTCTGATTTTAAGTGGCGATGGGTTTTGGCAGGTCTAGCAGGATTATTTGCAGGTCCTGCGATTATGGCTTTATTTCCTGTATGGATCATTGGAGCTTTATTATCTGCAAATGGTGGTCGTTTTAAATTTAGCTGTCGTAATAATATGATATTATTTTATTTCAGTATATTAGTTATAATTTCCATCGACTATAGTGGCGTTGATATTACTATAAGAAAGTTTTTTTATGATAATGTGCCAGGTTTTTGGCGTTTGAAAAGTTCACAACGTATCTTTACTGACTTAATTCTGGGACTTGCTGTTGCCATTAATATTTTTTCTTTTCAGTATTTAGGTGAAAAAGTTCAAGGTTTTTTTCAGGGTTACTCATATATTTTCAAATGGTTAGGTGGTTTTTCTTTTACGTTATACTTATTTCATCGGCCTATTACTCAAATTGGAGGCTATCTATTTCCAAATAGGATTGAATCAATATGGAAATCTATTATAATGTTGGTTGGAATTATTTTAATTTCTTTTTTGATCAGTCTAGTGACAGAGCGACGATTGCATATATGGAGGAAGGCCATTTCTTTTTTGTTGTCGGAGGAATGTAAAAGCATCAGCAACTCAACTCATTCGTAAATCTGATTAGGGCTAATATTCAACTTTCAGCGGAAATTTTCACAGGGTAGTCAATCAAAGCATCACAACATTGATCTTCCGATCCGAATTGAGACAAGAAGTTCTACAAACTGAGACCTTGTTGAAATTGAAATTTGTTTTTACACATAGTAGCCCCCTCCATGATCAGGCTTGAAAGTAGGTTACCACAGGAGGGGTATCGCAGAGTGAGTACCCTCGAAAAAAAATGGCTTAGGTTTATACGTAATCAAAAAATATTTTATGTATGTAATGTACTGTATAATGGGTGATATGTGTGCGGCATAAATGGCATAATGAGAAAGTGTGGTGGGGTTTCCTTACATGAACTCCGAGATATGCGTGACCAGTTACATCATCGAGGCCCTGATGATAAAGGTTGTTGGGTCCAACAGCAAGGGATCGTAGGGTTTGGTCATCGACGTTTAAGTATTCTAGATCCAACTTCAAGTGGTCATCAGCCGATGCACGATATAGATGCTGGATTGACTATTGTTTTCAATGGCGAAGTTTATAACTACCTTGAAATACGTGAACAATTAAAAGAAAAGGGACATTTATTTGAAACGGGTACAGACACTGAGGTTATTCTAAAAGCTTATTTAGAATGGGGTCATGAGTGCTTGCAGCAGTTTAATGGTATGTTCGCATTTGCCATTTGGGATGAGCATGAAAAAGAACTTTTTATTGTTCGTGACCGCGTAGGAGTTAAGCCTCTCTATTACTATCAAAATTGTGGTGAATTTTACTTTGCATCTGAAGTAAAAGCCATTCTGGCCATACTGCCTGAACAACCTTTAGTGCAAGATGATCTTATTGATTCTTATATGAGTTTTGGCTATATACCAGGTTCACAAACTCTCCATAAAGGTCTGATGCGATTACTGCCAGGTCACTATATGATTGTCAGCACCGATAGGTTCTCAATTGTTCAATATTGGGATGTAAGTTTTGACAATAGCAGAGATATGGGAGAAAAATATTATTTAGAGAATGGGGTATCCCTTATCAATAGTGCTATTGATCTTCGTCTACGAAGTGATGTACCTTTAGGTATTTTTCTCAGTGGCGGTATAGATTCTAGTTGCGTTGTGGGGCTGTTGGCACAACGTATCTCTGAACCACTTAAAACATTTTCTGTAGCCTATAATTTTGGCAAGCAATTTAATGAAACTGATTATGCACGATTAGTTGCAGAGAAGTTTTCAACGGATCATCACGAAATATTTATTGAACCGCAGCAGTTTATGGATTTCATTCCTGAATATATTCGATTAATGGATGAACCGGTTACTGAAGCAGCTGCTATTTCACTCTTTTTTCTTTCCAAGTTGGCAAAGGAGCAGGTGACTGTTGTACTTTCTGGAGAGGGCTCTGATGAGATATTTGGAGGATACGATCTCTATCGTTATATGGCTATTCTTGAGAAGTATCACAAAGTAATGGGGGGTACTGCTGGTAGATTAATAGAAAAATATTTTTCTGTTTTTTTATCTCAAGGCAATAAGATCATGAAGTATCTATCTCTAGGTTCCTTGCCTCTTGTAAAAAGATATAAGGGAATTTCTACATATGACGAGTCAATTAAAAGAAAATTATATAATAAGGATTTTTCACTGAGTTGTGAGCAGTGCATAAATACATCGCAGCAAGAATTTCTTGAAAGATTATTCACTATTACTGAAGGTCTGGATTGTCTTGGTAGAATGCTGTATTTTGATACAAAAACCTGGTTAGTTGATGATTTACTTATTAAAGCCGATCGGATGAGTATGGCTGCCTCACTTGAATTACGAGTTCCATTTCTTGATTATCGTCTAGTGGAATTCTGTGCAGCAATGCCGTCTAAGTATAAAATAAGAGGTGGGCATGGTAAATATCTCCTAAAAAAAATAATGGGAAATATTCTGCCTGAAAAAATAATTCATCGAAAAAAAATGGGCTTTCCTACACCTTTGAAGAGGATGTTTGAAGATGATTTGTATGGATATGCCCAGGATATTTTACTATCGACTTCCACAGGGCTATCAAGATATTTTTTAAGGGAGAGGATTGAAGAAATTTTACAAGAACACAAAAAACAAATATACGATCATCATCGCATTATCTGGCAGCTTATTGTCCTTACACAATGGCTGGAGGTTAATAAATCTTATTCTAATTGTCGACTTTGAGAACGTTTGAAATGAAAATTCTTGCTATAAGCTATTTATATCCTAATTTATTTTATCCACATTACGGAATTTTTGTTCATAATCGCTTAAAAGCCATCAGCAAGTATCATGAAGTCAAAGTAATAAATCCGATTCCTTGGTTTCCAGGTTGTGGTGAATTGGCCAGATATAAAAATTATGATAAAATTCCACTTAAGGAAAGTATCGACAAAATAGAGGTTTACCATCCACGTTTTCTTACTATACCAAAGGTGTTTAAATTTATAGATGCCTTCACCTATAAAGTTACAACAATGTCAATTGTCGACGAATTATCTAAATCTTATCCATTTGATATTGTTGATCTTCATTGGACATATCCCGACTTACCAACTGGCTATGCCCTTAAAAAAAAGTATAACAAGAAGATGTTGCTTACCTTGAGAGGAAAAGAAGCCTTCCATGAGCGACAAGGGATAGGCAGGGAGCTCTTGATTAAAAAATATTTATTAAATACAGACGGGGTTATTAGTTTGAGCCAGGAATTGCAAGATATTGCTATTGATTTGGGTGTTGAGGTGACAAGATGCCGAGTTGTTCGGAATGGAGTGGATACTAATAGCTTTTATCATCTTGATAGAGAAGAATGTAGGAAACGTTTGGGAATACTACCCTCAGAGCATGCTATTTTATCTGTTGGTTTTTTGAATTTTGGGAAAGGTTTTGATCGAATAATAAAAGCGTTGCCTGCTCTTCTAGAAACTAACCATGAATATAAACTTTATATAATTGGTTCAGAAGGGCCTGCTGGTGGTTATCGACAGGCCCTTAGACAGTTGATTGACCAGTTGGGCTTAAGAGATAATGTTTGTTTTTTGGGTACTGTGGATAATAGTGAATTAATCTTTTGGTACAATGCCGTAGATGTTTTCTGTTTATCCAGCAGGAGTGAAGGAAGCCCCAATGTTGTCATGGAAGCATTGGCATGTGGCTGTCCTGTTGTTGCAACTGATGTGGGTACAGTTTCTGAAATTATTACTGCAAAATACATGGGTAAGGTTGTGGAAAATAGTAAGGAAGGTGTTGCAGAGGGTTTGGCGACCCTGGATTATAATGTCATATATAGGCAATTAATTGCTAACGACATGAAGAAATTCAGTTGGGATTGGTGTGCTAAACAAGTGAATGATTTTTACATGAAGGCGTTAAGAGCAGGAGAATAATAAAATGAAAATTGCCATTGTTGGCTGTGGTTATGTCTGCGACTATTACCTTACTATGTTTAAAAATCATCCAGAAATCCAAGTAACGGGGGTGATGGACATTATTGATGCTCGTGCTGCTAAATTGTCCAAAAATTACTCGGTACCCATGTATCCGAATATCGAAGAAGTACTCAACGACAAGCAAGTTACTATAGTTGTTAATCTAACGAGCCCTAAAAGTCATTACGAAGTTTCAAAAAAATGTCTCGAAGCAGGAAAACATGTTTACACAGAAAAACCTTTAGCTTTAAATTTTTCCCAAGCAAATGAACTGGTGGCGTTCGCTGAATCAAAAAAGCTGCAGATAGTATCTGCTCCTTGCACGGTACTTGGTGAGGCTGCTCAAAGTGTCTGGAAAGCGCTACGTGAGAAAAAAATTGGAACTGTGCGATTAGTTTATGCCGAAATGGACGATGGTCTAATACATAGAATGCGGTATAGAAAATGGAAAAGCGCATCGGGTAACCTTTGGCCCTACAAAGATGAATTTGAAACAGGGTGTACCCTGGAGCATGCTGGCTACCTACTTACCTGGCTTGTGGCCTTTTTTGGACCTGCGGAATCAGTAACATCTTTTGCCTCATGTTTGATACAAGACAAAGAAACAGATGTTCCGTTAGATTTTAATGCACCTGATTTTTCAGTTGCTTGCATCAGATTTCATTCTGGTGTTGTAGCGCGTTTAACATGTAGTATCATTGCCCCGCATAATCATTCACTAAAAATATTCGGTGATGAAGGAGAGCTTTTTGTTAAAGACTCTTGGCTATTCAGCTCAGCAATTTATTTACGTAGGAACTCATTTATCGGCAGATTTTTGCGAGGGAAATACCCTCTAGTTAGAAAAAAAAGGTTTAAATACAAATACAAAGGGCCTCATGAGATTGATTACTGTAGAGGGATTAGCGAGCTAGCCAAGGCAATAAAAGAAGATAGACTATGTCGTCTCTCCCCAATGTTCTCTTTGCATATTATAGAGTTAGCTCTTGCAATTCATAATTCACAAAAGTCGGGGGGAGTTATGATGCTTCAAACAACTTGTGAATTACAAGAACCGATGGAGTGGGCTAAATAATGATTTATTTGGACACGATCAAATGCACAACTGTAATAAATGTCAAGCTGATTTTACAAAAAATCAAAACAATGTAGTGCCACCAAAACAATCGATTTTCATTTATGGATTTAGACCACTTCTCTGATTGAATGTAATATATCTAACCCCGGTAAACGGGAAATAAGCCGGGATAAGTACCTTGTGAGTATTTCCAACCACATAATTTCAATCTACATTTTTAGGTTTCTTGTTTTTTATGGCATGTTTGCACGAGTAAGGTACTAAAACAATACACAGTGTCTCTGAATATGATGGTTATTGATTGGCATATAAAATTATTTCAGGAGATCTTTTGTGGTTGATGTAAATATTATTCGCTGGGGAATTCTTGGAACAGGTTACGCTGCACGGCTTTTTGCCATGGGGTTAAAATACCTGCCTGACGCACAATTATTAGCTATAGGTTCTCGGAATAAAGAGTCGGCCAAAGAGTTTGCAAGTACATTTAATGTACATCGCCAGTACTCGAGTTATGAGAAACTGGTAGAAGATCGGGATATTGATGTGGTGTATATCGCAACACCTCCAAGTTTACATCGAAATCATTGCTTGCTTTGTCTTGACGCTGGTAAAGCAATTCTTTGTGAAAAACCTTTTACTTTAAACGCAAGTCAAGCGATAGATGTCGTTACCAGGGCTCGAGAAAAAAGACTATTTTGCATGGAAGCCATGTGGATGCGTTTTCTGCCGGCGCTGCAAAAATTACCTAGTATCGTGGAAAAGGAAAATATTGGAGAATTATGTGCGTTGTTTGCAAATTTTGGTGTTCCGACGCCTTATGACTTAAGCAATAGACCATATAACCCAGAATTGGGAGGAGGTGCCTTACTGGATCTTGGTGTCTACTTAATTTCCCTTGCATCTTTACTTTTCGGAAAACCTGAACATGTAACTAGTCAATCAATAATAGCACATGGTGGCATAGATGAACAAACAACTGTAGTTTTAAGCTATCAAACAGGGAAGATTGCCACTCTCTATGCTTCATTAAAGACAGCTCCTTCCAATGAAGCAATAATTTTGGGAACAGAAGGTGAAATTAGAATCCATGCTCCGTTTTATCGGCCACATAGAATTTCCATAAAGAGATTTTCTGGGCATAAAGCTCGGGCAATGCCTGGGCCAGGTAAGTTCCCTTTTATTAAACAAAAATTACCCTTTCTTCAGGATCAGTATTATAGATTAGAACGATATCTGCCATCTTATATCAAAGAAAAAACACATACAGTTGTGCTACCATTTAAAGGAAATGGGTATAATTATGAAGCTGAGGAAGTTATGTGTTGTTTGAGGAATGGTAAAATTGAAAGCAGTATAATGTCATTGGATGAGACGATAGAAATCATGCGTGTCATGGATATTGTCCGTAAGTCATCTTTTGTGGTGTAAAATAGTGTGGTTTTTACTGTGAATGGAGTAGACCAAATGAAAATATTATACCACCATAGGACCCTTGCCGACGGTGCAGAAGGCATTCACATTGCTGAAATGGTGAATGCCTTTCGTCAACTCGGCCATGAGGTGCTCTTGGTAGGACCCGGTGTGAAGAAAGAAGGTGCTACTGAGGCCAGATCCGAAAAGTTTGCATGGGTGAAACGATTCTTTAGAGGGCCTTTTTATGAAATAGTAGAGTTGGCGTATAATGTGGTTTGTTATAAATATCTTCTTCGGAAGATACAAGAATTTAAACCCCATTTCATTTATGACCGTTATATAACTTTTAATTATGCTGTAGTCGCCGCAGGAAAGAAGCGCCATTTACCGGTCTTTTTAGAAGTCAATGCTCCGCTGGCCTATGAGCGGGATCATGAAGCGGATGAAACTTTGTATTTGAAGAAGCTCGCTTATGGCATTGAAAAGAAAGTGTGCTGTGAGGCCAGTAAGACTATTGTTGTCTCTACCCCACTCAAAGAATATTTGGCTTCTGTTGGCGTTCCTGAGAAGCAGGTTCTTGTGCTTCCGAATGGAGTAAATGTTAAAAAATTCTTTCCACGAGAGAGGTCCCTTGCATTAAAGAGAAAGCTTTCAGTCCATGATGGCAGTGTGGTAATTGGTTTTGTTGGTATTTTGCGTCCATGGCACGGCATAGAGCTCTTGTTAGATGTGTTTAAAACTTTATGCAATGAGTTTGTCGATTGCAGACTTTTGCTTGTTGGGGATGGACCTATTCAAGAGGAAATTGAGAATAAAGTAGAAAGACTGGGGTTGACGGAGAAAGTCATAATTACTGGGCGAGTTGCTCATGATGAAGTCGCTGATTACATAGCCTTGTTCGATATTGCTGTCAGTCCCAAAGTCACCTTTTATGCTTCGCCTATGAAAATAATTGAATATATGGCTCAGCAAAAAGCAGTAGTTGCTCCTGATATGGCGAACATTAGAGATTTAATCAGGGATAGAGAAGATGGACTGTTATTTCAGTCTGAAAAAGTAGGTTCGATGTTCCAAGCAATTCGAGAATTGATCCTGGATGAGTCTTTAAGAAATGAATTGGGGAGAAGGGCATTATCATCTGTTGAAAAAAGACTCAATTGGATAAATAATGCCCGTTTTGTCCTTGAGGAGTATCAAAAAATAAAATTATCGCATTTTAATTGAATGGATGATTGGTTTTCCCTGTTCTGCTTGGTCTTCGGAGATATAGAAATCGATTCTTTTAATGAGCGAGAGCGCGGGTTCGTCACCTGCATAGTCTAGACTACTCATATTGTTCTCATAATCTCTGCCATGCTTATAAACAGGGTTAGGTTTTCTTGGATTGTTTGGGTCTTGAGATACATCTTTGACGGCAAAATAGATTGTCGTTCCTTTGGTTAAACGTGCTTCATCACCAGAAGCAATCTTAAATGCAGCCCACACTCCGTCACGCCAATCACTTGGTTTTTTCACTATTCCGGCTGTGTTCGATACTATATTGAAAAAGGAATTACTCTGGATGTGTACAGGAGAGGCTGCGCTCCAATTCGCATTAGTAATTGGATTAGAGGAATACCGTATCTCGTAAGTCGCCTTGTCAAGCCCTGCTGACTTGTATTTTGAGTGAAAGCCTATTTCAAAATAAGGTGCTGCCAGCCCTTCTAAAGAAGTCCCGTTTGCAACATAAAGTACTGATAAATTATTTATAGTCTCACCATTTTGTGGTTCTGGATCAAAGATATACTCCATTTCATCAAGCCATATGTCATATTTGGGAATAGAAAAGTTCCCATATGGGCCTGTTGTTAAATAGAGTGAGTGTAGATTATTGAAAAAATCGACACCATAATCTCTAATACTCAAGCTTGGGAATGGCCATTGTTCGGCGGTTTGCCAAGCGTTATTGTGGTTTGGGTGACTGTCCATTAACATGTGCGCCCATCCCCCGCCTCTGGTATAGAACCTATTGTACCAATGTCCGCCGATTCCATTCCCGGGTCCCATCTCCATCGGAGGTGAAACAATAATATCACTTCCTGATCGAATTTGATTATTAACATTATCTGGAAGTCGCACATAAAAGCTGAGTCTGTTAGCTCCCGCTGCGACAGGGAAAGCAATTTTTGCATTGTTTGGAGAATTGTTATTGAAGTAGAATGTTGGACTTCCTGCTAACTGGTCTCCAGTGGGGTCTTGAGATTTTGTCAAGTACTCCATATACTCTTCTTTAGTTTGTAGTGGCAAACCTACCGTGACTTTACCCTCGTCTTTTATCCCCCCTGTTGTGGTAATTCTTAAAGAATGCCCCTTAACCGCAAAGACTCCATCAATCTCTAAAAAGGAAAAAGATGTGTACCCCATGTGGGCGTTATTATATGCATTACGATAAAGATGAAAAAAATCATAGAGATCTGTATTCGGTGATGCATAATGGTTTTCATTCCACCAACCACACGAGCCATTAAAATCTAACTTGGTGTTTGTTTTCCAAGAACTATAGTGCCATCCACCACCATCTCCAGGGACTTCTTTTTCCCCTGTTACTGGAAGTTGATCAAAATTTTGGTAGACACCTATAGCCGAGGCGTTACCGGAAAAAATAATGGCTACTATCAGCCCTGAGAACATTAGTAATGCATTCAAATATATTGATTTCATTTTCGATTCAATGCCAATGAGTTAATTTATTGAGGTTATAGTCAGCCAGCATAACCTTGCTGGGTTAGTACTTTGTGCAAAAGTTATAGAAAGTTTGCCGTCTGAAACACGTATATTAGCCGTTTTTTCAACCCATGGTGTTGTGGATGATAACAAAAAATTATCTATAACAGTTATACCTTCAGCTTGCATATTTTGAAATCCTCCAGGAAAAGATGCATCACCACTGCAGATAGTTACCGCGTAGTTTCCATTTGGTACATCAACTTCCCAAACAGCTGTAGGAGCAACGGTAATCAATGTGTCATAGCTTTGATCATGAGATATACTTGCATTCCTGTCTCTTGTTCCCATCGAGGCAGGTGTTACCGTCCACCCATAACCTAATCCGCTATTGAAGGGTAGGCCGTAGTCCATTAAAAAACCTTCAGGTAAAGGTACATTAGCAGGCTGAAAGTTGACAGCAAAATGGAAAGGATTAGTATTGATTGTGATTTTATGTAATGTTATTCCACCATTATTGTCAAGCACAGTGAGAGTCGGAGAGTAAACTCCGGTAGAGCCATAGGTGTGGGTAGTTGTTGCTTTGTCTCCCTTACTACCATCGCCAAAATCCCATTTGTATTCGGTAATGTTTCCATCTGAATCTGATGAGCCACTTGCATCAAATGTAAAGGTGTCGCCGTCCTGGCTATAAGTAAAATTAGCCGTTGGTGGGTTATTATTGCCTGCCGAGTCAGTGATCGAGACACTGTTTAAATTTCCATCAAACTCTGTCTCGGCAAGTACACTTACTGTTGTGCCAAAGAGCAAAAAGACTGCCATCGCTGTCGAGAGTAGTTTATGTGTGGTTCTGCCGCTTCTTTCAATGTTCATTGTGCGATGCGTTTTTCTCATTGTGTCCTCGCTTCTATCTTTCAAATTAGACATGATTTTTCGTTATCCTTTATACCAAGATTTCACGGATTGTATTGTATATCGTTTGATGGACTTGTTTCAGTGCCAGAAAGCTCAATCGCAACTATTGTAAAATTGTTAACTGTATCTTGAGTGGCTGTCTTACAACTTATCTGACGGGCAATCGGGTCAGCTGTCTCACAAATAAGTTGTGCATTGTTGTATATCCTGAACCCACTGATTGTTTTTTCCTTACTGTCATCATATTCCCAGGATAAAGTGACGAGACGTATGCCAAACAGTTCAGGATAGTCAGCGGGGTTCAGCGTAAGTAAATTTGATGGTGTGCCTTCTGTACCGTCAAGAAACACCGCGGTCATGGTAAATACCATGGTGTCATTGAGAAGGGCGGCATAACAGGTTACCTGCCGGTCATCCGGGTTTGTCGTTGCACAAATCTGACTACCGTTCAGATAGAATCTAAAACCACTGACATTTTGTGTATCACCATAATCCCAAGTGAAGGTAAACTTCTTATCGGATGATGCTGGTGTTGTCGGTGTCTCTGTTGCCGTGGTTTTGGAACCGATGGCCAGGTATCCAACAATTTCAGTTGTATGGCTGATTTCTGCGTCTTTTGACTGCTCTTCTTCAATTTTTATCTGGGTTGCCGTTTGCGACATATTTTGGCTGCGTACCGCCGCTGTGTCACCTCCATCGGTGGTTTGCATTCCGGCGATAAAGAGTGGCATATTCGGGAACGCGGTCTGGAAGGTGATATCCATCCAGCTTTGGGTAACGCTGTCAGTTGTCGTGCCAGCTTCATAGATCATGGTGCCGATCTCACCTTTGCCCGGTTCCCAGGCGATGTAACCGATGGTTTCGGTGGCATGTGAGGTGATGGTTGATTCCTGCTCCTGCAGTTTGTAGCTGAACGAGCTTGGTATAACGTTACTGATTCTGCCGGTAACAGCATCGGCTTCATTTTCCGTTATTATCTGGCTGAGGATGATCGGTGTGCTTCCATACGTTTGCTGCAGGGTCACCTTGGCGGATTGGGTTGAGCCAGTGAAACTTCCCGCTTCAACTTTGGCTCCGTTGTCCAGAGTATACTTACCCTTTTCCATGACAATGTAGCTGAAAGATTCCGGGGCATGGCTGCCGTCCTGATAATTCCATTCCTGCAGGCGGACCTCAAAGCCCTCCTTGTTAATATTTCGGATGCGTACCAGAACCGGCTCGGTATCGTTTGATGTCGGTGGACCGGCAACAACGATTGGTTGGCTGAAACTGTTTGCAAAGAGAACTTTGACCCAGTTCTGATTGATGCTCACTTCTCCTACTTCTATATTGAGATCAAGAGCAGGAAGTGTCGTGTTGCAGGTAATCTTGGTGGTAGTTATGGCTGTTTCACCTTTATCATCGGTAACAGTGAGTGATACTGTATATGTTCCCTCGGTGGTGTAGGTATGCTGGGTCACCTGGCCGGGACCTGTTGCTCCGTCACCAAAATTCCAGCTGTATCCCGTTATAGATCCGTCGATGTCAGATGATTTTGAACCGTCAAAAGAGATGGTTATAGGTGCGTCCCCCCCTGGCGGGTTGGTCGCTATGACCGCGATGGGTTTTTGATTTGGTGCGACTGTTCCTTGGACGATAATTGGTGTGTCTATACTATTGGTGAGACCCTTGCTGTCTTCAACGGTCAGTTCGGTGTGATATGTCCCTGCCGTTGTGAAAATATGGGATGCCTTCTCGCCAGTGGCCTGGGAGCCGTCTCCGAAGGTCCAGCTGTATTTGACTATCGGTGGGTTCAAAGTTGTGGACGCAGTGCCGTCAAACGTTACGATAAGTGGAGCGTTGCCCGCAGCTGTTGTGGAAGACAGTACCGCCGTTGGTGGTTGCGGGAGAGCTGTGCTCGGCAGAGCAGTTATGGTTGTGCTTACCTGCTGGGTTGCTCCATTTTGATCTGCAATGTGCAAAATCGCGGTATATATGCCTGAGACGGAATAAGTATGGCTGGCAACGGGTCCCGTGGTTGTGCTGCCGTCACCGAACTCCCATGTATAACTTTTGATATCACCGGTTGAATCTGTTCCGGCAAATGATACATTGAGCGGTACTTCGCCACTGGCCGGTGTTGGCTTGATGACAGCCAGTAATGGCACTGGTGCGGGTAGTATGTCGGGAAAGTCGGCTGGGTTGAGCAGAAGAATATTAGATTTGGCACTTTCAATGCCGTTGCTGTCTAAAGTGGCCACGGAAAAGGCCATGGGAGCATCGATGAGATCTGCATTACAACTCAGCGAGGTGGCATTGACCGCCGTCGTCTCGCAGAGGAGCGTGTCGTTCATATACATTCTATAGCCTGTGAGATCGGCTGCCGAAGAATTGGTAGCCCAGGAGTAGTTGATTGTTTTACTTCCTGTAGGAGCCGGTACGCTGCCAATTGGATCAGCTGGTGGAGTGGCTGGATCTGAGCTTGTTGAACCTATAGTGAATGGGAAGGAAGGGGAATGTGGACTTTCGGTACCGTTAGAGTAGTAGGCGGCGAGAGTAAAGTCGAATGTGCCGGCAACTGTGGGGATGTCGCAAGTTATTGTCGAGACGCCTGGGGTGTTTGTCTCACAAACCTTTGCGCCTTGCTGGTAGAGCCTATAGCCGAGGAGCTGTTGTTCCGCGGTGTTTGGCGCGGTGAAGGCAAACTCCACCTCCAGGGTGGTCATCACCGCAGCAGGTGAAATGATGGGGGAGAGAAAGAATACCAAAAATAGAAGCAGCAGTTTGTTTTTCATGTTTTTTATCGGCTAGAGTGCTATTTGTGCGTTGTAGAAACAATTTTCCTCCCCCCCGGGTAGATAAATCGTTTATTCGTCGCGGTTATCGTTGCCTTTACTTCATTTCCAAAGTTTTATCGTTCCAACGCTGGAGCTTTGGCACGATGGGCCAAAAGGGTTTGCTTAAACCAGCTCTGCTTGAGCAAGGTGTATGCCATAATGGTGAAAATATATTCACTGGCAATTGTAGGTAGATAGCAAACATTCAAAATTCCCTTTCCATATGTGCTGTCTTGGTTGTGCAAATAATGCGCTCTTGTTTTCAATGTTTTCACACTTGGTGCTGATGCACGACTTTACTTTTGTTTTCTCTGCCGGGCAGTGCGGTTCAGTAAGTCTATCTCAACATAAGCAGGAACTATGCCATGCCGTATTATTTTGTGTAACGTAACAAAAATGTCTCTAATAGCAGGATGATAAGGCCTTGTCTGAGTTTTTCGACGGCTTCGGCTGCGTTACATTTGTTGAATTTCAAGAAAAGCTGAATTACGAAATAGTAGTTCTTCGGATGTGAAAAAGAGAGCGATGTTCTGTAAAGTGAATCGTTCATCGGAGCACCTTAAAAGACAGATAACCCGGAGGTGTAAGCGTTTATCCAATGCCCCCACCTACGTTCAAGCAGGCTTCTGAGCGCTAATTGGTTATGTAAAGGGGCCTGATCGGACGAAGATGGGGTCTGGTAAACGGTTATCGATGTTATCAATTGGCTTTACTTACACTGGTTTTAGCAAAATTATTGGAATGTGTCTGTCCAATTGCCCATTCCAGCCAATTACGCTGTGCTTCAGAGAGATCCTTTTCTCTGCTCTTTATGAATGTTAGGAGAGCTTCAGGGTTATCAAACGAGACGGAATAATATCCCATGGCAAAAGCTCCATGACCTAAGAGCGAAATTTTGCCGGTTTTGTCTACTCCCAGAATAAGGTCGTGGTTCTTGTAGAGTACATGGGTGTCGGTGGTGGATATGGTTCCATAGCGGTTTGTGTGTATGTAGTCGTAGGTAACAAAACTGAGTCCAAAAACCAGGACCAGGGCGAGAGCCGCTATGGTGCGGGTGGCCCAGATATTTGTCTGAGGCGTGAGGAAATCCTTTGCACTCAGGGAAATTCTGTTGCCGATCTCCCGATCGATATCGGAATGGCGGGCGAGAAACGGTTCAATAACCTTGCCGGTATAGTGTTCGAGATCGGAAATGGCATCGCCGTCCGAGGGGTCGGACATGGCCACCTGGAGGATGTTATTTGCCTTCAGGGCAAGAGGCAGAATGCTGTATTGTCGGCAAAGGTAGCGAGGCACTGTGTTTTTTACTTCAGACGAAAACTTCTCATCTATATTGATAATGGGGATATTTAGTTGTTGTGCCAGGGTTTCTGCCAGTTGGTCGGCGGTGATTTCTTTCATTCTGACAAGAATGTAACCGAGTCTTCGGTTGCCTCCGACTTGCAGACGCAGGGCTGTATCGACGACCTCCTGAGATACGAGCTTTCGTTGTACTAATAATTCACCTAAACGGGGCTTGTTGGACATTGTGTTTTTCTCCTGTTGATTATACGGTCAAATAGTATCGCACTATTGTAATGATATGGGCAAAAAAAATTATAATCAAGCTGATCTAATAATAATGCTTCTTGTTTGCATTTTTACGGAGGAGAAGGTTGGTGGAAAAAATTAATATGTATTTGCCTAGGAAATGGCGCCAGTGGTCTATTGTTGCTCTGGTGCTTGTTTCCCCTTTCTTTTTCATTGGCGGATCAGAGTATCAAGATCCGCGCTCGATACAAGAGGTCTGGAACCTTGGTCACTTTTTCTATTTTGCGATGCTCATTTTTGTAATTGACAGCTACTGGTGTGTGGCGCGTCGGTCGATGTCCTTTAGAATTTTAGCAACCTTTTCGACGTTGCTCATCATTGGTTTGGGGATCGAGTTGATTCAGTTGAACATTGCCGGTCGGTCTTTTTCGTGGACTGATGTTATGCGTGATATCTCGGGGGGCGCGACAGCATTGCTTTGGAAAACAGGGCACAGGTTGCCGCGCACACGATCAATCCTGAGTGTATTGATCGTGATGACTATTGTGGTGCTGAATTTTATCCCATTGGCCGGTGCACTGGCTGATGAGTATCGGAGTTATCGCGATTTTCCTTTACTTGCCGGTTTTGAGAATAAGGCTGAACTGAGTCGGTGGGAAGGTGAGCGGGTAGGGTTGACCATGGTGTCTATGCCCCGAGTGCAGGGAAAATACTCGGGGAAGATCACTTTGACGACCGATGAGTATTCCGGTTTGTCGTTACAATATTTTCCAGGCGATTGGAGTGGCTGGAAGGGGCTTGCTTTTAATGTGTTTAATCCTGGCCAGCAGATTACCTTGCACTACCGTGTGCACGACTCTCTTCACCGTGCTAATAATCAAACTTATGCTGATCGTTTTAACGGAAAAACAGTTTTGCAACATGGCTGGAATGAGATCGTTATCCCGATGGTGGATATTGCTAATGGGCCGCGGCAGCGGAAGATGGATATTACCAAAATTACTGGTTTTGGGATTTTTGTGATGAATCAGGCGGAGCGGCGTGTTTTGTATTTGGATAATGTTCGTTTGTTGTAGCAAAGGGGGGGGGGGTCTATCATTTTGCGTGATCAGGCTTAATTTAAGCGGCAAACATTTCTTGTAGAATTTGAAGCGTTTTTTCTTGGAATCTCTCACTTATAGTGCCAAGCTGTTTGACTAAACGTTTTTTGTCGACCGTGCGAATCTGATCTAAAACAATCTGTCCTGGTTGTCCTTGGAAAGAACACGAGATTCTCGTCGGATACTTTCTGCCTTTTGTGGTCATTGGAGCGACAATGACGGTGGAAATATGTTGATTCATTTCATCTGGCGAAATTATTAAACATGGCTGTGTTTTATTAATTTCACGGCCAATGGTTGGGTCAAGATTGATCAGGTATACCTCAAATCGTGTTACTACCATTCCCACTCACCATTTTCCCAATCGGTAGCGATTGGTTCAATTAACAAGTCATCTTTATTTCTAGCCTGAATATTTCATAAAAAAAGAAGGCG